>JAESFJ010000020.1_pt1 | contig 354050 bp, 321 predicted proteins | sample 9266161 | NCBI WGS metagenome assembly JAESFJ01 (sample SAMN14506165, study PRJNA617096) | algae metagenome | isolation source: Calothrix sp. FI2-JRJ7 and co-occurring heterotrophs from granitic desert soil | place: USA: Red Pass Lake area, Fort Irwin, California | collected 2000-06-01 | reverse complement strand
GGAAGATATCCTTGAAAAGCTTCCATTCAAGGTCGCTTAATCCATCAAAACGCCCAGCCATAAACAGATACACCCTTTTTGTACAAGAGTAGATTACCATATTTTGGCATTAGTGGGATAGGTTCATATAAATTATGATTTAACCCGCCCGTACATGGTAGGTGGGGGCGGGTTTACAATGTTGTTGGTTTCTATGTAGGTTATGGGTTAACCCGCCCCTACAGGTTCGTCGTGTATGCGCTGTAACCGTATGCCATTGGTTCGCGCATTGATTCTACGGGTTTGATGCTCCGGTTGATGGATTGGGCAAATGGTATTTTTATGCCTTTGATGGTTTCTGGTACGATGGAATATTCGTTTGTTGGTTCTACGCTGTATTGGGGGGATTTGGCTTTCATTCCTGCTTCTACTAGCATTTCGTCTATTTCGGCTGCGGTAAATTGTCTCAAATAAATTTCGTTTTTACCTGCTGGGTTTAATCGACGTATCCAGTTGTGGATGATGTGAGAAGGACAAACTTTATTGTGGAATGAATGGTTGAATATAAATGTTCCACCTGGTTTGAGGACGCGCGCCATTTCTGCCATCAGTTTCCGCAGTTGCGCTTCGGGAATGTGCATGAATACACAGTTGGAAATTAGTAAATCTATTGAGTTATCTTCTAATGGTAGGATTTCGGCTGAGTTACAAATTACGTTAAACTCGGCGCCTGGAAAGAAATTATACTCTTGTTTACACTTGAGCAGGCGCCGTAATAAAGGTTCAGAGATATCTAGACCGTAATATTTTTGACAGTTAAGATTTTTATCTAATGAGAGAAATAAAGGAATGCGTCCGTAACCGCAGCCAATTTCTAATATACTGTCAACAGTCTTATTTTTAGGAAACTTGCTCCAAACACCCGAAGGGATGCCAGTTAAAAGTTTATAATCTTTTTTGATAGCGGCGCCAGCTTCAGCTTGTTCAATTTTTTGCGAACCATAGTAAGTCTTACCGATTTCATCCCACAATTGCTTGTGTCCGGTACTATTTAAATTTTCATAATCTTTAGGCAAATAAACACCATCCCGAAGCTGATACTCATTCAGGTTGGGTTTTACGCTCATCGCTTGACTCATAAAAGTAATTGCTCTTGAGTATTATTATGTTATTGGTTATACGCGCAATCGACAGTAAACCGCAATTGTTGGATTTGCGGGTATCTAAAGACACTTGTTAATTTTATCGGTATTTTCTCCGATACTCTATCCAATTTTTACGCTCATTACCGAAAATATTGAATATAAAGTTGTTTAATATAGTTATAGCTGTAGAATCTGAGGCTACTATGTCAATTGCGTCACATCATAAAAAAGTAGTCGTAGTCGGCGCCGGTTGGGCGGGGTTAGGCGCCACGTATCATCTCGCAAAACAAGGGTATGATGTGACGCTGTTAGAAGCAGGTGCTTATCCAGGTGGACTGGTAGCAGGTTGGAAAACTCCGGGTGGACGTTCAGTAGAAGCAGGTATTCACGGGTTTTGGTATCCTTACCGCAACATATTCTCGCTCACCAACGAATTAGAAATTAATCCTTTTACTCATTGGACACGTTCATCGCAGTATTCTCCTAACGGTTTAGAAGTTGAATCTCCAATATTTCAAGATTTACCCAGACTGCCAACACCCGCCGGCACATTCGTTTACACCCGGTTTAAGCGCTTACCTTTGATCGACCGCATCAGCGCTTTACCTTTACTATATGCTGTCGTTGACTTTGATAACTCCGATGAAGCTTGGCGCCGTTACGACTCAGTAACAGCACGCGAACTGTTCAAACAATTTGGAGTTTCCGCGCGTTTGTACCGCGAATCATTTGAACCAATGTTACTAGTAGGATTATTTGCCCCAGGTGAACAATGTTCTGCTGCTGCCACATTGGGAATGTTATATTATTTTATTCTTGCTCATCAACCTGATTTTGATGTCGTTTGGTGTCGAGGAACAGTCGGAGAAAAAATCTTCCGTCCTTGGGTAGAACATATTGAAAAGCTAGGAGCAAAAGTCTTAGCCAACCGTCGCGTTACTGATGTAATTACTCAAAATAACAAAGCTACAGGTGTCGTTTGTGGTGACGAAGTATTCGATGCAGATGCCGTAATTTTTTCAGTGGGAATTACAGGGATGAAAAAGATTGTCGCAAATAGTCCCACTCTACAAAGTCGTAACGAATTTAGAAATTTGACAAACTTAGGCGCCGTTGATGTACTTGCCGTGCGTTTGTGGTTTGATAGAAAAATAAATATTCCACTTCCTTCTAACGCTTGCTTTGGTTTTGATGCCACAACCGGATGGACGTTCTTTGATTTAAATGCTTTACACGATGAATACCGTGATGAACCAGGAACAGTTGTAGAAGTAGATTTTTACCATGCTAACCAATTTATACCGCTCAACGACGAAGAAATTATCCCAATTGTCCAGAAATATCTACAATCATGTGTACCAGCATTTGGTGGCGCCAAAGTAATTGATAGTAGCGTAATACGATTACCACAAGCTGTTTCACATTTTGCACCTGGTAGTTATCGACACATGTTACCAGCTACTACAAGTTTCTCCAACGTATTTATGAGTGGTGACTGGATAATTACTCGTCATGGTTCATGGTCGCAGGAAAAAGCATATGTAACTGGTTTAGAAGCAGCTAATTTAGTAATTTCACAACTAGGTGAAGGTACATATGCAAATGTACTACCTATTGAACAAGACGAAGCGCATATCCAAACCTTTAGACAACTTAATCGAAATTGGCGCCAGTTCAGCAAATCTATTTTGCCCGACTTTTGGTTGCCTTAAAATCCCAGAAACCCGGTTTCTTTGTCACTGAACATGAATATCATCAAATAAAACGAAAAGAAACCGGGTTTCTCACTGCAAACGAGTAGTTCAACAAATACTGTTCTACATTTAGGTTAACGCGGCGCCAACGTAAATTAAAACGCATTGGCGCCTTCCTTAGTTAAGGTTTACGCGCAGTAATTAAACAAATGTGACCGTGAGTTGGTGTGACGGATATATATTGAAATCCAACAGTTTGTAGAAGCTGTGAAGGAAAAACTCCGCGCGACCGTTTTATCGCTGCTGGTGGTAGTGAGTACAACGGGGTTGGTGAAAATATCGCTTATCAACCCACAAGCAACAGTTTTGGTTTAACCTATGGTGTCGCGGAAGAACTACAGCGTGGTTGGATGTACAGCAACGGACACCGTGAAAACCTTTTAACTCCTGAATATAAAAAATTTGGCTACGGCATTGCAGTTACTCCTTCGGGGCGCGTATATGCTGTACAAATGTTTTCCGATTAGTAGATGCGAGAAAAAGAGATATGCTGGAGATGATTGGAAATATGCCAAATAGAAAAAGTAACGATGAAACTGGCACAAAGAGTTAGTCAAGTAACGCCTTCGATTACCTTGGCCATCGCAGCTAAAGCTAAAGCGATGAAGGCAGAAGGAATTGACGTTTGTAGTTTTAGCGCTGGCGAACCGGACTTTGATACACCAGCACATATTAAAGCCGCAGCAGCTAAAGCGTTAGAAGAAGGTAAAACTAAGTATGGCGCCGCATCGGGTGAGCCAGGTTTGCGTGATGCTATAGCTCGCAAGTTGAGCTTTGAAAATAAGCTCGACTTTAAAGCTGAAAACATCATCGTTACCAATGGTGGTAAGCATTCGCTATATAACTTGATACTTGCTTTGATTGAACCAGGTGATGAAGTTATTATTCCGGCGCCATATTGGTTAAGTTATCCAGAAATGGTCACTTTAGCTGGTGGTAAATCAGTTATTGTACATACCGATGCTGCAAACGGCTATAAAATAACACCCCAACAGCTACGCGCATCGATAACCCCCAATACTAAATTATTCATCCTCAATTCACCATCCAACCCTACCGGGATGGTATATACTTCTGAAGAAATCAAAGCACTTGCTGATGTCATCGTCGAAAAAGACATTTTAGTTGTCTCCGATGAAATTTACGAAAAAATTCTCTACGACGGCGCCAAACATGTCAGCATCGGTTCATTAGGAGCAGAAATTTTTGCACGCACTATTATTAGTAACGGTTTTGCTAAAGGTTACTCAATGACAGGTTGGCGTATTGGTTATCTCGCTGGTCCATTAGATTTAATCAAAGCTACAACTACCATTCAAAGCCACAGCACATCGAACGTTTGTACCTTCGCTCAATATGGCGCCATTGCAGCGTTAGATGGTGAGCAAGATTGTGTTGAGGAAATGCGTCTCGCTTTTGCAAAACGTCGCGAAGTCATGTACGACCGTCTCAACGCTATCCCAGGATTAAATTGTCCCAAACCTGATGGCGCCTTTTATTTATTACCCGATATCAAAAAAACCGGGTTAAAATCCTTAGATTTTTGTAACAAACTTCTTGAACAACATCAAGTAGCTGTTATTCCTGGTATCGCATTTGGCGCCGATGATACAGTACGTTTATCTTACGCTACTGATATGGCAACAATTGAGAAAGGAATGGACAGATTAGAAAAGTTCGTGAGGTCGCAAACGTAATCGAAAACGTAGGGTGCGTGAAAGCTATTACAATCTACTTGGAAAACGAAAGATAAACTGCTTTCACGCACCATCAAACAATTGAAGCGTAAGGTGCGTGACGCCACAAGACTTTGAGTTTTGTTTCAAGGTTGCTCATCGCGTCACGCACCCTACATTTAAATCAACCAATTCATTTAAATTAATCCCATTTCTTGTAAACCCTGACGTAAACGTAATGCTTCGATAGGGTTATCTTGTTCGTGGAGGGAAATTGCTTTATTAAATGCTGCTAAACTGGCTTTTTGGTTTCCCACTTTTAACCATACGACGCCTAAATTTTGATATGCCGATGCGTATTTTGGGTCTAGTTGAATCGCGCGCTGGTATGATGATATTGCTTCTGTAAATTTACCCATTGCTTTTAGCGTCATTCCTAAGTTGTAGTGTCCGACAGCAAAATTTGGGTCGATACGAGTTGTCATTTCATAGGCACTTTTAGCGCTTTGTAAGTCTCCTAAGCTTTTAAGTAAGCTTCCTAAGTTATTATAGGCGCCTAATTTTAAGATCGGAATCACTACTTGTTTAATGGCTGCTTGATAATGTGATACTGCTTTTCTTATGTCTCCTGCACGGGTATATCCAATCCCTAAATGGTAGTGCAATTCATACATCAAGTCTATATTGGCTTGTTTGGATGCTATTCCACGCTGCAATAATTCTATTCCTTCTTCTAGTTTCCCACTTTCAATATACAAACCCCCAAGCTTACTACATACGTAAGGGTCATTAGGATGATGTACTATAAACCCTTCCATTGCAGCTTGTGCTTTTGTTGTTTTGTTTTCTTGCTTAATAGCTGATAAAGTATATCCTTCGTGCAATATTGCAACTTCGCTCAAATGTCCAATTTGCCAATCTGGCTCTTTTTGTAATATCTCAATTACGCTGTCGTCTATTATTGCATGATATGGACGCGAAAATTTGATATCTGGATGCTTGCGGAATAACCTTGACACCATTGAATATGGTGATTGAGCGGCGCCTATTTCATGACGCAGCAAGTTTACCATAATATATTCTTGCATAAAAATTGTCTGCCTAATATGCGATTTTATTTTCGGTGTCAACCTCTCGTCTGCGTCTAACACTAATACCCAGTCACCTGTTACATATCTTAATGCTTCATTACGTGCGGCACTAAAATCATTATTCCACTCATATCTATAAACTTTTGCACCTAATTCCTCAGCAATTGCTACTGTTTTATCTATGGAGCCTGTATCTAATACTACAACTTCATCAACAATGCTTGTGGCACTTCTAATGCATTTAGCCAGTGTGGACTCTTCATTTTTGGCAATTATGCAGAGACTGAGTTTCATAATTTACTAGTATAATAAAATATAGACTAAAATTTTAAAGTATTTTCTAAAATTAGAATGGTAGGCTCAGAACAACACCACGACCGTGCAAACAAGTTAGATGATGTACAAAATCTTGATAGCATACCATCACTAGAGACGCAAGTTCCCTGGAAAGTTATTATAATTGGCTTAACGGTAGGAAGTGTTTTCGCTTCGGCGCCTTTTGCTGTTTTGTATTTACTCAGCTTGCTAACCTCACCCCATAGGCTTGTACCTTACGTGGATACTAACAATGGTATACAAATACAACGACCCCTAAAGTGCGAAGTCCGTAAAATTAACAATAATTTTATTGGTGATGTGGTGCAGTTTATATCGCCAAAAGTCGAAGGTGATAGCTTCGCAGAAGCAGTAACAATTAGCGTCGAAAAATTTCCTGCCACTTTCAAACAATATACACAATCAGAAGTTCAGGATATTAAACTCCACATCAAATCGGTAAGCATTACTATCAATTGGTATAGTACGCTTGCAGACAATAAGGCATTCGAGTTGGAATATACGGCAAAAGAAAAGAAATTAACTCACCAAGTACTGGAAGAAATTAACTTTGTATAATAAAAAAGTTTACAAAATAACTTATGCCGCCAATATCGCTGATTACAAGAAGTATTTCCCGACAGTGAAGCTTATGGCACAATCATTTGAAATTAAATCCACTCTTGTTGGCGCCTTTATTGTACCAACCCCGCACGCAAAGCACGTACAGCAGCTTGAGTACGGTCGGCAACACAAAGTTTACTAAGAATACCGCGAACGTGAGTTTTGACGGTACCAACGGTTAGGTAAAGCTTGCCAGCAATTTCAGCGTTATCGCATCCCGCAACAATCAACTCTAGTACTTCTTTTTCCCTCTGAGTTAATGGGTAAGCTACTATTGTTTTCTCAATATCTGGGTCAATACCCTGAATTACAACTCGTTTACCGCTCTCAGAACTGCCATCTACATCTTGTCGTAATTGACGCAGCACAATATCAGCTATCACCGAGTCTATCCACGAAGTCCCATTAGCTGTAGTTTTTACTGCTTTGATTAAATTCTCGCTTTCAATATCCTTCATACAGTAAGAATCTGCTCCTGCTGCAAAAGCAGCCAAAACAGTATCCTCATTGTCCTGCATCGTCAGCATCAGTACTTTTGTATGATTGTCGTCGTTTTCGGCTTGAAAATGTCTAAATAGACGTGTCAACTCAACACCATCCATATCAGGCAAACCGATATCAATGGTCGCAACATCTGGCTTCAGCGTTTTCAGAAGCTGTAGCCCCTGCTTTGCATTGGCAGCTTCACCCACTATCTCGATTTCGGTATCAGCCTTTAAAGCTGCCCTCAAACCCATTCTGGTAAGGTTGTGGTCTTCAATTATGAGAACCTTGACATCGCTCATGGCTGTCTCTTCTTTACCTAACTTTTTCTAATGTAATTTAATTTAGCTATTTTAATCAAATCCTTATGTAAATAGAAAGGTGACAAATAACTTCATCTACCGCAAGCTGCAATATAAGCTGGCATACGAATTTCGTGAGAGAGGTCTGAATACACATCTCACACTATTAAGCTAATTTTTACATCTTTCCGCAGAGAGATTATAGCAGCTAAATCGATTATTACATATAAGTATTTGTAATGTCTCATTATACGCCATGTTGATAGTCAAATACAAAAAATCCCGATATCTATCAGATATCGGGACTATATTACCTCACAAAACCTATGACAACTAGAGGTGTAAAACTTAAAAGACTGAAAATTGGCTTGAGAATTAGTCAATAACTTTCTTTACTTCATCCTTGACGTTTTCTGCGGTGTGACGAACTTGCGCTTCGGCTTGTTTCGCTTTACCTTCAGCTTTATCATTAGGGTTGCCAGTAACTTCACCAACTACTTCTTGAATTTTACCTTCGATATTTTTAGCTACTGCTTCTACACGATTTTCAATGCTCATAATCTTCTCCAACTAAATAATACTAAATTTTCTGACTTAACTTTTTATTCAAGTTTGTTAACTAAACTTATATATTTAGATTAATTGTTTTCATGTTGTAGCACTTCTACCTTTAGGATATTATTAAACTTTTAACGTTTGTCCATTGTATATAGTTTTAGTCATAATGTATTGTATTTTAAGATGTTATTACTGAATCTTTGGTTATAGCAATTCAAGTCAATTATTCTTACACACGGCTAATTTTTTTATATCCAATGGGGGATAATTTTCATTTTAACAATGTGGTATGTTAATAAGCTTTGTAATCACTTATACACTTTATCTCTTTAGACATATATATTTTGACTTCATTCAGATTAACTCCCCCTAACGCTTTTAAAGTTCCTTAAAGATAAAGAATAGATTTAACATTTCTTTACAGTCGAATTAAATGCTCATAGGTTATACGTCTCTAAGTAAATGATTAAACACAAGAAAGTATCGCAAGATTTGTGATATTATTTCGTTAGATAGAACAACATATTTTAAATTTGGTTTTTAATAAGTATTAACAAAAGCGCTTAAAACTTTATTTCAAAAAGGAGACTTTCAAATGGGTAACATTATTGCATGGTTAGTATTAGGTTTAATTGCAGGCGCCATAGCTAAAGCTTTTTACCCAGGACATCAAGGTGGCGGTATTTTCTCTACAATCGCATTAGGTATTTTAGGTGCCATGCTTGGTGGTTACTTAGGTCAAACATTGTTGGGGAGTAGTGGAGCAGCAGCAGCATCAGTAGGAGCATTATCAATAGGAAGCATCATATTTGCTGTAATTGGTGCAATGCTATTAATTTTCATCTGGGGTTTGTTAACTCGTAGAACTGTTTAAATAGTGCGCTCGTATCTATCTTGTGGGATGGGCATCCTTGCCCGTCCTAATCTCACAGTCCCAATTTCACAATAATATATATAGATAAACCAATTATTTTATACAAAACCCCAATGACTGCCGACCCCAAATACAACGTCATCTATGACGGCAACTGTAACCTGTGCGTCACCTTAGTACAACTATTAGAAAACCTAGACCAAGGAAAACTATTTAGTTACACTCCCATGCAAGACAGTCAAACCCTTACACAATGGGGAATTACACCCCAAGACTGTGAAATGGGAATGATTTTAATAGACGCAAATACACCCACACGACGCTGGCAAGGTACGGGAGCAGCAGAAGAAATAGGGCGCCTTATGCCAATGGGCAGTATATTCGTAGATGCATATCGTGCGTTACCTGGTGTGAAATGGGCAGGAGATAAATTTTACGAACAAATCCGCGATAACCGCTATACAATCTTTGGCAAGCGCGATAGTATGTATAAATCTCAGTTTTGTACAGAATGCAAAAATTAAATTACTTGTAAAAAAATTCAAAATCATTCAGAGCTTTCAAGCGTGCAAAGTTAAGACGATAATGGTAGGTCAAGCGTAATTTCCATGTATCCCAAGACCTTGATGGTGTTGGTATGTATGATGCATCGATATGGTGAGTTGCTTGCTTAACTGTTTCCCAACCTGAGCGATGGACTACCCAACCTACCTTGGCAGCAGCTAACCCCATTGCATTACCTTCACCACCATGAATTCCTTGGAATTCCAAAAACCTACCGACTTTACCCCAGTAGTTGAAAAATTCGATTTCTTTACCATTATCGCGCGCAACGACAAATAACGATTCTCCAACGTAATTAACTTTTTCAAGCGGTAAATTTAACTTAGATGCTAATTTTTGCAGCGACTTTAAGCGTTCGGGATTATATTTTTGGGCATGTTCAACTAAATTCTTGCAGTGTCCAACTGTAATACCAGGTTCCCATTGCAAATCATCAGGAATATCAGCAGTAATTCGCGTATCAGCATCAATACAAATCGCTGCGCGAAATTTAGATAGAGCTTTTGCGAGTACTAAGCGTTTATCATTGTAGCAAAGTAATGTTCCCTGCTGACGGTGTTTGAATGCTAAAACATTATTGTACGACCGAAAATCATTGACATTATCTGTGTACACATATATAAACGCTTTGGGGCAATATTTCGCTAAATCTGTTGCTAGTTGCTGGGTCAGAATTCGGTACTTTTTACCGAGTGCCAACGTACAAAAGCAATAGTCGATTGTCATTGAACTCATTAGTTTATATTATTACAAATAACTAAGTTTACTCAAAGAAACCGGGTTTCGACGCAAAATTGTCGTTTTTATTACAATATCTCAACGAAGAAACCCGGTTTCTAGAATTGCAATTTAACTTTATATTCACTATCTCATCCAGAGAATTTCTACTGATATATAGTGTAATTTTTTATGACTTTACACGCGAATATAGGTATAAGCACTGTGGCAAAATACTGTTACTTACATGTATATAAAGGTTTTGGTAGACGGCGCCTACCTTACACATTCCTAGATTTTTTCAAATGCAGCAATTTGGGGAAAGCCAATTTTGACGAGTTGTTTACTCGTGGCAGTTTGTAATAAACTTCCGCCAAAGGTAATACTACCAAATATTCCCAACCCAACTGCAAAAGCAATCAAGCGCCTGCAAAATTGTTTCATTCCGCACACCACTTCAAAATTGTCACATTAATCATACGTGATTATAACCACAGTTGTAGAGATGTTATATGTAACGTCTCTACCCATAGGCAATGTAACGTCTCTACTGATGGGCGATGTTTCTCTGGCGCCGAACAAGTATATTTGTAATATTTACATTTGGCGAGGATATTCGAGTCACAAATCTTATGTAAATTCTAATTTAAATATCAAGCTAAAAGTATCCTAATTGACAGTAATTTTATGTCAGTCTGCCAAAATCCGTAAAAATATACCTACAAACTGTAGCTATATATTACAGTTTTTAACCTATTGGAGACATTTATGAGTGACAATTTGAGTGGTCAAATGACCTGGAAAGTACCTGGTACTACCGATTGCAGTTTGCACCTTCGTTACAATAATGCAGAACATTGGCGTTTTTACTGTTCCGCATCAAGCTGATTCATCCACACAAACTGCAAATTCCACTAAAAGCGTATAGTTCTTCACTAGCAATATATACAGAATTAAACATTTTTTAATGTTAAGATATGTAAACGACTTTGAGAAGAGCTTGACCAAACGTCAAGGATATGATGGTGTAATCGTGAAAGAGGTATTAACTATGACAACATCCGTACAGACCGCGCAGTATACGTTAGAAGCATTAGCAGACAAATTTTTTGAGCAATCAGAAGGTAACTGGCACTCAGAGCGTCGTTACTACACCCTAAAGAGCGGACAAATAGAAGAAGTCGTTAGTTACATAACAGTTAAATATTTAGAACGGGGCAACGAAGAATTGTTAGAGCTTGCCCAAATGCACGAATTAGAAGACCCGAACGCAATAATTTGTGGCAGCAGAATTACATGGGAAAGTAACTATTCAGAACCAGGACGTAAACCCACCACAGGTTCAACAATATTTGGTATTCAAGGAAATATTTTGTATCGTGACCGTGGTTTTGCTACACCAAAGCCAGTCACAGCTATATACACTTTACGTGACCCCAAAACGCTGCATTTACGAACCGAGTACAACGGTTCTGCATTCGAGGAAGAAATTAAATTTATTGGTGCAAGCCATCGCACCCGCCAAACTATTATCTCGCGTGCGGGTGAGGAAATTATGATTGGACAGTATCTAGAAAGAAGAATTTAAAAAAGTTAGGAGTTAGGAATTGTAATTCCTAGCTCTTAATTATTTAAACTTTTGTGCGGCGCCTTTTAAATTGGCGCCTTGTAAGTTTTGCTTATATAAATCAATGCCACTATTTTAAAACGGCGCCTAAAGAAATTGCATCAATAACTTCAATATTAATCATTTTTTTATTGCAAATTATAACTATTTCCCTTCTTCTTTTGTGACGAGCGTGTTCTTTGTTTTAAAATGAAAAATTTTTCTTTAATAAACTTTTCAAACTAATAAACTGCCTCAAATTTGCACTGCGATAGTTCAAAGTAGATATACGGCGCCAATATTAGGGACTTCTAAAAATTAAGAGTGGGATGGGCATCCTCGCCCTTCCTGATATAGGGGTGTAAGCGAAGGATGCCCACCCCACAAGAAATGAGTGGAGATTTTTTGTAACATCTGCCGTGGGGTTTTCTGTTCGGGCTGGAGAGAAAACTAGCAACACTAACTCTTACGGCGTAGGTGTGACTCCTCCATAAGGCTGAAACCCAAGCCTAGACTGACTATGAGCCTTTAAGTGAAGTTATGTAACGGTTTGACTCGACATCATAATAATTTGTAACGAAATTTAGGGCAAAGGCATTGTATAAATTAAATTTGGAAGGGTAAAAAGCAGAACGAGGTTGACCAAAGTCTTGCTTATTCGTGCTTTTATGCTTTTCAGCCAAAGATAAAGTTTTGTTAAAAAGTTTTAATCTTTTGGCACAAGGACTACTAAACTGTATAACAGATGTCCTTTTTACCTTTCCGTGCTGCTATTGCAGCCTGACATCAGCCAGAAACTGAGAAACTCAAGAGTGAGTGCTTAAGTTATTTCAGTTTTGAAGCAAAGTTAAAGTCGAAAATCAAGCAGATAGGAGATTGAATCGATGTTAGATGCGTTTGCTAAAGTAGTATCCCAAGCTGATGCTCGTGGTGAGTACCTGAGCGGCTCACAATTAGACGCTTTGATGAACATGGTTCGTGATGGCAACAAGCGCATGGACACTGTAAACCGCATCACCAGCAACGGTTCAGCAATTGTTGCTAACGCGGCTCGTGCATTGTTTGCAGAACAGCCTCAGCTAATCGCACCTGGTGGAAACGCTTACACCAACCGTCGTATGGCTGCTTGCTTACGCGACATGGAAATCATTTTGCGCTATGTAACCTACGCAATCTTCTCTGGCGACGCTAGTGTTCTCGATGACCGTTGTTTGAACGGTTTACGCGAAACCTACTTGGCTTTAGGAACCCCTGGAGCTTCAGTAGCAGTTGGCGTTCAAAAGATGAAAGAAGCAGCATTAGCAATTGCTGGCGACCCCAACAATATCACCAAAGGTGATTGCAGCGCATTGATGTCTGAAGTATCTAGCTACTTCGACCGTGCAGCATCTGCTGTAGCATAAGCTGTAGTTCAACTACCGCACCGCAATCGCTGACTATATATAGTCAGTTCGACATAAACTACTTTAAACAAAATTTTGTAAAAGGGAGATACTGGACCGATGAAAACTCCTCTTACCGAAGCAGTAGCATCTGCTGACTCACAAGGACGTTTCCTAAGCAGCACCGAAATGCAAACCGCTTTTGGTCGTTATCGTCAAGCAACAGCAAGCTTAGAAGCTGCTAAAGCATTGACCAGCAACGCACAACGTTTGGCAGAAGGTGCAGCAAATGCTGTATACCAAAAGTTCCCTTACACCACTCAAATGCAAGGGCCAAACTTCGCTTCTACCCAAACAGGTAGAGACAAGTGTATACGTGACATCGGTTACTACTTGCGAATGGTTACCTACTGCTTAGTTGTTGGTGGAACTGGTCCAATGGACGACTACTTAATCGCTGGTTTGGCAGAAATCAACAAAACATTTGATTTGTCTCCTAGCTGGTACGTAGAAGCTCTCAAGCACATCAAGAACAACCACGGTTTAAGTGGTGACCCTGCTGTAGAAGCTAATTCATACATCGATTACGCAATTAACGTCCTAAGCTAAGACGCGGGACTCTTGCCCGGAAGGTTGAGCGGCTCAACTGGCCATAAAGCTAGGAGTTGTTTAGCTTTCCGGGCAGTTTTAATTTTAAAAAGATTTGTAAAAACGAAACGACTTCAACAAGAGCGCGTTAGCTTTCTAGATAATATTCGCGCTCATGGGAAACAGAAAAGAAGGGTATTTCAAGAAAAAAATCTTGCTTTTTCCCATGAATACTAAATTCAAGACTCTAATTCACTTAACTTCACTCAAGTGATTCTGAATTTTTGTTTTTGATAAAATTGAATACGATATGATAGAAAGCTTTGCCGATAGTGTCTACTCTCAGGCATTCTTTGGCGTATATAAGCGCGTGTTGATTTGATTTAGTCGATCGTTACTTACATAGGTGAATACAACACTATAGTGTAAGGGAGGCTAGGTAATATGACCGCGATAGTTGCAGAAACTCCAATCATTGAGTTACGTTCTGACCGAAGCGACGACGATATCGAAATAGTAATTCGGGCAGTTTATCGTCAAATATTGGGTAATTCTTATTTGATGGATAGCGACCGTCTTCTCACTTCTGAGTCATTATTACGTAACGGTAGCATTACAGTCAAAAAATTTGTACGTGCTGTTGCAGTTTCAGAACTGTACCGCGATAAATACTTCCATAGCAACTCGCAAGTCAGATTCATCGAACTCAACTACAAACATTTACTTGGACGGGCGCCTGAAGATGAATCAGAAATAGCTTACCATGTAGACCTATATAATACAGAAGGCTACGAAGCGGATATTGATTCATACATCGACTCACCAGAGTACGAAAATAACTTTGGCGAAAATATCGTTCCATACCATCGAGGTTTCAAAAGCCAAGTTGGTCAAAAGAACATTGGATATAGCCGAATGTTCCAATTGTATCGAGGCTACGCTTCTAGTGACCTCGCCCAAGGATACAAGAACGGACGGTTAACTTGGGAAGTCGCGAAAAATCTTGCCTCACCAATACACCCAGCATCAACTAACGCATTAGCAGGAGCAGCAAGTGGTTCTAGAGGTGAAGTTTACCGAATTCGTTTAATGAGTTCTGCTTCACCCAAATCAACGGTAGTACGTAAAGTAACCACTGAAATACTAGTACCCTACGAACAACTCTCCTCGAAATTGCAGCAGTTGAACCGGAAGGGCAATAAAGTGATGAGCATAACAAGAGCGTAAATTGCTTTTTTTGAATCAAATTCAACTTGTTCAAAATCTATAAAGTCTAAAAAGGTCTAATACATGGCAGTCACAACCGCAGCATCACGTCTAGGAACCGAAGCTTATACTGATGTAACTCCAGTTGAGATACGTCAACACGCAACAAAAGATGAAATTCAATTCGCAATTTCAGCAGTTTACCGTCAACTCTTAGGTAACGACTACCTAATGAAGTCACAGCGTTTAATTAGTGCTGAATCACTCTTACGTGACGGTAAAATTACAGTTCGTGACTTTGTACGTCAAGTTGCAAAATCCGAGCTATACAAAGAAAAATTCTTTTACAACAACTTCCAAACTCGTACTATCGAGTTAAATTACAAACACCTACTAGGACGCGCACCTTACGACGAGTCCGAAGTTGTTTTTCACTTAGACATGTATCAAAACCAAGGTTACGATGCTGACATCGATTCATTCGTAGATTCAGAAGAATACGAAGAAAACTTCGGTGAAAACATCGTTCCTTACTACCGTGGTTTCAAAACCCAAACTGGTCAAAAAACTGTCGGATTCAACCGCATGTTCCAGCTGTATCGTGGTTATGCAAACAGTGACCGCGCACAACTCAGAGGCGCTACTCCACACCTCGCAGTCGAATTAGGTCGCAATAGCGCCAGTGCAGTAGTTCCTCCTAGCGGTAACGGTAGCGAAGGATTTGCATACGTTGCACCAGGTCGTGGCGTCACACCTAGCAGTACATTTGGTGGCGCCGGAACCTTTGGAAAAGAAGGTAGAATGTTCCGCGTTGAAGCCGCAAAAGTATTTGGTTCTGGTTATCCCAGCACTCGCCGTGTTAACCAAGCAGTAGTAATTCCTTACGAAGAATTATCTACCTACATCCAAAGAGTTCTAAAACAAGGCGGCAAAATCGCCAGCGTAACCCCTCTCTAAACAATGTACGTTGTAGAGACGTTACATGTAACGTCTCTACATTAATCACCCATTTATCACCCATTTATCACAAACAAAAATATATGCTTGGTCAAATCGCACCCAACAAACAATCAGCAGCACGTTACTTTCGCTACGAAGTAACAGGAATACGCCAAAACGAAGAAACTGATAAAACCGATTATCAAATTCGTTCAAGTGCTAGCACCTTTATAACGGTTCCTTATAACCGCATGAATTCAGAAATGCAGCGAATTACCCGTATGGGTGGCAAAATAGTAAACATTGAGCCTTTATATAGTGAAGGCGCCCAATCAGATACTAATGCCGACGCTTTTAAAAATGAATTCCAATAAGGATAACTTTCAACCCTCATCATCGTCAGAAACACCTGGCGGTGGTGAATCATTAACAATAGAAACTGCAATCGCAAATCTAGAAGGTACAGACTCAGGTTTGCGATTTTATGCTGCTTGGTGGTTAGGTCGATTTAAAGTTAACGAACCACAAGCTATTGCGCTTTTAATCGAAGCACTTGCAGATGAGCTTGATAGAACACCCGAAGGTGGTTATCCACTACGACGCAATGCAGCCCGCGCGTTAGGTAAACTAAATGATAAAAGCGCAGTACCTGCTTTAGTTAAAAGTTTAGAATGTTCTGATTATTACGTGCGCGAAGCATCAGCCGAATCATTAGGGATGTTATCAGATGCAATCGCAATTCCTGCTTTACATAACTTATTAATTACTGGATTAACAGGTGAAGAATTAATTATCGAATCTACCCCAAGTCAGCCGTATGATGCAATATTAGAAGCTTTAGGCAATCTTGGCGCCAAAGAATGTATGCCACAAATTGAACTATTTTTAAAGCATCCAGTCGAACGGGTGCAGTACTCAGCAGCACGTGCAATGTACCAACTAACAAAAAATTCTTCATACGGAGAACGCTTGGTAAAAGCCTTAGCAGGAAATAACCTACAACTACGACGCACAGCACTCGCAGATTTAGGTGCAATAGGATACTTTGAAGCCGCAGACGCAATTGCTCAAACTCTTGCAGAAAACAGTTTAAAATTAATCGCACTGAAAGGATTACTAGAATACCAGGTAAGAGAGTTAACACCCCCCACCCCCACTTTATCTGACGGTGCTATAAAAGTCATGAAATTAATGGACTCTTTACTTTAAATAGTAATGAGTGCTGAGTGCTGAGTGCTGAGTGCTGAGTTTTATTCCTAATTTCTAACTCTAATTCTTAACTCCTAACTCCTAACTCCTAACTCCTAACTTTATGAATAGTGTTCAACAATTAATTAGTGCAGTAGAAGAAGCTGATTCCTCAGCGAAATTAGTCGAAGCTGTACAAAATTTAGCATCTTCTGGTTCAGAAGAAGCCGTACCAACATTGATTGCAGCTCTAGGATATAACAATCCCGGCGCCGCAGTTGCAGCAGTTGATGGGTTAATAGAAATAGGGGAAAAAGCGGTTAAACCTCTATTGCAATTACTCGATAACTATAACTATGGAGCGCGTGCTTGGGCAGTACGTGCATTAGCAGGTATTGGTGACCCTAGAGGATTTAATACTTTACTTGATGCTGCAAAAAATGACTTTGCTTTAAGTGTACGTCGAGCAGCAGCGCGGGGTTTAGGAACAATTCACTGGCAGCAAATGCCATCTGAACAGCGCTTAACCTCCCAACAGCAAGCACTCGAAACCTTAATTCAAGTTTGTCGTGACCCAGAATGGGTAGTGCGCTATGCAGCAGTAACTGGACTCGAAGCACTTGCAAATGCTGCGAGTGAAACTCAACCAGATAAATTACCACAAATCACGGCGCCGCTTTTAGAAATGGCAAACAACGACGAAGAAGTCGCAATTAGAGCGCGTGCTTGGATGGCAATACATCAGCACCATAGTCAAATAGAAATGCCCAACATGAAAACGCTCGCAGAATCTGACGACGAAAAAGAAGTACCTAGTCGCGGCAGTGGCAGAAGAACATAAAATAATCTCAGAACGTGTGTATTATTAATGTAGAGACGTTACATGTAACGTCTCTACGATTACATAATTCAACAATCAAATTCCAAAAAACCCTCCTGCAATGCAACCTCAACCGCATTGGAATTTAATCACAACCGAACAACCACCGCAGTGGTTCACTGAAGCAGTCAAACGCTACACACCAAATTCGAGCGGTAAATTTGCCGCAAGCTTATTATGGCAGCGAGGAATTAACGAAGTTGAACAACTAGAAGCATTTATTAACCCAAAAATATATAAATCAGCAAGTCCATTTGAATTTGGACAAGAAATGCAACTAGCAGTAGCACGGTTACAAGCAGCGCGTGCCAACCGTGAAAAAGTCGCAATTTGGGGAGATTTCGACGCCGATGGTATTACATCAACAGCAGTATTATGGGATGGGTTAGGACAATTTTTTACCCAGGACACCAAATTAATTTATTACATTCCCAATCGCATCACCGAATCGCATGGACTTAATATAAAAGGCATTGAAACGCTTATTAAACAAGGATGCAAGCTGATAGTTACTTGTGACACAGGTAGCACTAACATCCAAGAAATTGCTTACGCAAACAAGTATGGTGTAGATGTCATAGTTACAGACCATCATACTTTACCAACCGAACGCCCTCCTGTCACAGCAATAATTAATCCACGTTATTTACCGTCATTACATCCGTTATATAATTTATCTGGAGTCGCAGTTGCTTATAAATTAATCGAGGCACTTTATACAGCTTTGCCTTCAGTAGCACAGCAACCACTCGAAGATTTACTCGATTTAGTCGCAGTTGGACTTATTGCTGACTTAGTACAACTTAGCGGAGACTGTCGTTATTTAGCGCAGCGAGGAATTCAGCGTTTACAAACCGATTTTCAACAACCACCCGCACAACGTCGGCGCCCAGGAGTAGGTAGACTATTAGAACTGTGTCAAAAAAGTGGCGATAGACCAACAGATATCTCCTTTGGTTTAGGACCACGCATCAACGCAGTTAGTCGTATTCAAGGTGACGCACGCTTCTGCGTAGAATTACTGACAAGCCGCGACCAAACGCGTGTCAGTCAACTTGCAGAAGAAACCGAACTAGCAAACGCGCGTCGTAAATCTTTGCAAAAAGATATCACACAACAAGTCAATCAAAAGCTTTCCCAAACAGATTTATCGACAACAAACGTTATAGTTCTTTCAGACCCACAGTGGTCAGCAGGAGTATTAGGACTAGTTGCAGGGCAAGTAGCACAAGAAACAGGGCGCCCAACTATTCTACTAAGTACAGAACATTCTCCTAGCAACCTTGCTCGTGGTTCTGCACGTTCGATAAATTCCGTAGACTTATACCAATTAGTTAAAAACCAAGCACACCTACTACATAAATTTGGTGGACATCCATTTGCAGCCGGGTTAAGTTTACCTGTAGAAAATATTCCTTTATTTAGCGAAGCCATAAATCAACAACTACGACTTTCCATAGGTACTGCAATATTGGCGCCAACGATACAAGCTGATATAAAAGTTCAAGTAGCAGACTTAAGCAAAGAATTATTTTTAGAGTTTAAACTACTAGAACCCTGCGGAATGGGTAACCCAGTTCCCAAACTGTTGATTCAAAATTGCTGGTTTAAAAATGCTTGGCATCGTAACCAACAAGACACGCAAGGTAAAAAAATACAATATATTAAAACCGAGTTTGATATTCTTGATAACTCTACCGTAAACCCGTTCCCAGGTATATGGTGGGGACATTATAAAGAAGAACTACCAGAGGGTAAATGTGATTGTATTGCCGAACTTGACTACAACAGCTTTAAAAAACGCTACGAAATTCGTCTTATTGCAGTACGCCCTAGTACTAACTCACCACCAAATACTCAAAAAATATCAAATCCAATATTAGACTGGCGCCATTCACAATGTAGAGACGTGATTAATCCCTGCGGGAAAACCTCCGGTTTACACGTCTCTACAATTACAGAATGTCCAGCAAGTTGGGATGAAATCCGCGCATGGATTAAAAAGTCATATCATCTCAACCAACCATTAGCACTAGCTTGGTCAAAACCGCAAAATCAACCACCACAAGAAGTTTGGTATAAATTAGCAGGACTTGCTAAATACCTCGCACGTACTCAAGAACCAGTTACCCGTATTCAACTACGAGAGAAACTAGGTATTGGCGACCAACCTTTACATTTAGGATTAAAAGCTTTACGACATTTGGGTATAAAAAGTACCTTTAATGACCGTAATTTAATATTTGTTGAGAGTAAGAAACATCAATCTAATTTTGTATCAGCACAATCAGCACTCGAACAATTTTTAGCCGCAGTTCAAGAAGAACAGTTTCAACGCGCGTATTTTGCTGAAGTTCCACTTTCTGCGGTAAATGCAATGGCAGGAAGAATTTTTGATTCGTAATTTCGCAGCTTTATATTCTGATTATATAAAAAGTTCTTACCTCGATACAATAAAAATCGCTCTTAAGATATATAATAGAACATCCAAAATTCAGGTTAGATAAAAGAATTAGGAATGGTTTGCCCAAGCCTAGTATTTTTGAAATCAAAGCGCCACCTTTACACTGAAATTACCAATACTAAAAAATTAAATTTTACTGAATAATTCATTTTATTAAAACATCAGTTCTCCGTATATTATTGATTTTTATATCTAACACGCTATAGAGCTTGTAAAAATAAAAACATACCAAATGTTCTACTCAAGATTTATTAATCAAATGTACTATCACATTTAAATTGCAAAAACATGACTAAAGTCATGGTAACAAAATGACTTTTGCCACAATTTTTCAATAACACTAGTTGTGTATAGTAAGTGGTGTAAACTTTACTTTTGCTCGTCTATACTCTCAATACCCACTTGTCGTTCGCATTTATAGCCAGTTTGGCGCCAAGCGTCTAAATTTACATCTTTAAGATTTATTACATTTGCACATTGTGGATGTTGGAAATGGCTCGATAGTGCCCAAGCAAAGCTGCGAATAATATCCAACGCAGTTTTGAAGGGTGATTCTTGGTTTCCGGGAACACCTTGCTCTTGCACAACGTCAAACTCTACCCAGATGCCATGCGCTCCAAAAATAATTTGTGCCATCCATTTGGCCCGGGGTAAATGACTGTGTGAGGTAATCAACTTGATTTTACGAGCCTTCCAACTCTCCAAAATAGGCAAACTGTAAAAAAAATTATCAAAAGTTGAATTTGCACACTTTTCTAGCCAAATATTACCCAAAATGGCTCGTTTGCGCTTAAAAACCGACAAAATACACGGGTCTTGCGAACCTTGCGAGATGAGAACTGGGATTTTGGCGTTTTTAGACGCAAAATCTGCGGCATAAACTTCGCGTGCAATGCTTCCACCTAACACAAAAGTGGCACTAACTGGCTTGGAAGATGAATTAATTAAGGTTATAGTGTTAAAAACCAGCCAAATACAAAGGAGAAAGCATAAACCCAAGCTGAGTTTTTGTAAAAATTGCCACCTCAACAACCGAGGTCTACGGTTTGTGCGGGTGAATACTGTGTAACTTTTTGTTTTATTGTTTATCATAGAATTTAATGGAGTAATGTTTCTAAAAATTCCCACATTTCAAGCATTCAAGTGCTATCTTAGTAGACACAAGATTGGGTGCTTGGTACGTATATAAGGGTGTCATTTGATTCTAAGTTGCGTAGGGAGAGAATCGGCTCTATTAAGAAAGAATGTATCAAAAGTTACATATGTTTTCCAAAATAAATTTCCGGTTAAATTTCTACATTTGAGGAAGCAGAAACAGTATAAAGACTTTAATCGCTTCTTTAAAAAGCTAATTGCTAAACTGTCAACAACACATAATTATTCCAGCTAATATACATGAACCAATCTGCGAAACGTTACTCGCCGCTGCAAGTCGCTGTGATTGGTGGAGCGATTGCCTCCACAGCTATGCTCTCTGTGTTTGGTCCGGCATGGTGTCGGTCGGTAAAAGCTGCGCTACAAGATAGTCCAAAAGCGATTGTGGACCAAGTATGGCAGCTAGTAAACCGTGAATATGTAGATGGCAAATTTAATCAACAAAATTGGGTGGCAATTCGCCAGGACTTGTTGAGTAAAAACTACTCTTCGCGTGACGAAGCATATGTTGCCATTCGCGGTGCTTTACAAAAGTTGGGTGACCCCTACACTCGATTTATGGATCCAAAGCAATATGAAGCCCTAACTAGTCAGACTTCGGGTGAAGTATCTGGGATTGGTATCCGGATGGAGGTCAATAGTAAAACTAAGCGCTTGACGGTAGTTGAAGCAATAGAGGACTCACCAGCTTTGAGAGCAGGTGTTAAACCTGGTGACCAAATTGTCGCAATTGACGGCAAACTTACGCAAAACATGAAGGTTGACGATGCCTCGAAGTTGATTCGTGGTAAAGCTGGAACACCAGTCACCTTAAGATTATTGCGTGACGGCAAAAACGATTTTAATTTAAATTTAACGCGAGCTACTATCGAAGTTCCAACTGTTCGCTACGCTTTACGTAATGAAGGTACTAAGCGTGTTGGTTATATTCGTCTACGTGAATTTAGTGCCCATGCTGGCGACCAAATGCGAAAAGCTATTCGTGACCTTAACACGAAAGGCGCCGATAGTTACGTATTAGATTTACGTGGCAACCCTGGTGGTTTATTACAAGCGAGTATTGAAATCGCGCGCATGTGGATGGACAATGGTTCAATTGTTCGCACAGTAGACCGTGAAGGTGTAAGCGACGAAACCTTTAAAGCCAACCGTACTGCATTGACAAATTTACCTTTGGCTGTATTAATCGATGGTAATTCTGCTAGTGCTAGCGAAATTCTCACAGGCGCCCTTAAAGATAATAAGCGTGCGGTTGTAATTGGTTCTCAAAGTTTCGGTAAAGCTCTTGTGCAATCTGTACACGAACTAGCAGATGGTTCGGGTGTAGCAATTACAATTGCCCACTACTACACACCAGAAGGAACCGATATTAACAACAAAGGTATTACCCCAGATGTGAAAATTGACCTGAGTGAGTCACAGCAGCGCTACCTAGCATCAAATCCAGATTTATTAGGTACACCAAATGACCCTCAGTACGCTCGCGCCTTATCAGTACTAACTAGCAATAACTTTGCAAAACCATCTCCACCAAATCAAACCTCACAAAAACCCGTCAACGGACGTGCAGTTGATTTGAAACTGTAATTAATGTAGAGACGTGATTAATCACGTCTCTACACAAATATTAATTCAGGATTTTGGATTGGGAATACTATAAAACGTAGTAGTAACTAGTAAATCCCATTATTCAAAATCCTTATTTTATGACTACAAAATCAAACGATACATTAAACGACAAACACATAAACTATTTACCCAAAGTTTCTGTAGTTATACCTATATATAATGGAGACGAAGATTTACGCGAGCTAATACCTTGCTTACTCGCACAAACTTATCCATCAGAACTCGTAGAATATTTACTTGTAGACAATAACAGCAGCGACAATACCCTCAAATGTCTACAAACAGCGGCAGAACAGTGTCCGATTACAATACGTCCATTAAGCGAAAATAAAATACAAAGCTCTTACGCAGCTAGAAATACAGGAATTCGTGCGGCAACAGGAGAAATTGTTGCATTTACAGACGCTGACTGTCGTCCACAACCGCAATGGTTAGAGTTATTAGTACAACCCTTTGTTAATGTTGATGTTGCCATAGTCGCGGGTGAAGTAGCTTCACTTCCTGGCAAGACAATATTAGAAAGATTCGCCGACCGTCAAGAGACATTATCACAAAAACATACTTTAGCACATAAGTTTCGTCCTTACGGTCAAACGGCTAATTTAGCGATTCGACGTATTGCGTTGCAAAAAGTCGGTTTATTCCGTCCTTATTTAACGACAGGGGGTGACGCCGATATTTGCTGGCGAATTCAACAAGAGTATATTGGTAAATTAGAATTTGCGGATGAAGCTATCGTTCAACACCGTCATCGTACTACTTTGAAAGAACTTGCTTCCCAATGGCGCCGTTATGGACGTTCTAATCGCTACCTGCACGAATTGTACGGTATTGATTTAATGCGGGCAATAACGCTCTCTGAATGTGGCTACGGTTTGGTTCGTTGGATTTTTAAAGAGGTGCCCAAACTTAGTTTAAAAGCTGCTTTGGGTAAAGGAAGTGTGATTGATATATTAAGTACTCCAATTGGATTATTTACTGCCAGAGCGCGCTATTACGGTCAAATGTCAGCGACTATGCCAGAAAATGCCTCTGATATTGATTGGTTGTAATAAAGAAACCCGGTTTCTACGGGAAATCTTTGTTTTTATTACAAGCTTGATAAAGAAACCGGGTTTCTATGTGAAATCTTTGTTTCTATTGCAAGATACCGATAAAGAAACCCGGTTTCTGCACTGGCGCCATAACTTGATAAAGAAACCGGGTTTCTATGTGAAATCTTTGTTTCTATTGCAAGATACCGATAAAGAAACCCGGTTTCTGCACTGGCGCCATAAAATAGCGTTAAATTGAAGAAAAGTATGGGACAAGGATGAGTCAATGTCAGCACAATTGTTACTGGTAGATGATGAGCCAGGATTGCGCGAAGCCGTAAAAGATTACTTAGAAGATAGTGGTTTCAGCGTTCAAGTTGCCAGTAATGCCCGTGAAGGGTGGGATTTGATGCAACAAAATACACCAGATTTGCTAATCTCGGACATTATGATGCCACAAGTAGATGGCTATCAATTTCTGAAGCAAGTACGTGAAGACGCTCGTTTTAAATCATTACCTGTAGTATTTTTAACAGCAAAGGGTATGACTGGTGACCGTATTCAAGGATACCAGGCAGGAGTAGATGCCTATTTACCCAAGCCGTTTGACCCAGATGAATTGGTTGCTATTGTCGAAAATTTATTGATACGACGTACTCCTAGTACGCAGCAATCAGGTGATGATGGTGAAACGCCAGATATTGCCGAACTGGCAAAACAAATTGCTCAAATCAAAGCCCTGTTAACCCAGAAAAATGCAATAGCGCAATCACCAGCACCATTTACCATCGATTTGACACCCAGAGAGCAAAGCGTTTTAAATCTGGTTGCCGAAGGATTAATGAATAAAGAAATAGCTCGTCGTTTAGAAACAAGCGTTCGCAACGTCGAAAAATACGTTAGTCGTCTATTTAGTAAAACTGGTACAAATAGCCGTACTGAATTAGTACGTTTTGCACTCGAACACGGATTGGCAAAGTAGGAGTTACGGGGGATGTCTTTTAGTCCCCTGTCTCCTAATTTATGAAAATGTATTGCGGAGCGAAAAATTACCCTGGAATAATTTGGTTGTCAATCTGACCCTGCCCATAAGCAAGGAATGATTGGTTTAGTAGGCACCCAAGTATCTTGTGTAGTGCAATGGGTGAGGGCTACTGTAAACGTGACGACTTTCCTCCGGTTCCCAGCTTGTTAGGCAATCTACAATTTCCGGCTGTTACTTAATCAAAGTGAAGCACATCGGCCGCTTGTTTATCCTTAGAAAACACCTAAAAATAAAATCCATTTAATTAAAGGTTGTTCCTGCTGACCAATCGACGTGCCAAATAGAATTATAGGACTGCCTTTGAAAGCCTATACAGAATCGGGATAGAAGTTGTAGGGTGTTCGTTACATAAGCCGACTCGTGCGCGCATGTTGTGTACAGACTGTGAACATAGAGGCAAAGCTGGCAAACTTAAAAAAATTTACCTTTTTATCTAGTCCATGAACGGTCTACTTAGATTAATTATTTAAGTTTTATTGATTTGTTTCAGTAGAGTTACGTAAACGCATTAATTGACGACGCATTTGTGGAGAAGCCTTAAACTCGCTAACCTCATGAGCTTTGACGGCTGTTTGCAAAGTTTGAATGAAATCATCTGAGCCATCTACTAATGCTTCTAAAAGCACTTGTAGTAATTGGTCACGGTCGGAAAATAAACTTTTTTCCTCAACCAAACGAAACTTGAGATGGATTTCACATTCGTATACGCCAACTTCTACACTATTAATTGGACGTGGTAACGGTTTCGAGTTCATAATTTTCAGGATTCCTTCGGTTGTTGGGTCAGTCGTTACTGGGGAGCAGCAGTTTAAATCGCTGCTATTAGCTATATCTTTTTTAAATCTCTCTAGTTTGAATTAAGAATTCTTGTTAGTCAATGCAATTTGTATCCCATGTTGCTCCTTTGTTTACTTTTTTTTGTACCTATACTCTTTTTTGTCTCTCAATTTACCCAGCTACCCCCACCAGCTGCAATTTAGGTAAACCATAACTATTATTCAATTTTTATGATTCTATACAATAAAGTTTCTGTAAGAACTTGCTGGTGCTTTTTAAAGGTTTTTACATCAACTTGATATGAACGTCAACAACAGTTTTTGTTTTTACCTTTAATGTGGTGTTTATACGTAAGTGATAACGCGGAATTTTTTTTGATAATGTCACGCTAGAGCCAACTGCATCGTTACTACGTAAAAATACTAAATGTATGATTTGTTCATTTGAACGAAAATTGATAAGAATTAGGTAAAGAAACTAAGTGTTTTTCGACAATAAATAACTGCATCGGTATGAACGAAACTTTTTGTAGTCAGAAACCGGGTTTATGTACCCACATCTTGTAATAAAAACAACGATTGTACATAGAAACCCGGTTTCTAGCAGTAAATACTATTGCCGAATGACCGCAACTAAAATACTCTAGTTCCCAAAAAAATAAAGAAATCAACATAAATCTATTCTGTAGCCTCAAACACGAATGCTTTGCATCAACAAATATAGGGGCAAAGAGTTGGGGTGAGAGAGTCTACAATTATTTAAAGTGAAATTAACCCTTACCTGAAAACATCCTCCCTATGGAAGACAACGCAATGCTGCTTAAGTCAACAACCCGACACATCCGTATTTTTGCGGCAGAATTAGACGCATCTGGGGAATTGGTACCCAGCAGTCAAGTCTTAACGCTGGACGTTGACCCCGATAACGAATTTAATTGGAGCGAGGATGCCTTACAACAGGTTTATCGCAAATTCGACGAATATGTCGAACGGAACGCAGGTAGTGACCTCACCGACTATAACCTCCGTCGCATCGGCTCAGATTTAGAACATTTAATCCGCTCACTTCTACAAAAGGGTGAAATTAGCTACAACCTGAATGCCCGTGTTGCTAACTACAGCATGGGACTTCCCCGCGTTGAGGCACAATAAATAATTCAAAGTTAGGAATTAGGAGTTATGAGTTATCAGTGAATAAAACTCCTAACTCCGCTCCTCCCAACTCATAACTTTTTAACTATGCTTAAATTCACCTTAACTTTAGCTGTTTTTTCACTACTAAGCGTTTCGCAAGCGCAAGCTGCCGAACTTGTTGGACGCGCAATTTTAGCGGCTGATACATTTGCTCCTGGCTCTACTAGTGGGCAGTTTAAAAAAACTCAACGTACTACCCCTTTTTTATTTGCTCAACCAGTACAAGGATTTTCGTGTGTTGAGCTTGGACCGAAAGAGGGTACATTTTACGTGATTTCAGATAATGGGTTTGGTGCCAAAAGTAATTCTTTAGATTATGTGCTGCGGATATACGCGGTTGAACCAGATTTTTCTACGGGCAAAGTATATCCTGTTGATTTTCAAACGGGAGAGCGACTTGTGCGGTTTAGTCGTCAAAGCTTTATTGAACTCAACGACCGTAACAAAAAAGCGAATTTTTCTATTGTCGCCGAGCAAGTAAATTATCCTCTAAGTAATATTGCTGTGTCGCAGTTAGTCAAAATCAATCGCTTGCTCACAGGGGGTGACTTTGACCCAGAATCTTTTCGGCGCCTAGAAGATGGTAGTTTTTGGGTAGGAGATGAGTTTGGCCCGTTTTTACTACATTTTGATAAAACAGGTGAACTACTGGCGCCGACCATACCACTACCAAATTTTTCACAAAAAGGAACTGAAGAATTTGTGAAATCTCCTGATAACCCAGAATTTGCTTCGTTTTCAGAGAATAAGCGCACAAGTGGAGCGAATTTGGGGGGTTCTAGCGGTTTTGAAGGTTTAGCGATTAATACTAGTTTTACCAAGCTGTACGTAATGTTAGAAGGGGCGCTTAAAAAAGATGTACCTACTCGTTTGTTGATTAATGAGTTTGATATAGCTAGTCAAAAATATACAGGCAGGGTTTTTGCATACAAGTTAGAAAATGCAAGTCATGCCATTGGCGAATTAACTGCGGTTAACGATAACGAATATATTGTGATTGAACGGGATAAGAATCAAGGCGACCCCAATAATCCGGCTTTTGAAACACCTGCCTCGTTCAAGCGTCTTTACAAAATTAATCTTGACAAAGTAAATACAGCGGGTTTTGTAGAAAAAGAATTATTAGTAGATTTGCTGAATATTTCTGACCCCAAGCGTATTGGTACAAATGCCACTAAAAACGGTGTGTTCACATTTCCCTTTGTCACAATTGAGAGTGTACTGCCACTTGATGCTAGAACGCTGCTGGTAATTAACGATAATAACTATGCCGATAGCATTGGGCGAATACCGAAACAAGCTGATAACACCGAATTCATTAAAATCAGGCTAGACAAACCTTTGAACTTAACTGTTACTAGTGGCGCCTCCGATTCCAAATAATTTTTTGGTTTAAATTAAGCTTCTTATTGCTCGTGTTCTTATAAACTATAACAATAGTTTCTTAATTTTTTACTGTCTAATCGTCAAAAAACCTGATTGTGACTGTGTTATACATAATTTGTAACCAGATTCATGTAAACGAAAGTCAATGGTTGATATATATTAAAAAAACCATGCGCGGTATAGGGTGCCGCTGTTTATTGTTTTGATTAAAATTGCTAAGGTAAGCCGATCGGTCGAAGAAAACTATGGAACAAGATGCGGCAACGCTCCACTGCCCAAACGAACTTTGTCAGGCAGCCAATCCGCTTAAGCACAATTATTGTCAACAGTGTTCAACGCCTCTGCCGAAGCGTTATCTTTGGGCAGTCACAGAAGGAAAAAGTTTGGGAGTCTTGGGCAACCACATCGCCGATCGCTATTTAATTATTAGCCAGTTTGTTGTTCTAGATACTAGACCCGGACTAGTCCCACAGGTACCAGACCAAGAATCGCTACAAAAGTTAAGACCCTATCTCCGTTTATTTCCTTACCGCTTACACGTTCCTCAAGTGTATGGAATCATTCCTAAAAGCGATTCGGAGATGCCTTCAAACATTTTGCTCTTAGAGAAACCACCACTTCATATAAACACAGAACTCGAAGTGCATTTGCATCAATCGTTGGACTCAGCATGGGGTGAAGCAACCTCAATGCGGCAGTTAAACTGGTTGTGGCAAATCGCACATATTTGGCAACCGTTGGCAAGTGAGGGGGTCGCTACTAGCTTGTTAGACCCTTTATTATTGCGACCCGAAGGCGGTTTAGTAAAAGTATTAGAATTACGCTCAGACCCTGAAGTTGCTCCTTCTATCTCGCAATTAGGTGATTTTTGGCGCGTGAGTTTACTGCCAAACACAAAAAGTGCCATCAAAGAATTTTTTACTCAAGTTTGTGATGCTTTAATATCGGGTGAAATTTATTCTGGTGAGCAGTTAGTTGCTGTTTTAGACCAAGGACTAATCTCACTTAGCGCCGCAAGTGGGGATATGTCTCAGTATTCAGTAAAAATAGTTACAAACACTGATACAGGGCCAAGCCGTCAGAGGAATGAAGATGCATGTTATCCAGCGGCAGGCAACATAATTAGCAAGCCACCATCACAAAAAGCTTTAGCAATTGTTTGTGATGGTATTGGTGGACATGAGGGTGGTAATGTTGCCTCGAATATTGCCATAGATGTAATTCAACAGCAAGTTAGTCAGTTAGCATCAGTTCCTCGTGACCGTATCGACCCAACAGTTTTACTAGCTGACTTAGAAAAAGCGGTGGCGGCAGCAAACGATAAAATAGCTGTGCGAAATGATAGCGAGGGTAGACAAGGGCGCCAGCGGATGGGCACGACGTTGGTAATGGCGTTACCTATTGCCCACGAAATGTATATTACTCATGTAGGTGATAGCCGTGCGTACTTAATTACACGCAAAGGATGCTACCAAGTCACCCTTGATGATGATGTGGCATCACGAGAAGTGCGGCTCGGATATGCAGTTTACCGCGATGCCGTTATGCAAGGCGCCAGTGGTTCTTTAGTGCAAGCTTTGGGAATGGGTAGCAGTAACTCGCTGCATCCAACAGCTCAAAGGTTTGTGTTAGATGAAGACTGTGTGTTTTTGTTATGTTCGGACGGTTTGAGCGACTTTGATAGAGTTGAACAATATTGGGAGACAGAAATATTACCGATTTTGACCAACGGTGTAGACATTACAGAAGCAGTTAATAATTTAATCGAAATAGCGAATAAGCAAAATGGACACGATAACGTCACAATTGCACTGGTTCAGTATCAAATAAAATACACAGAACCAGAAAAAATACAGATTCCAAATATCGCTGATTTATCCACGAATTATAAGTCCGGCAGCTATTCTACCACCAGTGCGCCGACTAATTTGGTTTCAGGACACAGAACACAAGTAATACCTGATACAGCCCAGGCAAAGAAACCGATACCTTTACATCTAATAGCACTGTTGTCTGTGGTGACAGTGGGAGGTTTAATTGGGCTATTAATACAACAAATACTTTCTCGTCAAATTCAGCCAATTGGGACGACATCAACATCACCACCAGTTGCAACATCTCCAACTTCAGTAGAAAGAGTCGCACCTCCCAAAGGTTCGTTAATTAGCGTCATATCCCCAATTGAATTTAGTCGCAATAGTGAATATGAAGTAGCTGGTAGTATTCCACAGAATACAACTTTAGTGGTTATAGACTCAAAATCAACAACAGGCGCCTCCAAAAGCGACTTAATGCATTTGCTGGTTTGTCAAGTTCCCACTCAAGTTGCAGAAGCACCCCCAGTTGCACAAAAAAAAGCGCCAATTATACAACGTGAAGAAATTTGGGTTAAAAGAGAAAAACTTGAGCCAAACAAGAACGTCTCAATATCTCAACCAGAGAAAAACGTTAATTCTCCATGTGATGCAATACTCAAAGAATCTTCGAGCGGCAATATAGAAAAATCTCCATCGAAGACAGAACGTCTTCGTCCACGCAATTTATAGCCACTCCGTCAGATAAACTAGTAGCAAACCTAAAATATTTTTATGGTGAATTCGGTTAAAACTATAAAGAGATAGTCCCAAAAGAATGCCCCTTGAAACCATGCCATCCTTAAACCTGGCGATAGCCCGTCTAGTTCATGCTGGCACCAACAATTTCGCTATTTGGGTGGTGCGCGCTCCTTACTCCAGTGGGCACGTTTTTCACGATTGCGTTTGGACACCCAACCTGACACAAGTATGGCAGGAATGGCAACAATTGTTTGCAGGTCACAGCAACCTCGATGTATCTCCCAACGCCAACGAATCTGATAAAATTCAAACTTCTTACTCCTTACCAATCGAATTACCCCAACCCGCCACAGGGCAACCAACTAATTACGCTGGGCGGCTAATGCAGTACTTTGGTAACTGTTTATGGCAATGGGTATTCGATGGGCCAATTTTAAATAGCCTAGAACACAGTCGAGGAATCGCAGCAGGACAAGAAAAAAGTCTCCGTCTGCGTCTAGAAATACGCGACCCTTATTTGGTATCGGTACCTTGGGAAATAATGCAGCGTCCCGGTCAAGCTGCAATTTCTCTAAGTCAAAACGTCATATTTAGCCGTACCACCAGCGACGTTGACAAATTACCATCTTTACGTAGCGATGCTGGGTTGAATGTGTTGCTTGTCCTTGGCGATGACGAAAATCTCCAACTCGAAACTGAAGCTGAACTTTTAAAGCGAACCTTAACACAAGGTACTGCCAGTGGCAGCAACTCACGTGGTTACGCTCCATGTATCGTTACTAAACTAATTCGTCCTACCCCTGAAGAATTAATCGCGGCATTAGAAACGCGGGCATATAATGTCCTTTTTTATGCTGGTCATGGCTTGCGTGGACCCGATGGCGGCATATTAAATCTACACCCCAAAGCTACACTCAACGGCATTGAGTTGGCTCAGGTATTAACGCGCACAGGTGTAAAATTAGCTGTTTTTAATTCGTGTTGGGGCGCCCAACCTTTGGCAGTTAATCATCAACCAATACCTTACAGCAGCTTGGCAGAAGTATTAATACGACATGGCGTACCAGCAGTACTGGGAATGCGCGACGTCATTGCCGACCGTGAAAGTCTTAGCTTTATTCAAGCTTTCTCAGAAGCACTGCGTTCACGTCGAGCTATTGATGAAGCGGTAGCCGATGCTAGGCAAAAACTACTATCTTTATATAAATTTAACCAACCCGGTTGGACACTACCCGTTCTTTATTTACATCCAGAGTTCGACGGGCAATTAATTCGCAGCTTGGATGAGAGCATTACCGAATTACCGACTTCTCTACCAGAATTTAGAAAAACATTCCCTGCTGCTTCATTGCGACTACTTACAGATGGAACCAAACAACTACTTCCAACTCCCATCACCCGTATTGGTCGCACCACAGATAACAACATTATCATTCCAGATTTATCAGTTTCTAGGCAACATGCTCAAATTATTTGTCGAGATAGTTTTATTGACACAAAGTTAGAGCAAAGCTACTACTTACGTGATGATTCAACAGCAGGTACTTTAATATATCAGTCTGGAGCATGGCAACGAATTCATCATGAAGAAGTACCACTAAGGTCAGGAACGCAATTAAAATTTGGCAGTAGCCGTGGAGACATTTGGGAGTTTATGATTGAAAACTCATAGACAGTTTGTCAAAAATCCATGAGATTACTCTTGACATAATTAGATTTTTATTTAAAAGATATTATTTCAACGTATTATTCTGTGAGTATCACTTAAATATTTTGTATCACACAAAAACAATACGCGATCATTTTATTCGTTTTGCGGAAACGCTCGCGCTTATGCTGTAGCTCTTGGTACACAAACAAATTAAACCATCCAATAAGGAAAGCCTGGAAATGACTCACACAAAAAACGACGCACTTAACAGTTCAGAGTTCCAACCATCTGCAATTCACCTAGAGTTGCTCGAAGCATTACTCGAAACCGACGAGGCAACATATCCCTGGAACCCAGCATCACCCGAATCAGAACATTTCTTTCATCAATGTGACGCGCATTTTGCCATTGATGAACTTCTCGAAGTTGATGGAAACGGGCGCCAAGAAGCTTTTTACAGCCATCTTGATACTTTGTGGTCTAACACACCAACCTTGCAATCTCAATGTAGCACAACTGTAGTATCAATATCAAAACTTAAAGAAAGTTTACAATCAGCGATTTCTTCCCGGATTCCTCACGAATGGATAGAGAAGATAGCACAGAAAGCAAGTGATTTATTTAATTCGCCAATGTCAATAGCAGATCAATTAGTAGAAATTGCCGCATCTGTAGTGCCCGCTTTAGGCGCCGATGATTTATCAGTACTAGCGCGTCCATATGCGTATGCAATGCGTAGTGAAGCAACTACATTAGAATCAACACTTAAAAAAGTGGGTGGACACGACTGGAATAATTTATCAGAAATCGAGCAAGCACGGGTGAGTGTAGCAGTAGCTTACTACGCACTCCAACAACTCAAAAATTCTCAAGTAATAGACTAAGTGCAAGGTAAAAAAGATGTGATAAAACGCACTTTAGTATCAAAAGACCATTTCACTATTTTAAATCTAACTATAGACTCTTGCGCTGTAACAACCATCTATCAAAAGATAGAATTAAAGTGAAAACAAAACAGTGAAGTAATGCAATTCAGGTTATGAGTGAGTCATATGAATATTAAAGTAAAAAGCAACTGGGGAAAACCCAGTTGCTTTTTTATTTTTTTTCTAAAAAACGTGTAGCAAAATTTTGTGAACGGTTTGGAGAAAGAGCGCGTGCTTTAAGAATAGCAGCCATCAAAAATGCGTATGAAATTACACCAACAACAACTAGTAACAAAGCATTAATAGCTCCAGAAGCATTCCACAAAGCATGAAGCGCGGCCGCAGTTAAGTAACCCACAATTAAAATTCGTACCCCCCTACTTGGTTTAAGAACAGCCAAACCAATGAAATATCCTAAATAACCGCTATAAGCCATATGACCAGCGACTAATCCTAATATTCGGGGAATTAAAAGCTGTAACCCTACCAACTGTCCAGCATCGGCGCCCGATTGTTGTGCAACACTTAATGTAATTTGTGGTACATATTGACCAAGTGTTTCCAACAGAGTAAACCCAACCGCCGAAGCAGTGCCAAGTAGAATACCATCAAGAGGTTCAGAAACACCAATGCGTTCACGCCAAGGAGAAGGGAGCGTTCTTGATATTAAAAATATACCCAAAACAGGCAAAGCTTTGAGTAATTCCTCCATTAACCCGGCGCCGAAAAACATCCGCACTAGTAATTCAGTTAAGGTAATTTCCTGATTTTCTCTGGGTAAATTACCTGGTAGAACAACACGGAATATATAAATAAATAAATCTAAAATAGGGCTTTTTAAAATTACCGCCGTCGCCAAAGCAGAAGCGAGTAATATCCACCAAGGTTTGTGCTTGCCACACAAACGATAAATAAAATAATATGCAGCAGAAGCAATATAAGTACCAACAATAACTTGATTAGCTTGCGGCGAACCAACCGTAGCAAACATTAACACTACAAATACAACAGTTAAGATACCAGGGATTAAAAAAGCTTTGCTAGTTAAATCCTTTCCGGTTGAGATAATTGGGAACAACTGTGTAAAGCTTACAGAATCTATTTGTGTAGGCGCCTCATATTTGCTTGCGGGGGTAAGTGAAGTAGCGTTCGGGGAATTAACAGCAGTTTGTTGATGAATATTATTTTCATATTCAAACTGAAATATGGGTCCATCCTGTGCTAAAGAAATGCGGTCCCCAGAATGTAACTCTTGACAACCCTCAAGACGCTGCCCATTAAGGTAAGTACCATTAGCACTACTAAGGTCACAAATCACCCAACTGCATCGACCATCAGGGGAAGGAGAAATGGAACGAACAACCGCATGGCGCCGTGATACCATCCGAAACTTAATGGCATCCAAAGCAATTTGACAACCAGGGTCGCGTCCAATTACTACCTCTCGATTTTTGAGTAGGGCATAATTCGACTCAGACCCACTAGGTACTCCGTTACCAGACACTAGCCGCAGAAAAGCATTCGTCAACGGCACGTTTTTGCCTGTCATTCATTTACAAGGTGGTTATTAACGATTTTACTCATTGATAAATACAATATAGCTTCACTCTATATAAGCAGAATTAAAAATTAAAAATTAAAAATAAAAACACTTTAAGTAAACCATACTGAGTATTACCAAAGCGTGCCTACACAAAAATTTACCAAAGTAAATATATTAATTCTGTATTTTTCAAATCTTTTTCCCCCTCTCTTGTGGAGCGGGCTTAAGATTGCCCGCCCTTCCCCTAAATATCTAAACTTCTGCTAGCTCTAAATTTTGTTCAACATGCTCAACCCTAGTACCAAGCAACTTAAGAAACTCAGCTAACCAACGCGGATGAGCAGGCCAAGCAGGCGCCGTCACCAACTTACCATCAACAATAGCCTCATCAACAGCAATTTCTACGTATTTACCACCCGCCCCATTCACATCTGGGCTACAAGCCGGATACGCAGTACAAGTTTTGCCTTTTAGTACATCTGCTGCCACAAGTAACTGTAAACCGTGGCAAATCGCAGCAATAGGTTTATTTGCGTAGGCAAAATGACGGGTAACTTCTATAACTTTTTGATTTAAACGAATATATTCAGGCGCCCGTCCACCAGGAACAACCAAAGCATCATAACTCGCAGCTTGGATTTCATCAAACGTAGCATTAAGGGTAAAATTATGACCAGGCTTCTCGCTGTACGTTTGGTCTCCCTCAAAATCATGTACAGCAGTACGTATTTTCTCGCCAGCCTTTTTATTCGGGCAAACAGCATGTACAGTGTGCCCAACCATCTGTAAAGCTTGGAAAGGAACCATTACCTCATAATCTTCAACAAAATCGCCCACAAGCATTAAAATATTCTTGCTAGTCATACTTTTCAGCACCTCTTTATTTCAATTGAGATATTGCAAATGATTTTTTAGCTGATTTACTACTCCTCAAAGTATAATCTCTGGTAGTTTTACTGAACCTAAAGAAAAATAAACATTTATAAAATAATAGAGATTTACTCTTAAGAGGTTATGTAAATGCATGTCTCTTAATTCTAAAATCCTCCTAACCCCGATGATTTGGATGGTTGGAGGGATTAAGCAATACATATTACAATAATTATTATCATGTTAGATAAGTTTAATTCCGATAACTTTAACGATAATGATGTTTTATCTGTCAAAGATAAGACTTTTAAAATTTCTAAAGTCAAAAAGACTATTAAAAATACTTTTGATTATTTAGCAAGTAAACTTCATGAAAATTTACATCAACAAGATGTAAAAATAGAGCCAATAACATCTCAAGCATTACTGAAGTGCCTGTTGCTAAAAAATCCTGATGTATCAAAGCATTAGCAATAAGCTCTCTTAAAGCTTGTTTTGGGAACATCTTTACTTCTTCCCGTACAACTTCCTCTATAAAACGATTTTGTGGTGCTAATGAGTGAACAAGGTCTACTAATCTGTCAAAGCCAACGGCATATCCTCTATTGTCTGTCTTTTCATCACGAGTTTGTAGCTTGTTAATACCTTCATATATAATTACACGGGGTGCTTTACGAGCCAATGCAGGAGAAAAAGCATCCAGTTTTTTTGCTAAAAGAATAGCCGCTAGGTTTGTGATTGTCCAACCCTGTGCTGTTTGTTTGATTAACTGTTGCTTGGACAATCTCTCAAGCACAGCATCGCGGTTAGTTGGATAGGGAATTTTTAGTAGTTCAAAGTAGGTTTGTGTATCCAAAAGGGCGATTACATCTTCAGGGCTGGCATCAGAGCGGGCACCTTGGCAAAACCAGTCTTGTTGGTCTTCAGCAAAAATCCTCTTGAGTACATCCGGTGTCATTGGCACCAAATCTTCTCCTGCTCTCATTAGGTAGGCGCCATCAAAGGATAATGGTTGCCCAACAGGACGGGTTGGCACTTCAAAAACCAGCACTCGTCCATCAGGATGCAGCAATTCTGTAGCGTCTACTCGAAATCTAAGTTTCTCGACTATGCGAGCTTTAATGTCGTTGAGGGAAGTTACAGATGGAAAAGCTTGCGAACCTACGACCCGACGCGGGGGCTTATCGGTTACGCCCAAAACCAGATATCCACCACCTTCGTTGGCTAAAGCCACACAGTAGCGCAACAATTTAGTTGTATCGTACTGTTGCTTGGCTTCTTTGAATTCTAGGAATTCTGTTTCTGCGGGTGCATTCAGCCATTTTTCAAGGTTTTCAAGGGTAATCATGCAGCATTTATCTTTTAGCTTTGGCGCCTTTTCTGAACACGCGAGCTTCGCTTTTGCGCTAATTCGATTTTAATTTAAATTTGTCAACTAATGCGAGTAAAATTTTATTTTATATACTTAGTCAAGGTTGTAAGCCATGTTTAATTATTTGATTTTTTAGGTATATATTATAACAGCAGTGATATTAAAACTAATGCCAGATCAATCTTATATTTATAAAGTAAAATTATTAAAGCAGGAGCGCTAATAGCTGACACAAAAACTCTTTTAGCAAGCTGGAATTTATCGCGCACTATAGATGAGAATTTAGATAATTTCCTTTCTGAAAATATTTTTGGCGCCTCTAATACGTCTATGACCTTATGCTTTCAAGACGTAGTAACCATTGATTAAAATGTTGGCACTGTTGACGTATTATATCAAGACCAATATCGATGGCAATTAAGGAGCCATGCAGGGGTTTTTCGTTGTAACAACTGATTTTCACATAGAAGCAATTGACTTATTGACAAATCGCGTTAATTGTGGTCTTGGTATTGGCTTGTTAGTAGCTATATATTCCGCTCTCAAAAAATATCCTGTACAGCCAGGACTTTTAATATTAGGCGACCTCAGCATCCAAGGCAACATTAAAGCAGTTCGGTCTTTAGCTGAACCATTACAACTCGGAATGGATAATGGAGCTAAAAGAGCATTAATTCCAACTGAAAACAAACGCCATTTTTTAGAGGTATTGGCAGATATTATGGAACGGGTTGACCCCATTTTTTACAGCGACCCATTAACAGCAGCAATGAAGGCATTAGGTATAAATTAAATAATCTTAATCCCCCCTAGCCCCCCTTAATAAGGGGGGGAACAAGAAAAGAAGTAATAATAATAATTTTGTCTCACAAACAAATCTTAGCCCCCCCTTATTAAGGGGAGTTGGGGGGGATTTAATTAAATTAATTTAAATTCTTCCAACGCTTTAGGAAAGTTTTTATTTTCGTGTCCAGAGCGGCTAAGTTTAATTAAAGCAAATCTTTCTAAAGGTGATAATGCTGCCCATTGTGGCGCCGTTATATTTACATTATATTCGCTCGCTTCTTCTTGAACGCTCTCTGGTATATTATTTTCATCCATCCACGCTGGGTGTGATTCGATAGGTAGTTCACTTGGATAACTGCCTGTACGTTGATGTATAAGATTTTGTAAATTCTGTCGGTAAGTTTCTATTTCTTGCTCATTTGTGCAGGGTGACTCTACTAATGCTTGACGCTCATCTTGAGTTAAGTGGCTCCAATCTGCTAATTTTAATTTGATTCCACAAGTGTCAAGGTTATATCTTGCTTGCATGGGAATACATCGCAGGGAATCAACAAAATCTGTTTCAAATTCAAAGAATTGTACCATAATATAAAGAAAATATTTTTCTTCTAATGTCTAGGTTTAGAATTACTAATGCGGATAATAAAATAACTAATTGCTAAAGATAAAACAGCCAAACCTAAACCAATAATGTCTATTCCTTCAACTTTATCTAAATCAAGAATAATGATTTTTCTGGCTACCGCAATTAAAGATGTCACGATTACTAATTCTACCTGTAATACGTGCTTTTTGAGATAGCCTGTAATATTTTCTAATATTTCTAGGGCGATTAAAACGTTTAAAAACAATCCAAAGACTTGGAATAATGTCTTATAAAAGCTACCATATTTCGGCGAGATTAATTCTCTGAATGTAAAGGTGATTAAATCAGCAATTGCTACTACAATTACAAGCAACATACAGACTGAGAGAATTTTAGCGACAATCACCTCTAGATTTTCGATGATGTGCATAAAGTTTTCGTCTTTGGTCATTTCACGAAAGCGTTTAATTAACCCCCTCATCTGCCTTACCCCCTAAAAAATATCTATATTGCTTGTATAACAAGAAACACACACACAGCAGTACGTTAGAGGAAACTCTAACGTAGTACTAAGCTTGGTAATAATTTTTTAATTCTGACTTGTTAGCAGCTTAACATTCAGAGGGTTCCAATTGATAGTGAGTAATTGGTAAATTGATTTTTACAAGTGCAAGGCTAACTGCACAGGCTTTTAGCTCTGGTTGTAATGAGTCTGGGCATGATATTGGGTGTGTCATTGCGTTTGCTTCTGCGTTTTCTGCCCATAAGGCGCCCCAATGCATAGGCACAAACACTGTTCCAGGAGTTATTGCACGGGTTATTTTGGCTTTAAACTTAGCACTTCCTCGACGCGAACCTATTTCAACGTATGAATTTTCAGTAATGTTTAAGCTGGAAGCATCACGTGGATGAATTTCAATAAATGGTTCGGGGTACATTTGTCGAATTTTTTCTATGCGACCCGTTCGCGTTTGTGTGTGCCAATGTCCGTAAAGTCTTCCTGTTGTTAATATAAACGGATAATCTGGGTCGGGTGGTTCTGCTAAACCGCGTGAATAATAGGCGCCAAACTTTGCCCGTCCATCTGGTGTAGCAAAACGCAAGTCTGTATATAATCTCTTGCCTGTTTTTAATGAATAATACTTTTGTTTTTGTTCGGCTTCAGTTTTTTCTAGAGAATCTTCTTCGTCTTCTTCAAAACCGATAATTCCTGTATCTGAATCTATATAAGTAGGCGCCTCCGGAATTGAAGGGTAAGGCCATTGAATTGGACTCTGTTCTAACTTTTCGTGGGAAATACCTGTAACATCACAAGGACGTTGACGAGTTAATTGAGTAAATTCATTATATACATGGGCAGAGTTGGCGAAAGCAAATTCACCCACATAACCTAAACGGCGCCCGACTTCTGCAAAAATCTCCCAGTCGGCTTTTGCTTCTCCGGGTGCTGGTCGAAATGATTGACATAAAGTTACGACACGTTCCGAATTAGTCATAACACCAGTTTTTTCACCCCACTGTGCCGCAGGTAAAAGCACATGAGCATAAGCGGCGGTTTCTGTTGGATAATATGCGTCTTGATAAATAGTAAAAGGTGATTTTAATAAAGCTGCTTTTGTACGTTCAATATCTGGCATACTTACTGCTGGGTTTGTAGCGGCAACCCATAACAGTCCAACATCCCCAGTTTCTAGACCTGTTATCATATCCCACGCAGTCAAACCAGGTAATGGTGATATTTTTCCTGGCTTTATTCCCCAAAATTTTTCAACTTCCGCGCGGTGTTGGGGATTTTTGATTAAGCGATAACCTGGAAGCAAGTGCGATAAACCACCAGCTTCACGTCCTCCCATTGCATTTGGTTGACCTGTTAAAGAGAAAGGTCCACTCCCAGGTCTACCTATTTGCCCAGTCATTAAGTGCAAATTAATAATGCTTCGTACCTTTGCCGTACCTTCAGAAGATTGATTTACTCCCATCGACCATAACGACAGTACGTTTTTAGAATCAGCCCAATAGCGTGCAGCGGTTGCTAAGTCTTCTATAGTAATACCACAGGTACGCGCGACAACATCAGGGGAATAATGGCGAATTACTTCTGCAAAAGCTGGGAAGTTACTTGTACATTCGTCGATAAATCCTGTATCAAGACAACCCCAACGCATTAATAAATGCGCCATTCCATTCATTAAATCAATATCTGTACCAGGACGAATTGCTAAGTGTAAATCGGCAGCTTCGGCAGTTTGTGTTCGACGTGGGTCAACCACAATCATTTTGACTTTGCGGTTCTTTTTGTGGTATTTCGCTAATCGGTTAAAAGCAATAGGGTGACATTCTGCTGCATTTGTACCAATTAAAAATGCACAGTCGGTTAATTCTAAGTCGTCGTAACAACAGGGTGGACCATCTGAACCAAAGCTTTGAATATACCCAGATACCGCACTGGACATGCACAAACGTGAGTTGGCATCAAAGTTATTGCTTCCCAGACACCCTTTCATTAATTTCTGGGCAACATAGTAATCTTCGGTTTGAAATTGACCTGAACCGTACATGCATATTGCTTCTGGTCCAGTTGTTTGCAGTACTTGTTGAATGCGCTTGGTAATTAAATCAAATGCTTCTTCCCAAGTTGCACGCCGAAATTTCTCATTCAACGAGTTCCGCACCATTGGAAAATGCAATCTATTTTTATCTAATGACTCGGCGATAGTGGCGCCTTTCACACATACCATACCTTGGCTCGATGGATGTGTTTTATCTCCTCGAACTCGCCAAATCGGATTTCCTTCATTATCGCGATTTGTTGCTTTTCCATGTTGTGCTGGAGGTGATACTTCAAGTCCACACCCAACACCACAATAAGGACACAGAGTTTTGGTTGATTCAGTCATAAAACCTCAATACAAAGCAGCCTAATACCCTTTTTTCTGTAATAGTAGGTAGGGCATAGCCCCACATACAATTACTCTTTTGCGACAACTCCAGAAGCTATTTTTTCAGATGTTTCATTGGTTGCTGGTGATTCTCCTTCGTATGCAGCAGCGAATGAACCTTTGGGTTCTTTGAGGAAGAAACCACACATAAAGGCACAAATTAGTGCTGTTATACCCATTGTGCTAAATAGTGTTGATGGGTCGGTTAAACTGTAGATTGTTAAATAAACCACGCCACCAAAGTTACCATAGGCGCCAACGTTTCCTGCAATTTGTCCTGTTGCTTCTTTCTTAATTAAAGGCACAATTCCATAAGTGGCGCCGCATCCAGCTTGAGCAAAGTAAGCTGCAAACATTGTGGCAGCTACAGCAAGTGGAAGAGGCCAGCTTTTATTGATGAAGTGAGTAGTTAAATAACTAATTCCAATACCAACGCTGAGAATAGTCATTGTCCATTTACGTGAGCCAAGTTTATCAGAGATTAAACCACCGCTAGGACGAGAAACTAAGTTTAAGAAGGGATAAGTTGCAGCTATCATTCCAGCGACTACATGTTCTAAGCCAAAAGTCTTTTCAAAGAATGCAGGTAGCATCGAAACAGCAGCTAGTTCTGAACCAAAATTTGTAACGTAGGTAAACTCAAGTAATGCAACTTGACCAAATTGAAAGCGTTGAGAAGGGGAATAAGTTTTTCGACCAGCCAAAAGTTCTGAGTTAACTTGATAAGCTTTGTAAGTTTGGAAAGCGAATAATCCTAAAAGTAGCACCCAAACTATATACATTTGACTTTCGGTCAGAAAATGAATATTTTTCTGTTCTAGGCGCCAAGCGAGTAAACCAAGTGCAAATATTAAACCAAAGTTCGAGACAATCATTGCCCAGAAGCTTTTGACACTTGTTACTTCCAAGGCGCCGTTTTTCTTGGGACGTTTATAAGCTTTTCCTGGTGGAGTATTTTCAACAGATTTATAATAAATAACGCCGTATATAGCAGCAATAATTCCTGTTAGTCCTATTGTAAGGCGCCAGTTAGAACCACCACCAGCTAAAAACCCTGTTGCAACTGCAATTATAGGTAAAGCAAACTCTGCACCAAAGGCGCCGAAATTACCCCAACCACCATAAACACCTTGGGCAATACCAATATCTTTGGGTGGAAACCATTCAGACACCATCCGGATACCAACAACGAATCCGGAACCAACAATACCCATTAACAAGCGACTAATTACTAACTCACCAAAGCTATGAGACAACGCTGTTGCTAAACAAGGAACCGCAGCAAACATTAACAGGATTGAATATGTAACTCTTGGACCAAAACGGTCTAAAAGCATACCAATAATAATACGCGCGGGTATTGTCAGGGCAAGATTACAAATACCCAAAGTTTTAATTTGTTCAGGTAATAAATGTAATTCTTTACCAATTGTGGTAGCAAAAGGAGCAAAATTGAACCAGCACACAAACGTGAGAAAAAATGCGAACCAAGTTTGATGCAAAATTCGATAGCGACCCTTGAATGTGAATAGTTTCTTGAGCATATTACCCTTTATCTAACAAAAAATACGTAAGCCAAAATCAAGGCTAATCAAGTAAATAGCCTTATCTACCTATTCAAATAAAATCAATAACTAACTCAAAGTTCTTCCTTTGTGCCCTACCCTGCGGGAAATCCTCCGGATTATGTGTCTTTGTGGTTCCTTATCTTACACATAAGTATTGTGTATTAATGAACAATCTAAAAAGCTTTCTTATATACAAATTAGAACTAAGACGCAACTATATTGGTATCACCTGTAACCGTTTGAAAGTATCCATGAAAAAAACGCATTGCTTCAATGCGTTATAAAAGATACTTATCAAAGAAACCGGGCTTCTTTTCATCAGAAGCCCGGTTTCTATCTTTATTCTTCTACATGAGCGCAGCGACGATAGAGAAAATCGAGAGCATAATTACGAAGCTCGTAGTATTTCCTGTCTTCCATAATGAGCTTGCGGTTACGGGGACGAGAAAACGGAATATCAAGAACTTCGCCAATTTGTGCAGCAGGCCCGTTAGTCATCATTACAAGTCGGTCAGCGAGAAACAAAGCTTCATCAATATCATGCGTAATCATCAACACAGTTACTTGATGCTCACGCCAAATTTGTAGTAGTTCCTCCTGCAACTCCTCTTTTGTAATAGCATCAAGGGCGCCGAAAGGTTCATCAAGAATTAATACTTTAGGACGAATACTAAGCGCACGGGCAATCGCAACCCGTTGTTTCATCCCACCAGAAATTTGTGAAGGTCTTTTCTCAGCAGCTTCTGTCAAACCTACCATTGCTAAATGCTCTTTAACAATTGCTCTTTTTTCAGCTTCAATTTTTTCGGGGAAAACCGCATCAACAGCCAAGTACACATTTTCAAATACCGACAGCCAAGGCAGCAAACAGTAATTTTGAAATACCATCATCCGGTCTGGGCCAGGTTCAGTAATGGGTGTATCTTGCAGCAGTACAACACCCTCAGTAGGGGTATTGAAACCCGAAATCATATTTAACAGTGTTGACTTACCGCAACCAGAGTGACCAATCAAGCAAACAAACTCACCTTCACGAACCTTAAGGTCTATCCCATCAAGAACAGTATAGGGACCATCCGCAGTTGGGTAAATCTTGCTAACACCTTCGACGACTAAAAAATTGTCGGATAGGTGGGTGTCCTGTTGATTCGATTGAATTGTTGTTTGCATATTATTTAAGGTAATGATGGGTAATAAAAAAACCGGGTTTCTAGTTCGATATTGTTCGTACAATGAAAAATTTTGCGTAGAAACCCGGTTTTTAGGGTTTCTAGAAGAACATTTCTTCGATACGTATTTGACGCTTGATTTCTAAGCTGTTGAGATACTCAATTGGGTCTGATGGGTTAAAGACTTTGCCATCAAATAAATGAATTGGGTTATCCCATCCAATATCAAGAACACCTAAGTCGCGTGCTGCTTTGCCAAATATATCTGGACGGCAAACTCGTTCAATGACTTCTACCCAGTTTTTTGGGAATGGTATCAAGCCCCAACGTGCCATCTGTGTCATCATCCACAATATTTCTGTGCGGTTGGGGCAATTTGTTTTGTTGACAAAAAATCTAATATATGACGTTAACTCTTGCGGTTTACTACCATCTGCACGTTCGTAAGGTGTTACAAAACCAGGACGGACGTACACAGGGTCAATATCAAGATATTCAGGACGACAGATAATTTTAAGAATTTCTTCTCGGTTGCGAAGGTCGTCACAATATTGGCAAGCTTCTAATAAAGCTTTAATGAGAGCAAGATAAGTTTCGGGATATTGTTGCGCCCATTCTTCTCGTACTCCCAAAACTTTAGCAGGTTGTCCCGCCCAAATTTCTAAAGCTGTCGCAGCAACAAAACCTGCCTTTTTGTGAACTGCCATATAATTCCAAGGTTCACCAGCGCAGTAACCATCTAGTGTTCCAGCTTCAAGTTGCGAAGCCATTTGCATTGGTGGTAATACCGTCAAATTCACATCAAGGTCAGGGTCAATACCACCAGCAGCTAACCAATAACGCAAAATAAAGTTCTGCATTGACGTAGGATGCACAACTCCCATATTCATAACATGGTCAGCATCCGCGTTAATTGCAGCTTTCAGATCTGAGACGGATCTGACTCCCTGGTCGTATAATTTTTTACTTAAAGTAATTGCGTTAGCATTCCGGGAAAGATTAAGCGCGTTAACTACAGGAATTGGGGTTTTACCACCGGCGCCTAAAGTTAAAGCTAGGGGCATTCCTGCTACCATTTGAGCAGCATCAAGTCTACCAGTTCCAACCCCTTTCGCAATATCCTTCCAACTGGTTTCGCGAGTCAGGTTAATTTCTTCTAATCCGTATTTAGCGAAAAAGCCTCTTTCTTTAGCAACTATTAAAGGTGCCGTGTCAGTTAAAGGTAAAAAGCCAATATCGAGATTGATTTTCTCTAAACCGTTGCGGGATACTGATATTGGTGTAGCGGTCTTTTGAACAAGTTTCGCTTGACGCTTCTTAGCTTGCTTCTGCTGATTAAGGAAATTTATTATTTCATTCCGCATGTTGTAATAATCTGGATGATTAACAACTTCCATTCTTTGACGAGGACGCGGAATGTCTACTTCTAAAATTTGACCAATATGTGCTTCTGGTCCATTTGTCAACATCACAATGCGGTCAGAAAGCAGTAATGCCTCATCAACATCATGCGTTACCATCACACAAGTTAATTTGTTTTCGTTGCAGATTTTCATTAGCTGTTCCTGCAACCCACCTCTTGTCAACGCATCGAGGGCGCCGAAAGGCTCATCGAGCAATAATAACTTGGGACGAATTGCCAAAGCGCGCGCTATTGATACCCGTTGTTTCATACCACCCGATAATTCCGACGGTAGTTTACTCGCATGGCGCCGTAGCCCCACCATATCAATATTGTGTTCGATAATTGAGCGACGCTCACCTTTCGGTTTGTCTTGGTAAACTTCATCAACAGCCAAAGCGATATTATCGCGAACATTTAACCAAGGAAGCAGCGAATAATTTTGAAACACCACCATTCGGTCGGGCCCAGGTTCGCGTATTTCACGTCCTTCAAGTGTTACACCACCAATCGAGGCACGGTCTAACCCCGCAATAATATTAAGTAAAGTTGATTTACCACAACCAGAATGCCCAATGAGTGAAATAAACTCACCTTGTTGAATCTTCAATTCAATATTTTTGAGGGCAATATAAGTCTTACCATTGGGTAAATCGAATACGCGGTCAATATGGTCTACTTCAACAAAACAGGTTGTCATGGTTAGGGGGAAAGGCTAAAGGGTAAGGGGATTCGTAGAGACGTGTAATCCGCTCGTATTTCCCGTAAAGCGGAGCTTTTCCCGCAGGGTAGGGATTAATCACGTCTCTACAATTACGATTTTTGTTCTGCTGGAATTACTAAGCTGGCAACAAAACCAATTGCGCGGTCGAGTAAAAGACCTACAACACCAATGTAAACTAGTGCTAATACAACTTGACCCATGTCACCGCTGTTATAAGCATTCCAGATAAAGAAACCTAAACCACCGGCACCATCACTACTACCAGCGTTAACCATTTCGGCAGCAACAATTGCTAACCATGCTAAACCAATACCAATTCGTAATCCGCTGAAAATGTAAGGAACTGCTGCGGGGAATAATATTTTAAAGAAATATTTTCTTCCTTTTAATCGCAGTACTCTCGCAACGTTGCGATAATCTTGGGGTATTTGCTGTACTCCAACTGTTGTATTAATAACAATTGGCCAAACTGCGGTAATAAAAATTACGAAGATAGCTGCTAATTCACTTTTACTAATACCACCTAATGCAGGTACAGCAGACAAAGCAATAGGCAACCAAGCAAGGGGAGGAACTGTTCGTAATATTTGAAAAATTGGGTCCAGTGCCTCAAACATTAAACGATTAGTACCTGTTAGCACTCCTAAAGAAACACCAATAGTTGCCGCTAAGAAATAACCGTAACCAACACGCTGTAAACTAGCCAGTAATTGGAATGCTAAACCTTTACCGTCATCATCATCAAGGAAGGGGTTAAACAGAAATTTTTGAACTTTAGGGTCTGAAAGAATTTTAATTGGTCCAGGGAATCCAGCATCTGGCGCCGAACAAAGTATTTGCCAAATGACTAAGAAAATGAAAACAGCAACTAAAGGAGGAATTACTTTTTTAGAATTTTTTAAGATTTGAGCTACTAGTTTATTGCTTGTATTTTTAGTAGAGAATCTGCCTGTTTGTACTGCCATATTTATATTTTCTTGATTTGAATAGTGGGTATTTACAACGGATATAACCCATCCGTTACATCCGTTGCCTAGGCTTTCTTAATTTTTAAACCTTTGAGATAACTTACGGAGTCAGCGGGGTCAAATTTAACTCCGAGAATATCTTCAACACCGCGCGTATCGCTAGCAGGAATTGCAGCTTCTTGTCCGATAGCTTTGGCTGCTTCTTTCCACATATCTGAACGATTGACTTTTTCAACTAAAGCTTTAACATCGGTGTCAGCAGGAAGTTGACCCCAGCGCATATTTTCAGTTAAGAACCAGGTATCGTGACTCTTATAAGGGAATGAAGCGTTATCATCCCAGAATTTCATCGCTATTGGGCTTGCAGTTTCAATCCGACCTGTACCGTAGTCTATCTTACCTTTGGAACGGTCGCTAATAGCAATAGTATCTACTTTGAGATATTTACCAGTTGCTATTATTTTAGACATTTCGTCTTTATTTTCAGGCTTGTCGCACCAAATTTGTGCTTCTTGCACTGCCATTAATATCGCTTTGGCTGCGTTTGGATTCTTTTCTACCCAGTCAGCGCGCATTGATAACGCTTTTTCAGGGTGGTCTTTCCACAATTCACCAGTTACTAGCGCAGAATAACCTATTTGTTCTTGAACGAGTCTGCCATTCCAAGGTTCACCAACACAAAAGGCATCCATTTTACCAGCTTTCATACTGGCAACCATTTGTGGTGGTGGGATGACTATGATTTCCACATCTTTTTCTGGGTCAATTCCACCTGCTGCTAACCACGAACGCATCCACAAGTCATGCGTACCACCTGGAAATGTCACGGCACAAGTAAGCTTTTTACCACCAGCTATGACTTGTTTTAACGGTGAACTGTCTTTACCAAGCTTTAAGTCTTTATATTTATTAGATACTGAAATTGCTTGACCGTTAGTGTTCAAACGTGCCAAAACATGCATTGGCAATGGTTGTTTAGTCTTAGTGATGGCGCCAGCGGTCATCAAATAAGGCATTGGGCTAAGAATGTGCGCTCCATCGATGCCACCTTGAGCAGAACCAAGTTCTAAGTTGTCGCGCGTTGCTGCCCATGATGTCTGTTTGACAACTTGAACATCGGTCATTCCATATTTCTGGAATAATCCTTTTTCAAAAGCAATAATAATTGGCGCCGAGTCAGTTAAAGCGATAAATCCAAGTTTGGCTTTAGTGGTTTCAACCTTGGGAGCATTTGCAACGGTTGTAACGTTAGCTGCTGGTTTTGCTGTATTTGTTGTCCCAGAGGAATTGTCAGCATTCGACCCATTTGACGAACAACCGTTTGCAATGATGGCGCCAGCAGCGGTAATACCTGCGGTGATGATGAATTTTCTTCTGGAGAGATTTGTCATTACTTTGTTTATTTGTTTAGTAGTTGAATTATTAATCTTGTGAAATGGGCATGTATTGTGGAATGGGCATCCTTGCCCGTTCCAAACCTTACTATGTATTAACTAATACCTTTGGCTTGGCGCCAAAGTGTGTAACTAGCAATTCTTGCAATACTGGCTGTAAATCTTCGCAAGGAACTCCTTTGGTAACGCAAGTTCCTAAATGCGCCTCTTTGCCAACTTTGCCACCCATGTAAATATCAACACCTTCGACAGGTTTGCCATTTTTACGCGCTTTGGTTCCCATTAAGCCAATATCCGCTACTTGAGGTTGTCCGCACGAATTTGGACATCCTGTCCAATGAATGCGTACTGGTTGACTCATTTCTAACTCAGATTCCAACGCTTTTATCATTGCTAGCGCCCGATTTTTGGTTTCTATTAAAGCAAAATTACAGAACTGGGCGCCTGTACAAGATACCAAAGCGCGTGTAAGTGGTTCGGGATTAATTTTAAACTTTCCAAGCAGAGATTCTGTAAAAAATGATGCCAAACGCGCATCAGAGATATTGGGAATAACAATATTTTGTTCTACAGTCAGACGAATCTCACTAGTCCCATAAACCTCTGCAAGACGGGCAATTTCAAACATATCTTCTGCATATAACCGACCCACCGGAATATGCAATCCTGCGTAGTATAAATCTGATTGTTTTTGTTTATGTACACCAATATGGTCTCGTTTTTCCCAGTCGATTTCGTCGTGTGCGGCGCCTGGTAAAAGTGATTTACCCAAACGCAACTCGACTTCTTCACGAAACCTTTCTAAACCCCACTCATCAATTAACCACATTAAACGTGATTTTTGACGGTTCGCACGTAATCCATTATCGCGGTAAACCTCCAAAACGGCTCGGCATACAGCTACCACATCTTGTGGAGGAACCCAAGCATTTAAAGGAATAGCAGCATCACAACGTTTAGCTGAGAAGAATCCACCCACTAATATATTGAATCCAAAATTTCCATCTGTAAATGCAGGCACAAATGCCAGGTCATTAATTTCGGCATGAACCGAATTGTCGCGTCCTCCAGTAATTGCAATATTAAATTTACGCGGTAGATTTGAAAATTCAGCGTTACCTTCTCCGCTATTGGTAATCATCGCCTGAATTTGTTCAACCAAATTGCGCGTATCATACAATTCTGAAGCATCTAATCCAGCAAGCGGGTCGCCAGTAATATTACGGACGTTATCCATCCCAGATTGAACAGAAGTTAACTCAACTTCTCGGAATCGATTAAAAATTTCTGGTAAATCTTCGATTCGTATACCGCGCAATTGAAAATTCTGCCTGGTAGTAATATCAGCACAACCATCGTCACCGTAGCGCTGAACTACTTCGGCTAACACCCGCATTTGTGAAGAATTAAGAATACCATTCGGCAATCGTAACCGCATCATAAATTTACCAGGTGTAACAGGGCGAAAAAACACACCCAACCACTTCAGTCGATGGTCACGGTCGGTTTCGTCCATCGCTTCCCAACCTAGCGTTGCAAATTTTTCAATTTCTGCCTTAACGGAAAGTCCGTCTTTTTCTGCTTTTAACTTCTCAAACTTGTTTTGACTGGTAGTATTGATAGTGGTTGCTGTCATAATCGCTTTCAAATCGTTATAGTTCGAGGCTGCGGTGACGATATCCCAATATCAACCCATTTGTTTGCTATTGCACCCTTTCTTGTTTGTAAAGAAGCAGAAAGCGAGGTTTGGATACTGGGCTAGTAACTCTTTACATAACTTAAGTTAGTGTTGAGTGAGAGTAAAAATCGTATAAATTGTTACGAATTGTTAGAAAAAATGCACAATACGGATGGCATCTATGTAACATCCGCATAAAATTGATCAAATTTTAAGGAAAAAGCATCTTGCCATTGGGAAGTGCAGGAGAGTTAACAGATAATGAGTACTAAGAACGTGCGTACATTTTCCCCAAAAGTACACAACCAAATTTTTTAGCTCGAAATTTCCTGAATACCTTTCATTACATTAAGACGTGAACAACATCAACCAACTATTAGTGCAAGCTATTGCAGCGCGTGATACTGCTGACTGGTCGTCATTAAATCAATGCAAAGAGCAGTTGCTAAAGGAAAACTCAAATTATCTTGAGACTGTCGAGTCTCAAGAAGATTTGTTGGAATTAGCGCTTTTGATTTTCGAGCATAGTGATTTTCATTCTCGTTGGGAAGTTGCTAAAGTCTTTAATCGTTTGGGGAGTGTCGCAATTCCAAAGCTCGTAGAAATATTGTCCCATGATACGTTAGATGAAGAGTTACGTTGGTACGCAGTGCGAATTTTGGGAGAACTCAAAAACGAGTCAGCAATTCCAGTATTAATAGAGTTAATTCAAACCGACGACTCGGAAGAATTAAAGTCAATGGCATCTGTGGCATTAGGGCAACTTGGCTCCAAAGCGATTTTATCACTCTCTTCTTTGTTAGCTTCAGAGGATACGCGGTTCTTAGCTACGCAGGCATTATGTTACATCCGTAACAAAGAGACTATTTTACCCTTACTCACCGTTGCTTCAGATTCCCAAGTCGCTGTAAGGGTAGCAGCGATTGAAGCGTTGAGTAGTTTTCATGACTCGCGTATTATTCCAGTACTTTTACGTAGTTTAGATGATGAATCAGCACAAGTTAGACGCACAGTTGTTACAGGATTAGGTTATCGTCGTGATTTACATAACTCAGAGTTAGATTTAGTCGCATTACTACAACCCAAACTTTACGATTCTGATTCAAGAGTCGCGAGTGCAGCTGTTGTTTCGCTATCGCGCATGGGTGATGATGCTGCTGCACATCATTTGTATCAGTTACTCGTATCACAACAGGCGCCGCTTCAACTACAAATCGAAACAATCCGCGCGCTAACATGGGTTGGTACAATTTCCGGCTTAGAATACCTACAGCAAGCGCTTAATATAATCAGCTCACAAACACTATGCGAGCAAATTGTCACCGTTTTAGGACGAGTTCAGCAATCAGATTTAATACATAAAGCTGCTGACATTTTATTAGAGATGTTGAATCAAAAGCATCCAGCTTGCTCTTTTGATAACGTTAGAAGTGCAATTGCTTTATCTTTGGGACAACTTGGTAGAGTTGATGCAGTTGAACCATTAACTGTACTACTTGCTGATAGTAATACTCAAGTACGCTTACACGCTTTAGCCGCTTTGAAAAATTTGGCGCCTGATAAAGAGTGCGAAAACGGTAAATAAACTCATCACAGTGCGTTTTCTAAGTATTTTATAAGCTTTAACTGTTAAAAATTTGGCTCTTGTCAGTATGTTTTAGTATCTACTTATAGAATACATAAATAATATTAATGAGTAGTATTATGATGTATAAAAATAGGTTACCTACGCTTTTAAGCATCAGCTTTCTTTGTCTCCTCATTAGTTGGATTCTAGTAATGTGTAAAGCTAATGAACGTGTCACAATTGAGTTAAAAGATGTTGAATCAAAAAAAATCTATTCTAGGAGCATCAATCAGTGTTTATCCTGAACTTGGTATAATTGCATCTCCACCGAACTTGTGGTGCTGGCAAGTTTTTATATCGATCTACTGGTCTTTGGATGTCTGTACGTATCATCGGAACAGCAGAAGGATATCAAAGAGTAGTTATAAATAAACGCAGAATTTTGAAGGGCGCCAGTTTTAAAGTTTATAAGGTGAAAGTAACAAAACGCGGTTTCTTAATACAAACAGGTAATTATTATTACGTATTTAAATTAAAATTAAGTATTAATCGCAAAAAAAACGCTATTTTATAAAATAAATGTCTATAACAAGTGCATTTTTTATACACTTCAAGTAAGTTGGCAACAACTAGTCAAACTCCCTGCTTCAAAATTGCTCAAGCTGTTCCTAGAGGATAAACTAGTTGTCAACATATCCTCTAGGAAAATTGCTCAAGCTGTTCCTAGAGGATAAACTAGATGTCAACATATCCTCTAGGAAAATTGCTCAAGCGAGACGCGATTTAATCGCGTCTCTACGCATTCTATATTCCTTTACCCAAATGACTACATAGATGTGAATTTCATTCGACAAATCACATCATTGTAATCTTTATCACCGCCCATTTCTTGGTCTTCAAAACCAAAGGTGTTGCTACCTAACAACCGAACATGGCTAGCTTTGCCTGTGTTGGCGCCTAAGAATGAGAAGTAAACTTGTGGGTCATTTTCAGTATCGCTATCGAGAAGTGCATCTGCTGTGCCATTAGCAATAATAAATGGAGCAAAGATTGCACCAGCTTCAAATATTCCGCTAAAAGAAGCTGTAGTTTGGTTTTGCACGGTTAAGTCCATACCAGAAACGCGCCCTTTCACAGCAGCTTGAGCATAAAGAGCATCTCCGGGACGCAAATCGATATTACCATCATTGTTGGTATCGATACCACCGTTTTCATCATTAACTCGGTAAAAGCCAATCAGGTTATCGTATGCTGCTTCTCTGTGAAGTTTAAATTCAGCTTTGATTTTAGTCTTGACTTCACGGAAATCTAAGAGTTCTCCCTGTGACTTGCCTTGGAGATTGGAACCTAAAGGCAACTCTTCATCAGTTGCTTTAATTTTGACTTTGAAATTTTCACCTTTTTTAGTATCTTTAAAATCTAGCTCAAATTCATCGTCACCCATGTCAAGAGCTTTGAAGTTAGTACTTGAAGAAAAGATGACTTCCTCAAACGAGGTTTGTCCAGATAGCACAGCGTTGGTAGTACTATTGTTGACCATGTAAAATCTCAAGTTCACACTAGAGCTAAATTCCAACACGCTACTCAGGTCAGTGAAACTAAAACCTTGAGGAAGATTGGTAACAGGTGAGCAAATAACCTTTGAGCGCGCGAGTGCTGCTTGTGCATAACCTGCTGCCCCTGGAGCAATACCATTAATAGTGCCTTGGGCATCATCAACCGTAAATACACTTATTTCACTAACAGATTTAAAACTCTGTTCTTGAAACTTGATTGAGATTTTGACTTTACCGCTATCACTTTTACTTTTGAAGCTAAAGGTATCATCATTAACTTTGATTAGTTGGGTAATCTTTACAGAATCTATAGTTCCAGTACTCAGATTAAAATCTTTGAAGTTGATTGCCAAATCTTTATCAAAGAAGAGTCCATTAGCATCGGTAGTACGAACGCGAAGTTTGTAAGTCGATTTAGTTGCGAAACTTTTAATTTTTAGGCTATCCCCCTCAATGGTGAATACGTCATTATCAGTTCCGTCAGTCCCCATTACCAAGCTATAAGTATACTTGTCGGTTGTGTTCAAGTCTACACTGCTGAATGTTGCGACTTCTATTCCCGCAGTCACTTTTCCACTGAAACTGATTGCATTTAGCATCAAATCTGTGGGAGCAGAGTTTATATCAAAGGTGGTTGTATAGGTTTTTGTGCTGTGTTCATCGTTATCGTCATCATCATCATCATCATTATCATTGCTGACCTTAAACTGGAAACTGTCATAGCCATTACCACTAGCATCGACAGCGGATTTAAACTTTAACTTGCCCAAGTCAGCCTTTAGAATTTTTTGGTTAATGGCAATAGCTTCAGTGCTGTCAAAGACGTTGTTGCTGTTAACATCTAAGAAAAACTGACCTTTGGAAGTCAGTTTAGTTATTTGCACCTCTTTCAAGCCAGAGTTATTATCATCACCCCCATCGTCACCGTCATCGTCATCATCATCGTCATCGTCATCGTTGGTATTAGCAAAGATAAAGTCAGTTGCCGCAAAGGTGTAAACGGCGCCTTTATTCGTGATGATGGTCTTGTTGGCAGCAGTGGAAAGTGTATTGTTTTCGAGAACTTGCAAACCAGAATCACCATCAGCTACGTAGACATAGTTACCCATTACGGTAACACCTGCAGCATAGTGAGGCGTATCGAAAGTATCTTTCAAGCTGGGCTTAGTCGGGTCGCTGATGTCGATAATTTGTAGACCTGTGTCGTCGGCAACATAAGCATAGTTACCCATCACGGTGACACCTAGAGCATAGCCTGGAGTATCAAAACTACCCTTTTTGGTGGGGTTGGTTGGGTCGGTGATATCAATTATTTGCAGACCTGAGTCACTGTCAGCAACGTAGGCATATTGACCCACTACAGTAACACCTTCAGCAGAGTCTGGAGTATCGAAACTACCTTTTAAGGTAGGGTTGGTTGGGTCGGTGATATCAATTATTTGCAGACCTGAGTTGCCATCCGCAACGTAGGCATATTGACCCACTACGGTAACACCTAGAGCATAATCTGGAGTATCGAAACTACCTTTTAAGGTGGGTTTGGTTGGGTCGCTAATATCAATTATTTGCAGACCTGAGTTGCCATCCGCAACGTAGGCATATTGACCCATTACGGTAATACCTAGAGCATTATCTGGAGTATCAACACTACCTTTTTTGGTGGGGTTAGCTGGGTCGCTAATATCAATTATTTGCAGACCTGAGTTGCCATCCGCAACGTAAGCATATTGACCCACTATGGTAATAGCTTCAGCAGAGTCTGGAGTATCAACACTACCTTTTTTGGTGGGGTTAGCTGGGTCGGTGATATCAATAATTTGTAGACCTGAGTTGCCGTCAGCAACATAAACATACTTATCCACAGCGGTTACGCCGTAAGCAGAACCTGGAGTATCGACATTACCCTTGGCAACAAGACTAAGTACCGACGGATAAGCATCCATCACTTCGGTGGTAAATGCTTTTTGCTGGGAAACGGCGCCAATACTAACTTCTAAGTTCCAGTCACCATCAAGATTTGCATTACCCGTTTTTGTAGCAGAGGCGCCGATATTAGCACCAGTAAGTTTGTGTAACTTGGTGATAAATTCTTCTCCAGCATCTCCACTAGCAACATTACAACCGTACAGAAGCAACGAGCTTTCTTTGGGTGATGAAGCGAACCAGTCTTGCAACTGCTCAGTATAATGCAGCAGGTTATTGAGTTCAAGAGTGCTGTTGCCTAAGTACAGGGTTCCAGGGGCGCCGTGGGAAACGATGTGAACGTTTTCTACTCCACGATATTTTGAAAGTGCAGAGGTGATTTGTAATACTCCATCTTGGGCAGAGTCAAGAACAAATGTTTTAATGCCTGGAATCCTTAATTGCAATAGTATTTCGTAATTATCTACAGCGGAATCAATAAAAAGAATGCTGGTATTTTTCATGTTTACGTGCAAAATTCAATACTTGTTTTCAGATTTATACTTCCCAAGAAATACTGCTAAATAACAAGCTGTACTCAAAATTTATATTTTTTGTTAAGGAATATTACAGTAAATAAATCGTTTTGAATCTCGAAGAGAAATTGCGTTTCATGTGCGAAGCAAATTGGAGATGACAGGTGCTTGCCTACGCTACGCACGCTAAATATTTAACTCTGATTAAAAAATTGTTATAAAATGTTAATTTTTTTGTGGGACTGAATTATTTATTAAGAAAATATTTAGAATCTTGTGATAGTCAGATTTCGTTAAATACTCGGTTTTTTTACCGTTATGAACGTAAATAAACCAACAACGCTGCTGTAAAAAGTAGCGGCGAATCGTCAAGATGTAACAAAATCTACTAAAACTTAGTGTCAAATCAGCTAAGTTGATAAAGCCACAAATGTAATTCAGGCTACATAAACAATGCGACTAGAGCAGTTGCAAGCTTTTCTGGGTATTGCTGAAGCTGGTAGTTTTCAAGGAGCAGCGCGTAAATGCGGTGTAACACAATCTACTATCAGTCGTCAAATTCAGGCATTAGAAGGGGACTTGGGGTGTGAGCTTTTTCACCGTACAAGTCAGGCAAAATTGACGCTTGCGGGTGAGCGGTTGTTGCCACGCGCGCGTAAAATATGTGCTGAATGGCAAAGCGCGACGCAGGAAATAGCTGATTTGGTTTCTGGAAAGCAACCAGAGCTATGTGTTGCAGCTATTCACTCGCTATGTGCTTATTACTTACCGCCAGTATTACAGCAATTTTGCCACGATTACCCAGATGTTCAATTGCGAGTAACTTCGTTAGGTAGTGACCGTGCATTAAAAGTTCTCAAAGATGGTTTGGTTGATTTGGCTATCGTGATGAACAATCGTTTCTTGACTACGGGTCGCGAAATGATTGTAGAAACGCTATACGAGGAACCAATTGAGGTTTTAATCGCAGTTAACCATCCTTTGGCACAATATGACATGGTTCCTTGGCCGGAGTTGGTCAATTACCCGCAAGTTGTGTTTAAAGATGGGTATGGAATGCAAAGGTTAGTACAAGATAAATTTGAGCGACTCGAAGCAACTTTACAAGCGGCTTTAGAAGTAAATACGCTTGATGCTTTTAGAGGAGTGGTTCGACAAGGTGAATTTGTAGCGTTACTGCCATATTCAGCTTTAGTCGAAGCACGCAATGACCCCACCCTTGCAGTTCGTCCTCTTGCTGGTAACAGTAGTCTTTTAAACGAGACCACATCGAGTATGACCCGTCGAGTCGTTATGGTAACTACTAATGACCGTTTGCAAATTCCCCCAATTCAACATTTCTGGCAGTTGGTGCGTAAACATATACCACCTCAGTTTGCTTTGGATATGCGAAACGCAAGTTAATTATTGGTGAAACGGTAAATAAGATGAGTAATAAATTTCGGGATTTGCTAAAAAAAGTCGGTAGTGGAAACCATACTTCTGAAAATTTAACTCGTAATGAAGCCTTAGAAGCTACTAAAATGATGCTGTTGGGTGAAGCAACACCAGCGCAAATTGGTGCATTTATGATTGCTCACCGCATTCGGCGCCCAACTGGCGAGGAATTAGCGGGTATGTTAGATGCGTATAATGAGCTTGGTCCAAAGCTTAGACAAATAGTTCGTCAACGTCAGGTCATAGTTTTGGGTATACCTTATGATGGTCGCACTCGCACGGCGCCAATTAGTCCAATTACAGCTTTATTACTCGCAGCAGCAGGACAACCTGTTGTTATGCATGGTGGAAACCGTTTGCCAACTAAATATGGTTTACCTTTAGTAGAAGTATGGCAGTCATTAGGAGTTGACTGGACTTTGATGTCATTCGAGAAACTGGAGCAAGTATTTGAGCAAACAGGTATTGCCTTAGTATACACACCCAAACATTTTCCTTTAACTAATGCAATTTGGGAATACCGTGACCAATTGGGTAAACGACCTCCATTTGCCACAATGGAATTAATATGGAACCCTTATGATGGTGACGCTCATATTATTTCTGGGTTCGTTCATCCCCCCACCGAAGGAATGTTTCAAACGGCTTTAGGGTTACAGGGTATTACTAAATTTACTACTGTTAAGGGGTTAGAAGGTAGCTGTGATTTAGCACGCGACCGTAGTGCCATAATCGGTTTAGGCTCTACTGTATCTCAAACTGCATCAATCGAACGCTTAATAAAGGCGCCTCGTGATTACAACTTTATAACCCAAGATGTACCATTAACATCTACTGAAGAACTAATTATAGACATCAAAGCAACGCTTACAGCTTCACCATGTGAACTTATGCAAAGTACATTATGGAATGGAGGCTTTTATCTGTGGCGTAGTGGTATATGTGAGGATATCCAAGCAGGTATCGCCAAAACTGAAGAACTCCTTAGCAATGGAACTGTCCTTAAAAAACTCGAAGAAGTATCTCGTGCAATTACTACAGTCTGCCAAAATATGTTTCAACCAGCTTAAATTTTACTTCGGCGCCGTCTAAAATGTCCACAATTTGTGGACATTTTGCTGTGAACATTTTTAATTACCAGATTTTCATTTAAGTATAAATACTATTTTCCGTAACAAATGTAACAAATCTCCCGATGCCAATGAAAGTTGAGATGCAGGAGCTTTCATACATTTTGAATATATTTAAAACTTATCTATATTTAATACCAAACCTTCGTGTGCTAGTACTGCTGAATCAAAAACTGATTTAACCTTTGTTTGCATTCCATCTAGAAAATCATCATTATCATCAGGATGATGATGTGAAATAACTAAACGTTTAACCTCGCTTTTGGACGCTAAGTCAACAGCAGCTTGCCAGGGGAAATCATCATTTTGATGGTTTCGTGGTGTCAGTTCTGTATAAGTTGAGTTAGCAATCAACAAATCCGCACCTTGTACTAATTGAATCACGTTTGCTAATTCAACGTCATCAACACTATTACTCAAATCTGTAATATAAGCAACGCTATAAGAGTGCCAACTAATTCGATAGCCAATCGATTTCTGGGTATGGTTAATTAAAGCAGTACTTATTGTAACATCATCTAAAGTAATTACACGGTTTGGAGTTAGATAACAGAATGCTAACTCTGATTGCATTACTTGTAATGGATATGGAAAGTGAGGTTGTAGCATTTGGTCACCCAAACACTGTTTAATTGAGGCACCGTTACTTGCAGCGCTACCATATATGTGAAGATTATTATTAGCAACAAACGCAGGAGCGAAAAAAGGAAACCCTTGAATGCGATTAGACTGGGAGTTGGTAAAAAATAAATGCGTGCTGAGAGGAGCATCTCTAAACAGCAAACTTTTACCCAAACATCTTAAACCAGTACCACCATCAAAAATCAAGTGTTTACCAGCTACAAACATTTCGACACAAGCAGTATTTCCCCCATAACGGTCAGTGCTACTACCAGGTGTTGGAATTAAACCCCGTACACCCCAAAATTGTACGGCAAAATTTTCCACTTGCCTTTCGCACAAAGAAACCCTTAAAGAGTCTTTAAGTAGGTAATCTGGAGTTGATGACATCTCTTTCATTCTTACTTTTCATGTTCAGGAATGGTTTGACGATAGCAGGTCATCATAGCGTCGCACTTCTAAAAGTCGATTTTTTTCGTCTACAAGTACAACTGTCGGAGAGAAAGTTTTTAACTCATCCGTTGTGAACTGCCCGTAAGACATTATAATCAAGCGATCCCCTAAAATGCCTAGACGTGCCGCAGCCCCATTTAGTTCTATCGCTCCTGAATTAGCTGGTGCGGGAATTGCATAAGTCGTGAAACGCTCACCGTTATTGATGTTGACAACTTGTACCTGCTCGTAAGGTAAAATCCCTGATTTATCTAATAATACTTGGTCAATACTAATACTACCAACATAGTTGATATTTGCTGCCGTCAGAGTGCAGTTATGAATCTTTGCTAAAAGAATTGTACGATACATCTGAATAAGTTAGGAGTTAATAGTTAAGAGTTAATAGTTAAGAGTTATGAGTGTAATGGTAACGAAGGCGCCTTTACGACTTTAGTAGAAGTTCAGAATAATTTTCGCACCACAAACTACGGCAATTGAAAAGTACATCTTATTCTTCATACTAACTCCTAACTCGTATAGACGCGAGGAACCGGAGCGTCTATACTCCCAACTCCTAACTCCCAACTCCCAACTCCTAACTTCCAACTCCTAACTCCTAACTCCTAACTCCTAACTTTATTTATTGCCAGCTTTAATACACTTGTCAACTAGAGGTTGAACCATTGCAACATCTTGCCAACCAAGAATTTCAGTAACTTTCTTTTCTAAATTCTTGTAGCTGCGGAAGAATTCGGCAATTTCATCTAGTTTGTGCGGAGCAAGGTCTTTAAGAGATTTAACGTGAGCATAGCGTGGGTCTTTGTCGGGAACGCAAAGAATTTTCTCATCACGGTCACCACCGTCAATCATCTCTAACATGCCAATTGGTCGTGCGGCAATGACACATCCAGGAAAGGTTGGTTCATCCATAATTACCATTCCATCTAATGGGTCACCATCATCAGCCAAAGTGTTGGGCACAAAACCGTAATCGTAAGGATATTGTACTGACGAATATAATACGCGGTCTAAAGCAAAAGCATTCAAATCCTTATCAAATTCGTATTTATTTTTACTCCCGCCTGTAATTTCAATCAATACGTTGATAATACCGGGTTTTGGTTGGGCTGGAATACGGGACAAATCCACAAAAAATCTCCTTGCTTCATACACACAAATACAATGGGTAGGGTTTTTCAGCCACCCGTAATAGATTTTAAGGCGAATATGTACTTCTGTTGACGTGATATCTCTAATACTTTGTTTTCAAGCTTTTAGGCAAGCTACGAATGCAAGTTATGTCCAAGTAAAAAAAAACTCCCTGTCCGAGAACTTAGGGAGTTGACAAATTACATTAAATCGTGCATCGAGAAACAAGGCTTCTTGAAAACGCGCGCTTCGCTTTCTGATGAGTTCTGCATTATATACTCTACACACAAGCACTTATGGCGCGAAAAACTAGCGAATGCTTTCATTATTGAGTTATTGATTGAAAACATGCTGTTGTACGTGATTTAGTCTCGACTTTGTTGCAATCTAGACGTAATTGGTTGCGGTGTGTTAATTTCGACATTATTTGATGAATAATGAGCAATAACAAACAAAGGCAAGCCTAAAGTTAAAATTGCAATCAAAGTTCCGACAATGTCTGCCAAACGATGAGATGAACTATCAACATTAGCAGACTGACTATTAGAATTCATAAAAAACCAAAACCGTGACATTATTGCACTGACTCCCTAGCTTGAGAGTCTTGATACCATTTTAAGCAATATCCGACGTGAGCATTACCTAGCATTTGAGCATTTCAAACACTTTCACTCGGACACTGTAATCAAAAATATTACACATCAAATTTTCAATTGCACGCGCAAAATTTGTATTCTGTGTTTCAATTTTATTATACATAACCTTAGATGCATTACTTCACCCTATCCTGATTGTCCATTATTTTAAAGCTATTCCTAGCATTACAATTTACACTAACTATACATATATTATTTTAATTGCGAATTTTCAAATTAGCAACATTAATCTACTTTAAGCAGTATTTTAAATCCTTTCAGCGCTAATATCTTACTCACAAACAGCAAAATTTACTGCTGTCACAGTTAACCAAATACATTCGCAAAATTACTGAGACAGTAACCTTCATATTAGTTATATAGGTAGTTATACTCAAAATCAATCATACTTCAGTAAATTACTTAGAAACTGCGGTTATAGTTACCAAACAGTACGAATAAATACATACAAAACTTTATTAGTAAAAATAATTATCTATTTACTAAAGTCAACAAAACTTAAAATTTAAATTTGTACTCATTTAGTATGCATCATATCAAACAATCAGCAATCCTTCCTAAGATAGATTCAATTTATCTTATGACTTAATTAATAAGCCCGATTCAGGCGCCTAATAATAATAACAAAAAAACCGCCCCCACTGAATTTTGGGGGGCAGTCTAGTTAAGCAATCGGAGGGTATTCATAGCTTACTCTGCCCACGAGTAGAATTGTTGTAGCCAAGTTATCACTTAAGGACTTGAATAGGAATATTAAAATCAATAAAAATCACGAAGAGCGCATATTGTAAGCACGCATTGGTTCTTTGATGAATCGAATGTAAAGATGTTTAAAGGTAGATTTAATTACTCTAGGCATTCCAAAATCAATGGCTACCATTTTATCAGGCAGGCGCCAATCCGAGACTTGTAAAGTATGAGGTTCTAGAAGCGGAAAATTAATATTTGTTAACTCAGGGACTAAATTAGCACGTTGTCCAGCAGCGAGAGTTGGTACTTGTTTGGGTGGAACTTTCAGTATTTCTACTATTGCCCTATCTAAAGCAAACACATTATCTGAAGCAGCTAAAACATTGAGTTGACGTGGTTCACCCCCACTTGGCCCATTACCTTCGTGTCCAATAATGCCATCGAGTATAGTTAAATCAGGGTTAATAACTCGTGCAGTTGAGACCAGCATATCAGCAAAACGATTAGCATCTTTACCAGCTTCCATGTGCCACCAAGCTTTCATTTTGCCAGGAACACAGCCAAATAAATTTTTAACCCCCATCGTGAGAACAAGCTGAACGTGCGATTTAACTTTTGGTAAGTTAATTACAACATCAGCTTCCATCGCTTCTTTACACAGCAACAAATGATTAAAATCTTCGCTTGCTGCAGTATAACGTTTGCCATGAAATTCAACGACAGGCAAATTCAGTTCATCGAAAATAAACTGATACCCGTTAGCTATAGCAACACCCTTAGCACTACCGAAAGCAGGACTATCACCCAAAAAAGGTTTACCACCAGCGTCAATAACCATTTTGACAACAGCGTACACAAGTTCCGGACGGGTGGTACACTCTTTGGTAGGACGGGCGCCTGTTAGTAAATTCGGTTTTAAAAGAACACGGTTTCCAGGTTTAACAAACGCTCTCATCCCTCCGAGAGGTTCAAGAAGAGCTTCAAGAGATGCTTGTAACATCTCACGTTCATAAGAAGTAGCACGAATTAAACTAACAGAAGGCGCCATATTATTAAGTTATGAGGAACGGAGGAACGGAGTTATGAGTAGGGTGCGTGACGCTACCAAAAATCTGAAAACGAAGCAGCAATCTAATAGCGTCACGCACCTTACAAGTTGTCATTAAGAGGTACAATTGCGCTCATTTGTTCAAGGTTAAGAACAGAGGCAAGTTGAGCTTCAGTCATTAGTTCCTTTTCTAACACAATTTGGCGAAGAGATTTCCCTGTTTGTAGCGATTCCTTAGCAACAGCAGCAGCATTAAGGTAGCCAATATGGGTATTTAGCGCAGTAACCAAAGCCAAACTACCTTCTGCGTATTCCAAACATCTTTCAGTATTAGCAGTAATACCTTTGATACATTTCTCAGTCAAGGCGCCAATAGTATTACCAAGAATTTCGATACTATGGATTAAATCATAAGCAATCAGCGGCATCATCACATTAAGTTCAAGTTGTCCTGCTTGAGCCGCAAATGTAATTGCATTATCGTAACCCATAACCTGGAAGCAAACCATACTAGTCATTTCCGCCATAACAGGATTATACTTACCTGGCATAATCGAAGAACCAGGTTGTACGGGTGGAAGTTGAATTTCTTTGAACCCAGTTTTTGGGCCTGAGTCCATCAACCGTAAATCATGGGATATTTTAGCTAAATCTTGAGCCAAATTACGAAGGGCGCCGGAAACATTAACAAAAGGCGCCATACTTTGCATAGCCGCCATGAGATGTGGTGCTGGTTGTAAAGGACAATCAATAAGCTGTGATAGTATTTCTACCACACGCGCGCGATATTTGGGATGAGTGTTTAACCCCGTACCAGCAGCACTACCTCCTAATCCCAACACCATCAAATCACTCGAAGCTGTATAAATACGGTTTTGGTGTTCGCTTAAAATTTGTGCCCATGCGCGGAAACTATCACCCAAGCGTACAGGAACAGCATCTTGCAGGTGAGTACGACCCGACTTTATAACATTCTCAAATTCGTCTGCTTTCGCGTTCATCGCTTCAACAGCATTATCCAAAGCAGGGTGCAGCGTCTGCATTAATGCCAACAACCCACCAATTCTAATAGCAGTTGGAATTACGTCATTAGTAGACTGACCATAATTTACATCATCATTAGGATTAACTCGTTTATAGTTACCTTTTTCATCACCTAAAATTTCCAACGCACGGTTAGCCAAAACTTCGTTAACATTCATATGATGCGAAGTTCCGGCGCCTGCTTGGTACACATCAACTACAAATTGGTCACGAAGCTTACCAGCAAGAACCTCATCAGCAGCTTGAATAATAGCTTTACTTGTTTCTTCAGCAATACAACCAAGCTCACCATTTACAATCGCCGTAGCCTTTTTAATATAAATACAAGCATCTACGTAAGTAGGCAAAGGCTTAATCCCGCTAATAGCGAAGTTTTCAACAGCACGCAGCGTCTGAATACCGTAATATACATTACCAGGTATTTGCATTTCTCCCATCGAATCGCGTTCGATACGGAATTGAGAATCTTGTGTTTGCGACATAATAATACAGTCGGGGCGGGTTAAATTACAAATTTCAACATCAACGACTATATTATGTAAACCCGTCCCCACCCACAAAAATAAATATGGCGCCCAAAATAAATGGTGCCGATACCGTAGGGGCGGGTTAAATTACAAACTTCAACATCAACGACAATATATCTAAACCCGCCCCCACCCACGTAAAATATAGTGTCCCAAAACAAATAATATACATTCAAAGGCGGGTTAAATTACAAATTTCAACAATTTTTGTCCATCTGCTTCTATGAAGAAAGATTCTACCCATACTTAATTATTTTGATCAAGTTCGCCTTCTAAACCTGACCCGATAGTAATTCCTGCTATCCAACTTTGTACTGACTCGAACAATTTGCCAAGGCGCCCTAACTTTAGCTGTTTCGGGTCTAATTCAACAGCCCACTCAACTACATTATTACGTTTACGTTGATATACATATTGCCCAAAACCGCCTAAATCAACAGCTTCACCACCTATTTTGGTACGGTAAACGTCCAACTCTCCAGTATCAAAACCGTCTTGGCAATCTCAAATTAAAGTTTCTCAGATGGTAATCGAACTAAGTCAAAGCTTAGTAGTTTCTTCTCCAATAATAGTTAGTACGCTGTGTAGATACGCGTTTGTTACCAAGCCAATACCAAAGCCAAATATGGGTATTAAGTAAAAACTTCACTGAAGTACTTCCCATGTATCAACAGGGGCTACTGGAGCAATCAAGTCTCCCAAAATTTCGCCGCTTTCTTTTAGCGCTCCAAAAGCTAGGCGTTGGCGTTGAGCAACTGTAGGATAAATAACGACTAATGGTTCACCTTTATAGGTAACAGTTAAAGGCGTTTTGGTACGTTGTACCTCCATAAATAGCTGTTGGAGAGTTTCAGGTAATTCGCTGATAGTAATTTGTTCCATTTTGTTGCTTTTGCCAACTGGCGTGTAAATTTTATAGCTACTTTAAATAGAAATGTTTACCGATAGACGCATTACTTGAAAAAAATAGCAATACTGGATTGACTCCACAAGAAGAACAAAAATGGCAGCACTATGAATATTTAGAGCATTTGGTTAGAATAGCGAATCTTAAGCTTTATTAAAACTAAAAACTAATTAATTCTTACAAGAACCGTTTTATAGTTATACGAGGAAGTACAAACTTATATTTTGCTAATAAACCTATATTTACATTACTGTACAGTCAGTAATTGATTAAGTTTATTTTTTAAATCTGACGATACTAAAAGTGGTTTATAGACTTCACCTTCATAAGTTTTCCAGACATATCCTGAGCTAAAATAATGAAAAGTTTGAGGTGAACCTGTTTCTTGCCAAATACTAAGAGCTAGGACTAAACCAGGAAAAGCAAAATTTGGTAAATCTTCTAATAATTCGTTGTAACTTCTAAATTCATCAACTTCCACGCCTACCAAAGCGTAACGGAAACTTCTTGGAGCAGAAAGCAAACGTTGATACAGCAATAAACCTAGTTCTGTCATCGAATAAGCTGTTTCTGCTGTATCTACTCCTACTTCACTAATGTTATTAGGGCAAACCCGACACCACCAGTTGTCCTCAATATCTTGAAAAATACTTACCTGACATTGGGACTGAGTACCATTTGAGAGAGTCCAATAAATACCATCAAAATGCCGTGAAAACTCTTGTGCGCGCGCTTGCTCAGAACCACATTCGGCAGACAAGCTAAATACCCATGCCATTAATATTCTCCTATTAACTATATTGAGCCATCAAACGAGTACCCAATCATTTTGAGTATTTGCCAAGGCTGTTTCATATTTTTCTAAAAGCATTGACCTTCTTGGCATTATACTAACGTGAGTAGGACTATCTTGTACTGCTTCGAGTGCCCCACTAATCTTGCTATCTTCTATTTGCCACAAAGGGTCTTTCCCAGTCCCACCAAATTTCATAGGTTTACGAAATTCAGGCAAACTTTCAATTGAAAGCGAAGTAGACATGCCTTTATTATTTCTAATTGCTGCATATACTAGTACATCAGTAAATTTACGTTCCTTTTCTGGTAGTAAGTACCCATCTTCATCAAACCAACAAGAAGGCATTTGTTCAACATCGATGTCAGTACCTGGTCTGACTCCCAGTAACCTGGCGTTACGTCCTATTTTTGGTTTACCATTTTTCTCTGCCATTCCCCGATAATAAAGTTGTGCCATCAGCTAGAATTATTTAGTCCTGTACAAAAGAATATTAGAAGTTGTACAAATATTCTTATTCATGAATATTCCTAATTTAATTACTTTCTCGCGACTTTTGGGTATACCGTTTTTGCTGTATGGTCTACTTAACCCGACACCACAGGCAAGATGGATATGCTTGGTTATATTTTTAGTATGCGCGCTTACTGATTGGTTAGATGGATATCTCGCGCGTAAGTTAAATCAAATTACTGATTTGGGTAAGTTTCTTGACCCTTTAGTTGATAAGTTACTTGTACTGGCGCCTTTACTTTCGTTAATTGAGCTTGGGCAAATTCCAGCTTGGGGAGTATTTGTAATTTTAGGTAGGGAATTAGCAATAGCTGGTTGGCGTGTTAATCAAGCTACTATATCTGGAGCGAATATTTGGGGTAAGCTCAAAACGGTTAGTCAAATTATTGCCATAGCGTTTTTAATTGCACCACTTGGAGAAAGTTGGAAAGTTCCTGCGCTTGCTGCTTTTTGGGTGTGTGTGGCACTGACTGTTATTTCTGGGGTTATTTATTTGTTGCCAGCAAAGTCTTCTAATGAAGTACAAAAAAGTAAATTGTAACTGTGTATATACACGCTGAAATCCCCCCAACCCCCCTTCATAAGGGGGGCTTTAACCACTCTTATTCCCCCCTTATTAAGGGGGGCTAGGGGGGATTTATTATGGTTGTTTATTAGGCGCCACGGAATAACTGTAAGCGTGGTCTTTGTAGGACTTGAGTATACAATTCTTCTAGCATTGAAACGTTTTTATCGAGAGTATAGCGTTCGATAGCGCGCGCTCTTGCTTTTTGTCCAAGTATAGTTGCCATTTCTGGATGGTCTTGGAATAAAGGCAGTAAAGTTCGTAGTTGTGAACGCACACTCTTTGTATCTATTACTACGCCTGCTCCTTCTAATGCCTCTCCATCGGCACCAACGTCAGTAGCAATACAAGCTACTCCACACGCCATTGCTTCGAGTAATGACAGTGATAACCCTTCAACTAACGAAGGTAATATAAATACATCTGCTCCTCGTAATATTTCGATACGTCGCAGTTCGTCGGCGACAAAACCCAACCAACTTATATTATATTCGGCGCCATAGAATGGTTCGAGGGAGTTTTTTAATGGCCCATCACCAACTATTAATAGCTTGCTTTGTGGCCCCATTTGTGCGTGTTTCCACGCGCGCAGTAATGACTCTACGTTCTTCTCTGCGGCAATACGCCCTTGATAAACAAACAAACGTTCGGTTTTAAATTCAGATTTAATTCTGGAGGCGCCAGGAGAATATTTAATGGTATCTACCCCGTTGGGGATGACAGCAATATTATCTTCGGGTACTCCTAAGCGTGCTAATAACTCGCGCTGTATTTGCGAGAAAATAATTGTTGAGTTGTAGTTACACAGAAATGGTGCATAGAGTTGGTACGCTAAAAGCTGCGTTCCTGATACCAGTTTGGCGCCTTTGCCCGCAAACGGTGTGTGGAAAGTGGCGATTAATGGTAAATTTAGCTCTTCACAAATTTCTGGTAGTACAAAATCTAAAGGTGATAGCGTTAGCGAGGCATGTACTATATCAGGTCTAATGCGTCGCAGCGACTGCGTTAATAACTTAGTCGCTTTGAACGAGGGAATTGTATAAACCTGAGATTTATAAATGAAAGGTAAAGGAACCTCTTGACAATTCCATGAATTATCTGCACGAGATTCTGTCGCAAAATGTAGAAAACTTACCTGATGTCCTCGGTCGAGTAATGCATTTGTAATTTCTCGACTGTAGGTGACATTACCACAAAAGGGCGTTTTTTTTCCAATCCAAGCTATACGCATTCTTTATTAGTTATTAATTTGCGGGGGGTAAATATTAAATTCTGTCTTTAGCGCTGTGCTTCGATAAGAAGTACACTTTATGGACTTTTATTATCATAAAATCCCGCCGAAATATATAATAACTAGTAAAAATTAATTTTTGTCAATCACTCCTCATCGTCTTTGTACATCACCAATGGTAAATAGATTACATGCAATCTCAGTAAAATTCCTTTAGATTGCGTGTAACATCAATTAATCAATGACTACTTTGTAGTTGGTTCAGATTTAAACAGTACCAAACCACAGCTTAAAATCACTATTGCCGCAAGTCCTAAAAATACAGTTTTGAGTCCAAAAAATGTTTCAGCTACACCTGCTAATGCTAAAGGTAAAGAAAGAGCAATATTAATCACATTGTTTTGTAAACCAAAGACTTTGCCACGCATTTCTGGCGGGGTTTGAGTTTGTAGCACTGTTTGCATTGGTATCCCAATTAACGCTCCAAATACTCCCAGCAACATAATTAATGCGACTACTATATAAAGTTGTTTTGTAAATATAGACAATCCAATCAGCGATGCTGCCATCCCAATACATCCCAACAAACTCATCTGGCTATGCTGTAAGCGTGCGGCAAATTGACCGATAAGCATGGCGCCAATAGCAATACCTACACCTCCAGAAGCTAGTAAAAAGCCAAATTGTTCAGCTTTCATATTCGGTATAATTTCTGCTAGTCTCACTGCTAATACAGTCAGTGCAGCAAACACAGAGAATAATACTATTAATTGTACTAATGCACTGCGAAGCGGATGATTGCCTTTCAAATATCGTAAACCGTCGCGTAAATCAGAAAGCACATGAGGCGCCTCGTTTGATGCATGAGGCTTTTCCTGCGTGCCTATCAGCAATAAAATTACGCCGGCTATCACATAACTTCCACCAACTACAAATTCTTTACCCAAAGTTCCAAACAAGCCGACCTGACACCAAATTCTATCGGCAAAGTTGAGCATTGGTTCTCCCACCGCAAAACCAATAATTACCGATGCCATCATCGTGGTTGTATACAGCGAGTTTGCCGACAGCAAATTATTTTCTTCAATTATTAGAGGAATTGCAGCTTGTTCAGCAGGTGCAAAAAACTGGGTGAGGGTAGAGACTAAAAAAGTCACTGCCAGAATAATCAAAAATCCTACAGGTAAGGCGCCAACGGGTTTCAAGTCATGTGTCAGCCATAACAATATAGGTATGGCAAAAACGAACATTCCCCGCAATATATTAGTAGCAACTAATACGGCTTTCTTTGGCCAGCGGTCTACATATACACCAGCGACCGAACCAAATAATACTGCTGGGATAGTAAACGCCATCATAATCGCCGAAACCCAACCGCTTATGGTTTGCTCACCTGTTTGAAAGTGAGTTTTGATTATGGCAATCATTAATACTAAATAAACTTTATCTGCCAATTGGCAGAAGACTTGACCTCCCCAAAGTGCAAGGAAGTTTGGATTCTTCAATACAGGCAAAAAGCCAATAGGGTTACTATCTGGCTTATCGTCAATCGAATCTACACTCGTCTTACCGTTAGAAGATATGGCGCCATTTTTACTGACATGTACCAAATCGCTTTTCGCCTTAGTTTTTGAATTAACCGAGGCGCCATTTTTAGTCGAATCTAGAGGGATGACATTTTTGCTAAATCCCTGTGGGGACGACTTGGAATCGGGTGAATTATTACTAATGGGTGTTCGATTTGGCTTTGCAGGATGGCTAGGTAACGAGTAATTGGTTTTTCTTTCACTGGAAGACGGTTGCATCATAATTAGCGGCAAAAAATGAATCGATTAAAGCAGCAGAGCGAATCGAACGTCCTAAATGATACTGAGCGTATTGGCGCAATACCTGCTCAACAGATAACCAACTTTGGTCTTGAGTATTTCCCACAGCATCGCTGTTAGAAATATCTAATTGTGATAGCTGCTGAAACAGAAATAATTCTGTCGCATTTAGGCGCCTACTCAAGGTAGGTAACTCCTGCGAGTGGTGAATTGTTTCGTAAGTTTCGTATGTGTCGTGCGGCAATTGTTGTGCGGATGTATAATTTCCCTCAACTTCGCGTGCAGTACTTTTTTCCTCCTCCTGCTTTAAAAGATTTTGTGATGAACGTAGTTTTTCCCATGCATCCAAATAAATAGCTCCACCAGCATTAATGCTAAACCCGACTTGGTTACGAGCGGCGCCAAAATCAGCAATTAGAGGACGCTGCGTCAAGCAACAAGCATCAACTTGTGGTGCAAAACCTGCTAAAGCCATAAATTGGAATACTGCATGGCAAAGGAAAGCCACTACTTGTAGTGAGTTCTTACTACTGACATTTTCCAAACGGGATAAATGTTCGTTGAGTAATTCATATAGTTCTTCTTGTGGGTTTTCACTCAATGCTTGGGACAAAACAATTTCAGCCAAGTATTGACTCGCGGCTAATTTCCCTAAATCTTTAGCCAGACCCGGATATGATTTTACAGTCGAAGCTTGTGTAATTTTGTCGAGTGACCGCCCTTTGGCAATCAGTACTTCGTTTACTACAAACATTGCGCTTCTGCCGCCTAGACTCGAATTGTGCTTACGCGCGCCCGGTGCAATGGCTGTGAGTAAACCGTACTCTTTTGTCAAAATAGTCACTAACCTATCCGATTCCCCAAAAACTTGGGTTTTCAGATTAATACCAGTTGCCTTATAGGTTTTACTCATTAGCCACCGAATCAGTAATTACCCTTTTGTTCCAGCGTATCGTACCCTTTGAGTAATTCGATACTACGGGAAGTTCCCAGTCGAGTTGCCCCCGCTAATATTAAGTCTAAGGCTGCTTGTAACGTCCGAATACCCCCTGAGGCTTTAATTCCTACCCTGTCTTTTGCAACCTCTTTCAAAAGACGTACATCCTCTACCGTGGCGCCACCGTTCCAACCTGTACTAGTCTTCAAAAACGCGGCGCCAGCGTCCATTGCAATTTCCGCAGCCAACACTTTCTCAGTATCAGTGAGTAGCGTAGTCTCTAATATTACCTTAACAGTTTTTCCAGTTGCTTCACAAATATCAGCAATTTCACGGTGTACATCATCGGTCTTACCAGCTTTCAAAAAGCCTAAATTTAACACCACATCCAACTCAGTGGCGCCGTTTTCCACCGCTTCCTGTGCCTCATACAGCTTTGTTGCTTTTGTCACTGCTCCTGTAGGAAAACCAATAACAGTACAAACAACAGGCTTTTTATTACGGAGAAGTTCCGTTGCCAACTTCACGTAAGTAGGATATATACATACTGAAGCAAAGCCGTATCTATCAGCCTGCTCACACCATTGAGTAACCATATCAGGCGTTGCCGTCGGAACCAGCAGCGAATGGTCAATAAATGGCGCAATATCAATGTCCGAATACTCCGTATCTGAATACCTTGCTGCCATTACGTTTTTAATCAACTATATATTACTAAATCTTATCAAAACTTAAGACTATATTAATCATTTTAACTTTTATTACGGATTTTACGGAGAAATTTCCATAAAATTATGCCAAAGTGGCAAAATTACAACTCTTGTGAAGTCTCTTGTAAAATAGTTTCTTGTGGAATGGGCTGCCATATTGCCTGTTCCTAATCGATGTGTTTGTGAAAATTGCTAATTAATAAAATCAATAATAGATTGTGCAATAGCTTTTGATGCTAAATAAGGAACACCATTTCCAATAGTTTTAAACATATTTGTGAGTGACATATCATTAGGCAAAACAAAACTTTGTGGTAAAGATTGAATTGCCAAAGCTTCAGCTACAGAAATTCTCCTCACTTTATAAGGATGTAAATGTACTTCATTATTACCATAGCAAGCAGTCGGAGAATAACGCCAACGATGCAAACGTTTAAAAGATTTTCTCGAATCATCTCCTTCTGGAATTGAAGCAAATTTACTAATTCCCGCTCTCGGTTGAAAATAGTGTTGAGAATTAGGATGATTTAAAACATTATTTTTCCTAAACCAAGATTCGACTGTTAGTTCTTCTGGAATTGTTAAAGGGCAAGGAATAACAGAGTCTGCTTCAAAAGGTTCGCATTGGCGCCAAGGATAAGAAAAAACAACACTTCGAGGATACACAATATATTTTTGCCAAGGAAATTCAAGTTCAAAAACTCCAATCTTGCTTAAAAAATGACTACGAAAGCCGATTAGGATAATTCTGTCTCTATCTTGTGGGGCGCCGTATTCGATAGCATTAATTAAGCGGTCTGTCAATATATAACCAGCTGACTGTAATTTTACTTTTAGAGATTGATAAAATAAATTATGCTTTTTTGTCTTCCATAAACCTTTGACATTTTCAAACACAAAAAAATCAGGCTGTTGTTGACAAATCAATTCAACATATGCACTACTTAGCTTACCATTATCACCCAAATAACCACGATTCTTGCCACCTATAGAAAAATCAGGACACGGTGGTCCACCAATAAACCCAATTACATTTGTATCGTTTGTACGACAATCTTTTACAAAATTCTTTAAATAATTAGTATGAGAAGATTCTATCAGCTTATTAACATCATTATCTTCCCCGTCATGATATCCATATTCAGGCAAAGGCAAATTTAGATTTACACGTGAGTATTTATATGCTGCCATGAAATGCTTAAAAATCTCGTTTACATAAACAATCTCATACCCACCAACTTCAAATCCCAAATCTAAAAAACCAGAGCCAGCAAAAAAAGAAAAAATCTTCGGTTTAACAGTCATTTACTTAATTATATAAATTCCTCTCTCTGTGGTTTAATAGTCTCTGTGGTAAAAAATTATTTACTATAATCGTGTTTTGTTAGGTTCCGTCCCTACACCCAACCTACAAATATTTTTTTAGCCCCCTCACATACAAGTTGCAACTTTTGAGCAAGGGGGTCTCTAAACCTACAAATCGCGCCAAAGTATTTAGGACTTACGCTGCATAAACCTGGTTTCTACGCATTCATTGTCGCAGACAAATCGTCATTTTTATTACATGCTATCAACGTATATTCCAGGTTTATAGGTTTTTATGCGTAAGTCCTGGTATTATTTAATGTTCCTGCAACCAATTATTCAAATCATCAATATTAGTAAAATCTAACAAAGCTTCGGCAAGTACTTCTAACTGAGTTGAATTCATAGATTCAACGCGCGCGCGCACTTGGGACGATAATTCTCCAAAGCGTCGTGACAGTTGTCGTAAAATCAATCCTTGTTCACCTTCAACTCGCCCTTCAACTCTACCGCGTTTGTAACCAATCCGCTCACCTGTGGTAAGATAAGGCATACTTTGCTCCTCTTCAAATTGTTTTAATTCTTCCCAAAACTTGTTTTCTAACCTTTCTGGTAAGATCATAACCCAATCTATAAATCGATAAAGGTTACGAATATCTTGTTCTTCTAGTCCTTTTTCGTAAAGCTGACGTATCAAGGCAAATTTTGACTCTTTTCGCTGCTTGGGTTTTCCTTGGGTTTGCTGCATTTTCAAGTGTGCCATCACAACATGAGCAAACACGTTATCACTAGCTTCAAGTTGAGCAATGTGATTTTGGTAATCTAAAAGCTTAACGCTATCGAATTGAAAATCCAATTTTGTACCGGGAGAAGTAAAATTAAACCCCTTCGGGCGCCAGTTTGGGCTACTATCACATAAAATCGCCAAGCTAATTGCTGGTTTATCAAAACGGTCGAAAATCCGGAAGTTATATACAAACATGCGTTTTTCAAAGCCTTTTTCCGGTTGGGCCTGAATTTCTATATGTATCAGTAACCATAGTTCTTCCCCTTTATGTCCCCATACTTTGACTAATTTGTCTGCATATCGTTTACCTTGTTTGGCTTTACGAGATATTTGTCGAAACTCTTTATCTAGAAACTCGTATTTACGACTCCAGTCAATAAGACATGCAACTTCTGGGAAGAAAAATTGCATCGCTTGCGGAAAGTAAATTTCGAGAATTTCTTTCCAGGGTGAATCATTATCCGCACGCTTTTTCTTAGTAGTTTTCTTAGTAGTTTTCGTAGTTGTAGCCATAAATGTATTTCATTGGTAGTGCAAATGTTTTTTATTAAAGGGTAAACTTTGCATTTAAAGAATATCAATGAAATAATTTAGAAAATAAACTCTAATGTTAGTATAAATTTCAATCAGTATCAGCGATATAAAAGTCTAATTTAGTGCCAAAATCTCACGGAATATCGAATAAGTTACATCGAACAGAAAACACTAATGGATGGTGTTTTTAGTATCACCGTAAAATCCACAAGTAAAAAAAGCTATGTCAAATTATATAGTTTTATTAAATTCAAAGCCCCCCTTATCAAGGGGGGTTGGGGGGATCAAACACCTTCAGGAACTAACTTCTTAACACCTTGACTAACAAACCCTTGTAAAGTAGCCACCTGTTGACTTTGCTGAAAAACATTTTGCAAAGACGAACGTAACTTATCCAAGTTCAGTGCATTACCAGTTTCAATAGAAACTTCCTGCGCTTGGAAATACTCAACCAAAGCTAACCCAGCAACGCGCGTCAGGTATGCAGCACTTACACCTTGAATAACACCACCCACAGCGTAAGTAACAGCATTAGTCTTAAGCACAGTACTAATAGCTTTCGTCGAAAGTTCAACTAAACCAAGTTTAAGCATTAACCCTCCCATTTCTGCTGCCACAGTCTTAGCTTGGTCAAGGGAGAATTTTTGTTGGTACACATTACCCAAGTCCATAACCATTTGTGCGTTAATAGCAGCAGTCGCTAAAATATCTAACGCAGGTAAGGGGTTAGCAAACGCAGCAGCAGCAGCTATCCATTGATTTTGTTCAATTATTGGAGTAGCGCATGACATCCTAACTATATTTAATGCTGTTTTAGCTTCAGTTTTGAGCAAGTTAGCTTTTCTGACAGTAGTTGCCCATATTAACTTTTGCCCTGTAGTCGCAAATACTTGACTCAACTGAGTTGTTAATTGCTGTATATCAGGCACCGGCTGTTCCATCCATTCGCTAGTTGTACCATCAGCGTTGTGCTTGCGAACTTTAATTGGTACAGGCGCCACTGATGTTGCAGTAACATCACATTGCAACCGTTGTTTTAAAGATGACAAGATACTTGCACGCTCATCAGGAATGTATTGGTCTTGCTTATTAAAGACCACCATCATGCGACCGCTGGTAGCGTTCAGTTGCTGAAGCGTTTGATATTCTGTATCGGTAATATCACCGTTAGTAACAAATAACACGTAGTCAGATGTTACAGTATTATTTAAAACTTCAGTATCACTGTTAGAAGCCTCAATAAACAAAGGCGCTGTTTCGTAAAAGTTCGCCTTGGTAACGGATAATAATTGACAGTTTTGCTGTAAAGTGTTAATCAGCGTAGATTTACCTACAAATTTTCCACCAGTTACAGTTAGTTGCATTTCTTCTCTGTCAATCTCGTTCTCTAGTTTAGAGATTTGATTTTGCAGCAGAAACGCAAAGTTTTTTGTCTCTACATCATTTTCACAGGCGCCTGCTAACTGATTGACAACAGCAGAAGCCTTTAATATCGCCTTTTCAACAGCCGCACGGTCGCTAGGTAATTCTTCAAGCACTACGTCGGGGCTAGTAGTACGCTGCTTAAATAGCCATAAAGAGCCACCAACAGCGACTAAACCCAACAAGCTAAACTCGCTAAGAAAGACGAATGAGTCTTGCAAGGTATCGAACAGCCACAATGCAAAGCTAAGAGACAGTCCTCCTACTAATATCGGTCGCTGCAACTTCACAGTTTTATTCTCCGTTCACCAGACAAATGGTTTCTCTTACAGGATAGTCCATTATCCATAGCTTCGATTCAGTCCAAAGAAACCAGGCTTCTTGTTATAAATTACACTAAGTATCAAAATTGTCGTAAAGAAGCCTGGTTTCTAGGTCAGTATTTTCACTGCCGTAAATAAGCCAAAGAAACCAGGCTTCTTTTCATAAACTACACTAAGTATTTTAGCTGTGTTAAGAGAAGCTCGGTTTCTGGACAATCAACTATCCGGTAGTGAAATAATTGAAGTAGAAGTGTGTAATAAGCGACAAGTAGTGTACATCTGAGGCAAGTGTTCAGTTTATGAAATTTAGTGTCGTAATTACGACGTATAACCGCTTGAAATTACTGCAAAGGGCAATAGACTCAGTGTTGCAGCAAACAATTGCCTGTGAAATAGTAATTGTGGATGATTGCTCTGTTGATGGAACACGCCAATTTGTAGAGACTTTGTGCAACGAAATGTACGCACGCGAAGATTATCGGCTAATTTACTATTGCACCCCAAAAAACTCAGGACACGCTGCTACGGTAAATATTGGCGTTGAAAAAAGTAGTGGGGATTGGATAAAGTTTTTAGATGATGATGATTACTTGGCGCCTAACTGTTTAGAAGAAATGGGCAAAGCAATTACACTTAATGAAAATGCTGTCATTTGCTCGTGTGTTGCCGCTCAAGTAGACGATAATGGTGTTGAAAAAAGTCGCACTCCACAACTAGGCCCAGGCAAAGCATATTACATCCCACAAGCTGACATTCATTATGGAATGCTGCTGGAAGTTATTCCTTTTGGTACGCCTGTACAGGTAGCTTGTAGGCGCCAAGCTTTTTTAGAGTCAGGTGGATGGGATATTAGTATGACTTCTTGTGATGATATAGACTCTTGGATTCGTATTAGTCAGTTTGGGGATGCGATTTTTTTGAATCAATGTCTTGCGTACCGTACCCAATGGAGTGGGGGGTATGACCAAAAAATAGCTTATTTAAAGCGACTCGATACGAATATATTGATGAAAGAAAAAATATATGCTTTGGTGGATGCGACCCATAGTCAAAAAATTCCAAAGTTGGAACATATACGAAGTTATCTCAAACTGCATTGGATGCTAGTGGCACTTAAAAACAAAAATATTCATACTGTTCTCAAAATATTCGAGCCAGCGATTTTATCTCAAAGCGCTTGCTGGTTGTTAATTACCGCTTTTCTAATTCGACGCTGGCGCCATCAAAATACCCAAATTCGTAAATTCATTTTAATACATTCGTAGAGACCGTATTTATTCGGTCTCTACAAGTTTAATCGCGTCTCTACCCAAAAAATTTCTTCGGCACTCCTAAACGAGATAAAATCGGTTTCCAAGAGCGTAAATCAAATAAACCATGTAGCATAACATAGAAACAGGGAATAATAAACAGTGTTAGTAGCGTTGATATTAACAACCCTGAAAATACTACTATTCCCAAAGGCTGCATAAACTCAGAACCTTCGCCAATTCCTAGCGCTAGTGGAAATAAGCCCAAAGCAGTAGTGATTGCCGTCATTAAAATTGGGCGTAAGCGTTGCGGCGCCGCTTCTAAAATTGCCCCTCGGCGGTTAATATATTTTTGTTCCCTAATTTGATTCGCGAGTTCAATCATAATAATGGCATTGTTGACAACAATACCAACGAGCAAAACTACTCCAACAATTACTGTGGCACCAATCGCAGTTTTGGTAATAAAAAGTCCGAATATTCCCCCAGCTAATGCTAACGGGATAGTGAACATAATTACTAATGGGTCGATGAGTGAGTTATACTGAACTGCCATGACCACAAACACAAGAAATGTAGATAATCCTCCTAACTGCACAAGTGATTGCTGTAATTGTTGATTTGATTCAGATGCTGCACTAGGTAAAACTGTTATACCCTCTGGTAAATTAACACTTTTAATCGCTTCGTTGACTTGAGTAATAGCATCACTAAGATTTGCACCCTCGCTCAAACTACCAGCTATTAAAAATACTTGACGTTGATTGATACGTTGAATATCCCCTGGCGCCTTACCTTCGATTATTTTTGCAACATCGCTAAGGCGAACTTGGCGGTTATTATCAACAAACAAGGGTAATCTTTCTAACTGTGAAGTTGCTTGTATATCTTTTTCGTTTAACTGTACCCGCACATCAACTAAACGGTTGCCTCGTTGAATTTGAGTTGGAATGCTACCTTCGATTGCAGTTTGAATTGTATTACCTATATCTGTAGTCGTTAGTCCTAAAGCTGCGACCCTTTCCCAGTCAGGACGAATTTGAATTTCTGGTTGACGTTCATCCGCATCTGGACGAAAGCGAGCTAATTGAACTTTTTCTTCTAACGCCCCTAAAACCTGCCGTCCTGCTTGCTGCAATGTGTCGTAATTATTACCTTGGAGAATTATATCAATATCGGCACCGCGAACGGGTGAGTTATTAAGTATCAAACCGCGAACTTGACCTGGAGCTAGACGCAAACGAATTCCAGCCAAATTAAGCTTGTTAAATTCTTTAGTGACATTTTCTACGTATTTTTCCACATCTGTATTTGGTTTGAGTGTAACAGTACTCGAACTTCGTAACGGATTTGCAGAAGTACTATTACCAAAAAAGAAACCACCAATAGTTGTAAATATATAATCTGTTCCAGGTTGTTTGCGAAGAATATCATCTACTATATTCATGACCTTCCTATTAGTTTCCAACGGAGTGCCGGGAGGAAACTGAGCATTTAAAGAAGCTTGTCCAGTACTGATGCGAGGTAAAATCTCTTGTGGAACTTGCGGCAACATCCAAAAAGTACCACCTCCTAATAACAAAAAGGCAAGCGGTATTACCAATAAGCGACACTTAACGACAAAATTTAACGTGCGCTGATAACTACGTGTAGCAGCTTCAAACGACTTATTGAACCATACTAATACTGGAAAGCGATTAACGCGACTTGAAAATTTAATCGCAAATAACCGTGAAGCAAGCATTGGTACGATACTAACCGCGACTAGTAACGAAGCAGCGATAGCAAAACTAATTGTCAGAATTAACTCATTGAATAATAAAGAAACAAAACCACCAACAAGTAAAAACGGTAATACCGAGAATAAATTGGCGCCAGTCGAAGCGACCATTGATGACTCAACTTCGGCAGAAGCGTCTATTGCAGTATCAATAACTTCTTGAGGTTGTAATTTTGTATCAACACTCTGACCAAAATTCATTCCTGTACGGACAGCAATATTTTCCATAATTACTACAGATGTATCAATTGCCTGTCCAATTCCTAAAGCCAAACCTCCTAAACTAAATAAATTTAAAGATAAATCAAATAGTTTCATTAAAATAACTGCCGCCAAAGTACAAAGCGGAATTGTCAGCGAAATAATAAACGTTTGTCGCAACGACCCTAAGAACACTAGTACTGATATTGCAGCTAAAGCGGCGCCGCTAATAGCTGAATTTGTAACATCAGCCAACGAATTACGAATAAACCGTGACTCATCGAGAGTTGGAGTAATAACAGTATCTTGGGTAATTACACCAGACTGCCTGAGTTCCTCAATACGTTTTTTAACTCCATCGACAACATTAATGGTGTTAGCATCAGGCTGCTTTTGAATACTAACTCTAACTGCTGGCTGTTGATTAAGGAAAGCAAATACACGTTGATTTTCTGTACCATCAATAACCTCGGCAAAGTCACGAAGGTAAACACGTCTTGCAGGAGTAGTAGTTGAAGCAGGATTAGAAGAATTAGAAGCAGTGGGTGAAGAAACTTCAAACGAGAGATTGCGAATTTCCTCAGCAGATTGAAAACGTCCGACAGTACGAGTTAGAGATTCAGAATTTTTTCCATAAATTCTACCACCAGAGATATCTTGATTGCGGTTTTCCAATTCAGTTAGCACGTTAGTTAGCCCAACACCTAACGCTTGTAATCTATCCAAATCAATATTGACACTAACTTCTTCTAAAACTCCCCCCGAAACATCAACACCAGCGACTCCAGGAACTACACCTAACTCACGTGCGAGTTCATCGTCAGCAAATACTCGTAACTGCACCCCTTCTAAATTGGGTGAAGTCAAAGCGAACTCGTAGACAGGTAATTGTGAAGGGTCTACTTTAAAAATGCGAGGTTCTTCAATCGTGTCAGGTAGTCCATTGCGTGCGCGGTTATAAGCAGCGGTAGCGTCATTCAAAGCTTGGTCAATATTACCACCCGTTTGAAAGAACAAATCTACACTCACCTGTCCTTCACGAGTTTGAGAAAATACCTGTACTACCCCTTCCGTCGCCGAAAAAGCTTCTTCCAACGGTCGAGTAATTTCATCAACCGCAACTTCTGGCGATATTCCAGGTGCCGTAATCCGAACGCCAATTCGTGGATAAGTAATCGATGGCAGTAAATCTACTGGTAACTGTGAAGCAAAAAATATACCTATAACAATAACTGCTACCGTTAAAACTAACGTCGCAATATGCTGACGAATAGAAAGCGCGCTAATACTTAATCTGTTGGTGTTTTGCTGCATTGTTTTTATATAAAAACTCTTTTAAACCCTCTTACCTTTGTGACCTCTGTTACCTTTGTGGTTAATTCTCTTTAAATGAACCACAAAGAACGCAAAGAAAGAATAATAATTAGCTTTTTTCCGAAAGAACTGAAAGCCCAACGGTTTCACCATCTTTGAGAGGTTTACCGCTTCTGACTACAAAAGACTCGCCTGCTTGCAACCCTGATAAAATTTCAACGTTTCCATTACTTCTTTGCCCAAGCGTCACACTTCTAGCGCTTACCGTTGGTTTTGCGGCGCCTTTTGCCAAAACAAATATCGTCCCTTGACTTTGATTTTCTTCTTGTTTTGCTTTATTTCCTGATGCGCTTTCAGCTAGTGCTGTCACCGGTATAACTACTCGCTGTGCCGTATTAGTAGCAAAAGTTACTCTTGCTAAAAGTCCGCTGCCTATCTTAGCATTGCTATTTGGTATTTCCACCTCAACTGGTATTAAGCGCGCGGTAGCATCTGCTACTGGCGAAATGCGGGCAACTCTACCTGTATATGTTTGATTAGGAAACGCATCTAAACTGACTCTTACTGATTGTCCAACTCGAATATTTCCTATTTCTAACTCTGAGAGTTGAACCACAACCTTGACGCGGCTAAAATCGCTAATTTTTAAAACTTCATTACCTGGTTGTAATAAGTTACCTGGTTCGGAAACTTTTTCTGCCACTACACCATTAATAGAAGATATTAACCTAGCATAAGAGCGACGTTTTCTAGCTTCGGCTACAACTGCTTGTTGGGCAACTACTCGACCTTGAGCAGTTGCTACAGCTTGTTGTTCTGTACTAACTTGTGAAATTGCCGCACGCAAAGCTTGGGCAGCAGTTTGTGCTGCGGTGCGACTAGTTTGTGTAACTTGTTCAGAAATGGCGCCTTCTTTAAATAATTGCTGTTGACGGTTAGCATCAGATTGCGCTTGCACAAGTTCTAACCGTAAGCGTTCAACTTCAGCTTTTCGGTTGACTATTTGTGTATTCGTCCGAGCAACTTCCGATTTTAACGAAGCAAGTTCTGCCTCTGCTTGATTTAATGCTGTTACTAACAGTGCATCATCTACTTGTCCAAGCGTTTGCCCCTGCTTAACAACGCTACCCACATCAACAGAAAGCGCTAATAGTTGCCCTTCGATTTGCGAGCGCAATGATACAGTTCGATATGGCGCCGTTGTCGCAGTAAACTCTGGTTTTTCTTGCAGTACACCTGTTTTAGCAACCGCTACATCTACGGGTGTCGCTCTATTTGCAGTTGCAGCAGGTTGCCGTGATTGTGCATCTGCTTTGTCCTTGACGGAGGCGCCGCAACCTGAGCATAAAACCCCAAGACTAAGTAAACAAGTAACTAGTAATTTATTACTTTGTATCCTTGTAGTATAAAAGTATTTACCCACGTCAATTTTCACGTTAATCACCTAGCTAACGTCTGAATAAGCTTTCATTGATAAAAAATAAAATATACGAACGAACGACGAACTTGAGTTTTATTTACCTATAGCAACTAGCACTCGCTTATTTGTTATTAGTACAAATAGTACGGGTACTTAACAATATATACTGACTTGCAGATGATATTTAAGTCTAGTATAAAGATTCTTAAGTTTTATAAACTCTATCAAAGGATTGAAAATAAGCTTATTTCTTAGGTTAAGTCAACTACTTGCTGTACAGGTATCTGAATACAAAACTCGGTTCCTTGTCCAAGCACAGAAAAACACTCCAATTTACCATGATGCTTATCAGCAATGATTTGGTAGCTGATAGACATTCCCATACCTGTACCTTTGCCAACTGGTTTAGTTGTAAAGAAAGGGTCGAAAATGCGCTGTTTAATTTCATCGGGAATACCACATCCATTGTCAGCAATTGTAATTTGTATCCATGATGTATTTATACGTATGTACTAATCATAATTACAGGGGTTTTTACTTGAAATTTTTTTACACAATTAATATCTTTAGATTTACCTAAATAATTAGTAATAGATTCATTTATTTGTTTAAAAATTAGCGCTTGATTAGTAGCATCTAAATAATCTAACAATTTGCTAATATCTTGACCTCTTTCATAATGTAATTTAAGTGATAAAGACAAAAGAGGGTAAATTTCATTTAAATTTATATGATTCCACCACTTTCTTGGTAAAACGTTTGCTTCTAAAGTTAATTTTAATTGTTCAAATAATAAATATATATCATTTAATTCTGGTTCTTTAGCAATTAACAGTATATTCCATAGAATAACTCTAAGCGAGGGTATTAAGCCACAACGATTAAGTAATCTCTTTACGAAATCAACAAGATCATTAGAGAGAAATATAAAAGAGCTTTCCTTAGTAAAACTATTTCGCAAATTTAATGGATGTAATAGCCCAAAATCTTCATGCTCATATAATTCGGATGTATGTTTATAAGTATATACTCTATAGTAAGAAACTATTCGTAAACATTTTAACAACAATATTAGTTGTTCTGATATTGTATTTGGCTCTATAAAATCCCATACAGGTTTATCATCAAACACATGATAGCGATATGGAGAACTGTTTATAAAAAATATTTTTGCAAGTTGATTTGCTTGAGTTTCTGTAGGAGACCACACCTTTAATAATTGATCTGCATAATCTTTAGCATAAAACCATAAATCGTATCTATCATCAATCAATAACATTTGATTAAAAACTTTGTTATAATCATCCCAATAAGCCTGTAAACGCTCTGCCATCCATAAAGGATCAGATTTACATCTTAAAGCCAGGTTAAGTGCAAAAACTACATTGTTTACTTGGTTAGTATGAAGCAAAGCATCAATCTTATCTTTAAATACTTGGTTGGCTTCAAAGTGCCTACCGTAAAGTTCTAATGCTGTTTTCAAGCATGAGTCAGGTAGAGAACGTAGCTTTTCTTCTAGTACAGGACGCAAATGCTCACTTACATCTTCCTGTGATAACCGCTGTGCAAAAGATTTTAGCTCTTGTGTCTGTGCTTGTGTTAATCCTGTTTCTAGAATTTTCAAACCATATTCTATAAAATCATATTGTAAATCTGGATTAAGATTACTAAAGGCTCCATCACTTGACACTTCAATCGCAAACCAAGCTCCCGGTCTTAAGTAATGATTGCTTTTTTCTTGATCAACCTCTTTACACATTCTTAAAATTTTGCTAGCCTCTCCCTTAAAACTACGAGCTATTCGACCAACAAAAAATAAAGCTACATTCCGCCAATGTTCTAAATAAATAATATTTTTTAGCCTTTCAAAACGTTGCGATGTATCTTCAGCATTTTCTACTAAGTAAGCTGATGCAAAAAACTCTTGAAACGAACGAATATCAAAGCCGAATAAATCATTTGATTCTGTGATCAAAACTAATCTATCTCCATCTCGAAGTAACTTATCCATCTTAGAATTTATAACTTCTGAAGAGGAACGTTTACTTTGTTGACGTAAGAAATTGTAAATAGCAGTACGAAAATCACTATTAGTAAAACGAGATTGAACATTTTCCTCTGCGGCTTTAAGATGTAATACGTAGCCTAGATAAGAGTGCAATGCAAATAGAATAGACTCATCACTTTGGATAATTCCTTTATCTTTGCTTTTTTCTCTTGCAAATATAACTTCCCAGTATTTATAAAATAAGTCTTCCCTTTGGCTAGGAGGGCGACCTCGCTTTTTAATAATAAGTAATATAATTGTTACATAAAGAGGGCTTGTTAATAAAGCACATGTATTGTTATCATGTTGACATTCTTCAAGAGTTGAAATAATTCTTTGTTTTTCTTCGTCTTTAAATCTTTTTGCAATAATCCATTTTTCTGCATACTCCTTAACTTTTTTTGATGATAACTGAACTAAATCTAAATGTAAAAAACGTTTTGAATTAAAGAAATTTGTATATTTATTATCAAATTCTTTAGGTCTAGATGTGGCTACAATCATCAAGTCAGCATTTAAAGTATCTGCAAAGGAAAGGAAATTTTGAATACGCCCAAGCATTTTATTCTGTAATTCCGGTACTACAACTTCGTCGAGTCCATCTAATATTAAAAGGCAGGGACGGCAGCTAAGAATATCTTGAATATTTTTGGGTGAGACTAACTTAGGTCGCGATGTTGATTTATTTATATTTTCTACTGCTATATATGCTTCCAATGTATCAACTTCAGGATTATTTGCTAGCCACTGAGCAAAGTATTTCAGTACAATGCGAAAGGGAATACGTGGAGTTTTTGGCTTTTCAAAATCATACTCTTTGCCGAGCAACTTTGCACGATGAACTTGAGCGAGTTGCTGTCCCAATGTCGATTTACCCTTTCCAGGTCCACCAATAATAACTACTCTGGGATAGTACTCTTTCAGAAGACACTCCATAACTGAAATATCTCCGTATTTATCTGTCTTAAAAGGGTATTTCATCTTCATCCTCTATAAAAGAAAGAACTTCAGGTTTTAAGTCAAGTGGTAATTGTTCTTTAGGTTTAGCATTAAGGTCAATAAACACTTGCCTTAGAAGTGTAAGACGTTCTGGATCAGTCTCACCACCTTGATCTAACTCTGCAAATCCATCATCATCAAAACATTTAGCAATATACAGTTTTAAAGTTTCCTCAAGTACTGATTCTAATTGTTTAGGAGGGAGATAAAAAGGCTGACTTTCTAATATATCATTATGTTCAACTTTTTTAGTTGCTGATTTGGGACGATTACCCCATATTAATTCTAACTGCTTAAAATTTTCTTGTACTTTGTTTGAGTGCCAAATAAAAAAGGTAAATCGTCTTATCCCCTTACTTTTTTCACTCGGTTCGCTTTGCTCTTCTATAACTCCTAAATCTTTTAGACGATCAATAGTACTTTGAATTTCTTGTATTTCTTTTTTGAGCCTAAAATCATATTTAGATTTAATAAAATCACTATTGAGCAGGAATGCAAGATTTTTTAATGTTGTTTTTATTTTTAGTTCAGGACGATTACTATCTTTTTTGTGCCATTCAAGTAATAGGTTGTCAGCTTCTTTACCATCATAGTTTAACAAAAACTTTATTAGAAGCTTCGCCCGTTCTAAAGGTTTTTCTCCCCAGTTATCAGTTCGTCCCATAGACTTAGTTACTTATGTAAGGGTCTTGAGAAGGTTTGGGTTAATCCAAGCATACCCCAAACACTACCTAACTATTCTAAAGGACTACTGGTAAAAAATGTTTGGGGTACTCCCAAACTAGCCCCAAGCTGTATACCTATATATTGCAAGCCTTTGAGTCGTTTTTAGATACCTCTAGGCTTGGGGCAGTATGCAAGATTTATCTTTGGATTAGCGCTAAAAATTTAACCTATGACCCAAAAACATATTAGACGAAAGATAACAGCAAATATTACAAAAATTTAATTCTCAAATTCCTATTCAGGTTTACCCCAGTTGGTACTATTAAGCGAATATGATTGATTATATAGTACATAAGTGTTGTTAGGCTGTGAAAAATGATTGAGTTTAAGCAAGGCAACCTGTTGGAAGAAAAAGCTGAAGCCTTAGTAAACACGGTTAATTGCGTAGGTGTCATGGGCAAAGGTATTGCCTTGCAATTCAAAAGAGCCTACCCTGAAAACTTCCGTGAGTACGAAAAAGCTTGTAAAGCGAAGCAAGTGCAACCAGGGAAAATGTTTACGTTCCCTCTAGGTAATTTATTTAATCCTAAATATATTATTAACTTTCCAACAAAGCGCCATTGGAAAGGCAAATCTAAAATAGAAGATGTTTCTCAAGGACTAGTGGCACTAGTCGCGGAAGTTCAGCACTTAGAAATAACGTCAATAGCTATACCACCTCTAGGATGTGGGAACGGTGGTTTAGATTGGAACTTGGTCAAACCGATGATTGAGTCAGCATTTGCACAGCTACCAAATATACGGGTTATTATTTATGAACCATCCGGCGCCCCAAGTGCAGAAAGTATGCCTGTTGCAATAGATTTGCCCAACATGACTCGCGCGCGTGCTTTATTTATTAGCGTGTTGGAAGCATATGGAATTCTCGGTTATGAATTAACCAAGCTTGAAGTTCAAAAACTTGCTTATTTTCTACAACAAGCAGGGGAACCTTTAAAACTTAAATACACGAAACATATATATGGTCCTTACGCCAATAACCTTAATCATGTTTTGAAAAATATCGAAGGGCATTACATTCAGGGTTATGGGGATGGGACTGGTAAGGGAGAAATTCATGTATTGCCAGAAGGTAGAACAACTGCACAAGCTTTTTTAGAAAACGAACCAGAAGCCCAAGAACGTTTGCAGCGGGTTAGCAACTTGATATATGGTTTTGAAACTCCTTATGGGATGGAGCTTTTGGCAACAGTTCATTGGGTTGCCCATTTTGAACCAAACCCTGCGTGTAATAGCGAACAAGCAATAACACTTGTGCATGAGTGGAGCGAAAGAAAACGTAACGTTTTTAAACCCCAACATATTGAAAAAGCCTGGGAACAGTTACAAGCACAAAACTGGTTAAATCCAAAGTGAAAATTGAAATTGTAGAGACGTGTTATCCGCAGGATTTCCCGAAGGGATTAATCACGTCTCTACCCCCCCGCGAATTTGGGGTTAGGGAATCAAATTATTAGAACTCACAATATAAAACCACACTCCGCCCAAGGGAGACGTGATAAATCACGTCTCTACATTATTATTTAGGGGGTTCTGACGATATAAGGGGAAGGAATAGCTTGCGCTTGACCGGCATTAACTAAAGCTTGGTAAACAAAAGCTGCAACTTCCGCACGGGTTGCTTGACGAGTTGGGTTGAGTTGTCTCACGGTAGGATAGTTGACTACTAGTCCTCTAGAGGTTGCGGCTGCAACTGGACTAGCTGCATAGTTAGGAATACGAGCAGCATCGCTAAAGAAAGAATTAACGCTAGCGTTGGGAGCAGTTAAACCTAAGCCATTTGCGAGTGCAACAAGTACCTGTACACGTTCAATTTGTTGTGCTGGTTTAAATGTACGGTCAGGATAACCAGAGATAAAACCACCACGTGCGGCAGTTTGAATTACTTGGAAAGCCCAAAAGTCATTCTTTACGTCTGTAAAGTTAGCTGCTTCTCTCTTGGGTGCTGGGTTGAAGGCTTTAGCAATAATAGCCGCAAATTGTGCGCGTGTTACTGGTTCGTTTGGTTTGAAGGTGCCATCGGGGAACCCGGCAATAATATTACGCGAAGCTAAAGCTTCAATATGCGCTTTTGCCCAATAATCACCAGTTACATCTTTGAAAGCTGTTGCACCTCCTACTGGTGGTTCAACTTTTGCTACTACTAATTCGACTTTACCTAAAGTTCGGGTTGGGTCTACATCGTTACCAACAGCGGTAATAATTTTGTTTGTAGTAAAGTTATAAATATCAAAGAACTTTTTCGGGTCTTTTTTACCGTTGTTGCGAATTAGGTTTTTACCTGGACTTTCTTGGGTACCTAAGTCTGGTTCTGCATTTTGAATTGCTATCAAACCGTGGTCACGGTTATCTTGAATGACGTTGTTCCGCAATACTGGTTTAGCTGTACTACTAACTACAATACCACCGTTATTCTGAGTAATTTGGTTATCAGAAATTAAAGGTGATGCGCTGTCGCTAACTGCAATTCCAAAACCTGTGTTTTGAAACTGGTTGTTACGAAGTTCACCTTTGGCATTTTTAGCGACTGAAACGCCATTGCCTTGGTTAAGAGTAAAGATATTATTTTCGATTTTAGGATTACCTGTACCTGTGACAAAGACACCTTCGCGAACGCTTTGTGTAAAAGTACTATTTTGAATAGTTGGATTCGTCGATTCTACCCATACTGCGGTTCCGCGTCCGTTAGGGTTAGTAACTGTAACTCCAGAAACTACCGCGTCATTACCTGCCAAAATTGTAATATTCTGACGTGCAAAAGTACGGCTCGTGTAAAATCCACCGCCACTTATTAACACTGTTTGACCTTTAGAGTTGTCATCTCCCCGTAGACTGATTCCTGGATTTAAGGCAATTGGGAATGTTTCGCCACTTTCGGCGTTATAAGTTCCCGGCGCCAATTGAATAATAGTACCTGGTTGTGCTTGTTTAAGAGCAAAACTAATCGATTTAAATGGTGTAGCTTCAGCAGTCCCGGCGCCTGCCGCATCATTGCCAGTTGCTGAGTTAACGTATAGTATAGTACCAGTAGCAGGAGCCTGAGCGGTACGAGTTAGAACTTGAGCGTTGGTAGCAGCATTGTTGAGAAATGCTGGCACGATGGTAGAGGCGCCAGAAGCTACGATTAAAGCGGTTAAGATAGCGGGCAGCGCACGTTGCTTGGTCATACGGTTGCTGTGTGTAAAAGAGGAATTGTTATTGCGTTGATTGTGTAAACCCTGACGTGTCATCTGATTCGCGTCTAAAGAAAGGTGAAATATGGCATGTCGAACTGGGTGTATTTGGCAGCAGTGTTGCTATCAAACCCATGCAAAACTATACCGGAAGACTCGCCCATTATCAGCACAGTTCCTTGCAAAAATCAGAATTTATATTTATGGGTAGATGACGTTAAAAGCTATTGCTGTGATACATGCAACTAATTGGGTGTAATTATCGTCACATGAAAATTAGGTTCAAATATATATAAGTAAATGCTGCGATTTGTATTAATGCGCTATTGCTTGATAATAGCTGCTAGCATGTGCGTGTTTTCAATGACTGCCCCTGTATTTGCCGCAGAACAGATTGTTCTTAAATATCGCGCTTTCCGTCAACCGTTCCCTGTAAAAGAACTTTCGACTCTCGCTGATACTGGGCAACCTTCACTGGCACTACGCGCAGCTTTAACGTTAGCTAAACAAGACCCCCAAAAAGTTCGTAACTATTTGACGGCGCCTGTAAAAGTAAATCCTGTTATTTTAGAGAGAGTGTTAAATAGCCCTGTTGGGAATGTAATTTTAGACCAAATTAGTCAGGTGATTCATACACCGACGCGAAAAACCGATAGGCAAGCTATGCGAACTGCGCTTGTACTATCGGCTGCTAAGGATAATGATATTAAGTTGATTGAAGTTATAAGAAATTACCCAGGAACAGAGGTCGAAGTAGATGGGGATAATCTTGAAAAAGCTTATCGCCAGTTACGTAGTTTGCAAGGGAGCTTACAGAATATTTTGGGGTTTTAGGGTTAGTACGCCAAATTTTCTAATGTTTCTCGCAAATACCTTTGTACTTGTTCTTCCAGGCGTAGGTTTTGATACTTGGCGCCTGCTTCGAGTTGCCAACGTAAAAAACCTGAGCTTGCGCCTATGGCTTGTTGCAAGCTGTTCCAAATTTCTGTGTCCGCTATATTGTTATTTGATTCTAAATTTATGTTACCCATTATACATAACTCCGATAGTTGTACTTCGAGAGCGATTGGGGCAAAGCAGTGTAAATTTGCACCCTGAAAAAGTAAAAATTAACTTTAACTTTAACTATTCCTTTATAAAACTAATCTTGTTTACATAGTAATTCTGTTACATTGATGACTAAACAGACGAAATTATTACGTAAATTTTGAAACTTGTATTTATATCTCTGATTCAAATTATAAGGGGCACAAGAATAATTGTGCCCAACTAAATGCTGATAAATTCAATAGTAAAGTTGGAGATTTTAGAGAAAATCTAAAATCTCAAATTTACTATTTTTTGGTGGAGGCTAGGGTTCGGCGTTTTGTTACCATCTGGAAGCCTTCGATGATGTCACCTTCTACCCAGTCGTTGAACTTGTCGATGCCGATACCACATTCGTAGCCAGCGTTGACTTCACGCGCGTCTTCTTTCATACGTTTGAGTGAGTCAAGCGCACCCTCGAAGAGTTGTTTGCCTGCACGTAGTACTCGTACTTTGCAGTTGCGTATCAACTTGCCATTTTGAACGTAGCAACCTGCAACGGCGCCACGACCAACAGGGAAGACGGCACGAACTTCGGCGGTACCCAATGCTTCTTCGACCAATTCGGGTTCTAACAAACCTTCGAGCGCATCTTGAATGTCTTCGAGTAACTTGTAAATAATGTTGTACTCGCGAACATCCACACCTGCTTCGTCGGCAGCAGAACGGGCGCCACTTGCGTAGGTAGTATTGAAACCAATAATAACCGCACCACTCGCTGCTGCTAAGTCAATATCAGTTTGAGTAATCTCACCTGCGGCTGAAAGCAATAAGCGAATTTGCACTTCGTTTTGTGGAAGTTGCTTTAATGAACCCACAATTGCTTCGACTGAACCTTGAACGTCTCCTTTCAATATCAAGTTGAGTTCCTTCAGTTCGCCTTCCTGTGCTTTCGCGGAAATACCCGCCAAAGTGACACGTCCTTGCATCAAACGTGATTGACGAATCTTCTCGGCACGTACAGCGGCAATTGAGCGCGCTTCTTTTTCTACCAAGAATACTTCAAACTCATCACCTGCGGCAGGTACGTCACTTAAGCCCAATACCTCTACCGCAAACGACGGTGAAGCTACATCTACACGCTTGCCGTGGTCATCGACCATTGCCCGCACTTTACCGAACACTGAACCAGCAACCAGAATATCGCCGACTCTCAATGTACCGTTTTGAATCAATAAAGTCGCAACCGCTCCCTTCGCTTTATCAAGATGCGCTTCGATAACAGTACCTTTTGCTGTACGATTTGGATTCGCTGATAGTTCTTCGACTTCTGCTACTAACAAAATCATCTCTAGCAAGGTGTCTAAATTCTCACCCCTGATGGCGCTGACGGGTACCATAATGGTCTCACCACCCCATTCTTCAGGTGTCATACCATACTGCGTTAGCTCTTGTTTCACGCGGTCGGGCTGGGCGCCTTCTTTATCAATTTTGTTGATAGCGACGACAATTGGTACACCTGCTGCTTGCGCGTGACTAATCGCTTCTACTGTTTGTGGACGTACACCGTCATCGGCTGCCACGACTAATATCGCGATGTCAGTAACGCGCGCTCCTCGTGCCCGCATTGCGGTGAATGCTTCGTGACCAGGTGTATCAAGGAACACGACTTGTTGCATTTCGCCGTTGTGTTCAACGTCAACGTGGTAGGCACCAATGTGCTGGGTAATACCACCTGCTTCACCTGCTGCGACCTTCGTTTTACGAATCGAGTCAAGTAAGGTGGTTTTACCGTGGTCAACGTGACCCATAATTGTAACAACCGGCGGACGACGTTGGAGATTATCTAAATCACCAGCTTCGATCATTTCGGTGACTTTACGAGCTTCTGCTTCTTTCTCTTGAGTTTCGACGGCAATTTCTAGCTCGGTACAAATTAAGGTAATTGTGGGGATGTCGAGGTTTTGAGTAATGCTGACTGGAATACCTTTGATGAAAAGAATTTTAACGATTTCGGTATCAGCTACAGCTATGGCATCCGACAATTCCTGTACGGTCAGTGTACCAGTTACTATCAATGTTGAAGGGCGCTCGCGCTTGACTTCTGTGTCGTTACGGCGCTTATTTTGGTCGCGAGAAGAAGACGAAGAAGAAGCATTAGCTCTTTTTACTGCTCTTTGTTGTTGGGTAACAGCTGCGCTTGTTGGAGCTTGAATTGGTTTAGTTGATTTTGGTTTTGGAGGACGAACAATCGCGTTGCTAACCTGAATCGCAGTTTGTGCATCTGGATCGTCATCATCAAGAAGATCGTCTTCGTCAAATTCTTCTTCGATGAGGGGTTTATTACGTTTCGCTTTGGCTGCTTTAGCTGCTTTTGATTCTTTGGTTTCTTCGATTTCTTCTTCAACCCATTTTTTACCACCTTTACTTGGACGAGGTGGACTTGGGCGCCGAAGTTCGATTGTATCGTCTGGAATTGTTGTTGTTGTTGATGTTTTATCGCCCGTTTTTTCGCCACCTGCTGGTGGTCGTGATGGTGGTGCAACTAGCCTTGGTGCAGTTGCAACGGGAACTGCTTCTGGTGCAGAGCGCGAAGGTCGATTTGGGCGAGCTACGTCGCTTGGGGCGCCACCACCTGCGGGTTGTCGATTTCCTCTTTCTGGTTTGCCTGCACCACCGCCACCTGGACGTGCTGGTTTTGGCGTTCCTGACTGTTGTTCTGTAGCTGTTCCAGCACCACCTTTGTTGCCCTTTGGCTTACTTGGTGGCGCCTCGCTACGGTCGCGTTTCAATACCGGTTTTTCGGTCGGCGCACCAGCTATCGCACCCTCTAATTGCGCCTCGGGTCGGCTTGGAGGCGCCGACAACTGTGGCTTCTGGGGTTTCTCCGGTTTGTTACGCGGAGGTGCCGATTTTTCGGGTTTCTCGGCAGCGATTTTCTCAGCGGGCTGATTGGTACTGGGCTTGCTATCCACGTTTACTGCTGGTGCAGGTTGTTGTGTGGAGTCGCTTGTATTGCGGGCTACGGGTCGAATAGGTGCCGTCGGCTTCATGGGGGAGACTGCTGGAGCGATAGGTCGAGGGTTTGAGGGAGATTTGGCGGATTGGTTATTGCTGAGGCTGAACGCATCAACGGCGTTGGTATTAAAGTTATTTAACAATTTAGGTTTGCGAATTTCTAAAATCTGTTGTTTGGTTGGTGTTGTCGGTCGGTTGTTACCAGTCGAAGATAAATTATTTTTTTGACTGGCGCCATTATCCTTTCTGATATTTGAAGGAGCAGGTGGTCGCTTCTCGGCTTCTAACCGAATGAGCTCTGCCTCTGATTCTGTAATTGTACTACTATGACTCTTAACTGAGATATTGAGCTGGTCGCAAATTGCTAATAGCTCTTTGTTATCCAAATTCAATTCCTTTGATAATTCATAGATTCTAACTTTGCCGTTGTTCATCCACTCTTCCCCTATAAGAATACAGTTTTTGCGGATGGTTGCCAGCGTTTTGGTACGCGCATCTCCATCCTTCGGTTACTGCTTTTAGGTTGCCGTCGAATACTGTTTGCCGGTGCCTCCAAGTATATATAGGAAGAGAGATGTTTGTTTTTATGCTGGCATTACCCACGCGCCTAATCGGTTTAATGCCTTGCGGCTTTTTGTCGCTACCTAGTAGGAGTATCAATTTAATGTCTTTTTTGTTTTGTTACTTTCTTTTTGAGTTTACTCGACACAATCAAACAGTGATAATAACCCAGGTTTGAGCATTCGCCTATGCGATTAAACAATTTTATAATCAGCAACTAACAACTACTCAACTACTATTGTGGCATTAACCCCGAAGCTACGCACCATTATTTAGACGAGCAATTAGATTAAGACTGTTCTTAAACTGCCTGTAGGGGTAACGCTGTTTTAGGGGTTTTAACCAATATTAACGATTGTAGGTTGAACCACTGTCAACCGTTGCCACAAGCTCTGATAAATTTCATCAGAGACCGCTGCGTGCAACGCTCGTCCTAATCGATTTTTTTTCTGAGCTGCTCCTAAACAATCTAGAGACGGACAAATATAGGCAGAACGCCCCATGCCCTCATCTAATTGTACCTGCCCAGAAGGAAACACGCGGACAATCCGCCAAAAGTCTTCCTTTAAACCGATTTTGCGACAGCTTAAACAACGTCGATAGTTAGGTTTCATTATTCTGATACGAAGAGAACGCTCTCTTTTCTTAAAAAAAGATGTAATGTTTCTTTGACTCTACTTACTAATGGTACTTAGTGTCAAAGTTTTATCTTCGCACATCTTCCTCTAAGTCTGAGTCTAACTCGTCTAATTCCTCCAAATCTTCATCTAAATCCTCAAAATCTCGCCCTAATGCCATTTTTTCGTCATACTCCTCGTCCTCGTCATATTCCTGATCATACTCGTCTTCGAGAGCTTCAAGTCGTGCTGCTTCCTCTGCCGCTTTGGCACGTGCCGCAGCAAATTTAGTATCCTCTCCTTCACGGTCATACTTTGCTTTATCTTTTATATCTATTTTCCAACCAGTTAGGCGAGCTGCTAACCGAACGTTTTGCCCTTCCTTACCAATTGCCAAACTTAATTGATCTTCGGCTACTAGTACATGGGTTTGACGAGTTTCGGGATCCATTAGTCGCACTTCGTCAACTCGTGCAGGACTCAAAGCATTAGCAATATAAGTAGCAGGGTCAGGAGACCAGCGAATTACGTCAATTTTTTCACCGCGCAACTCGTTAACTACAACTTGAATTCGTGATCCCCGTGCCCCAATACAGGCGCCAACAGGGTCAACATCACGGTCTAAAGTATCAACAGCAATTTTGGTTCTTGGACCTACATAACGAGAAGGGGGATTCGCTTCTCTAGCAACAGCGACTATTCGTACTACTTCATCTTCAATTTCGGGAACTTCATTAGCAAATAAATATACTACTAAACCAGCATCAGCGCGAGATACCAATAGCTGGGGTCCACGCTGCTGCCCTTGAGATACTTTCTTTAAATAAACCTTAAATGTTGCGTTTGCTCGATAATTATCATTGGGTAACTGTTCGCGCTTTGGCAACTCAGCTTCGACTTCAGGTTGCCCAAATCCGCTGCTAACCGCCAAAATTACAGATTGACGCTCAAACCGCAGTACACGCGCTTGTAATACCGAACTTTCTAAGTCTTGAAACTCTTCTTGCACCATTTGACGCTGCTGGTCGCGAAGCTTTTGCGCTAGCACTTGCTTTGTTTGCATCGCTGCCATGCGTCCAAACTCTTCTTTTTTGTCAGGGGTAACATCAAGAATTACTTCTTGCCCTAACTCTGCTCCCTCACCACCCATCTCTTTGACTTGTTCGAGTGAGATTTCATGGTCTGAGTTAACGACTTGCTCAACAATTGTTTTGGTTGCTACCACACGAAAACCTTGGTCTTCGATATCAAGCTGAACGTCAAAATTATCGAAATAATCTTCGTCAAACTGTCTACGCTCCATATTTTGAGCGCGTCGATAACGTTCATATCCTTTTAATAATGCTTCGCGAATTGCAGCTTGTACAGCCGAACGAGGTAAATTACGCTCACGGCTTATACTTTCGATAAGTTCTTTTAATCCCTGTAACTCAATCATTGACATAGTGAAAATCTCCAAAGAATCGATTTTAATTTAATTGTTTAGTTGTTTAGTTGTTGGTAGTAATTGTGAGTTGCATGGTTGATATTTAAATTTGCCGTGAAAGTTGAGTGCGTGTAACTCTTGCATCTCAGACTTTGAGGTGCAAGCCGAAATAACCACGCACAGTCAGCGCGTGCCGACTAGTAACAAACCAATAATCAACTAGCGCGCGTAAATTCTGTCAGTTCTAGAGCTACCCTTAATATATAGATAGGCGCCGCGTGACAGAAAAAATAATTGCGCTTCTATTTACCTCGACGCTCGTCAAGCTGAACTTTGGTAATTTGAGAGCGAGGAATCTCAACAATTCTTCCTTTTAGGTTTAAAAAAACTTTATTTTCATCCCTACGAATTAGTTGACCTGCCCAGTCCTGTTGTCCTTCATGGGGTGGCGAAGTCGAGACAATAACACCAAAGCCTTTAAAGGAAATAAATTCCCGGTCAGTAGTTAGTTGTCTAGAAATACCAGGACTGGAGATTTCTAACACATAAGCATCTGGAATAATCGATGCTGCATCTAATGAGGCTTCTAACGCACGACTCATTCGCTCACAATCGTCTAAACCAGTATCCTGCTCTTTATTACGAATATCTACCCGTAAAACAGGAGGACGCTGATTTGTATGAAAAACAGCGCCAACAACTTCTAACCCCAGTTCTTCTGCCACTGGTGTCGCCATTTCTATAACTTGTGGGACTAACGGATGAGTCATGCAATAAATTCCAACAAAAAAAGTGGGCTACAACCCACTTCCTGCGATAAGGATATCTTCCAAGAAGTCTTGTGACGAACCGTTAGATGGTTCGCCTCTATAATCGAGTTTAGCGCATTTCTTCGGTTGCGAGAAGCTATAAATTAACTTTCTTTATGAAAGGGGGAAAGGGCACTCGTATTGTTTCATAGTCTCTCTATTCCCTCTTCGGTAGCACAATTTCTGAATGCACCACTGCTTGAACTTTCATCTTTCGCGTTTGCTCAAGCACTTGCTGGATATCTTCTTGGGACAAACGCTGTACATAATTAAGTTTTACTTCTTCTAAAAAGTCAGAAACTAGACTTTGCAGTTCTGTAATTACGTGTTTTTTCTGCATTTCGGCGCCGAGGGTATCAGTAAAACGCTCTAACAGCTGGCTAGAAAGACTCGCTGAAACTGGGTCTTCAACGGCGCTAATTATCGCATTATATAGATTTGTGGCTATTTGAGATGCCAGTTGTTCGCTGATTTGAGTTTGAAATTGCGAAACACCAGGTAATACTTGCAAATTTTTATACACTGGTGCTTGATTTAAGGCACCTTCAATATTGTGGCGTAAAATAGCGGTAATTTCGGGCTGAATCTTTGGCAAAACCTGATAAATTACCGTTTGCACCAGAATCGTAGAAATTGCTTCAACTTCATTCACATTATTGAGGTCAATGTAAGGACGAATACTTTCTTTTTGAAGTAACCACCGAGTCAATTCACCCCGCTTTACCGAACCCTGAATTTGATTAATCACCCGAACCACGATAATTTCAGTAAATTCTTCTGCGAAGTTAGATACTATACCTCTATGTACTTGCGTGCGAATCGATTGAAAATTAATAATTTTGGCTTTATCAAGACGGATGATAACAGGAATCACACGCAAAATTCGCCAAAACGGTAATATTAGTAATAAATTATACCAGTGCCAAATAATAGCTTCAAGCCAGCTAAACTCAGGATGACGACGTTTGATAAAAAAGCTACTGGCTAGCAGTTCCATGCCGAATATTAACGTGAAGGGGAAGTCAATCCAAAAAAATTTATCAATAAATTCGCCGTTCTCACCAATTTGACGGTAGTAGTTGGTGGCGATTAGCGGTTTAATTCTACGATTGAAAAATTCTATTTCTTGATTCCATCCCTTTTGCTGTAGATTTGCTTGACTCCAGAAAAACGCAAATGCTTTCTTAGCAGACTTTTCTCCAGTATGGTCACGCATTCGGTTCTTGATTTTTTCTAGCGTTCCACTTTTATCTGCCAGTGCAAACGGGTTCGTGTCGATTATCTCACTACTCAGGCGCCGTAGTTCCTCTAACTGGGCGCCAACAACTTTTGACTTTAACCCTGTTTGACTAACTTGTTCCGAGACAGTTCTGACAGCTACTAAATAAGCTTCTGTTTCACGATGAAGTTGTATACCTTTAACTGGGTCGTACAAACGAGTCAAAGAAGGTAAATTTCGTAAGTAAAAATCCCGCCAAGGAATGTAACTTAAATCAAATAAAACAAATCCTAAATTGATTGTGGCAGTAATAGCCATTAATCGCTCAAACCACAGACTCCATCTATTCAAAGCTTTTCGGTTAATCATCTTTTTAAATTACGCTTTAATCTACGGGGTATTATTTTTATACTCAACACTTCTAGTTATTGGCAAAACTTTTCGTTAATTTGAAGATACCTCTATTGGCGGATGACAGAGCAAAGTCACAATAAATTATTTAAATTAAATTAACATCAGCAAAAATATTCAAAAATCATCAATAATCAATGAAAAACTAGTTACTAACAACAGATTTAATCAACAGGAGTTTTGACCATGTGGTGTGGGATAGGAAAATCTAGTTTTAGCATAGCAACAGCATGTTTAGTGTCCGCAGTAGTAGTAATATCCGATACAGCCGATGCAGTACGTCAACGTAATTATACACCGCAGCAATTTCGCGCAGTGTTACGTGGATTAGGTTATAACATCAAAGTTTCCAATGAACCCTTAACAAATGCCGATGCCAAAAAAGCGATTACAGAATTTCAAACAGGGTATAGATTAAAACCAGCCGATGGATTAGCAGGCCCAAAAACCCAGGACTTTGCCGCGCAAATTATGCAAATTCTGCAAGCAAACCTCAACGTAGTAATGAAACCCAATCCTCCTTTACCTCGCAGTCAGTACTTCAGTACCAGAACGCAAGCAGTAGTAAGAGCATATCAAAAGAAAAACCAGCTAACCGAAACAGGAATAGCTGACCTTGCTTTGAGACAAAAGCTTGACCAAGAAGCAAGTAACATCTTAGAGAAAAAACCAACTACTAGCCCAACTACTAGCCCAACAACCAAACCAACGACAAGACCAACAGGCAAACCAGTAACCAGACCTACACCAAAACCAACTCCAACCCCAACCCCAACAGAAACCGCAACACCTGAAGCGGCGCCAACCGAAACACCAACACCAGAAACAACACCAACACCCGAAGCAACTCCAACAACAACCGCAACACCAACACCAACACCAACAACAACCGCAACACCAACACCAACACCAACCAGATAAGCCGTAGCACAGGCATCCTGCCTGTGCATTGCATGTAATTATTTATACAAAACTACACAGAGGACACTCTTGAGAGAGGAATTTAGAATTGGCGCCTGTCTCCCAAAAATAAATGACATGGAACATTACCATTCCATGTCATTTATTTTGTTAGTATTAAAAATAACCTATGTTAATCAATACTTTTGTGTAGGTTCTTCCATTGGTCTACCTTTAGGTACAGGTAACATCGGGCGCCTGTCATCAAAAGGCATAGGAATATACTGAACACTAGGTCTACCACCTTGAGGTTGTGGGTACATATCCATCAAATTGTAAATCGAACGGGGAAGACCAACAGTTACAGGTAAACCCATTTCGGTAGCTTCTTCAACAGTAATCGGATAATCGTGAGTAACACGTCCAGTGGTTAAAGCGTCAATAATACTTTCGATATTCTCAGGTGAAACCTTTTGTTTGGGTATGGAATCTTTAAGTAATGTCCGTACAAACCGCTGTACCTGCGCGATAGCTTTACGCGACAAGTCAGCCATAATTAAGGTTTGGTCATCAACTTCGCCAATTGGTTTATCTTCAACAACCTTAATAATGCTAGCAGCAGGGAAATTACCTAACTGTGGGTCTACTGGTCCCAGTACTGCATTAGCATCCATCACAATTTCATCAGCAGCAAGCGCTAGCATGGTACCACCGCTCATTGCATAGTGTGGTACAAAAACTGTTACTTTAGCGGGATGACGAATTAACGCACGGGCAATTTGCTCAGTAGCTAGTACCAAACCACCAGGTGTATGTAAAATCAAATCGATTGGAACATCCTCTGGAGTTAAGCGAATCGCGCGTAAAATTTGTTCAGAATCTTCAATAGTAATATAACGAGATAAAGGAATCCCTAACAAACTGATGGATTCTTGTCGGTGAATGAGTAAAATCACCCGGGTTTTACGTTCCTGCTGGAACTTTTGTAACGAACTGAAACGACGATACTCTGTTTGGCGCCGTTGCCAGATAGGTTGCAGCGAGGAGAGCAAAAGAAAAATCCAGAACAAATCACCGATACCGAAGCCCATAATTATTAATCTTGGTTAAAAAATAGTAGTTGCCGCAACTTATTGTCACAATTTTTGGTTAACCATATTTCTACCTAAAGAAGTAAGGTGCGTGATGCTTTTGGATTATTCGCTTCGTTTTCAAGTTTTTGTAGCGTCACTAAAGAGGTAAGGTGCGTGACGCTTTTGGATTATTCGCTTCGTTTTCAAGTTTTTGTAGCGTCACGCACCCTACGACTTCCAATAAATCATCCGTTACATCCGTTGCCAATCTTTGTTACGCCAAATTTTAATAGTGTCGTCATCACTAGCACTAACAAGAGTCCGTCCATCGGGGCTAAAGGTTACTGTTCTAATGTAATTATTATGACCAGTAAGAGTACAAATTTCTGTGTCTGTACTTACATGCCAAAGTTTAATCGTTTTATCCCAGCTACCACTAGCAAGGATTTGCATATCTCGACTGAGTGCAACAGATGAAACAGCACCTTGGTGTCCTGTAAACGTTTTCAAAATTCTGCCAGTAACACCGTGCCAAAATTTAATCGTCTTATCGCTGCTACCACTAATAAGAGTTTCACCAGTTGCATCAAAAGTCAGACTGTTTACAAAAAACGAATGACCTACCAATGTACGTATTTCTCGACCAGTACTAACTTGCCATAACTTAATAGTACAATCGGCGCCTGATGACGCAATACATTGACCATCGGGGCTAAAAGCTACAGATAGCACTGCATCAGTATGACCTAAAAAAGTATTAATAACATCACCTGTACTAATAAGAGTAAGTTTGATGCTACAGTCAGAACTTCCACTCGCTAAGTACTTCCCATTGGGACTAAAAGCAAGAGAATTTACCCAATTAGTATGAGTGTTTAAAGTACGTATATTTTTACCAGTATTTAAGAACCACAGTTTAATAGTATTATCCCAACCACCACTAGCAAGTATTTGCCCATCAGGACTAATAGCTACCGTCCAAACTGAGTCACTATGTCCAGCAAACCAGCGTCCAAAATTGCGGATATTACGACCTGTAGATAAATTCCACAGCTTTATATTATTGTCACCACTACCACTCACAATAAATTTTCCATCAGGACTAATTGCCACAGCATGAACCATACCCGCATGTCCTTTAATAGTACAGGTGCATTGCCATGTAAACTGGGGTGTAATTGGTGGTTTGGGTGATTTAAGTATGATTTTAGGTGGGGGTGTTGCTGGTGATATTGTATTGGATAAGTGTATATCCTCAACATCTATAGAACCAGCAAAACTAGATAAAAGTGATAACCATTCTTTTACAGATTGAGGACGATACTGGGGTTGCATTGCCATTGCTTGCATAATAGCCCGGTCAACACTAGTACTGATATTCGGATTAAAATGACTTGGTGGTAAAAGTGGTGTACTACGGTTACGTTCGTCAGCACTAGTGGGTACAACACCAGTTAATAATGTGTATAACGTCGCAGCTAAACCATAAACATCAATATACTCGCCACGTGGCGCCTCAAGTTGATATTGTTCAGGAGGTGCAAACCCTGGAGTTCGATAGACAGTGTGACGCTGTACAACACCAGGTATAAATTCTCTAGAAATGCCAAAATCTATTAATACAGCTTCTGGTTTACCTGCACGAATGATAATATTGCGCGGTTTAATATCCCGATGCAGCAAACCTTTTTGATGAATAACAGTTAATGCATCTCCAATTTGCTGAGTGTATAAAAGCGCTTCTTTCTCTGATAATATACCTTGTTCTCTTAACAGCTTGCCTAAATCATCACCTTCGATATACTCCATAACGATACAAGGTAATTCATACTCATCAAAAATATTTTCGATTTGCACAATATGAGGGTGACGACACACTGCAAGACGCACCCCTTCCGAGCGGAAATCTTGCCGTAATTTATCGCGCTGTACTTTCCATGTGCGATTATTAAGAACTTCCTCTTTCAGAGTTTTGATTACTCGTAATTCTGACGTTTGGTTCCTCGCTAGGTAAGTTATACCTATTCCCCCTTCACCAAGTTTCGATTCAATAATATAGCGTCCACCAAATAACGATTTTCCTCGGTTCCAATCCATTTTATATGATAAAAAAGCTTGATTTTTCGTATTATTGCCTAACAAACGCGCTTTATTCTCTACTTAAATATTTATTGACTTTCAGAACTGTTATTAACATACATAAACTTAAAATATCCTCAGAGAATGTTTACCAATATCATCATTGGTAAATTTATATTGTTATATTTTGGAAAAGTCTTAAATTAGTAAAAATATGCTCAAAAATCTATATTTGAAACAAAAGTTTACAGTATTGTTAATTGTCATATTAGTATTTGGTTTGGGTATAAGTGGATTTACATTGTCATCTTTACTACAACAAAATGCTAAAAATGACATTGCTTCTACTGGTTTAATGTTAATGGAAGCAATGACTTCAGTACGTAAATATACAAGTACTCAAGTTAACCCGGAATTAGTAGACAAATTAGATACAAAATTTTTACCGCAGTCTGTACCTGGTTACTCAGCGCGTGAAGTATTTGAGATATTGCGAGGAAAACAAGATTATCGAGACTTTTTCTATAAAGAAGCAACATTAAACCCAACCAATTTGCGTGATAAAGCAGATAGCTTTGAAACAAATTTGGTTAACCAATTTCGTAATGATAGAGCATTAAAACAACTAAGTGGTTTTCGGGCGGTTTCAGGTAGAGATATATATTATATAGCTCGTCCGTTATCAGTTTCTGAACCTAGCTGTTTACGATGTCACTCGACTCCAGATGTTGCTCCTAAAAGTCAGATTGAGCGTTACGGTAGTGCCAACGGTTTTAACTGGCAATTAAATGAAATAATCGGCGCCCAAGTTATATCGGCGCCTGCAAGTAAAGTTATAGACAAAGCCAACAAATCATCGTTTGTAATTATTGGTTTAGTATCAGGAGTTTTTATTGCAGTAATATTACTTGTAAACATGTTCTTAAACAGCCAAGTAATTCGCCCACTCAAACGCATAACGCGCGTCGCCGAAGAAGTCAGTACAGGTCATATGGATGTAGAATTTGACCAATATTCCAATGACGAAATTGGTAACTTAGCCAAAGCATTTAGACGAATGCAGTTCAGCTTAGAAATGGCAATGCGGCGCCTCAAAAAAACCCACGGAAACACAAGAGCTTAGATTGTAGGTTGGGTGGAGGGACGGAACCCAACACATAGTTATCAATGTTGGGTTTTCCTTCGGAATACTACGTGAGCGCAAAGCCTCCACCCAACCTACCCTAATAGTTTACGTGAAAATTCAATAGCATCGCGCGAGTCAGTAATTTCTCTAGAAAGAAGCTGAATAAAATGATAGTGGGAAATATCTGGATTTTCTGCTAGTACTTCTTCAATAATCAAATTAGCCATTGGGCCTATGTAATAAGCTAGAGAAAGCTCACAACGCTCAATAAAATCTACGTCTAGTGATGGTAATCGAGTCGCATGATTTATATTATCATTCTCATTAAAATTATTTTGTGCGTTATTTGAAGTATTAGAAGTATTACCAATTGTACTACTAAATGTACTGTATAATGTATTATCTGATTGGGTACTAATTAATGGTCGTTGCCACGATGTATTAGGTATTTGTGGAGGTAACTGGACGGATAAATTATCAGACAATGTATCATACTTGGGTAACAAACTATATGGTAAGTTAATCTCGGTTTTTGGTAGATTGTTAGATGGTGGCGCCTGTAATTGTTCTAAGTGTTGAATAACTTCAGATGCTGACTGGTAGCGGTTTTTAGGAATATCAATCAGCATTTTATCGAGAATTTGTGCAAAATCATCGCGAACATTAGCGTAAAATCGCCATTTCCACTCTAAAGAGTATTGGTCCATCAAAAACGATGGGTCACGACCCGTTAATAACACAACTGCTGTAACACCCAAAGCATATAAATCGCTACTAGGTGAACACATCCCGATACTAATTTGCTCGCGTGGTGCATATCCGACTTTTCCCACTAATGACATTTTGCCAACAAAAGTTACCTGTTCGCCGTTACTACTGTCATTAAAGTCGGCAATTTGTTTACCTACCCCAAAATCGATTAATACGGGTAAATCTTTTCCTGAAGGCAACATGATATTATCGGGGGAAATATCACGATGAATAATATTATGCTCGTGTATATACTCAAGTATAGGTAATAATTTATTCAACCACTCGATGACTTCGTTCTCAGTAAAAACTTTATCTTGCTGCTGCCGTTCGCGCAGTAAAGCCGAATAAGTCTTACCATCAACGTATTCTTGCACCAAAAATAATCTGCCTTCTCCTTCAAAACACGCCAAAAAGCGGGGAATTTGTGGGTGTTCGAGTTGATGCAAAATTTTGGCTTCGCGTTTAAATAAATTGCGACACTTTTCTATACCGCTTTCACCCGTGCCAATAGGGGCAAACTCTTTTAGAACACAAGCTTCATTAAAACGACGGGTATCAAAAGCTAGATAAGTTCTGCCAAGTCCTCCTTGTCCGAGCAGCTTTTGAATTATGTAACGATTATCGATTAATGTTCCAGCAGCTATTTCTGAACCTGCTAAGGGGAACCCAGACATATGTATTACTCCTAGTGATGCAGACGTTACATGTAACGTCTCTACATTTTGTTATTTAATTTTTGGTGTTGTGGCTGATATTGTGGGTACTAAGACAACGGGGGTTTGTTTGACTTTTTCCTCGAACGGTCGGACTTTTTCGATTAGTTTTATAAACTGTTCGTAATTGGGTATTTTGGCAGTAGGCACATAACCAGCATCTGCGACAATATCAGCAGGCGCCTCACGCATCGATTTTTGGATTACAGAAAATAGCCTACGGTCGAGATTTGGTGATGCTAATACAACACCTGCTGGTATCCAACGACTTGTATGTAAAACTCTAAACTTGGTTTGGGGAAATTCGCGCACCAAAGTCTCATAATCACTTTCAGATATAGCAATAGCTTCAACAGTGCTATCGCTTAACCAGGTTAGTGCAGCTTTTGGAGTTGGCGCCAGTTTGATTTGTGCTAGTGTCATTCCATACAAGTCGTACAATGGCACATAAAAAGCAGCAGCGGAACCAGGTTTACCTAAAGCAATAACTTGATTAGCCAAGTCGCCAATTTTTTGATAAGGTTTATCATCACGAACCAAGATTAAAGAACGCTGCGTGCTACTAATACCCTCCATCGAAAAAATCGGTTTATATTGTGAAGAAGCAATAGCAATTGCCGCTAGTCCTGGTGGTGCAAAAACGACTTCCCAGGTTTTGCGCTCTACTTGTGCAACTGCTTGTAATTCATTGTAAGCAGGCTCAAGTTCGACAATTTTTTTGGTTTTAGTAGCAATATAATCCTTAAATTGTTCGTACAAGACAAGCGAATTGGCGCCTTCACCGTAGCTAACAACACCAATACTGAGCTTATCGATATTCGAGTCGTCATCCGGCACGTTCTTAGTTTCGCATCCTATCGCAAACAGTCCAATAGTTAGAACTTGCAGCAGCAGAACGCGCGATAAACTCATAAATTTCATTACAGAGAGTGAGTTATAGCGTGATAATTAATTATTTATCTGAATGAAAGTTGAAATGAAACAGTAATTAAATAAATATACTTTGCAATAATTTGTTAAAAAAGTGTTATAAATTACTAATGTAATATGTTTTTAAATATCCTTTTTAATGAGTCGAATTGTTAATAATGAACTTTAAAATATAATATTAATTACCTAAACCCCTTCTCTTAAAGTAAAGGGAAGGGGTCAAATCTAAACTAACTGCTATTTGATGAAACTTATAATAACAGTTGCATCTCTGTAGATTTTCCTAATGCTTCATTAACAATAGTTAACTTACCTTGCTCATCCATACCTAACTGGTTGTTCGCATCAAGTAGTTCTATTCCATATATCGTTCCATCTGGAGCAATATCTACATTCATTTCATCGCTAACTTGAATAGTTTCGACCTGTGCTGTTTTTTCGCGCAAATAGATATAAGCAATATTAAATCTTGGGTCATAGGTGATTTTCATAATGAAGCTTCCTTTAAAAATATTTTACGATTACTGTAATTACAAGCCAGTCTTCACCATCTTTAGCGGCTATTGCCTCAACTTTTTTTGTAGCATATTGTTTTCCTTTCCATTCAGCATTAAACGGAAAGTTTCGTCTGAACCCTGTTCTATTATATTGAGCATCAAAAGTAATACCACTTTCTACGGTAGCAATGACTTCTTCCTCTGTTGCACCACGTTCAATTAATCGCGCTTGTGCGTGTGGATGCAGCTTAATAGCCATATATTTTTAGCACATTATAAATTCTACCTAAACTCTTGATATTATAAAGACCGTATGAATACGGTCTCTACAACGTTAATACTCAGTACTTTCGACTTCATCGTCGTCATCTGGGGCAAAATCTTCAACACTGAGTGATTGTTGAGGAATTGCGGCGATAATAGCGTCGATGACTTTTGCTACTGGTATAATCTCGATATCTAATTCGGGGAATTTTTGCCCTTTTGGAACAATTGCGCGCTTAAATCCGAGTTTTGCCGCTTCTTTGAGTCGCATTTCCATTTGCGAAACTGGACGAACTTGTCCACCTAAACCGACTTCACCAATTAGCACTGTACTCGAATCTACTATTCTGTCTCGGAAACTCGCTACTAAGGCAATGGCAACTCCTAAGTCAACGGCAGGTTCTTCGACATTTAAACCACCTACAGAAGCTACATAAGAGTCTAGCTTTGACATTGGAATTCCTACTCGCTTTTCTAATACTGCGAGAATTTGGACTAGACGGTTATAGTCAATACCTGTTGTGGAACGACGTGGAGATGAGTAACTTGTTGGACTTACCAATGCTTGTAGTTCAACTACAATGGGACGTGTACCTTCACACGCTACCACTATTGCACTTCCAGGCGCCGGGTCATCGCGGTTTCCTAAAAATAATTCTGATGGGTTGGGTACTTCTCGTAACCCGTTGGCAACCATTTCAAAAATACCAATTTCATGAGTGGCGCCAAAACGGTTTTTAACGGTTCGTAGTAAACGGTGCGAAGCAAACCTGTCACCTTCAAAGTAAAGCACTGTATCTACAAGGTGTTCCAATACCCTTGGTCCTGCAATTGCACCTTCTTTAGTCACGTGTCCGACTATCAACATCGTGATATCTTCGTGTTTCGCGACTTTCATTAGTGCTGCTGTACATTCGCGTACCTGTGCTACTGAACCAGGCGACGATGCTAGACTTGGGAAAAATACCGTTTGAATACTGTCTATTACCGCTAAATCTGGCTTCAAGGAATCAATTTCGCGCAGTATTTCTTCTAAATCTGTCTCTGGCAAGATGTACAAATCGGCGCCTACTGATTTAGTCGTTTCAATTAAAGGTATTTCTTCTAACTTGATGCTTTTAGTGGCATTTCCGTTTTCACTACTAACGCTATTACCATTACCATTCTCCTGGCCTTCTATTTCTACAGGGTTATCAGTAGGCGCCTCAATATCGTCGATGGTTGGTGAAACCCCCAAACGTGAAGCACGCAATTTCACCTGTTGTCCAGATTCTTCACCAGAAATATACAGAATACGATAACGCTGTGCGAGTTGATTCGATACCTGTAACAACAGCGTTGATTTACCAATACCTGGGTCTCCACCGATGAGTACCATCGAACCAGGTACTACACCCCCACCTAAAACACGGTCGAGTTCGCCGTATCCTGAAGGTAAACGTAAAACCTGACGGTCGCTAATTTGGTCGAACCTGAGAGACGCGCGTGCTTTTGGAGGTTTCTTATCAGCTTTGTTGGCGCCTGATTGATTGTGCCAGCTACCAACACCCCGACTTGGTGAAGCATCACTGGCAGCTTGGTTAGAAATTTGTTCTTCCAGCGAATTGTAGGTACCGCAACCGGGACACCGACCGAACCACTGTGGTGATTCACAACCGCATTCGTTGCAAACGTAAATTGTACGAGACTTTGGCATTTTAATTTAGTTAAATAATCTTAATTTTTCCTTAAGTTTTAGGCAAAAGTAAAAGCTAGTAATCGCAAGCCTTGTAGGTTTTTACTAACGAATAATAGGAATGATATCTTAATAATATGGTAGTAAAAATTAATCATGCAAAGTTTAGTTAAGGAGCGTTGAGAAACTTGGAAAGCCATAAAGAAAAAATCCTAGTGGTAGACGATGAGGCTAGCATTCGTCGAATATTGGAAACGCGCCTTTCGATGATTGGCTACGAAGTAGTCACCGCTGGGGATGGAGAAGAAGCTTTAGAAACATTCCGCAAAGCCGAACCCGACTTGGTAGTTTTGGATGTAATGATGCCAAAATTGGACGGGTATGGGGTTTGCCAAGAATTACGTAAAGAATCAGATGTACCTATAATTATGTTAACAGCCCTAGGAGATGTGGCTGACCGCATCACAGGGCTGGAATTAGGTGCTGATGACTACGTAGTCAAACCATTTTCTCCGAAAGAACTCGAAGCTCGAATCAGGTCTGTACTCCGCCGAGTAGATAAGACAGGAATTTCAGGCATTCCAAGTTCAGGCGTGATTCATGTCAGCACTATAAAAATTGATACAAATAAACGTCAAGTTTATAAAGGTGATGAACGCATCCGGTTGACAGGAATGGAATTTAGCTTACTTGAATTACTCGTAAGTCGTTCTGGGGAAGCATTTTCTCGGTCAGAAATTTTGCAAGAAGTTTGGGGATACACACCTGAGCGTCATGTAGACACCCGTGTAGTAGACGTACATATCTCTCGACTACGTGCAAAACTCGAAGACGACCCTAGCAACCCAGAATTGATATTGACAGCACGAGGTACCGGCTACCTTTTTCAACGCATTATCGAACCGGGTGAAGAATAAGTAGGGTGCGTGACGCTATTAAAAACCTGAAACATAATTACTAATTTCGTAGCGTCACGCACCATCGCAATTAAGAGTTAAGACCAAAAAATTATGGCAAAAGACCCAAATCGCGTAATCAGGCGCCTACCGCTAGTAGTGGGTATGTTAGGTGCCGTATTATTGTTTATAAATAGAATATTTACACCAGAACTAACAAACTCCCAATCGCGCGCCGACGTTTTGGGAGTAATATTAAGTGCTTTATTAGTATTAACTGGGATGCTATGGCAACAAGTGCAAGCCAGAACACCTGACGCAGTTGAATTAATTGGAGAAGAAGGATTTGAATTAGTAACTGACTTACCAGATACAGTCAAAAATGAATTGGCCTGGGCTTCGCGATTATTACTACTAAATACAGTCACACGCTCAATCGTCGTCGTATATAAAGGTAAAGTTTTATTACGGCGAGGAATATTAGGACAAAAATTAGAAGTAAAACCGGGGGCAATATTAAATCGAGTACTCGAAAAGCAAAAAGCAGTTTATTTAGTTGATGTCAAAGCTTACCCAGGCAAAATAGAGTTTGATTATTTACCAGAAAACACGCAAGGCATAATTTGTCAACCAATAGGTAAAGATGGTGCAATCATACTAGGCGCCAACGCACCACGTAGTTACACCCGGCAAGACGAAAACTGGATAGCTGGAATTGCCGATAAACTAGCTGTTAGCCTAGAAGGGTAAAACTTGTAATATATTTATTTATGCAAATTATTTATTGGTCGTTAGTAGTTGTAATGATATTTGGTATAGTTGGCGCCGTCGTTCCAGCTTTACCAGGAAGTAGTTTGATTTTAATCGCGATTATTATTTGGGGTATAGTACAAAAGTCTTTTGCAGTAATTAGTACACCTCTTATTGTCACTGGCGTAGTTTTACTATTAAGTATTGGTGTTGATTTTCTTGCGGGTTATATTGGCGCCAAAAAAGCAGGTGCTAGTAATTGGGGACAAATAGGCGCCTTTGTAGGTTTAATAGTGGGATTTTTAGGTTTACTACCTGCGCTTCCTGTTGGTGGCCCATTGTTAGGTATGCTACTTGGACCACTACTAGGAGCAATTATAGGTGAGTACTTGTATTGTAAAAATTTTCAAACTGCTATAAAAGCTGGTATTGGCATCGTCGTCGGTACTGTAGTTGGAAATTTAATCCAAGGACTACTCGCAATTGCCGCAGTTGCCGTATTTATTTACACCACCTATCCACAAGTATTTGGCTAACAAGTATTTGGCCAAATATTATACATTGATGTGATGATGTGAAATAGATATCTTGTGGGATGGGCATCCCTGCCCGTCCCTCATTAAACACCTATTTTACGACGTTGGCGAGTACCAAACATACCAGCCACAGCCAAGGCGCCCAGACTAATTAAAGTAGCAGGTTCAGGAACACTACGCATAGCTACACCATCACCAGTCGTAGGAAATTTGGCGCTGTTAGGATTGCCAAGTTGAATTTGAAAATTTTTCACTTCCTTAATAGTAACTCGCTGTATCTTACCATTTTGACGTTCAGCAGCGACAATTGCAGGATTGGGAGCTAAACCATTAACTTTCAAAATTTTGGTTATATCTTTGTCTTCAACATCGAATAATTCAAGAGTAAGAGAATCAACTTCTTTATCTAGAAAATCGAAGAAGAATTGACCAATTTCTAATTGACCGCTTTCGGGTATGCTGATGTTATTATTTTTATCAATACGTCTTGCTACAGGACGGAACCAGTATTGACCTTTAGGTGGGTTTGTACCTGCATCTGTTGTTCCAAATGTAATGCCAAGACTGCCAACACTGTAACTATTTGAAGTGGCGCGGTTATCAACAAACAAAAGGCTTTCAGTAAATTTAGAATCGAAAGGTATACTTGTCACTTTATAAGTAAAAGGAGATTGTGCTGCATTTGTAGTATCAATACAGGTCGCATTACTAAGACAACCAAGATTTGTTGTTTTGATTTCACCTTCTATATTAGGAACCAAGGAAGTAGCACTTGCAGTAGAAGCGAAGGTAAGAACACTGAGACCGAAAGTAGCTGCTGCGAGAATTTTTGCGCTTAACATAACTTTTTGCATGGTTGGAATGGAAATTATTACGTGTTTCTCTCAGGTTGTACACCAGATGTTTGTCTGCGTGTTTTCTCTGATTGATATTTGTATAGTATTTCCGCCTAAGTGCAATCGTCATCCCTTTTTGCCAAGGTTTACTTGAACTTGATAATACTAATAATATTTGGTAAATTACGCAAAATTGATGTATTTTTTAATAACAGTATGTTCATAAATCAAGTTAAAAAAGTAAGCGCGATAACTCATGCTTTTACAGGTAAAAGATAAATGTTTGTATCCACTTTATAAAGTTTTTAAATAACTAACGGCGCCAAAAATCAAGATTTATAGTACTCGTTAAAATTACTGACACCCCAAAATATCCAAGAACCCTTGTAGGATGGGCAAAACTTCTTGTGGAATGGGCATCCTTGCGCGTTCCATAATCAAAAGGCGCCCTATATTTAAGTAGGCGCCTTATATAATTAGTGTTTTGTGTAAGAGGGGGGCGGTTCGGGATGCCCGCTCCACAAGATGCTACACAAGACAAGATAGTTGATTTTATATTTGGTGTATTTAAGCGGGTCTTTTAGCTTCTACGGCAACAGCTTCTACTTCGTCCTTGCTTAAAGACTCTAAAATGGACTGAGCTTGTTCTCCACCCAAAAGACGCAAGGAGAGGACAACTCGATGGCGAATTTGCCAGTCGGGATTTTCTGCCAGTGGTGCAATTAAAGAAACCGCTTCTGGGTTTCCTAGCTCACCCAAAGAGCTAATTGCCGAAATTTTGACTAATTCGTTACTTGAGTCGAGTGCTTCTTTTAGCAACTCAAATCCCCGTGGTTCCCCTAATGCTCCTAATGTAGCAATTACACTGAGTTGTACAATCCATTCACCTGTGCTGTGATATAGCTGATTCAAATCATCGTATGCTGTCACCAACTTTAAGGCGCCGATACAATCAGCAGCAGCAGCTTGGACATCAGGTTCTGGGTCTTGTATCATGCGACGCAGCAATGAAAGCGATAAATCTAAATCTTGACTACCTAAAGTATCTATTTGACTAACTGCTGAGTAGCGAACGCGCGCATTAGAATCATTCAAAGCAGATTGAATCAATTCAAAACCAATACCCGGTTCTAAGTCCCTAATTAAATTTACGGCACGCAAACGGTCGCCTAAATCTTCTGAAGAAAGCATCTGCTTAACACTATCAGGTGTAACGCTCATCAAAATCTCTCTCTTTTAAAAATTGTTTGAATAGAGGTGCATATCTAAAGACACTGGTGATTAAGCACTAGCCATCGCACGTATTATGTCACCACGTGTGAGGATACCAATGACTTGACCCTCGCTGTCAAGTATCGGTAGACGGTGGATATTTTTGTCATGCATGAGTTTAGCAGCATCGCGCAGCGATTTATCGGGAGCTATGGTTATTGGGTCTTTGCTCATTACCTCCCCAACCGTTTGCCCAAGCGCTTTATGTAAATCGCGTTCGTATGTGGCAGGATTTTGTAAATAAATTACACTATCTAGAAACATAATGTAGGCAGGTGGCGTTACACCTGTTTCTTGCCACATCAAATCTGTCTCTGAGATTATACCTATAAGCTTTCCGCTATCGTCAACAACGGGTAGCCCACTAATTCGTCGCTCTGCTAAAATTTTTATTGCTTCAGTTAAGGAAGTTTCACGCTTAACAACAACCGGGTTGTGGCTCATCACATCAGCAACTGTTTTAGTCATTACACTTTGACCCTGTATACATATAGTCTTTTAAATTTATTGTAGGGAAATTTTCTTATCTACTTGATGCTGCGATACAGATTGTTACCTAGAAACCGGGTTTATCAGCGTTATTATCATAAACTGGCTTTCTTTAGGATTCTCGTAACCAATCGTAATTATTTTTAATTATTTTTAATTATTTAAATTCTTGGATGCATATATATATAGAGAAGTATAAACTTGTATTAAAAGCCTTAAAAATTTGTTTTTACCGCTAATACGTACTCACGTTATATAAAAATTCAACATGCAAATTACAACACGCCTTAAACCCAAAGCTCCCACTCCACCTACTTTTACTTGTGTTGGTGAAGAACGTTTACATCGTAAACAGCGTCTCGCAGCAGCACTTAGATTATTTGCTAAATACGGTTTCGATGAAGGTGTTGCCGGACATATTACCGCACGTGACCCAGAATTCTTAGACAGTTTTTGGGTAAATCCATTTGGAATGCATTTTGGTGAGATTAAAGCTAGTGATCTTATTCGTGTTAACCATTTGGGAGATGTCGTTGAGGGTGAACATCCTGTTAATGAAGCTGCATTCGCTATTCATTCCCAAATTCATGCTGTACGTCCTGATGTGGTTTCCGCAGTTCATACTCACTCAATTTACGGTAAAAGCTGGTCGAGTTTAGGACGCGAACTTGACCCTCTAAGTCAAGATGCCTGTGCTTTTTACCAGCATCACAGCGTTTACCATGATTATACTGGTGTCGTTTTAGATATAGAAGAAGGTAGACGTATTGCCGAAACTCTTGGTGATCACAAAGCTTTAATTTTAAAAAATCACGGTTTACTAACGGTGGGTCACTCAGTTGATGAAGCTGCATGGTGGTTTATTTCTATGGAACGCAACAGTCAAGCGCAATTACTCGCTGAAGCTGCTGGTAAACCAGGTTTTATTAACCACGACTCTGCAACTTTAGCACGTCACCAAGTTGGCTCGCATTACATGGGTTGGTTTAGTTTCCAACCCTTGTACGATATGATTACTCGACAACAACCTGAACTTTTACACTAGTACTCCATGTCATAAATTTTGATATGTTGAGTAGGGTGTGTCAAAGCCGTTACAATCTTCAATAAAACGAAAAATCATGTGCTTTGACGCACCACCGAGAATGACGGTGCGTGACATAAGGTGCGTCACGCTAGCAAGTTGTTTTTAACGAAGCGAACTTCGGAGTGGCGTGACACACCCTACAAGTCTTTTCGTGAAACGTGGAATTTTCCGCATAGGTCACACACCCTACCATACCGTAACGGCAGGCGCCAACTCCCCAAATCTTATGACACGAACTACTAGCTTTTAACAACAGGCGCCGCAGTTATTGCTTCGAGCATGACCTGATATATATGAGATTGGTCTATAGCACCTTCAACTCCAGGTATCGAGTAAGTCTTTGCGGCGCCTCCTGGGGGGTGGTCAATAAAGGTAACATTTTTACCAATATATTTATCAAAGTTAGCTAGATTACCTTGATAGTAAACAGGTACTAAGTTATTACTATGATTACCCCAGCCATATTTAATACTCGAATCACTACCCCAGAAGTGAGCAGCTTCGGTGGGTTTATGCTTGTTGTACGTCAAATCTTCGGCACCAAATTTGGTTAATAACTCCTGAAAGTTGGGATTAAGCGTTAAATAATGGTCATGGTCAGCAGTGACGATTAGTAAATTCTTTTTCCAACCACCATTTTGATTAATCCAATTAACAACAGTGCTTACAGCTTTGTCAAAATCTTTCACTGTACCAATCAGGTTGTCCATATTATCATCGTGACAAGCCCAGTCGATATCTCCACCCTCGACCATTAACCAAAAACCATCAGGGTCTTTACCCAAAACAGTTAAGGCTGCCTGCGTTAAATCTGATAAAGTTGGATTTTCGTTGATTTCTTTTTTGATAAAATCAGCATCGGTTTCACCAGGTAACAAAGGACGTACTGTGTCAGGTTTGGGAATTTGCTCATTTTTGCTAGCGGTGGAATATACAGAAGCACTATCAAAACCAGTACTACTGTAATCACCATTTGCAGTACTAAAAGGTAAATTACCACTTTGCCCACGGGCGCCGTATAATCCCAAAAGTTTCTCGTGTTTATTTGGGTCGAGAGAGTTAGCTGTTTCTAACAAAGTTTTAGCAGCATTTGGTCCTCGTTCTACAAACGTGTAACCATAAGAGTTATTCTTGGGCTTTTCTCTAAACTCTTTATAAGTTGACTCCATCATATATATATAGTTATAAAATCCTCCTCTGGTTCCTTTGTTATCCATGTCAAGCGGATGACCACCACCTAGTAACACAGTCGGCTTAAAGATTTTTAACGTTTGCTGGAGAATATTATCTAAGTCAGCATTAGGAGCATCATATTTGCTGCGTCGATTTACAAATGAAGCGGCGGCACCTGGTGTAGCATGACTAATAGGAACGGATGTAACTAAACCAGTAGATTTACCTTTGAGTGCAGCTTGTTCAAGAATAGTAGTTTGGCGCCGTTCGTAAATATCTACACCCATCGCGTTATTATAAGTCTTGGCGCCTGTATAAAGAGTAGTAGCAGTACCAGCAGAATCAGGATAATTTATTTTGATATATTCTTTATCATTGCCGGGTGTCCAAGGGTTTTTACCTCCTTTAACTGGGTCATAGCCAACAACATTATTCTTTGGTTCAAAAACAAAGCCAGGGGTAACAGCACTTTTACCAGTTTCAAAATTTGTTTCATCTAGGGCAGAATTATTAGGCGAAAACGAACCGTCTTTGTTTTGTATTAAAGTACCGTAAGTAGTCGCCCAAGTATAACCTTCAAGTTTTTGAAAATTTAAACCTTGTCCCTTACCTTCAGTATATAGAGGGGCACCGTTTCCAACAGCACCAACGCGCGCCATTTGCCACCCCATACCATCACCAATCATCAGTATTACATTGACCCCATTACCGCGCGTTGACTTGGAGAGAAAAGGAACACAGCCAAACGCTACAAACGTTACTAAGAAAGCAGATGCCATCAAAGCCATCCATTTCTGATGTTTTCGGCGTATTGAAGTCATTTTAAGTTACCAAGAAATTATCGAATCTATTGTCCCATTGTTCAAGAAAATTATTAACTAAAGGTTAAATAAACAATTTGCGGAAACTTTGCTCTACAGAGTCATGCGAACCACCCTTAAAAAACCAAAGCGTAGTTTCCCAACAAAAGAAAGAAACACCTTTATACGTTGATTGTTGAACAATTTTAACTTCTTGCTTAACCTTCTCAATAGACTTTGCTTTTAAAAATGGGCCAGTATATAAACCAATTGCTACTGGTATCTTATTTTTAATACGTAGCAAATCATTATTCTTAAGTTTCGACTTTAGACTCGTCAACTCTTCGCGATAAATCTGCACTATTACTTCATCTAATAAACCCCAACATTTTTTTCTATGAGTAGTAATTTGTTGTATAAATTTAAGCATTTGCCAATATAATTTTAGATATAACTACAACAGCAAAATATACTTTTTCAGAAAAAATTTCTGCTTCCCATCAAGCAATGTCTTTGCAACTATATATCTGGCGCCAGTTAATTTATGCAATCCAGCAAACACTTACCTATAAACAAGGAAATATGCGAAATGTAGGCTGGGTGGAGGAACGGAACCCAACATATATTAATATATTGTTATAATTGAGGCGCCTTTACTCAATCATAAGTTTTGCATTTAAAGGCGAATTCAAGATGAATACCCTTGAGTCTTCTAAAACATTGGAAGATAAGATTTTAGAAAAAATTACGCTTGCCGATGATGAAGTCTTTACACGTAAGGATTTTCAGGGCATTGGTAATTATAACAGCGTAGGGCGTTGTCTCCGTAATTTGGTAAAAAAGGGCGCCAACAGTTTCTAAACTAAAACCCCAACCTTGTGGCAAGTTATTATCGCCGTCATTTTACCCTAAGTCTATATATATACGAGGTGGAACAAAATATTTCACATTTGTGGCGCCGAGAAATTCGTCAGATTTGACCCTAATTTCATCAACAGTAGCAACTTTTATACCGCCTTTTCTAAAAGATTTGTGCAAATAGGGATGTATAAATTTTTAATTTAATTGAAGTTGGTATTTTAAATTACAAAATCAAAAAACAGTAAGTATATGCGGCAAACTTTTTTATTTGCGTCAAGCAAAATACTTGCTATATTTGTTAAATATTTGGTAAATCCTTGAATATGAGGAACACTTAAATCAAGCAGTTAGGTCTAGTACTGTATCCGGATACAGTAGTAAATGAACGAAGTATTTCCTGGAGATACAGAGTTATCTATAGTACATTTGCTTAATGTAATATAGAGACATTTTCAAGAACTATTAGAACAAGGGGAGTGACATGGAACTCAGCAATAGACTTTTAGACCCAGCGAAAAAAGGAATGGTTGTAGATGACTGCTGTAATATGATTGAGGAGCAGCTTGCTTCTAAGTCTGGTATCAGCGGTATGGCTTTGAAAGCTGCTTTTGCTGCTCTTAAAGGAATAAAACCAGGATACATTAACGGTGCTGTAGAGCAACTTTTACCTTCGTGCTTAACAGCTATTGACCCTATTTGGAATGAAGGTGTACAAAATGGCGACCCTGTGGGACATTTGGTAGCGAGTAGTTCTGTTACAGCAGATGCGCTGCTTAGTGTTACTGATCAGAAAGTCAAAAATTCAAGTCGCCAAATAGTAAAGGGAACCTACGAGAAGCTTCGTGGTTCTGCCAAGAAGCATGTGGAGGAAGCTGTGCCTGATTTTGCTAAGGTAATTGAGAAGCACGCTCAGGTATAATTTAAGATTCAATGCACAGGCAGGATGCCTGTGCTATAACATCTGTACTACAACATTTGTGCTACAACATCTGTAGCACAATTATGTAATGGGTTCTTTGGTGGGTTGTGTTGATTCGGAGAAATGATTATCAATCCAATTTAGAACTGGAACTAGTGATAGGAGCATTAATGCTGAGTAGATGTCACCACCCCAGCTATCGTGAAGCCATTTAAATAGCCCTTCGTTTCCTGTACCGTGGAAAAATGTTAGTAGTGTGTTACGAATAATATTGGCGCCAACACTAATTACGATAGCGCTACCGAGAAACCAACCAATTTTACGACGTGAGCTAATGGCGCCTGTCCAATGTAGTAGCATCAAACATACATATAAAGTTGTAAACAGCATTTTTAAGCCAGCGCAGTACGGCGCCACTTCTACAACCCGTCCATCAACGAATATATATATACCATCTACATTGACGTTCATACCTAACTGATTCAAAATAAAACCAGCTGTGCCAGCAATAAAAGCTTGTAAAGGTACAGTAAAGGGAGCAATCAAATAAGGAACTGAAGTCGGTGTTGCTAAAAATACTAGTAATAAAGGAAACCATTGCATTTTAAACCCGGCTCGACCTTTGAGCCATAAGCATAAACCAGTTAAAATCAACGGCAGCGAGAGGTTTACGTATTCACCTACTCCACTGATGTAAAAAAATGCTCCTATTAATAATAAAACGGCACCTAATGGGTGATTTTTAGAGCGCAGTCTATACCATAATTTTCGGTTTTGCCACACCAAGTACGCAGCAAAAGGCAAACCAATCAATCCGTGGCTAAAATACTCGTGTTCTGTACTAATACTTTTATTAACCCAACCATTAACCCAATGTAAAAGTATAGGAGCATAAAGTAGTACTAAAACACCAATTATGGCGAAATTGAATAACTCGGTTGGATTTGTAGTTCTATAGGAGCGTTGATGCATAGTATGTGTGAGGGAGTAAGAAACTCCCATAAACTCTTAAGTATTAAGTATTACTAATTCTGGTTCGCAGAGTACTTCGGCAATTGTTGCCACTGTTTCTTTGACCTGACTTGGCGTTAAACCTGGATACATTGGCAATGATAGTATTTGTTTTGCTAATGCTTCGGCGTGTGGGAAGTCGCCAATTTGATAACCGAGGTTGGCAAAAGCGGGTTGAAGGTGGCATGGTATGGGGTAATGAATACCTGTTTGAATTCCAGCTTCAATAAATTTTTGCTGCAAGTCTTGGCGAGATATTGAACTATCTTCAGTAATTTTAACAACGTATAGGTGATATACATGCCCTTCGTCGCTTTGATTTTGCATTGGTATTATTCCTTTTGATACCAATGGCGCCAATTCTAAATCGTAAAGCTTTGCAAGCTGCAAGCGTTGACGATTCCACTCAGATAAATATGGTAATTTTTCTAACAACACTGCTGCTTGTAGTGTGTCTAGACGACTATTTGTACCAGGTTCGGTGTGATAATATTTATACGAGGCACCGTAATTACGTAAGCGCGTCATTTTTTGTGCGACTTCCGCATCACTAGTTAATAGCATTCCTCCATCACCAATGGCGCCTAAGTTTTTACTAGGGTAAAAGCTAAATGCTGCCGCAGTTCCAACCGAACCAGCGCGATACCCATCACGAGTTGCTAAGTGCGCTTGCGCTGCATCTTCAAAAATCAGTAGGTTATGGGTTTTAGCAAAATTTAATAATTTTAAAGGCGAAACCATTTGTCCATAGAGATGGACTGGAATAATTGCTTTTGTTTTAGATGTAACAGCCGCAGAAGCCGCTTCTAAATCAATTAAGGCTGTTTTTGGGCAACAATCAACAAAAATTGGCGTTGCTCCTGCTCTTATTACCCCTATCAATGTTGCAACAAATGTGTTTGCTGGCAATATTACTTCGTCACCAAGACCAATGTTACAAGCTTGTAGTCCCAGAGCAATGGCATCGGTTCCAGATGCAACTCCTATGCCAAATTCCGCGTGCGATGCTGCTGCAAATGCTTTTTCAAAATCGGTTAACGCTTTACCTAAAATAAAATCTCCGTTTTGCAGTACAGACTGTATTGCTAAATTTATTTGATTTTGAATCGGTTGATGTTGGAAATTTAAATCTACAAAAGGAATTTTAACGTTCATGCTATTCAAATAATCGTAACTGAAAAATATTTTTACTTGTCTGTTTTATAACAAAGTACACTCTATATGTGATTGAGCATAAGTTATTAAACAAATCATAAATGTGAAGGAATTGTAAATTTTGTATTAAGCTTCCTATTTATTTGCCTTTTCTTTTGCAATTAGATGTATTTTTATTTCTCTACGGCAAACAAGACCGAGTGCTGTCAGGATTTGTAGAGTCGGCGCCACTGGTTGGTTTTCTCTGTTAAATTTGCACTAAAAGGCAGTTGTGAATTTATGTTTATATATTTAGTTGTTTCATATTTGTTAAACCTAAAACTATAGTTTCTAATCAATAATTAGCACAATAGATTCACATACCTGCCTCAGTAATAATAATGATATTTTAAATGTTAAAATTGTAAGTACTAGCGTAAGTAGATAAATGTCTAATTACCGTAATATTATTGATGTTGGTGATTTAAAGATTACAACAAAGTAACGGGATATTGCTTAGATACGCTGCTGATTCGGCGCCCTTGTATTGATATTGTGGCTGTAAATGATTATCTCTCGTGGGTTGAATGCGGTAGCAGTGGGGGGTGAAAGCAATTTTTATCGGGTATTAAACAGTCCGTTGAATCGCGGACTTGAGAAGGTAAAAAAAAATTGGTGGTAATTGTTTGTCTGGCATAAAAATGGGGAATGCTTAGAAATAGGAATAACCAGTTATGTCGTTGGTTATATGAAATACACTATCGAGTATTTATCAAGGTAACTGTGGTAATGTTAGAGCCGGAAAAGAAATTATTAAGTTTAAAAGACGGTTGGAATGGTTCCGATGGGCGAGAGCAAAAACGTCTCAAAGCCCTATCTGACTTAGGTTTACGCCAACCAGAGACCATTCCTGTATTCGAGGAAGCAACTCAAACTGCTGCACATTTTTTAGAAGCTCCCATTTCGCTTTTGGGGTTCATTGACCAAGAACGTCACTGGTTTAAATCGGCAGTGGGTTTATCGCGTTTGGGATTGATGAACCAACTTGCACAAGCTAGAGCTTTACCTCGAAAGGAGTCTTTTTGTACTTCTGTTGTTGACAACGCCCAAATTGTCGTCATTAATGATACGCACAAATACTCTAATTCTGAACTTGTAACCACCAAATTGGTTAAAGAATATGGAGTACGCGCTTACTTAGGGGCGCCGTTAATTGATGCCAATGGAAATTGTTTAGGGTCGTTGGCAGTTTTTGACCTAGTACCGCGCACTTTCACTTCGCGAGATATCGAATTTTTACAAATCATCGCGCGTTGGAGCATGAGCGAGTTTGAAAGAAACCGCTTATTAGCAGCACCAGTGGCAAAAGAAGAAAAATTATATGGTGATGCTGGTTGGTCACAATCTACGAATACTAGCCAAGAAATTAAACTTACGGCGCCGATTTTACAAAAAGATCTTCAACAAGACCGTACAACAAACCAGCTTAAACTCGAATTATTATCGCAACTAACACAAGAGTTACGCACCCCACTAACTTCAGTGCTAGGTATGGCAAGCGTGTTAGGACGAGAAATTTATGGTCCGCTCACCACTAAACAGCGCGAATACCTCGAAATTATTCAGCATAGTGGTCGCTACTTGCTCTCCCTAGTCAACGAAATTACCGAGTTGGGAGCAATGGATAGTAGTGTTGAAGCACTAAATGTGGCGCCTGTAGATATTGAAATGCTGTGCCAACAAGCAATTAACACGCTTGAAGAAGCTGCAAATCGTCGCGAGCAAGATATACGACTCTCGCTAGAACCAGGACGCAATCGAATTGTACCTCTCGATAAAGATAAAGTGCGTCAAATGTTGTACCACTTAATCTTTAGCGTCATTCAGGTTTCGGCAACAGGAAGCATCGTGAGAATTCACGTCTCCTATAAAGAAGATACCTTGAGCATCACGGTGTGGGTGTCACATCCTTGGTTAGGAGATGGAATAACCGAAGTTGACCCATATTTTAGACTCAACCCACAACCTTTGCTTGAATTAACAAGCATCGCCCAAAACTATAATATGAATTTCGAGAACCAAGAAATGTCAGACTTGGCGGTAATGGTAGAAAAATCGAAAGATTTACCTGTCTCAAATGGCGCCGTATCTTTAAATTCTGGTGATTTAGACTTGAAAGGGCCAACCAACCACATGTCACGCGAAAGCTTAGGGTTATTACTAAGTTGCCAACTCGCAGAACTTCATAAAGGGCAAATTTCGATTCAGGGGTCCATAGAATCTGGTTATCGCTATGTATTGTCATTACCAATACAAAACACAACAGCCGAAACTACTACCAATGCATAAGCAACCCTTGATTGCATCTTGGCTACTATTACAATTAACAAGAAAGCAATCAGCAGTTATTAACTTTTTGGAACTATGCAGATTATGATTAAGTCGCACTTCTATCTAGAAGTACACTTATAATCGCAAAGTTGTTTATGAATCTAGTTTGGCAACGATTTACATTATCAGATTTGCCACTACGGCAATATCTTAGTACTAGCTACTTACACAGTGTACTGTTTGGACTGCTGCATTCTTGGAAGCAAAGCAGCATTTTAATGCGGTGGGGAGAGACCATTGCTGCTGTGTTAGTCAGTTTTGTATATGGACTGGCGCCTTTTGTGACAAGCACGTTGACAGGGGTACTTTTAGGAGCATGTGGAGCTTTTTGGCTTCTATTAACAATATCTGACGAACCCACAGATACAAATGCTCCAACTGTCACCCCTATTCACTTGCTAGTATGCCTTTACTGGGTAGTTGCTCTTATAGCTACTGCTTTATCACCAGTACGACAGCACGCCATTTCAGACTTCATAAATTTAACTCTTTATCTATTACTGTTTGCCCTTTGCGCCAGAGTACTTAGATTACCACCATTCCGTAATTGGTTGCTAGTTCTGTACCTGCTCGTCTCGCTCGTCGTCAGCGTGTATGGAGTACGTCAAAAGCTTTTTGGCGCCGCACAGTTAGCGACTTGGGTAGACCCAGAGTCACCGCTTGCTAAAAATACAAGAGTATATAGTTATTTAGGGAACCCCAACTTACTAGCAGGATATTTACTGCCTGCGGTAATTTTAAGCTTGATAGCAATTTTTGCTTGGCGTGGAACCGCGCGTAAAGCTCTAGCTGCGACAATGCTAGTTATGAACTTAATGTGCTTTCGATTTGCCGACAGTCGCGGTAGCTTTATTGGGTTAGCATTAGCTTTTATAGTCGTCATGCTGTTACTGCGGTATTGGTATAGCGAATCTCTACCCAAGTTTTGGCGAACTTGGCTAGTACCAATTTTATTAGGAAGCTTTGTCGCATTATTTGCTGTAGCTTTTGGTGTATCTGAAGATTTTCGTTTGCGAATAGTTAGTATATTCGCAGGTCGAGGTGACAGTAGTAATAACTTCCGAATAAACGTTTGGACTGCGGTATTTGAAATGATTCGCGACCGTCCAATAATTGGTATTGGTCCAGGTCACGCTTCGTTTAACAAAGTGTATCCGCTGTATCAAATACCGCGTTTTAGTGCGTTAAGTGCGTACTCTATCATTTTAGAAATAACCGTAGAAATGGGTTTTATTGGCTTGGGTGTATTTTTATGGCTTTTAACTGTAACATTTAACACGGGATGGCTACAGTTAAGACAATTCCGTCAAACTCATAGTACAGATGGGCTATGGTTAATCGGCGCCATTGGGTCACTAGTAGCTATGCTTGGTCACGGTCTAGTAGACACAGTTTGGTATCGTCCAGAAATCAACACCTTATGGTGGTTAATGGTTGGTTTAGTTGCATCTTACTGGACATTACAACCTTCTCGCATTAACCAAGACACCTCACCCAACCCCCAACCCGCAGCAAATTAAACTTCTTGTAGCACAGGCCGAAAAGCCTGTGCAGTCATTATTATCTCAAAAAAAGAATATTTCAGGATATTACAGATGAGTGAAGTTGCAACTTGAGTACCAGTAAGTACCATTATTTCAATGCTGACCGCTATTAATGAGCGTAGTTGGTCACGTTTTAAAGAGCTTGAGCGTGAGTTTGTCAACCTACACTGTATAGAGGTATGGGAAGATGTATTTAATTTTCGTGTACTTCCCGCACTTGATAAAGACTAAAATCGATGGTTTTTGATTCAAAAATGCAGCACAATGAATTAAGTCGGTTAAGGTTGTAGGTTGAATAGGCGCCGCTCGTAATAAAAATGTAAATAGGGCATTGCAAAACTTATGGTGCGGTTTGCTAATGCCCTAGTTATTCTATTATGACAAATTCTTTATTTCACACCTATTCGCGGTAGCCACTGGTGCCAACAGCATTAGGGTCACGATAAGCAGTAGGTTCAGAGCGCTTCTTACCAGCAAGACCTGCTAAACCTGCTAAACCAAGTAATCCCAACCATCCCCAATCAAAACCGTTATCTCTTGTGTAAGTACCATCGTTGTTAACTCCGGTAGTAGTTTGTGTCGTTGAAGTACCAGAAGTACCATCGGTAGTGCTTTGAGCATTGGCGCTCATTGATAAAGGTAAAATAGACAAACTTGCAGCTAGTACGCTAGCTCCGATGACTTTGTTAAAATTGCGTTTCATAGTTTTTTGCTTTCCCTTTGTTGTTACCCCTACTTTACACAGTCAGCCACTTATAAAAATCACCCATTAGCCATAAACTAATTTCAGTTTTAACTAGCACTATAGGAATACAACCTGCAAAATATTGTTATTTGTTAATGATTAGAGGTCACGAGTGATTTGTTGGTTATCCTGAAAGATATACCGCTCAAAAATTATCTATACATAGGAAATAAGCCAGATTATTAATGAAAGACAAAAGCGAAGGTTTCAAAGTTATTGCCGACAATCGTCAAGCGCGCTTCTTATACGAAATCCTCGAAACCTATGAAGCAGGAATTCAACTGACCGGGACAGAGGTAAAGTCTATTCGCGCAGGAAAAGTGAATCTCCAAGATGGCTATGCACTAGTTCGTAACGGTGAAGTATGGCTAATCAACGTACACATTTCTCCTTACACTCAAAGTAGCGAGTACTTCAACCACGAACCACGTCGCACCCGTAAACTACTGTTGCATCGTAAAGAAATTAGAACCCTTGTAGGTAAAGTCGAACAGCAGGGTTTAACGTTGGTACCTCTAAAAATGTACCTCAAACGCGGTCTTGTCAAAGTTAGCTTTGCTCTTGGTAAGGGTAAGAAGTTACACGACAAACGCGAAGATATGAAGCGACGCGACGACCAACGCGAAATGCAACGCGCAATGAAGCGTTATTAACCAGTAGGTGGGCACTGCCCACCCTACACATACTTCCACTTATAAAACATAGCAGCTTGACCACAGCGCTCATTATTCTCGCCCAGCACATTCCAAATCAACAAATTCTCAATGTAAAATATTTTACCTGTACTAGAAATACGTATACACGAATAATTATCAACAAACCCGTTCTTTTCAGTCTCTTCTAACAACTTTTCTCTATTTTCGCGATCTATTTGTACAGCAGTTTCACGCGAAGGCGTTTGTGTAAATTTATTTCAGTCTAGCTCCCATAGTGTCAATGCTTTTTTATTTCCATAATTAAGAATAGGATTCGCTTCGATACCGTGGGAAACTACAACGAACGGCGCCTCAAATAAAAATTGTGCCACATCAGACGGCGCCATATTTAAATCAAAAAGTAATTGCCCCGTCCAATGGTGATAACTTCGTAACAAACGTGTTCGTATGACGAATGATTATTTCTTGTTGCCAAGGATATTGCACTTCGGTCATTTAACTACTTTCTTGCAACTCGTGTTAATAAGAATATACCAGCACCTAAACCGAATGTATTCGGCGACCATGCAGCAATGTGAGGGGATAAAATACCTGCGTCTCCAAGCGCACGTGTGAACACTAGCAATACATAGAAAGAGAAAATTACTATTAAACTTATCCCAAAACTGGCGCCTTTACCAGTACGTTGAGGCACAGTACCCACCACAGAACCTACCAAACCAAACACAACACACGCAAATGGGAAAGCAATTTTTTGCTGAATACGAACCTTAAGTTTACGAATTTTTTGGTCGTCACCACTAAGTCGTTCTAGTTCAAGCTGTTCAAATGACTCAGAAATATTCATTTCCTCAGTATCACGTTCACGTTCTGCCAAACTTAAGGGAGTACGTGGTAATTCAATTTTTTGACGCTTGAAACGGACTATATTACGGTAAGAATTATCGGGGGCAATCAAATAAGCTGTTCCATTATAAAAATCCCAAATATTCTCTATAGGATTCCATTCTCCAGACTCAGAGACAACAATTTGATTTAAAGCTCCCTCAGAACGGTCGATAATCGTCAAACCCTTCATCTGCTTACCATCAAATTCATCCGCATAAAATAAGCGAGTCAATATTTTTTGCTTCTTACCTTTGGCATCTTTGGTTTCGCGGTATTCTGGATAAAATATGTTTTCGCGTCGGTATGACGGTTTATCTGATTTTACGGCATTCTCAAGAGTCAAGCCAGCTTCATAAGTGGCAGCAGGCACAATTTTCTCGTTGAAAACAAAAGTCATACCTGTAATAATCAAGCTTAACATTACTGCTGGCATCACCATTCGGTAAACGCTGACCCCACAACTACGCATCGCAACGAGTTCGCTTTCACCCGAAAGACGACTATAAGTCATTAAAGTCGCTAGTAACGTTGACATGGGAAATGCAAATACAACTGCCCTAGGCAATTGTAAAACAAGAACCTTCAATCCAACCGCAGGTGGAAGACCAGACTCAACCAATTTTCGCATCACTTCAAACAAGCTATCAATAGCCAGTACAAGCGAAGCAAACGCACCAACACCAAACAAAAACGGTGGCAGTAATTGGCCGATAAGATAGCGGTCCATAATTGTAAATGGAACCAGCGAGCCAAGAGTATAAAATGATTTGAGCTTTTTTGATGCCATCATATATCACTGAAATAACCAGCACCTGACTATTGCCTAACAACAAATTAGGTGTACCAGATGATTGATGAATTTTATATTTCGCTTCTGCTCGTACCAAACCTGGACTAAAGTTAAACTAAACTTGGACTAAACTTGAAAATTATCTCCTAAGTAATATTGCCTAACAAGAGGGTTGTTATACAGTTCTTCAGATGTTCCACTTGCAAGTATTTGACCTTCTCGCATTATGTACGAACGGTCGGTTATAGCAAGGGTTTCACGAACGTTGTGGTCGGTAATGAGAATACCCATGTTGCGGTTCTTTAGTTGTGCGACAATTTGCTGAATTTCGGAAACAGCAATTGGGTCAACACCAGCGAAAGGTTCATCGAGCAATAAAAAGCTGGGTCCATTTTGACCGGCAGCTAGTGCGCGTGCTAATTCGCAACGCCGCCTTTCACCCCCCGAAAGTTGGATACCTTTACTTCTAGCGACTTTTTCCAAACGGAACTCCCGCAATAGGGTGTCCATTCGCATCGACCATTCCCAGCGGGGTACGTTGGTTTGTTCGAGTACTAAAAGAATGTTTTCGCGTACAGTCAATTGGCGAAATATGCTTGCTTCCTGCGCTAAATAGCCAATACCAAGACGCGCGCGCTTGTGCATAGGTAAGGCAGTAATATCCATGTTATCAAGCCAGACCTTGCCTTGGTTAGGTTTTTCTAAACCAGTGGCAATATAAAAGGTAGTTGTTTTACCGGCGCCATTGGGACCAAGTAAACCAACGACTTCTCCTTGAGCAACCGAAATGCTAACGCGATTAACGATTACGCGCTTACCATAAGACTTGTGAATATTCTCTAAAGTTATTTTCACTTCTTTACACCCCTCAGGACGGCACAATTAATTTCCACGTCTTAACGCGGGTGTTCTAGGTGCAGGCGCCGGACGGGTTTGTGTTTCATCTACAATATAAATCGATTCTACCTGACGACCGCTTTGTGGTTGGGCGACAAATCTTCCTTGGTCAATTAAATAAACTACTCGCTCGCCTCTAATACTATTGCCACCTTGTTGTAAAATATACACATTGCCGCTTAAAATAATTTGTCGCTCACGGCTGAAGTACTGGGCTTGTGCGGCAGTTGCTTGAATACCACGGGCAGGATAAAACATTTGCACGTTACCGCGTGCTGTAGCGACTTGGGCTTTAGCGTCGTATTCTTGAGTATCGGAACTAATGCGAATACCGCGATTTTGAGCAGCGTTTTGAGCATTCGCTATAGAAGTTAATGAGGCATTTTGATGTCCGAGGTTACTTAGGTTAAAATTGAGGGCGCCGAAAAGTGTAACAGGTAACACTAAAGCTAAACCAAAACGACGAATCTGACTCTTGGTGAGGAAATTATTAGCAGGAACCATAAGAATTTGAGGCTTTATTTATAACTTCGTTGTGTTAACGACTTAATTTTAGTGATTTCTAGTAGTATATCCAGGTACTATTGCACAATCTGGAATTCCTTACAGAACACACGGTATATTTCGTAGTTTACTATGAGGAATGTAATCGCACCTACTTAGGAACCAGGACGAACGTGCGGAGCTTTATGTTTCGTTGTACGCCACAACTTAAAATATTTCCTAAATGTCAAGCAATAGTCGATGATATAGAAACAGAAGTCCTAGTAGCTTAATTTATACCTTTGTCTTATGTTCGGTAAACTTCGCTTATCTATTCTCGGTTTAACAGTAGGTGGCATTTTAACAACGATTGGTTTTGTTGCTTATGCTAACGATAACGCTACACTCAACCTAGCTGGTTTCTTTTACGGTATACCCCTACTACTAGGAGGACTAGCGCTTAAAGCTAGCGAACTCGAACCAGTACCTTTTACTCAACCAACGACCCCAGAAGTATTGAAGCTACGTGAAGAGCAAGCAACTGTCACTCAAAATAAAATCCGTAAAGATATTACTCGCTACTGTTACGGACAGGAAGCTCATTTTGACCAAGCACTCGAATACTTACAGTTAAGTCCTTCAGATGATGAGATGCCAATAGTGACAGGTTTGCGCGAAACCTCTACTTCGGGAGCATATACTTTAACATTAGAATTTGATTCACCCTGTGTCCCGTTAGAAGCTTGGCAGGCAAAACAGGAAAAAATGACAAAGTACTTTGGACCCAACGTTGACGTTAAAGTCGCGCAAACAGGTGAAGAACAAATCGAGCTAACTTTAATTACTAGTAATAGCTAAAAGTGTGTTGGGTTGTGCTGTCGCTACACCCAACCTACTATCTATTTTTCTAAGCGTACTGCGTACCATTGCAGGTACTCTCCGGGACCAAGGTCTAACTCGCAACTGGTATCAATTAAATATCTTACTTGTGCTTCCACTGTATCAAATTGGCGCAAATCATTAGGTAAATTTTCAGACTTTAGCTCAAGTAAGGTAGCTTTGAGCTTTTCGTGTAACTCCGAGACTGAGATAATTTGTTCGGGTTGGTTGGTTTCGAGGACGACAAAATAATCTTCCTCATACATTATTGAATTTGGCATTTTACAGATTAGTTGTATTTTCTGAAACTGTGACTAAGTAATACACGTGTTCTGCTTCTTAGCCATGTGTGATTATTTCTTTAATTCTAATAGTGTGCGTTGTCTGAATGGCGCCTTTTATAGCAAGCAGTAGAGCATCATTTTTTTAGAGAATGAGATTAGACGGCAATAGATGGGAAATATAAAATTACACCTAGCTGTCTATAGGTTAAAAAAGTAAACCAATTTTTGTGTCTTGTATACAGTATCTATGCATCACCGTCATTTACTACCCGTATTAATTTCGTTAAATCATCACCAAATTCACAATGCGGTATTTCACTGCTGGCATTTTTATCATCTTAGATATCTAAGTAATTCAGCGTAATTAAGATTTTTTAAATATACATATATAAACAGTGTAACTTACGCAAAATCACTCTTATATTATACAACTTTTTGCGATAAAAGGCTCGCTAACAACCAAATTGAAAATATTTTTATAACGCAACTCATGTCAGGGAAAAGACCAATTACAATTTCTAGTAAACCACCTTTGATTCTTGTGGTTGATGATGATAAAACCATGCGGTTACTACTGCGTGAGTTTATGGAACAAGAAGGTTATCGAGTAGTTGAAGGGAATAATGGTAAAGATTGTCTAAAAGCTTTTGCTGCGGATAAGCCAGATTTGATACTCCTGGATGCGGTAATGCCAGAAATGGACGGTTTTACTTGCTGTAAAGAACTGCTTCAGATTGCTAAGAACAATCTTGCCGTTGCACTTGCCAACTTTGACAGTGGTAATGGTTCACTTGATAATGCAGTGATTTCCAAGCTTTGGGAACGAACTCCAATATTGATGATTACTGGACTAGATGACCCAGAGTCAGTAGACTATGCGTTTGAAGTTGGAGCTAGTGACTTTGTGACTAAACCTATTCACTGGGCAGTATTACGTCAGCGAGTCCGAAGACTATTACAGCAAGCTCAACTTTATAAACAACTAGAAGCGGCAAACCAAGCTTTACAGCAACTTGCAAACGTTGATGGGTTGACAAATGTCGCAAATAGGCGCCACTTTGACCAATGTATCAATTCCAAGTGGTTAACTCTAGCGCAAGAAAAGGCGCCATTATCTTTGATATTATGTGACATCGATTATTTCAAACGTTACAACGACAAATATGGACACCCAGCAGGAGATACATGCCTGCAAAAAGTTGCTACTGTTTTGAAATACACAGCACAAAAAGACCAGAATTTAGTCGCACGTTACGGTGGAGAAGAATTTGCGGTGATTATGCCATATATCAATGCTACCAGAGCAGTGAGTATTGCAGCATCAATGCAAGCAGGAGTACGCGAACTAGAACTAGTCCACGTTGAATCTGCTGTCAGTCAATATGTAACCTTGAGTTTAGGAGTTGGCACAATTATTCCGAGTTTCGACTCTTCACCACAAGAGTTAATAACAACTGCTGACAAAGCGCTATACCAAGCCAAAGAACAAGGGCGAAACCGTATTATCATTAAACAAGCACAAACTTTATGAATTTAATCATAGAAATGAATACATAAAAAAATCATTTTGTCAAATTAAAAATTTAGTAATAACACGTATAAAAATAGTTTAAAATAATTATGTTCAAATTAAAAGTGCCAGAACTTATGATTACCAATTCTGACACTCTATTTGCAATCGATTTTTTCATCTAGGAGTCATAAAAAAGGTTGACTCCTGTTTCATAACGGTTATTTATTTTCAGGGTCTTTATATAGGCTGACCCCGTTTCAACAATTATTAGTGTCTCAGAAATTTTGAAATTTCTAAATTTCCTAATATTTTTTTTATATTTCCTCACCTTTTATTGCGGCATGTTGCGTTGTATGAACAAACATTACGTTAATCATTTTAATTTTCGTTGCTCGCGTTGAAGTTCCCATCGCCAAAGAAACCCCATGAGAGCAATGACTCCCACTTGTAGCGCGAAATTAGGCAATGCGGCTTCAATATCGCGTCCAGCGAGAATTTGGGATAAAAATACAAAGGCGCCGATAAAACCAGAAGCAGCGCAACCAACATAGATAAACTTCCGCAACCCTCGGTAAGGAGCAGCCATCTCAGCCACCAGACGCGCTCTTATTTCTGGGTCGAGTTGAGACGCGCGTCCCTTAACCTGTTCAGACGAATTTTTTTCTACCATATTTATGCAAATAGTGCTATAATTGTGTAGGATTTATATTGTATGCCGATGTGGCTCAGTTGGTAGAGCACTCGATTCGTAATCGAGCGGTCGCGGGTTCAAATCCCGCCATCGGCTTAGTAAAGTTATCAGCCGTTTTCGCAATATCACCATACACGTTTGTAATGACGCGAATGGTGACGTTTGTAATGACTTCCGTAATTAAACCTATCGCTAAACGCGGTACATGTTCCATTGATGCCATAAACAACAGGCTAAGAATTAGATTACCCCGTAGCATCGGCAACGGTAAACAAATTTATCTCTATGCGGGTATGGACGATACCCCGATTAACCGCAAGAAAGCGCAAACTGTAGCGCTCATGATTGAGACGGACATCGAATGCAGCAAGCTTGACATCAGTTTAAATCGATACAAAGCGGCTCTTAAAGAGCTATCAGGTAAGCAAACTATCGAAATCGTAAAGAAAACCCCACAATTATCTGAGTTGTGGGATAAGTACGCTCTTTTTAAGGAATCTCAGGTAACTAAGGCTTATTTCTACAATCATTACGTCAAATTGATACCCGACTTAATCACTAAGTTACCGTCACAAGATATAAATAAAGCCTTAGAGATTAGAGATTACTTACTGAGTAACTACACTGCAAACGCAACGAAGCGTTATTTAACTCAGTTCAACGCTTGTGCTAAATGGGCGGTAACTAGCAAGCTAATAACCTCAAACCCGTTTGATGGATTAGCAACTAGTATCAAAGTACCTAAATACTCATGGACTAAGATTGACCCGTTCTCACCAGAGGAGCAACAAAGTATTATTGCTGCTTTCGATACGGAGTTACCGGAGTACAGCGACTTCGTGCGGTTCGCTTTCTGGACGGGTGCGAGATTAGGAGAAATAATAGCGCTTCAATGGCATCACGTAAACCGCGATTGTAACGAGATTTACTTTTGTGAAACATTAGACCGTAAGTATGGACGTAAAGACACTAAGAACTACGAAAATAGACGATTCCCTTGCAACCAACAGATTAGAGAGTTATTAACTAGGTTACGAGCGGTTGCGCCAGTCTCTAATCGTTCCGTGTTTCTGGCGCCTGATAGAAACTCAGAAATCAAATTAGATTTATTTTTGCGTATTTGGCACGGTAAACACTCTCGCGGTTCGTTTAAGCCCGGTATCGTTTCGCGGTTAGTGCAACTGGGAGAAGTCTCTAGATATCGCAGTCCCTACAACATGAGGCATACGTTTATTTCGCAGTGCTTAGAACGTGGTATTAGTGCTGCACAAGTTTCGCGCTGGGTAGGAAATTCACCACAAACGATATACCAACACTACGCTGGTGTTTCTAGCGCTTCAAGCGTACCAGAGCTATAGTACGGTTGGTTTCCGGTAATTACATTTAGCTTTTCAATTATTACTAAAAAGTTGTCCGAATGTAATTACAAAAGAAGTGAACTATTACTAGTAAGCCTTCCAATATCTATTTCGGTGTGCTTATCTGAAAAGTAGACGACTCGAATAAACCAACTCTAAATTTATCAATCTTAGTCGTTAAATGACTAAAAATTTTATTAATAGGAAAAAAAGATGAATACAAACGCAAATAGCGCGTCCAGCCCTGACAAAGCAAACGCGCTACCCACTAAGAAATTTTCAATTGATATTAGTGTATCTCAAGCTGAAGAAATTAGCAAGCCAGATGTAATTACCGGAAACTCTAACGGGATTGCGGAGAATACAGCAGCTAAGGAAGAAAAAACAGTAAATACATACAATGCATACGATGCAGTAGCTCTCATAGAAGGCGAAGACGCAGAGCCATTAGTTATTAATGCGGTCGCTAAAACAGAAAAAGTAAAATTAGATGTAATGGCTAGCGCGGATAACACAGAGGTATTCTGCGTTGCGACCAACGGATTATATATCAATAAAAGTGGTGAGACAAAGTTATCCGAACCGGGTTCGTTTAGGACAGAAGAGATGTGTTTCGCTGATTTAGCTAGGCATCACGAAAATGGCTACCCTTGGATGTTCTCGATATTGGATGAGGACAAACCACGTAGAAAACAATACGCGAACGTAGCGCACATATTAGGGTTAGACTTCGACGGCACAATAACTTACCAAGAATACCAAGAAATAGAATTTGTTAAGGATTATTGCGGTCTAGCTATGCCGTCCGCGTCAAGTTCACCCACACAACATAAGTTTCGGGGCGTATTCCGCTTACCGCAACCTATTACAGCCGATATGGGGGGATATAAGTTTATTGAGTCATGCTTACGGTACTTGGTTGATAACGTATTTGGTGGATTGGCAGATAAGCAATGTGTAGACGCTAATCGTTTCTTCTTTGGTGCCCAAGGTAAAAAGCCGTTCATATTAGATAACACCAAAAAACTACCGGATAACTTTTTTGAGCTAGTTAAGGAAAATGAAGAAAGAATAGCTCTAATAATTGAACAACAGAAAGCAGAGCGTAAAGAACGCGCAGAACGTTTTAGAGCCGCTAATCCTGATATCTCACCTGAAGACACCGTGAATCTATTACGGGATGCATTAACCTACCTTCCACAACGGGTAAAGGGTAGTGGTAACTATCCTATATGTTTAGCTGTGCTAATGGGCTTACATCATGCATCAACGGAAGTTGAGATTATATCAGAGGATGACGCAATTGAGTTAATTGATGAGTGGTCGCCGACTGACCCGCTCGAAGATTGGTTCCCTGAAAAGAAATGGCGTGGCTTTAACAGCAGCGGTGCCAATCCAACCACGATAGCTACTATATTTTGGTATGCTAAACAGTTCGGATGGACGCATCCACATAAGAAAGAAGACGAAGACACCGCTAAAACAGAACCGGAAACCGCATCGGAAACAATCGAACGAATTACCGAAACAATTAGCGATGCTGATAACCCACAAAGAGTAAAGGACATAGTAACTAGTACCATGCTTGGTTACGATGTTTACTACGATGAACCAAAAGCAGATGCTACTAAGGGAACTAAAGATAAGGAACCCGGAGATATACGCCAAGATTTAATTGATTTATTTAACTCTAACGTTAGCGGTAGCGACTTAGATTTTAAACTGACTGAGATATCTAAAAAGCATAGAGTACATATAAATAACGTTCGCGAACTTTATAACTCTATCGAGCTTGAATCCACCCATATAGATACCGAAGCATTAGCTACTTCGTTCGATAAATACTCTAAGGTAGGCGAATTAGATATAAATCTAAATAATTACGTTTACACCGAGTTGGCAGAACATTTAAGCGAATGCTATCGCGATTTAGGGTATAACAATTTGGCGGCATTAAGCTTTTTACTTCCTGTAGTAGCTTCATTAATACCCATCGGAACCAATATAGAAGCCTGGGAAGGATATATTCAACCTGCTATTCTATGGTTAGCTGTAATTAAAATATCTGGAGGGTTAAAATCACCAGCGTTAACGCTAGTAACACAAGTAATCCAAAAGCTTGAAGTAAAATCGCGACGTAGGCACGAAAGAGAAATTAAGAAGTTATTAGAACAATTAGGAGTTAAATCTTTAAAGCAAGCGTACCAAAAAGGATTAATCACACCTGAAGATTTACCTGTTAAGCGTCGTTTTTGGGTTACTAATCCGACTATGGAGGCTTTACTAAAAATTCAAGCAACACAGTTAGACTACGTTACTTTTAGCAATAAAGAGACGAAATCATCAGGGTTACTCCTAGAAGATGAAGAAATTTCAGGCTTCTTTGCCGGATTAAACGGTTATAAAAACGGTAAAGGTAGCGACATCGAAAACTTACTAACCATTCACGGAGGTGGCGGTGTTACACATGACAGAAAGACTGATGATAGAAACGTGTTCGTAAGTAAAAGTGCAATAAACATAGTGGGTACTACGCAAAATGATACCCTTCTAGAGATACTTGATAAATACGGTGAAGGCGGAAAAGACCCCAGAGGATTATTTAGCCGTTTTATGTGGGTTATTTCAAATGATGACCCCAGAAAATCATTTGAAAGGAAAGGTAGTCCAAAAGCATTAAAACGTGAGCTAACGCGATTATATCGCCGAATTCTAGCTAACAATCCTCGTTTATACACACTTACACCCGCAGCTAGAACGTACTTTGAATCATTTTCTGATTGGACACTAGATAAAGCAAAAGACGGTAGCTCACTACCGGGTGTTAAAACTTACTGGGGTAAAGTAAAAGGGCTAGTACTACGAATAGCGTTAATACTGCATTTAATAAATAATACAAATAACCGTTTAATAACGCCTGATGATATAGCACCTAGCGCTATAGACGAAGAAATAGATAAATGGCTGGCATTAGACGACGATGGATACTCCGACGAAGATGTAATTCGAGATTCGGCTATTCCACATTATCTAATATCGCTGGATACCATAAAAAAGGCTGTAAAACTCTCGCTTATATACGTGGAACATGCCAAAAAAATGTTTCAACTGTTTAACGCGCAAAACATGTCTGGTGATGAATTTTCTGTTGCAGTGGCTAGCGGTTCGGCTGTGATTATCCCTGTAATGCATAAGATTCTCGAAATGGCTGAATCCGCAAAAGAGAATGGTATAACAACTACAAATATTCAGAACGCTGGTATTCAAGCCGAATTACGTAAACCTGGTGGTAGCCAAAAGATTATTAAAATGTTCGAGCAGCTAGAAGCGCTAGGTAAAGGTAAGCTTGTCGTAGATGGTCGCAAGAAGACTTTTTACGCTAACGAATTTATACCCAAATAAAAAACAATTACATCTCGAAGTAACTTACCCACATTACCCCTTGCTGATTGCTTGGGGTGTTTTTTTATGATTTTTGTGAAATGGATGTAATTGAGCGTTTCAATTACGTCTCGATTACATCTCCGATTACATCGGATTGAATAGAGTCTAAACGCTGAAATGATTGATATATATAGAATATATATATATATATATTTAAATTACTTACTCAATTACATTAATTACATACTTTTATTTTTCTTCTCTCTCTACTTAGTATATTTTTATCTACGTATAATTGTTTTTATTTTCTTCTTTATATGTAATTGATGTAATTATGACATTGAACGTCTGAAACCTTTGTATATTAAGCGTTACGGTGATTACATCATGTGTAATTGAAAAATATCCGATGTGTAATTGAAGCTAGACGCTATATAAATCAACGGTTTCGCCAATTACACCTTACTTTGGGTAAAAGGGTAATGTGGGTAAACATATCGTTTAATAAAACAAAACGCCCTGCGATTAACAAGACGTTCACGGTGACTATATGTAATTGAAGTTATCGCGATAACCCTGCGGCTATTAAATCCTCTGTACTCCAGTGGTCGTATTGTCCTTTTGGCTTAGTCTTGGTGCGAATGGTCATTTCGGATGCTCTTAGCTGGTTGTCAGACGCGGTAATAAGCTTCTCAAAGCAGTCTACGTATGCTTTCACCTGCGAGGGGTCACTTTGACACGCACCAGCTAAAAGTAGCATCCTATCGGCAAGCGTTCTTAACACTACCGCTCTCGCCTTCTGTAAATCGCTTTCGTGTTTTGGTGATTCGGTCGCTTTAATACCCTTTTCAATATAGGTAACTATTTGATTTACTCTTTCGCTGTTAACGGGCTTCGTGGGGTCTGCCGCAATCGATAAGGCGTTAGCCATATCCCAAAGAGGATGTTCGCTTGGCGAAGCTATATCGGGTAAATTGCCTTCTATCGGGTTAACACTATGTAATTTACTTCCGGCTTTAACACCTTTTACGCTACGTATTGATTCCATGCTGACATCCTCTTAAATACGGTTTTAATCTTTTAATGATTAACTATGTAATCTACTCCTATTGTAATTACATTTATCACAGATTGCATTAATAAATTTGTATATTTTCCGATTTATCTTTAGTTGTTTCGTTTAAGTATTCATCGGCGCCAATCTCGCCTAAATAGTTATCTAAAGTGGATTTAATTTTAAGAAAGTTATCGAACGTTAAGTTAATTGCTTTTAACTTTTGGAGTGCTATTAAGTCGTTATCGGCGCCGGACTGCATTCCTTTTAATATTTCGCCTTGTATGGCTATTGCCAGTTCTGCTTGTGTTTTTATCTCGGTAGCTATATCAGCCATGATGATTACTAGTACGGTAGTGAGTAAGTATATAGTCAACTATGATTCAATTATGAATCATTATGTAGTCATTATGTAACCAATTAGTAATCAGTATAGTGTCAATTATGAGTAAATTATGATAAATAGCAACATCCACCGAGTCATGGAGGTTAGAATTACTGATCAAATGACTAAGATTGTTGTGGGTATCCTACCGTCCTTATAAACGGAAGTACGGCACGTATCGTAATTTGGTGAGTCCCCTAGAAGGACATAGGTCAACGCTATTTGTCGCAGACCTGTAACCGCTCGATTTCGCCCTTCTACGCCCTTTCCCACGTCAACCATACAAACACCTTAAACAATGGTGAAAGCGTCTTAAATCGCATCGTAGCCGTAGTACCTAAGAAGGATATCGGCGATAATGTAATTAAATAGGAATTTTATTATGAGCCAAGAAATAACACCGACCGCGTTAGAATTTGAGGAGCTATCAACCCAAATATTAGAGAAAACTTACGGCTATATAAAGCGTCTGGATGAGGAGCTAGAGTTTTGCGCGTCCGAGTTGGACAATTTGAAAAAACAGATAGCGGTAGCTAAGAACGTTAAAACTAAGGCGCAATTGTTAGACAGCTATCAGAAGCTATTAGGCGCCTACAATCGTAACCATTCAGCACTCGCAATAAGCTACATGGCTAGTTATAGACCGTTATTAAATCTATTACGGCATCGTGAAGATAGGGCTAAAGTAATAGAAGCGGAAGAAGAAGTTATAGCACTGGCACCAACAGACGAAATAGAGTTAACCGACGAATATCTTAAGACAGTTTATAAACCATACGAGGATTAATATGGGCGAATATTTATCACCGAAATCTAAAAGATATAAAAAGTTAATGGAAGCGTTCGCGGCAGAAGTCGTAAAGTTACAGGAAGATAAAAAGTTAAACGATAAGGATAAAATTAAATAATAAGATAGTAATACCATTTCACTAAAATCATGATACATTTAAGAGAAGGTGCATTACTACTTAAAAATAATGAGTCGAGTTATTAAATTAGAGATAAGTGAAACACTTGAAGTTCTCCAAGAACTGCTGAGGAAGCAAAAAACGGCGTCGGGTAAAGAACGAGTTCAAGCTTTATACTTACTTAAAACACGCCAAGTAGAAACAGTACAACACCTAGCTGCCGTATTAGGTCGAGGACGTATAACCATACAAAGATGGTTAAAAGCATATAGAGAGGCAGGTTTAAGTAACATGCTTTTAGAGAAGAAGAGTCCGGGGCGACCAAAAAAGATACCACTTGATGTGCGCTCACAAATCGAAAAAGAATTGTCCGACCCAGAAGGATTTAAAAGTTATGAGGAAGTTTGTACTTGGCTTTTAGCAGAGTTTGGTATCGAAGCCTCGTATAAAGTCGTACATGAAGTAGTACGTTATAAAATGAAAGCCAAATTAAAGGCGCCTCGCCCACGGAGTCTTAAACAAGATAAAAGTGTAGAAGATGACTTTAAAAAAAACTTCCTTTAATGCTAGGAGTGATAAAGAAGTATTTAATATCACCTGGAGAACAACATCGTAAAATACGTTACTGGTGTGGTTCGGAAAGTAGATTTGGACTCCAGACTGTCACAGGAAGATTAATTACACGAAAAGGTATAAAACCACATGGTTTTACACAATGGAAGAGAGATAACTTCTATATATATGGAGTGGTGGAACCATTAACAGGTGAGAACTTTACACTTGAATTTTCACATTTAGATGCACTTTGTTTCGGAATATTTTTAGACAATTTATCTCGATTATACGCAGAAGATATACATGTAATACAAGTTGATAACGGAGCATTTCATTTTAGTAAATATCTGCAAGTACCAGAGAATATTATTCTTTTATTTCAACCTCCATATACACCAGAGGTTAATCCAATAGAGAGATTTTGGAAGGAAATTAAAAAAGCATTAAAATGGGAATGCTTTCAAACATTAGACGAATTAAAAGAAGTTGTCTGGAAACAGCTAGATAAATTTACCACTTATCAAATACAATCTATTGCTGGATGGGATTTTATTTTAGAAGCTTTATTTGTATCAGGCTTTTCGTGAAATGGTATAAACTGTTTGCCAGTTGGGAAAGTCACCTGGTAATGCGCGCCATCGACAACCTTCGCTATTAACATAAAATATGGCATTAAGTACCTCCCACATGTTCGCTTCTCTTGGGCGACCGCCAGGTAGTGGTGCTGGGATTAAAGGTTCAATAAGTTCCCATTGCTCTTGGGTAAGATTGGTAGAGTATAATTTACTCATCTCTCTCAGTGGTGCTGTTGTGTTTACTTATTAACAGCTTACGCCCTGAGAGCTTTTTTTTACTCAACTGCCGACTTTTCAAACATCCTCTAAGAGGGTTAGCTGTATCTTATTTGTAAAATTAATCTGCTAGTTGTGGTTGGCGGTTTAACTCGATGAATACAGGTAGGATTTTCAATAAAGCCAAATCCGGCATTACCAAGAAGTGTTATTTTATTGCTTGAACCAAAGTATTTTTCAATTTTGTCGGCATTGATAATATTATTTGAGAATAACAGTGCTTGCGGGGTGTACTTCCCGTGACTTTTTTCGATATATTGGTGTGGACCGGAATTGATATCTCGAATGTCAGTAATATAAAAGTTGAGTGTTAGTGATTCGCAACCAACAACATCATAATGCCAGTTTGTGGGCGCATAATTGCGGTTTACATTAGTATCATTGGGTGATGTGGGAAAGCTCCATGTTAAATGCAATGTGATTTTAGTCGGTGTATGACCAAGAAATTTGGTTGCTAGTTGAAGCGAAATTCTATTGTACGCAATTGCAGATATTGAATTACACTTATGAGTATTGGTAACAAGTCCACGATATATTTGTTTTTTGCTCGCTGTTTTGTACTGATGGGAGTAAAATAATATTCCATCCGATTTTGGATCGACGCATGGAGTTGATTTTGCATACAATAAAATTGAATCAAACAAGTGCGATTGTAAATTTAACCCGCACCACACTGCTTGGTTATTAACAGTATATATTGCCGAATCAATATCTACTGGGCAATCAAATACATCAATGTCATTTGCTTGTAGGTTGTGCATGACATTTTTTTGTGTTTGTTTTTTGTAGTGACTAACAAGTTTTCTATACCAACCAAATCGACCTAGTTTTTCTAGTTTATTGATTTTAATGCGTGAATTGAAATCAGTTAGTGTGGTTGTAAGCATTTATTTGTATATTATTAATGAACACAACACTATTATGGAGTCACGATTGTGTAGGCGTCTATTGGCATGAATACTGATAATATTTATAAAGCTTTACAATACCTATATATAGCATTGAAAAAATGACTAAGATTATCATTAAGTAGGAGTAACGCTATATTACTATCTGCTGCTGATTTTACTGAATTTTATGTATAAAATGTTTACTCTTATACCAGATGTAAATAGCGAACAATTTAAAATTATCTTTCTTGCCTTGTTTCGGCGCCCAAATATATTTACTGGTTACAAATATAACCTAGTTATCACGCACCTTACTTATAATTCAAAAGCTGTCCTTTAAATACTCTTAGCCATCCGCTAATTATTCGGCTTTTGCTACATTTTATTCCAGAAAACCGAATCAAATATCAATCAGTAAAAATAAACTAATAAAGCAAATTAATATAACCCAAGTACTAAAGCACTCGTGTCGCACTGCACGGGTGCTTTATATTAGGGGTCGCAATTACATATACTACAATTGCTGAATGTATTGGTACGGCTTGATTTAAAGGTGTGACAACCATATTTTTAATGTAGTATACAAAGTTTTTCGTAAAATGACTAAAACTACATGCAACTAACGGTTACTGTCTTATATTTTTATTTTTTTAGGATAGTAATGCGTGGTCGAATGGTTGCTGTATGAATTATGGTCAATTTTCAACGTGACGGTTGTAAACTAATATGGACGCTAGCATAGGCTTATTATTTCGGGATTTTAGCCTAGAGATAATATTAGAAACAATTACTCAACGGGTAGGTTAAGTGCGCGTCATACAAGCTTTTCCCTGTTTCGGGGGAAAACTACACGCTTTGGTGGAGTGCTGTTTCTATATGGATTTTACGCGCACACGCACGGACGCGCGTCGGACAACGCGGTATGTGACGACTCGAAACACGCCGTCCAAAATAGGCGCCGAACTATATATAAGTAAGAAAAAGCCTAGGATTTAGGCATAAAAAGGACTTCGTGAATCATGGGATATCTTTAATTACATAATTCATCCTATTATCAATAGGCTACGTCTCGTTTCAAATAACTAACATAGAAGTTCGATGATACCGAATTAACGAATATAGATTATTAACCGATTAGAGATAACGATACGATTTAGCTCGAATCGAATGATATCTTTCTATAAATTAGTAAGTATGCTTATAATTCTTTAGAGATATCCTTGACAATGCATTTCTTACTTGTTGGTAATGCATTGCTTATTTTTGTGGGTAAAATCGCTGTAACGTAGACGTAGAGCGGATTATTAAAAACAAATAAGTAATAAGTAGCCAGCACTGGGCGCCAGTCTTGCGTAGTGTTGCCTTCTATAACGCCCACAAATAAACTATTCCAGCTAAACAAGCTTTTATTATTTCTTACTAGTTTCTTACTTTTACATAATTAGTCATCTCTGGAGTAAGAAATAAAGTTATTATTTGTCTAGATAGAAATTTCTAGATAAATCTATGCGACCACAATTTAATATTGCATTAGACGATTATCCCGAACTACCGGAAAAGATAAGGAAGCTTTGCAAAGTTCGCGGATACCGAATTAGTGATTTTTGCGCGCGTGTTCTTAACGATGCCGTCAACCGCGAAGCGTCCGAACTAGTGAATAACGAATCTATCGAACAACCAAACGACAGAATTAAAAAAATAGAAGATAGTATAGACGAACTACGACAGCGAGTAGATAACATTCAATCTACGCAAACTACGTCTGATAACCGTAAATTGATAGAACAACTGGGTGAACTATTAGACAACGAAAAATATCCACAGAACAATAGCAGCAAGATTAAGAAACGGATTTTAGAGATAATGGCATCCCTATCATGAAAATTAAAATTACAAATCTAGAATTAGAAGTTACCGACGATGCCAAGGGTGATGTCTATAGCGATATCCAAGAACTAAAAGACGAAATCAAGCGGATTTACTCTATACATGAGTCAATCTACTACCAACATCAAAACTTAACGCGCATTGCGTGGTGTCGGTTGAAGCTATTCCTAATGCTCGTATGTGATTAATGTTTGGATATTAGGGTATGAGTAGCATTCGATGCTGTTGGCGAAATATTTCGTTACATTTATACCCCTTTACCAGTATTATATATGTCCTATATTTTGGGAATACTTAATACAGTATTGGTACACTTAGGGTTTTTACATATTATGTCAGGCATAAGCGCATCTTCTCAGGGCAAGCAACCCCCGGTCATTCTTATAGCTGATGATGACAAGTTCATGCGACTGACGTTACGAAAAGTTATGGAGCATGAAGGTTATCGAGTGGTGGAGGTTTGTAATGGTGAGCAGTGTTTAAATGTTTATGAGACTGTTCAACCAGATATCGTTTTGCTAGATGCTGTGATGCCTGTGATGAATGGCTTTACCTGCTGTCAAAAATTATTGCAAATTGCTAGAAATAATTTGATATCAGCACTTGCAGGGTTTGATACAGAAATGGATATGAACAATACTCTGATTTCACAGCTATGGAAGCGTACTCCTATATTGATGATCACTGATTTGGATGATGAAGATTCAATAAATCGTGCCTTTGATATAGGAGCAACTAATTATATTACAAAACCAATTCAATTTACCTTATTACGTCGGCAGGTGCGACAACTGCTCAAACAAGGGCAAGTTTACAAACAGTTAGAGGCTGCAAACCAAACTTTGCAGCAATTGGCAAACGTAGATAGTTTAACTGGCTTGGCTAATCGTCGCCGCTTTGATAATTATCTTAATACTCAGTGGATTAATTTAGCACAGGAGAAATCCCCTCTGTCACTAATTTTATGTGATGTAGACTTTTTTAAAGCTTATAACGATAAATATGGACATCCTGCTGGAGACATCTGCTTACAAAAGATAGGCACTGCTTTAAAATATAAACTTCAAAAACATCATGATTTAGTCGCACGTTATGGTGGGGAAGAATTTGCTGTAATTATGCCGAACACCAATACATTTAGTGCAATTCATGTTGCAAATATGATTCAAGCGGGGGTCAGAGATTTGCAAATTATTCATGAGGGGTCTGCCATTAATCAGTATGTCACGTTGAGTCTGGGAGTAGCAACTGTTATCCCTAGTTGGGATTCTTATCCTACAGATTTGATTGTGAAGGCAGATAAGGCACTTTACCAAGCAAAAGCAGCAAAGCGCAATTGCATTGTCTCAAGCTAATAACTACGGTTCCTACTCCGTAATGTGGTTTCCCTGGTAAAGGGTTATATCCTCCCCCACGAGTTTCAAAGTTAAAAAATACGGAAACTATTTCATCTATCTTTATCAGATGGTTAGCAAGATTCAAAAACATACATCTCCTAATAGTAACTACAGATTTATAGAACTCAAAAATTTTACGTAACTTTAGCCCAATAGTGCGAAACAACGCGGAAACTAAGGCGGAACTAGCGCGGAACCGTTGCGGAACTAGGGTTTTAGAGGTGTTCAGTTCCTAGTTCCGAGTTCCGCAGTTAGTATTTAATATTAGATAATACGATAGCCGCGTTTTTCGTCACCTTCTATTTTTGCCGCGTTTAATAACTCTTCTAACACTTCTCTTAGTGCATCAAAAGTTATCTTATTGTCTTCGCCCCATCGCTTTGATTTACGGATACTATCGAAGCTTATGTACTCATTGCGCGACGCTTTGACAATGGTAAAAACTAAGTAAGCTATACCTGATAACTCGTTATCTTCATCAGTATTAGAATCATCTAAGATTGTTGTGGGTGTTTCGCTAATAGCTAACGACTGTTCTAACTTTTCAACTGGTGTTAAAACATCCTTTATAAATGTTCCACTATCGCGGTCATATGCGGAATAATTAGTTAACTTAGGCATAGAATACCAACTAGCACTTCCACCCCAATAAACCGCACGATTACACTCGGAATTAGCGGCTAAATCCGCGACTTCATCGGAGTTGAACTTCTTAAATATTGACGCTCTTCTCCATTCGTCTAACACTCCAATTGCATCGCCTCTAACTATTACCACTTTTATCATTTGTGATAGAGCGGTTAAGTTAGTTCCACCAGCACCAGCGAACGGTGTTTGGGCGAATACCCATACATTTTTACCTGTACTTCCCCCACAACTAGTAATGCCGATTATCTTGTCATTCAATGCGTTTGATTTCGCATCTTTTAATCTGGCGCCTATAATTGTGCCTTCATCAATTACTAGTAATGCACCATTATTCTTAACTGCATAATCATCGTATTCGGCTATTGCAGCCTCGAACCAAGCGGCAACCGTGGCAGGTTTCGCGGTTTCGCAATGTAAAGGCTTCTCAACGTCTACGCATCCGGTAAAGTAATCGTGTTCTTTGGGGTCATCTTTACCATTAATTAGGAATATCTTTTTACCTGGATGCTTCGCCTTAACCGCGCGGCACGCATTAGCTAAAAGCATTCCTTTACCCGAACCACCTTGACCAACACCGAAAATATTTTGTACGCGGTCGGTCATTTCAGCAACAATATCAATTTGGCTGTCAGCGTAAGGGTTATAAGTCGATACGTTTGTTTTTATTGGAGGTATTTCTACTTGTGGGCTAGCATTCCAGTTACGTTGTAGCTGTCTTACTTCCTGCGTTGGTGATGATGCAATAGTGCGGTTATCTTGCTTCCAGCTTGGTTTTAACTGTTGCCCACGCTCGTAAGTATTGAGCCAATTTAGAGCAAATTTAGATACTTCCCAGTTACGGTCAAGGGCGAATGAAATTTGGTCGTAAACCTCTTTATCACCGAACTGTTTTGCAAAACTTCTAAATTCTTGTTCGTCTAGTACGTGAGCGATACAGCCAAAATCACGAACGGCTTTTATATCTTTATCAGACTTAAGAAACCGTTCGTAAGCGGAGTAACAAAGATAACCTCCCACAACAATACCTAATGCTGGTACTGATGCTGCGAAGCCTACGCCCCCCGCTAGTATTCCGCCTATTATTCGCCAAGCTACACCAGTATCAGAGGCTTTACGTTCTGCTATTTCTTCCCATTGTTCGATAGAGACTAAATCGGCATCTGGATTAAATCTAGTCATAGTATTTGATTCCTATATGGTTATTGGACAATGGGTAGTGTGGGAATTGAACCCACATTAAACTCACCAGAGCTACCTAGTTGTTAAGCTAAATCTTCGATAACTTGCTTGACTACGCCTTGAAGTTTTACTAAGAACTCAACCGCGAACAACACACAGAAGCTAACTAGAACGTTTACCCAGTTAATCTTGTCCCATTGGGCGGTTTGAATAATGTAGAGGAAGTCGCCGAAATTACCTTTAACTGGAGGGTATACGGTCAAAATTAATAAGAAATCTAGAACGTAAACCCCTATCGCCATGACTACCAGGAACCGCATAACCTCAGTTGATAATGAGTTACCTAGGAATTTAGCCGCTTTAGTTTCCCATGAGTCATTGCCGCTTACCGGATACTTAGCCGCTTTACCGTGTTTACCGATTTGGTTATTAAGGAATCGCCCGTGTCCAAATAAGATAAGCGGTAGTAATTCTAAAATTTGGAATATGCACCATAACGCCGTACCCAAGCCGAACGCGAAAAACTTAGTAATGAACTGAATTAGACCGCCTAGTATTGGTATCGAAGAAATAATACTAGCAATCGAATTGTAATCAAAACTGCTTAAGAATTGAGTCGCAATCACTTCATATGGTTTGATGTTGGCGAATATAAAGGCACCGATAACCATCGTTATACAAAAACGTAGCATTTTAAGCGGTAACGGTACATGTTTAGCCGATTTAGGACTATTACCGCGATTTGGGGGCGTATAACTATTGTTTTCGTTTGCGTTATCGTTTCTGGTGCTATTGCTTCCGTTTAATGCCATTGTCTTTACTCCTATATGGGTTATTGATTGATTACAGGGTTAGAAAATTGTGAACCACGAAAACGCTTTAACCTTTGTTCAATAAGTGCCCTATTACCTGTAAACGCAAGACTTTTAACCTTGCCGTTTTCGTCTAGAGTTCCAGTATTCCCAAATGCGTCACATATTACGGTTCCTTGCGGTAACGGTTTACCAGTTATGCGGTCGTGTATAATCATTCCTTCCTGGATGCCTGCGAAGTAATGCGTACCGTTTTTAAAATTCTCACCGACCACAGGTAGACACGTTTTATAGCGTTCGTTAGCTATTTCGGCTTGTTCCTTCTCGGATTCAAGCTGTAACTGTAGTTCCCGTCGTTGCGCGGTTATTTGGTCAATTGTTGCCTTATCGCGGTCTATGCTGGCTTGATACTTCTGAAATGATGGATAGCTAAAACCCACAGCAACAATACCAGCGATTAAGAAAAAGCCTTGTGCTGCCTTTAATCCAGTTCGGCTCCATGCCGATTGGATATCATCGAAATAGTTTTTCATTAGTTGAAAAGCTCCTATATGGTTCGTCGCCTCCCCTTTATTGTGGGAGGCTTTTTAATTACTTATTAGCGAGTGCTTGAATTAAGCAGTAGATTTGATGAGCGGGTAACGTAGGCATTCGTCTCACAACTTCGTCAGCTTCGTCTGATGAGGTTATATCGTCGTAATTGAAAGTTACAAAATAGAAGTCAGCACATCGACCGAGTAACCATGTTTGATCAATTTCGTTCATGTCTTGTAATTCGTTGTAACTCTCTGCAATATCCATGATTAATTTGTATTCGTAATTACATGCCCAGTACCCTAGAGGCTTGGTAGAAGATTTATTAGCTAGCGCTTGAATCAAAGCTCCGAGTTGATTTTGAGGTAATTCCTCTAGTCTCAAATCGACTTCTTGCGCTAACTCCGTGGGCGTGCCATCACAATGCTGCATCCAGTAGTGGCTAGACAGACGCGCAATTAACCAAACTTGGTCTAGTTCTGTGATTTTTTCTAAGTTATCACCCCAAGTTTCGGCAATATCTTTGATTAGTTCGTACTCGTACCGACAATCGTAATACCCTAGTGACTTCGACATGGTAAACTCCTAGTAATGTAGATTTTGTGGAATTAACAAGATTTCGCAAATTTCGTCATCATTAATGCGCTTGGTTTCCGTGGTAGGGGCGAGCGCATTTTGATTTAGTAACCTGTGGGAAAGCTTATGTAATAGGTTTGAGCATTCCCACAACTCACTGTATGGTGTGAACTGCTGCAATATCACCAAATGGTTTTCAATAGTGGCGATATGGTGCAGTAAATCTAAATCTGTCATTACCAGTAACGATGTTCGTAAATGTTTACGCCCTTTGGGTGCGGTAGAAATCCAAGAATTAATAAGTCACGTTGATGTTGACAAAATCCTTGCCAGCGTAAACGGTAGCGTGGTTTTACTTCCGTTTTAAGTAGTTGAGCGAATTCTTTAGTTTTCATTTTTACAAACTCCGTTCAATTTTTTTACTAAACAGTCGCCATAGTTAACTAGGAAGATAGAGAATAGCTGGCTAAAGTTATCTATTCCCGTCTGCTCTAATATTTCTTCTGCTTTCGGTTGGTGCTTTGGATTAAGTACAATTCGTGTTTGTGCCATGATGCAATCCTAGTTTTTGATATTTTGTAATAGAGCCGCACCACGTAATGATTTTGGCTTATCTTCAGTTACGGGTTTAGTTTCTGGCTGACTAGGCGTAATTTGTGCCACTTCGGATTTATTTGTGTCAGCGTCGTTAACTTTGTGTAACTGTGGATTATTTTTAGTTAACGTCGGTGTAATTTGTGGCTCCTTAGTGGCGTAATTTGTGCTTATTCGGAATGAAAAGTAGTCATTGAGGATTAAATTAGCCGCTAGCGTTAACGATATGTGTCTTTGTGTCGCATATTCTTCTACATAAGTAAAATGTCGTTCTGCTAGACGTATTTTGTGGCTATCGCTTTTAATTGGTGTGTGATGTATCCTTAATCCCCATTCGTTAACTATCGAATCGAAAATTAAATCAACCACATACTTATTAGATGCACCCACTAACTTATCTCTGATTCCTTCGACTTCAGCCATGTTATGAGAACTGATAGTTACATACATTAGAGTTCCATTAACGCGGTAATGTTTGCTAGTTGTGGGCTATCGGGTATGTAGTAGCTTTCTTGGTTAGCAACGCGGCTACGGATTAACTCAGCGTTACCACCAATGAACATTACGGTAACAACATCAGACATATAGTCACGGCAGTCCATCATTATTTTGTCTACTAGACGGTTAAACCAGTTATCTAGTAGTGGCTTAAAGACTTCTGAGAAGTCGTAACGCCGACCGTAGGTTAATGAACCGTCTGCTATAGCGTCCATAACTTTACTAGCGTTGAAGGCGTAGTTAAAACTTTGCATCCAATCGGAGTTAATAACGTCATTGGCTAGCGAAATACCTCCCACATCAGGAATTGAGTTTCTGTGTAAGACAGTGGTTTCAGGTGTCATAACGAGGTAATTCGTTGTACCTCCACCTATATCGATAGCTAGGCAATCTCCGTCATCCGCTATGGCGCCACTTAAGAAAGCGTGTTGTGCTGCTACGTCAGACTCTAGAAAGAACTGAATATCAGTAATGGTGTGCTTATAGAACTTACCGTTAATACTGATTTCGTGAGTTCCTATTAGCTTGCTTCGTAGTCCGTCCTCAATCCATCGGTCACGCTTCGGTAACAGGTAATGAACCGAACCGTTAAACACTTCACGCAGTCCAGAAAGCAGATAAGGCTTTACAACGTTAGCGTTATGTTTGCCGCGTTCTACAATGCTTTGGACGTTTTTCTGCTTAGTGGCAAACTCGCCTAAAATAAGCTTTTTACCGTCACATTGCACTGTGGGAGATTCATCGCTATTCTTAGCCATAACTGACTTAACAGTTACATCAGCTTCAACAGAACGAATCATCAAAGGTTTTTCGCCTTTAAATGCTGTAATGGATGAGTAGTTACCGATGTCAGCAAATAGTTTCATGTATTTTCCTATTTATGTAAGTTGGTACTGCCACTGGCAGTAGTCAACCGAATAAACAGGGTTTGCTGAGTTTCACAGCTTCCCATCAAACACGCCCTCGGATTGGTTCTCGTGTATAAGGTTGATATTTTTCGCATTTGCAGGATGCGATTAAGTTGCATTAATTAGTTTTTAGAATTGGTAGCTTTGCGAACATTAGACAACCGTTTAGGGATTACACTGTGTGTTTTGCGTCTCTCTGTGTTCGTCGCTATGAATATAGAGTAACAGTCACTAACAGTTTTTGTCAACAGTCACTAACAGTTATTTCATACCTTTCTCAGAGAATAATACTGTCACTAGCGGTTAGTAGCAGTTATGATAATGCTTTGGACGTTTTAACAATTAGGTAAAAAATTTATGCCAGCAGGTAAATTTGCTCGACCACGGCTGACGTTGGTACTTGATGAGGATGTTGTAGAACTAACGAAAGAACTAGCTGAACTTGAACAGCGTCCCGTAGCTACATTTGCGGCAATGATTTTTTCAGATTTGATTCGTAACATTGCAATTGAAAAAGGACTACAACAAAAAAAGCAGAACTCGGAGCCAGCGACAAATTAAACGTAATTACAGACGTGAGTAACACATTGAGTAACTCAAGTGACTTACAAACTTTGAGTAACTCAGATGACCCCACAAATATCTGTATTGATGTTGATGTGGGGTTAAGTTTCGGCAACGACATCCTAAAACAACGCGATGTAGGCGCCACGTTAATTAAAGTCTACGTAACACCGGATGAACACGAAATGTTAAAGAAGCTTTGCGCGAGTCGTGGCGGGATGTCTCACGTCTTAAGGAAACTCGCTATTAAATGGGCGGAATCAGAAATTAAAAAATAGCGAAAACGACCGTAGCTAATAGATTACGGTCGTTTTGTATTACATCGGTAATTACTTATTTTTGTGAGTTAACTATTTTTTGTGTTATTATCTCTCTCGGTGATATGAAGCGAAAAACGACGTATTTTTCATTGTTCGATTACGAAAAAGTTGATAAATAGATACGCACTCTCATTCGTAATCGAGCGGTCGCGGGTTCAAATCCCGCCATCGGCTTAGTAAAGTTATCAGTCGTTTTCGCAATATGGTATCGAGCCGAGATGTGTATAATTTCCGGCAGGATGGTCTGAAAACGCTTGCCCTGCATGAGTTTGCAAAATTGCTACACCAAAGTCAAAAAAACTTTCCAAAAAACTAGCGCAGCAATATTGACAAGGACGAAGAAGAAGCATTAAAGAAACTGGCATCGGAACTATTATCTTACACTTCAGATGCCCTGGAAAAAGCAAAGTTAGAAGATGAATTAATAGAGGTAAATTGTAATGCGGAAGAAAAAATCAGCGATTCTTGATGCCGTTCACGAAACGGCTAACGGGCTACATAGGACTGCTGTAATGGATCAGGTAACAATGCGCGAATTCGACCGACTGTGCTTACCGCCAATTGAACATCTAGAACCTGAATAAATCAAGCAAATCCGTGAATCATCCAATGCCAGCCAAGCGGTGTTTGCTGCGGTTTTGAATGTAAGTGTATCAACGGTTCAAAAGTGGGAAATTGGACAGAAGCGACCACAGGCGCCGCCCTTCATAAACGTATTTGCCAAGAGACGTTGTTATTAATTATAGTTAAAGTTGTACTAAACTTACCCAAGCAGCATCGGGAGAAGGATTGGCACCATTTGGTAATCTGAAAATTGTTGATGAACTGAAGACTTTACCTAATTTAGTTTGACGATTCCAAATTTCTAAATCGGTAATTAACCCAGCTTCGTTATTACCGCTTTCTCCTCCTACTGGTGACATAATAATTAACTCTCCATCAGCATTCAATTCTAGGCTTAAATCACGGTTTGCCATGCACAATTGATAAAATTGCTCGTCAGTTAAATGAGCTATCGGCTCTAAATTTAGCACAACAGTATTCATGGATATTACCCGTTTTTCATAAATATTTTGTAATTTAGTGTTTTTTATGTACTAATTTACACGCTTTACTGATAATAAGTAGGACATTATTATATCATTACAGCTTTAAAATTGATAGCCCAAAGTCAATAAGACAACGCTTTCTATATTCATTAAAGTTTCAGGACTTAATTCACCTAGTTTTCTTTCTAACCTAGTTACATCAAGAACTCGTAATTGATGGCATAAAGCTACGGAATCTCTATCGATTCCACCTTCACCGCTAGAAATAAGTACACAGGTAGGTAATGAAGCTCGACGCAAATTAGTCGTTAAAGGAATGGTAATTAAAGTTTTAGAAAACTGAGAAATAATATCATTTTGGAAAATAATTACAGGCCGATTTCCACCCTGCTCAGAACCTTTGGTTGGATTTAAATCAGCCAACCATATTTCACCTTTTTTGATAGTCATCTTAAATCTTCTTGGTGTAAAGATTTTGCATATTCATTGATTCCCTCTTCAGCAAGGTTTCTATCTTCCTCCTCAAACTCTTGATATAGAGCCGCCATCTGCTTTTCATCAATTTTCAGGCTAGCTACACGGTTTTTGTATCTAAGAAAGGCAACAAAATCCGCAACCTGTTGAAGTTGTTGTTCATTAAGATTATCTAACTCTTGAGTAATCACTTCTTTAAGGACAATCATAAAAAACCCTTCCCAGCATGGTTCGTAAATACTGTTTATTCTATTGTAGCTACCTTAAGCTTGTAATATTATAATGTATCAAAGCTTTAGTGTTCTAGCATCTACATTTCTATTTTCCCATTATGGCTGTTTTTATCTTCTATCATTGGCGCCTCTGAAGGTGAGGGCGCCACTATTCGCATATTTAAGTCAATAATTAAATGATTATTTTCAAGAATAATATTTGCTTTCTTTACCACAACCTTTAAACTTACACTACCACTATTATCTGTTTCAAAAGATACTTGTGTTTTATATCCTGCTTCTTCCAACCACTCTGTAATATCTCTCCAATTCTCTATGCTTTCATCTCAGCATTGTTATGCCAAACGGGGTTTTGAGCGATAAAATTGATGGCGGCGCCGTTCGGGGTAATAATTTATTTCATAGCTTCAGTGAGTTCAACGTTGACACCTCAATATTCAGGCTAACTCAATTGAATTAAATCGAGGCGCCAATCTTCGAGGTCATGTGAATGTTGGCAACCAAGGAAATATTAACATTCATACCCAAACACTTATTATACTTGGCGGCAGTAATATTACGACCAATGCTAGCCTTGATGCAAATGGAGGTAATATTACAATTAACGCAGGCGTTATAGCACAACTAGAAAATAGCAACATTACTGCAAACGCAGTTAAAGGTAGTGCTGGTAATATCCAAATTACAACCCAAGGATTATTTAAATCTGAAGATAGCAATATTATTGCAGCATCAGAACGCGGCATTAATGGTACGACTAGTATCACTACAGAAAAAACCAGACAAGATAACTCGCTTCAACAACAACCTAGTAACTTTACTGACACAAATCAAGCAAGTGCTACAAGTTGCCTAGTCAGAGATAATGCTATTAAAGTTCGCGCCATCATGGGCTGGCATTGCCCACCCTACAACCTTTTGCACAGGCGATGAATGCCTATGCTACAACGTGCTGTCAGGTATGAATACCGTTCATGTTATAACTTATGCTCATCCTGGGAATAATACTTGTACAGCACCCAAAACTTATCAGAGTTTTGGGGATTGATATCGCGCTGTTTAAAACACTGAATAAAACGTTAATATCAATGACTAATATAGTAAATAATCTATCCATCCCTGGATATCAAATTGTTGAGCAACTATATACGGGGCCAAGAACCGTTGTCTATCGGGCAATTCGGAACTCAGATTTTCTAGAGGTAGTCATCAAAATTTTATCAGCCGAATATCCAACTTTCAGCGAATTATTACAGTTTCGTAATCAGTATACCATTGCCAAGAATCTGAATATTCCCAATATTGTCTGTCCTCTAGGTTTGGAAACGTATCGTAATGGTTATATGTTGGTAATGGAGGATTTTGGGGGAATTTCGCTACGGGAATACATTAAAAGTCTTCAGACGGGGTATGTAGTATCTTTGGAGGAGTGTTTAATTATAGCGCTACAATTAGCTGAGACTCTTCAGGTACTCTACTCTAAGCAGTATTTATTGCATACTTATTTAGTAATATCTCAGTAGCGCTTGACTTCTCAGATGCTGGGCTTCCCTACGAACAAGAATTAATTGGCATCTATAGTATTATACAGATTTGGTTTTACGATGCTTTAACGCGATTAGCTGCTTATCCTAACTCCTCACCTCAACGAAAAAAACAGCTACTTAAACGGGTTAGCCAAATCCAGCGCAACCTAGAACGGCGGGCTTTCTTAGTCCCCACCGACATTAAACACAAATGCGATTTAATTAGAGCAGAACGCGCTCGCATTCGTAGCAATACCCTTCAAGCACAAGAATATTATGACCTAGCAATATCGGGGGCAAAACAAAACGGCTATATTCATGAAGAAGCTCTAGCAAACGAACTCGCGGCTAAGTTTTATCTTCAATGCGGTTTTGAAAAAATTGCTCAAGTCTACATGCAAGAAGCATACTACTGTTACGCGCGTTGGGGAGCAAAAGCCAAAGTTACCGACTTAGAACAACGTTATCCCCAATTACTCGAATTTACCCTGCAACAACAAAAACTCAATCTCAATCTTAATCGCTTAGAAACAATTGCTACTATTGCTCGTCATACAGTTAATTCCACATCTCAAACAATTACTTCCACCAACGGTAGTAAATCTATTGACGATGCACTCGATTTCTGTTCTTTCCTTAAAGCGGCTCGAACTATTTCTAGTAATATTGATTTGGACAAACTTCTTGCCAGCCTAACTGAAATTATCCTCGAAAACTGCGGCGCCAAAAAATCTGTATTAATTATCCCCCAAGATAACATTTGGCTTCTTAGGGCAATTACTAAAGTTAATAGCTCATTCAATTCTGCCGATGAAATCGAAACCATTTTAATATCACAAAATATCGATACCTGTCAAGATATACCAAGAAAAATTATTAATTACGTCAAAAATACTCAACAAACACTTATTTTAGATAACTGCAAAACCGATATACCAGGATTAATAGGGAAATACATGCTAGAGCATCAACCCAAAAGTGTATTATGTACCCCCATTATTAACCAAGGGCATTTAGTGGGAATTTTATATCTAGAAAACCAATATACATCAGGGGTGTTTACAAGCTCACGTCTACAAGCAATTCAATTACTTGCCTCCCAAGCTGCCATATCACTTGAAAATGCCAGACTTTATAAGCAAGCTACTGAAGCACTACAAAATTTACAGCAAGCACAATTACAAATCATCCAAAGTGAAAAAATGTCAGCACTAGGTAACTTAGTTGCTGGGGTAGCACACGAAATGAATAATCCCCTTGGGTTTATTGCTGCTACCCTCAAGCAAGCTCAACCTGCTTTTACAGATGTAGCCAAACATCTCCAACTTTATCAAGAGTTACCCAACAAGAGTGAAGAAATTCTCGCACATGAATCGAAAATTGACATAGATTACACTTTAGAAGATTTTCCCAAAATGCTCGATGCGATGGTTATGGCTTGCGGGCGCCTTGAAAATATTAGCACAAGTTTACGCACTTTTTCCCGTACCGATACCAACTTCAAGCAAGCATTTAATATCCATGAAGGATTAGACAGCACAATTCTGATTCTCAAACATCGTCTCAAGGCTTCAGGACAACGTCCAGCAATCGAAGTTATTACAGAATACGGCAATATTCCTAAAATCGAGTGTTTTGATGGACAATTAAATCAAGTATTCATGAATATCCTCGCTAACGCAATTGATGCATTAGAAGAATCAAACCAAGGAAAAAACTTTAAGCAAATTCAAGCAAACCCCAACCAAATTATGATTAAAACCTTAGTAAATAGTAATTCAGTTAAAATTTCAATTACTGATAACGCTAAAGGTATGAGCGAGGAAGTTAAAGCCAAAATATTTGACCATTCATTTACAACTAAAGAAGTCGGTAAAGGAACAGGTTTAGGATTAGCTATTGCCAAACAAATTATTGAAGAAAAACACAACGGTAACATTGCCGTCAACTCTCAACTCGGTCAAGGTACTGAATTTATCATCACTTTGCCTTTAATTTCAAACCTCTAATGGTGAATGTTGCTAACATACATTTATATTACTGCTCGATTACTTCACAGGTTCGTTAGTTGTACATTATTGCTGGCAACGATGAAGAGTTAGAATTCCAGATTACCCTAGATGGAGAGGTGTTTTGATGACTCAGATTAATTATGATGATATGTCTGACCAGGAGTTAAAGCAGTATTTTCTTCGGAACCGTGAGGATAAATTAGCACTTCAAGCGTATTTGGATAGATTAAGCAGGCGCGAACGTAAAGTTATTGCAAGTGCTGAATGATCCTGATTCTGAGTCCAAAATCAAAGCGGCAATTCAGGAAAAAATGCAGATGAAAAGCAAATCTTAGAAATAAGCTTACACAATATTTTGTAAGTAAACTACAAAATTATAATATACAACTCTTGTAAATAGGTCTTGTGGGATGGGCGTCGCAAGCCCCGTCCTATCAATATATTTGTCTTTCTAGATTTTGCGTGAATTTTGAGAAACCTGGTTTCTTTTTGTTTCACTGAAGGTTGTTATGTTCAGTGATGAAGAAACCAGGTTTCTTTGGGGGGGTTTAATAATGGTTGCCGGATTTGCGGTGGTGGACTGCGGTGACGCTATCTTGGTTTAGGACTTTACCGTCATCTACTGTGGCGTATACTAGCCAGTGGTCGCCTACTTCCATGCGGTCTTTGACGGTGCATTCTAAGTAAGCTAAGGCGCCTGTTAATACAGGTGAACCGTTGACTGCTTCGGTTGTTTCTAGTCCGGCAAATCTGTCTTGTCCTGGTGCGTAGTTTTTCATGAAGTGTTTACGGATTTCTCGACCTTCGGCTAATATGTTGACGACGAAGGTGCTTCCGGTGTGCATGAGAGCTTCTAATGCGCGGTCTTTGGCTACGGATATTGTTAAACCAGGGGGACTAAAGCTTGCCTGTGATATCCACGATGCGAGCATGGCGCTTGATACGTCGCCTTGTTTGGCTGTAACTACTGATAGGGAACCAAGAATTCTTCCTACGGCTTGTTCTAAGCTGCTTGCTGGTGCGCTTGCTACGCGAACTCGGTTTGTGCGTTTTATTGCTTGGGCAAAGTCGGTTCCTGCTTCTTCACAGAATTGGATGGTTTTGTCGTCGGGTTTGAATTTGACGCGGATGGGGTCAAAACCAAAACGGTATCCTCCGTCTTTGAGTTTTGTTTCTAATATGTCGATAGCTTCACCACTCCAACCATAGGAACCAAATACTCCTGCGAGTTTGGTTTTGCTAGCGTTGGTTAGGACTATTCCTAAAGCTGTTTGCACGGGTGTGGGTGCGTGTCCTCCTAGTGTGGGAGAACCCATAATAAACCCTGCTGATTTTTCAACAGCTTCTTGAATTTCTGCTGGGTCGGCAAATTCACAGTTGATTGATTCTACCCTTACACCTGCTTTGGTTATTCCATAAGCGATGGCTTGAGCTACTGTTGCGGTATTTCCGTAAGCGGAAGCGTAAATTAATGCTACTGTGTTTTCTTGATTAGTTTGCTGCTGTATCCATTCGCGATACGATTTGGTTAATTCAATTAACCCGTACCGTACCATTGGCCCGTGGTTAGGAGCATACATTCGCACTTTCAAGTCGGATAGTTTTTCTAGTGCTGTATCGACTTGACGAGCATGAGGCGCCATTACGCACTCAAAGTAATATCTTCTATCCTCTAGGAACGATTGCCAACCTTCGTCAAATACTTGGTCGCCACATATATGGGCGCCAAATAATTTATCTGTGTATAAAATTTCTGTCTGCGGGTCGTAGGTGCAAAGTTCGTCAGGGTAACGGGGGTTAGGTGTAGGAATAAATTCGAGGTGGTGTCCTTTTCCTAAATCTAGTGTTTCTTCACCACGTTTTACTAATATAGGTAAATCTGGATTTTCTAACGCACCGCGTAAATTGATGGCGCCTGGATTAGAACAAACGAACGTAATTTGGGGTGCAATTTCAAATAAAGCCTTTAATGTTGCCGCACGGTTAGGGTTGACGTGACCAAGAATTACATAATCGATCTTTTTAATATCAACTCGTTGCTGTAATGCATTTAAGAAAATTTCTGTAAACGTTTCTCCAGGTGGGTCAATAAGGGCTGTTTTATTAGCTTCGATTAAAAAACAATTGGCAGTTGTACCCTTTGCTAAAGCATACTCAACTTCAAATCTTAAACGTGCCCAACTGCGAGAACGAAATACGCGCGTATCTGTAGCAACTGGTAAAACTTGAACATCACGAGGTTTTATTGACATGGCAGTTAAAAAGTTAAGAGTGAGGAGTGAGGAGTTAGGAGTTAAGAGTGATGAGTTCAAATTAACTCCACGCCTCATAACTCTTAACTCATAACTAGGTTTAATAGTGATTACCAACTTTACGGTGGTGTACTGCTGTTAATCCTTCGGGTTTAGAAACTCTACCAGCGTAAACAGTACAGTAAACTATCCAGTGGTCTCCTGCGTCGAGTCGGCTTGCTACTTCACATTCCATGTACGCTAATGCATCCGCAAGAATAGGGGCACCGTTTTGGGCAGGTTGAGTACGTACTCCTTCAAAACGGTCTGCACCTGGTGCAAATCGTTTGAGGAAATGTTTCATTAAGCCTTGATAGTTTCCTTCTTCAAGAACGTTGAGGACAAATTTATCATCTACTTGCATCAGTGATTCAATCGCACGGTCTTTTGCTACGGCAACGCTAAAACCTAATGGCTTAAAGCTTGCTTGTGCTACCCATGAAGCTAACATCGCACTTTGTACATCACTTTTCTTTGCTGTAATTATGTATAAACCGCCACTAATTCTTCCTAGTGCTTTTTCTAGGTCGGCACCTAATGACTTCAATTGTTTGATGCTTTTATCGCGCGTTACCCACTGTGCTAAGTCAGTACCTGCTTCTTCGCAAAGTTTGTAGGTGTTTTCGGTTGGAGTAGAGCGAATTTCGATAACTGGGAATGCTATGTGTAAACCTAACGCGCGGAATTTATTGAGTAACGGGTAAGTTGGTTCGTCGTTGCCACCACCTGTTTCAAAAATACCAATAGCTTGTTTTTCTTTGGCTGAACCTAATATTGTACCAAGGGCACCTTGAATGTTAGGGTCGTTGGTAGCAGGTGTCATACCGACCACAATACCTGCAACTCGACTTACAAGTTCACGTAGTTCTTGTAAATCTGGGTTGCCGCTTAGGTCTATCATTTCAACAGCTACACCTGTTTTGCTAATACCGTTTGCAAGTGAAGCTGCTAGTCTATCTGAGGCGCCATATTCTGAAACGTAAAATACAGCAACTGTAGTTTCCGCTTTTGTTTGGGTTTGACTCCAGGTACGGTATCTGGTTGTTAGCTCGTCAACGTTATGCAGTAATAGTGGCCCGTGACCAGTGGCTATCATGTCGATATGTTCGAGTTCGCCCATCCGCTTTAGTGCAGATAGTACCGAGCGGGCGTTTGGCGCCATCAAACATTCGTAGTAGTATTTATAGTCAGGCGAAATAGCTTCCAAATTTTCATCGAACGTCGCATCCGAACAGTAATGCAATCCAAATGCATCACAGGTGTAGAGAGTTTTGGTTTTGTGGTCGAATGTAAAAATGGTGTCGGGCCAGTGTAAATTGGGAGCAATCACAAATTCCAGTTCATGCCCGTTACCCAAATCCAACTTGTCGCCGTTTTTGATGATTTGCCGCTTGAATGGAATATGTACAAGATTCTCTAAAAATTGAATCGCTACCTTTGAACCAACTACAGTAATATCTGGCGCCAGTTTTAAAACGTCTTTGACTAAACCACTGTGGTCAGGTTCCGTATGGCTGATAATTAAATAATCTATTTCGCAAAAGTCGATTAGTCCTTTTACAGCATCTAAATATAGATGACGGAACTTTTCATGGGAGGTGTCTACAAGAGCTTTTTTCTCTCCACGAATTAAAAATGAGTTGTACGTGGTGCCATTTTGTAAGCCAAATTCAATATCGAAGCGGTCTCTATCCCAATCTAGCGAGCGAATCGTTGTTGTATCGCAAGCGATATCCGCAATCTGTATAGTAAGTCTTTTTTGAGTCTTTTCGGTGAGTGCTACCATAGCTCTCCTCCTTTATAAATTAAGTATTTATTACATCTAGCTCTATTGTGGCATGAGTTAAATGTAAATAATTATTAAAAAAACTATCGATGAGTTAAATAAAACAAAAGAGTCAGGAGTTGGGAGGCGTGGAGGGGCAGGTTTACAAAATTCTTCATTATAACTAGGATATGGGTTAACCCGCCCGTACAGGTGTAAGGAGTTGATGTTGGAAAGCTGGTTGGGGTTAATGATTGGGAATTCGCGGTTGCATTGGGGATTATTTGAGTACAAAGATTTTATCTATAGCTGGGATAGCGATTATTTATTAACCCCAGAGTTACCCTGTCCTTTGAATCCTCATCTGCCTTTGTATCTTGCTTCTGTTGTTCCTTCACAGACTGCTTTATGGCAAAATTACTCAAATGTCAAGCTAATTAATTTAGAAAATATTGCACTAAAGCAAATGTATCCGACTTTCGGTATTGATAGAGCTTTAGCTATATTAGGCGCCGGTCAAGTTTTAGGGTTTCCTGTACTAGTCATTGATGTAGGGACTGCACTGACTTTTACTGGCGCCGATAATAATCAAGCATTAGTAGGTGGGGCTATTCTACCAGGATTGAGTATGCAAATGACAATGTTATCCATACGAACTGGCGCCTTACCTAAAGTTGACCTACCGCAAAAGCTACCTTCACGCTGGGCAATAAACACTCCTGAAGCGATACAAAGCGGAGTAATTTATACATTACTTGCGGGAATTATTGATTTCGTCACTTCCTGGTGGAATGACTTTCCACAAAGTCAAGTTGTAATGACTGGGGGAGCGTGTACGCTGTTATATTCTTATCTACAATCTGCTTATCCAGAAATAGCCACACACATAGTTGTAGAACATAATTTAATATTCTGGGGGATGCAACTTGCAACGGATGTAACGGATGTAACGGATGGTTAATTAGTTAAAACAAGTCATCCGCTACATCCGTTGCCAATATACTCTTAATTAAAAACTGCCCAACTAACTTTACGGCTTTTAATAAAGTCACGAATTTGTTCAGCAACAGCGCTACTACAAAAATGCGGTAAATTTTGCTCTGCGTGAGCAATCGTATTTATCTTAGCTCCAGGTATTAATTGAGCGTAAGTGTTACTCATGGCAATTGCTTCTTGTGTATCTTTGCCACCTTGTAAAATTAAAACTGGAACTACTAAGAAAGCAAGACGGTTTTCGAGAAGTTCAGCGTGTACTTCGGGAAGTTGACGCTGAAATAATAGCTCACACGCTGTTGGATATTGGTCCATAATTAAACGCTGGCGCCATTCTTCTTGAACTTTGATTTCCCAACCAAACATTTTGGCAATTGGACGTATTAATTTTAATAAGGCAAACGCTAACTCTGAACGCTGAAGTATAGTTTTCATTTGCTTCAAACGTTTGTCGGTTGAAGAAGTTGCTACACCTTCCGGGGAAACCAAAATCAACCCAAGAACTCGCTCTGGATATTTCAAAGCATAACTTGCGGCTATCCAGGCGCCTAGTGTATCTCCAACTAAATATACGCGCTCTAACTTTAATGCTAAAAGAAACTCTGCCAAGCACTCGACTTGTACATCTACCGAGTAATGAATATCAGGAATCTCAGACTCTCCAAATCCTAATAAATCTGGTGCCAAACAATGATAATCGTGCGATAACGACTCCATCACTGGTACCCATTGACTACCTTCGTTCCAGCTACCATGCAAAAAAATAACATTAGAACCTTGACCGACTTCGCGCCAAAACAGAAGCCCTTGAGAGAGCTTTCTCCGAGAGTTACGAAATAAACTATCCATTTTAATGTAGAAGCAAGGAGTAAAAAAGTTAATAAAAGCGTGACCGCGTTATTATTGACTTCTGTTATACACGCAGTTCATCGGGAAAGTGCGGAAATATCAGTCAAAATTATTAATTTTCAGTTATGGCGCTAAATATATATACAGTATACTTACGTACTCAAAATAATAAATTAATTCTAGTTCAAAGTACTAAAGCATTAGCATAATAACGACTATGGTACTAAGAAACTGTCGTCAAACCCTCTAAGTAGTCTTTTAACTGTTGAGCATGGTCGTGGGACATTGGTTCTGAAGGTATGGAATCTGGAGAGAACGCTTGTATTTCTATGACTTCCATTGTGTCTTGAACCGACATATTGCCTTTAACTTCTGCTTCAACGACTACACAGATAGAATGAATTCTGGGGTCACGGTCGGGTGCCGAGTACACGCCAACTAAGCGGGTAATTTTTACCAAATCTAACCCAGTTTCTTCTTTTAACTCACGCTCAACCGTAATAGGTATATCTTCTCCCCAATCAACCATACCTCCAGGTAACGACCAAAGACCGTTGTCACGGCGCCGAATTAGCACAATTTTTCCGTCAGGTAAAATTGGAATTATACTTGTACCAGGAACGGGGTGACGAAATATAACACCAAGTACAGTTTGTCCAAAACGCCACAAGCCACGTGTGGACTGAATTACGAAAGCAAACAAGGCAAAAATATTCAATATTCGTTTGGGTAAGTAATTGAGCTTAAAATGTTCCAAGTCGCCACGATTATTTACTCAAATACTTAATGACATTAGCTAACTTCAGCTGTGCTATTAATTTTTGATTGAATTATAAATTTCGTGGTTTTGGGCTATATTCTAACCATTACCCTAGAACAAATCAATATTAGCATCCACTAAATATTTCAGCAGTGTATGCTTAAATACGTATTTTACATTTATTGAATAATTATACAAGAAACCGGGTTTCTGGTTCATATTTATTGGTGAAAATGATAATCCACCTCAGAAACCGGGTTTCTGGCTTTTTTAAAGATTTGACATAACGGCAGGCTGTAATGTATACTAGATTGCTGTTCTATAAATAATCAAAGCTAGAACGGCAGAAACTATTTGATAGGATTGGTAACTGTTAAGATTACCAAGCAGATGCCAAAGCATAGCTTTTTTGTTGTTTACAAAATGAGGTGAACATGGCCAAGCGCCGTAACCCAAAAAAAGAAAAGGCGCTACGGAACCAGGCTTACGCCCGAAAGTTCCGTAAACGGACGACTACGGGAAGAATGCAACGAAGATTCCAGCAAAGAGCGCCTAAGAGCGAAGAAGAAGAGAGTACAGCAGCAATGGACGCTGAGGGATAATACTACATTATTGCGTAGGTTCATAAAAGTCGCTGTTACGAAGTTGGGGGGTACATTACTGTATCCCCCAATTTGCTTTTTAACACACCCCGTCGTAGAGACGCGATGTTCCTCGCGTCTCTATGTTGGTAAAGCGTTTAAAGTGGTACGAGCATTCTTTAATGCTTCTCGAACTTGAGTAAAGCCAGTACCACCATAGCTGTTACGTGCGGCAACGACTTGAAGCGGGTTAATAGCTTGGTAAATATCTGCTTCAAAAGCTGGATGTAACTGTTTCCATTCTTCTAAAGTTAAATCTTTCAGAAGTTTATTTGCGGCAATACAAGTTTTAACGACTTTGCCCACAAGATTATAAGCTTCGCGAAATGGAACTCCCTTGGTTGCTAAATAGTCAGCTACATCAGTAGCGTTAGAAAAATCTTCGCATACAGCTTGTTCTAAGCGAGGAGTACGAAACTGCAACCCAGAGCGTAGCAATATTGTCATTGACTCTAAACAATCTGTAACGGTTTTGACGCTATCAAATAGACCCTCTTTATCTTCTTGTAAGTCCTTGTTATATGCCAAGGGTAGTCCTTTCATCATCACCAACAGCGCTTGGAGATGACCGAATACACGACCAGTTTTACCCCGTACTAGTTCTGGAACATCGGGGTTTTTCTTTTGGGGCATAATACTTGAACCAGTTGCACAGCTATCTAATAAAGTTACAAAGCCAAATTCTTGACTTGCCCAAAAAATTACTTCTTCAGCAAGGCGGCTCAGGTGAACCATAATTAAACTAGCTGCACACGTAAATTCAATCGCAAAGTCTCTATCGCTGACACCATCTAGACTATTTTCGTAGACAGTATCAAAATGTAATAGTTCAGCAGTATAGTGACGGTCGATAGGAAAAGTTGTTCCTGCTAAGGCACCACATCCAAGCGGTGATATGTTAACACGGCGCCGAACATCACTCAATCGTTGGCAGTCCCGCTCTAGCATTTGGAAATAAGCGAGAAGGTGGTGAGCTAAACTCAGCGGTTGTGCGCGTTGTAAATGCGTATAACCAGGTATTAAAGTTTCAACATTTTGTTCTGCAATATCGAGCAATACAGATTGAAATTCTCGAATTTTGCGTTGAATTTGTTCAATTTGCGCCCGTAAATAAAGACGAGTATCAGTACCAACTTGGTCATTACGCGAACGAGCAGTGTGTAATTTTTTGCCCACATCACCTGTAATTTCCGTCAGGCGCCGTTCCACAGCAAAATGTACATCTTCAGCATCAACACCTGGGGTAAACTTACCAGAGCGATACTCTTGACGAATTTGTTCCAAACCAGAAACAAGCTGTTCACCTTCCGATTCAGAGATAATACCAGTATGAGCAAGCATTTTCGCGTGCGCCACAGAACCAGTAATATCATACTCAATTAATTCAATATCAAAGTTAATACTCGCATTAAAGCGAGCAATATGAGGATGCAGTCCTGATTCAAATCGTGGACTCCAATTCGGTTGCTGAGTCATAAAAAGTTGTTGGGGAAAAGAGTAGGGTGCGTGACGCTAACAACAATCCTAAAACGAAGCTAGCTATCTAGTAGCGTCACGCACCTTACTTACGACAATGCTAACTTCCTAGCCGTAGCTAGTTAGATTACGAATCATATAGCCAATAGCCAGCCCAATCAACAGTGCCCATGCTTGCCCAGTTTGTACAAAGTGCGTAAACGACTTTTGTATCTGACCCAAGAGATTCGGGTCAGTAACATTCTGAGCCAAAACCGTCAAATCTATATGCCCCAGTCCAAATTGAAACACCCAATCACTAAAAATATCCATAAGCTCTCTTGTGGTACAGGCCAAAACGCCTGTGTATTAAAATACAAATTAAATAATGACAAACCTGTCATAACCTGAATACGCAGGTAATGTCCACTACAAAAACCACCCTAAGCAGAAATACTGACAGTCAGTACAAAGCTGAGAGCGAAAGCAGCTAAAATTACCCAATTTTTTGTTAAAAAACGTACCATCTTAAAGTTTACCGACCGTATTTGTGAATAAAATACAGTCATAACCTCAACACTCTTGAGGCGCCAACCGCAATTTCTCGGCTGTTCGTAAAATTTGTCCAGCTAGTACAGCAGAACCAAAGCCATTATCAATATTTACAACTCCAATACCTGCTGCACACGAATTTAACATCGTTAACAGTGGCGCCAGTCCACTAAAACTGGCGCCATAACCAATACTAGTAGGCACGGCAATTACAGGACAGTCAGCGAGACCTGCTACAACGCTAGGTAAGGCGCCTTCCATACCAGCAACAACAATTAACACAGAAGCGGATTCAATAACGTGACGGTTATTAAGTAAACGGTGAATACCAGCAACACCAACATCCCATAGTCGCTGCACACGAAAACCGCAAAGTTCAGCAGTCACGGCAGCTTCTTCAGCAATTGGTAAATCAGCAGTGCCAGCAGAAATAATACCAATAGTACCGTGATATTTCGGTTCTATTGTATCGGGAGTAATGGCGCAAATTCTCGCCATTTCGTAATAGCGCAGTTCTCTAACTTTAGGCTGCAATAATTGATATACATCCGATGAAATGCGTGTTGCCATAACTACAGGGTTACGCTGACGCATTACATTCATTATTTGGGCAATTTGCTCTGGAGTTTTGCCCTGTCCCCAAATAACTTCCGGAAAACCTGTTCTGAGTTCCCGATGATGGTCTATTTTGGCAAATTCTCCAACAGGTTCGTATGCTAAATCTTTGAGTTTATCGAATGCGGTATCGGTAGAAAGGCTACCATTCGCTACAGATTCGAGAAGGTAGCGCAAATTTTGGTCATTTGTCATTTAATTATTCTTTTACTATTAATTCATACTTATTCCATAATGTTCCACCTTGGGCGCCAAGGGCAGAAAATTTCACATTTTGAATACGGTTCCTGACTGCTACCAAAGATAATGGAGTTACTAAGTAAATCTCAGGTAAATATTCCTGCGTTATCTGTTGAGTTTTTCCGTAAATTTGCTTACGTTTATTGTCGTCTAATTCTTGTGCTGCTTCGATATATAGGCGCCCAATTTCTTCTTCCCAATCATTCACTTTTCTACCCATTAACTGTGACTGTCCTCGCTGTGGCTTTTGATTGAATGAATGCGAGTTGCCATCTGGTATCCATTTATTGGCGCCATCGTTAGGCTCAAGCGAACCAGTAAAGCCAAGAAGGTAACATTCCCAATCAAGCCCATTATTTAGTTTATCAACAAGCGTATTAAAAGAAATAGGATTTGCGTCTACCTGTATACCAATTTTAGCTAAATCACCCTTGATTTGTGCTGCCATTGTCACACGAGTTTTATTTTCCACGTTTGTATTCAACGTAAAACGCACACGATTTCCTGAAGCATCGACTAACTGGTTTTTAGCATCATAATTAAATCCAGCATCTAAAAGTAATTTCTTCGCCTTTTCTGGATTGTACTCGTAGACTTTTAAACCTTTTTGAGGTGATAAATAATACGGACTTTGAATATCAAGAGTGTTGTCAACTAATACTGGTACGTTTAGTCCTGCCCTGCCACTTCCTACTGCTACTTTTACTAGTGTTGCTATTGGTACTTGTGGTTTGCCTTAATTAAAATTGTAGGGTGGGCACTGCCCACCTTACTTATTAAGATTGTTTGACTTTAATATCGTGGATATTCCAGAAGGAACCACCTGTTGCAGAGTGTTTAATTCCTACAAATTTATCGCGTACAGCAGATAGTGAGTAGGGGTTAACTAAGTGAATTAAAGGTAAATATTCCTGTGCAAGTTGTTGTGACTCAGCGTAAATTGCTTTACGTTTTGCTTGGTCAAATTCTTGTGCAGCTTTTACATATAGTTCACCAATTTTTGCTTCCCAAGGATAAACAACTCGTCCTTCTATTGGTTTTGCTCCCGCGCGTGGTTTTAAGTTAAACATGTGTGAACCACCATCTGGAGTCCACAAGTTAGCGCTGGAGTTTGGCTCAAAATCGGCGCCAAAACCAATCATTCCTGCATCCCAGTCAAGATTATTATCAAGTTTATCTAAGAAAGCACTCCAAGCTACAGGGGTAAAGTCAACCGTAATGCCGACTTTTTCTAAGTCTTGTTTAATTTGCGCTCCCATTGCTTCGCGGATTTTATTTCCTGCGTTTGTAAGTAATGTAAACCGGACGCGGTTGCCATCAGAATCAAGTAACTGTCCGCGATTATCGTATTTAAAGCCAGCTTTGGTAAGCAACTGTCGCGCGCGTTCAGGACTGTAGTTATAAACTTTAAGTCCTTCACTAGGTGATAAATAGTAAGGACTTTTTGCATAAAGTGGAGAATCTTGGGGTTCTCCCAATCCTCGATAGATATTATTTATCATTGTTTGTCTATCGATGGCATAGGCAACAGCTTGACGAAATTCAACTGTATTAAACCAGCGTGACTTTACAGGGTTAACAAGCGGTACACCGTTACGTTTGCCTTTGTTAAGGTTAAACATCATAAACGTTGTGCTTGCCGCAGGTCCACCATTGTAAATTTTAAATTTACCTTGGTCTTCTTGAGCTTTCAACAGCGAGAAATAATCAGGTGTTACAGCGACATTATCAAGCCCACCCGAACGAAACTGAATTAAACCAGTATCGGTTGACTCAACAATTTGCCAAATGACTCTTTCTATATATGGCTGTTGTTGACCTTTGGCATCTTTACGCCAGTAGTAAGGGTTAGGGGTAAATATAATCCGTTCACCCGTATTATATCTGGCAAGTTTGTAAGGGCCGTTAACTATAATTTGGTCTGGAGGAGTATCAACGTCCCACTTCGAGAGGAATATGGGTTTTCCTTCAGAATCTTTAGTTTGGATAAATGGACGTAGTGCATGAGCTGGTAGAAGCGGTAAACCTGTTACACCAAGAAAAGGGCTAAATGGTTCAGGAGTAATAAATTCTACACGTCGTTCATCCAGCTTACGCACGCTAGGTAATAAACCTTTGGCGCCAACCCTGAGAACATCGCGCGCGTCAGTAGGAATTGCTTCGTTGAGATAAATATCATTAAAGGTAAAAACAACATCATCAACAGTTAGGGGTTTACCATCCGACCACTTCAACCCCTCACGCATCGTAAAAACAATTTTGAGCTTATCTGATGAAATTTGCCAAGATTCAGCTAAATCAGGTTGAATTTCACCTGTAAACGGGTCTTGAGTAACAAGTCCTTCAAAAGTCAACCCAAATATATTGGGAGATTCGTTACTAAGTGCGTAGTTAAAAGTTTTTGGGTCACTAAGGATACTTATAACAAGTTGATTCGTTTGCGCTGCACTCGTTTTCAGTCCTGCTGGGTTACAAGCATTCAGGGACAGGGTAACGAACACCCCAACTAACCCAATAATCCAAGTGCGCTTTAATTTTAATATTTTGGTCAATATTCGGGTCAAAATAGCCATATTCATACATATATAGAATTCCGATGCTGAAATGATATGAGTATATCTACTTAGTTAGTAAATTAATTCCGTAGATACACTGTTTGTGGCAATTATCATAGCAAATTTTTTGATTTCGACATGGAGATGGAGGCGCCTTACCTACAGTTTAGGGGTTTTGCGCTTGTAACCAACCTAGAAAATTTGTGGTTTTGCTGAAATATCTAATACCATTATCTTGTAATAACTGTGCAACTTCGCGCTTACTAAATTACGTAAAGTGTTCTCTATTTTGAAGAGCAGGAACAGTTAGGAGTTTATTTTTACGGTCTATCCAATCCTGCATAAAAAAGTATATCGCGTTCTTAAAACTTGATTGTTATTGAGTCATCGTTACATTTATAATTTAAGAGTTTTGTGCTTGCAACCAACCTAAAAAATTTGTTGTTTTGCTGAAATATCTAATAGCAGTATCCTGTAAAAATTGAGTAACTTGCTGTTGACCAAACTCTTTAGTATTAGCGCTTAGAAAAACTTTTGTGATATCAGGATGCAAACGTGCGTGTCGAATAATGCATTCTAGTATTATTTTATCAACTAAGTGTTTATCTTCTAAAATACCCCTTGCTAGACTTTCTTGAATTGTAGCAAATTCTAAGGGTATTTCTTCAGCTTTACTTGCAAGTTCATTACATGTTAAATCAAAACGTTTTTTAATATCACTTATCCTACCTTCAAAACTACTTTTTGACTTGTCTAGTCTAGAAGCTGTAAATTGAGCATTTATTGAAGTTTTATCTTGCAATGATTCGCTAATTTGAATGTCTACTTTACTAATAAAATCTTCGTTCTTTTTCTGTGCTTGTTGCCATGTCGTATGAGCTTCTAAAAAACAAATACTGGGTATTACTATAGAAATAGATGCTGGTGTATTGAATAGTAAGTCTTGGGCTTCAATATCCTGTCCCTTCGCAAGACTCATTATAAAATTAGTCTCAATGTATAGTATCACTTTCAACTTTTAATAATATGCCTTAGTCATTCCGCCTTGAATTAGTTGCAAAAAACCTATTTCTTGCATTTCTTTTGAATTCGGTGGTGTTTCTGAATTCCAATTATACCCTAAATCTCGTAGCCAAGATTCTATCAAAGTTACAAGATATCTATCATATATACTTTTGTCTTCAAAGCTAGGCTCATAACGGCTAAGTACATCCGCTGTATTTAAACTTAAAATAGGCTCAGACAATTTTTGACCGTCCCAGCGAAAAAACTCAATATTTTCCTTATCAGCAAGCATTACAAAAGGAATAGTGTTTTTTGTTGCAAATTCTAAGACATCTATAAGCCTTAAAAGCGCATATTTTCTAGTATCCGAGTTTTTAAAGCCATCTGCTTTACTTGTTACTTCGGCAACAAGTATAACATTTTCGTCTTTGTCTAAAGCAATCAGGTCAGGAAGTTCTATGTCTCTTAAGTTTGTTACTAACATTGCTAAATGTTCTTTACCATCGATGAAAGACTCTGAGTAAGTCTCTTTCCGCATCCAGTCATACATAATATTTAATTAGCTTGATTTGTGTAAGTTGGGCATTTAACTTACATGTTAAATTAAATTACAACTGTTGTGGGATGGGCATCCTTGCCCGTCCCATGCTAAGGGTAGTATTGCAGTTCTATATCAAAGTTATCTAGTTTTATATTAAGGGCGGGCAAGGATGCCCGCTCCACAAGATACAAGATAAGAGCATTTATTAATTTGCTTTTTCTAATAAAACTACTGCGTAGGCGCAAATTCCTTCTTCGCGTCCAACTGGGCCTAGTTTTTCATTAGTAGTAGCTTTAATGCCTATTTGTGTTGGTTCTAGTTGCAAGACTCCTGCTATTTTGTCGCGCATTTTTTCGATGTGAGGTTTTAGTTTTGGACGTTCTGCTACTACTACTGAGTCGATGTTGCCAATTTTCCAACCTTTATCTAGTATTAATTGATTTACTTGGCTTAACAAAACTAAACTATCGGCGCCTGCCCATTTTTGATCTGTTGGTGGAAAATAGTGTCCGATGTCACCTAAAGATAAGGCGCCTAACATCGCGTCCATTATTGCATGAGTTAGTACATCTGCATCGCTATGTCCAAGTAAACCGAGTTCGTGGTCAATTTCAACGCCACCGAGTATAAGACGGCGCCCAGTAGTTAAGCGATGAATATCGTAGCCGTTACCAATACGAATAGACATGGAAATAGTTAAGAGTTAGGAGTAGGGTGCGTGACGCCATAACAATCGCAAAGTGAAACTAATGAACTAGTAGCGTCACGCACCTTACGAGTATTGAGTATTGAGTTAGGAATTAAGAATTAATTTTTATCCTTAACTCATTAACTAATTAACTCATAAACTCGTACAGACACGATTAATCGTGTCTGTACAACTCCTAACTCTCTTGGTTTTGTTGTTCTTCCCAAGCTTTGAGTAGGTCGGGGCGCCGTGCCTTAGTACGTTCGATTTGTTGGGATAGGCGCCACTTAGCAATTTCTTTATGATTGCCGCTAAGGAGGACATTGGGGACTTTCCAACCACGAAAGTTGGCGGGGCGAGTATATTGGGGGTAGTCGAGGAGATTTTCCTCAAAACTTTCGTATTTAATAGACTCGACTTTGGCAACGGTGCCAGGAAGCAAGCGGGTGATGCCGTTGATTAATGCCATTGCAGGAATTTCACCACCGGTTAAAATAAAATCTCCAAGGGAAACCTCACGGGTAACAATTTGTTGTACTCGCTCATCAATACCCTCGTAATGTCCGCATATGACTATTAGCTGGTCATAGTTAATTGCTAGCTCTCGTAACAAAGGTTGATTGATGGTTTGTCCTTGAGGACTCATCAATATGACCTCTCTTCGCGGTAGAATTGGCAGCGACTCAACGGCGGCAAAAATGGGTTCGGGCTTCATGAGCATCCCGACACCACCACCGTAAGGTTCGTCATCGACTTTACGATGCTTATCGTTAGTAAAGTCGCGTGGGTTAACCAAATTGACTTGGGCAATCTGTTTGGCTAAGGCTTTACCCAACAGTCCTGAGTTGAGAACTGAGGTAAAACAGTCTGGAAACAGCGTAACTATATCAAAGCGCACAGTAATTCGTATTCGAGGACACTATCGTTAAGTTTGAATGTCGATTGCAGGGCGAGCTTTCTATGTTGTGTAGAATACATCAATTTGTATGTCGCGTGTTTGAAAGTACTGTAAATAGTACGTCAGATAGCACAAAAATTTTTCTAATTACTTAATTTATGTTTAAATATTGTCACATCTAGATTTAAATTAATAGATTAACTGGGTTAACAACTTCAAGACAATGCCTTCTGCTACTTAAAGAACGCTCCGTGTGTCAAGACCTGCTTTTATAGAGCAGTTTTCCGCGATTGGCTGTTCGACTGGTGAATCAACACCCAAATAGATAGCAATACGGGACATGTAGGGGACATGCTGCTTTTATATCGCAGAGGGTATCGAATGGTAATTGCCTCAATTCGATAAGAGCCAGTAATGTCCTTTAAGGAAACGGGAGCAAAATCATCAGATAAAGCTTGCGTACTTGTTTTATTCACCTGAAGTTGTTGACAGGAGATACACAATGCGGCAATTAAAAGCTAAATGGCTGGAAATGACGACACCCCAAGCAACTAAAACCGCCGTTCTCGTAATTGGAGGCGCCGAAGATAAGGTTCATGGACGCGAAATACTGCGAACTTTCGTAGCCCGTTCTGGTGAATCCGATGGTTATATTACTATTATTCCATCAGCATCGCGAGAACCCGGTATTATCAGTGGACGCTATGTCCGCATTTTTGAAGAAATGGGTGCCTCGAAAATTGAGGTTTTGGACATTCGCGAACGCGAGCAGTGTGAAGACCGTAATTTTAAAGAGTCCCTAGAAAACTGTACAGGGGTTTTTTTGACTGGAGGCGACCAGTTACGGCTATGCGGCGTTCTCTCAGATACTTCAGCGATGGATATTATTCGGCGCCGGGTACGTTCTGGGGAATTAACGCTAGCGGGCACGAGCGCTGGGGCAGCAGTGATGGGTCATCACATGATTGCCGGCGGGGGTAGCGGTGAGTCTCCCAACCGTTCGTTAGTTGATATGGCCACTGGCTTGGGCTTAATTCCCGAAGTGATAGTTGACCAACATTTCCACAATCGTAATAGAATGGTACGTTTGGTAAGTGCCATTGCGTCGCACCCTGACCGTATTGGCATTGGTATTGATGAAGATACATGCGCGATGTTTGAGCGCGACGGTTGGCTACAAGTCTTGGGTAAAGGCAGCGTTACCATCGTTGACCCTACCGAAGTCACCCACACTAACGAACCTTACGTTGGCGCCACCGAACCGTTAACGATTCATAACATGCGGATGCATATTCTCAGCCACGGTGATAAATATCACCTTTATCAACGCACAGCCTTACCCGCCAACTACCGAATTTCCAGCTGACGGAATAGTGTGTCAGGGGTTACACTGAGTTGACCGCTCCCGCATCGACGTTGCACGAGAAAAAGTGAGAATAATACGATGTAAGAAGAAAAAACTGTTTCATAAGAACAGTGAAGCGGTCATTCGAGTAAGAAACTAGAAATTGACTCCGAATCTCCATCTACCTATTCCCATGAGAATCCTCAAAATCCAGACCTTACGCGGTCCCAACTATTGGAGCATTCGACGCCACAAGTTGATTGTCATGCGCCTCGATTTAGAGAACCTCGCCGAGACGCCCTCGAATGAAATCCCCGGTTTTTACGAAGGATTAGTTGAGGCGCTGCCAAGTCTGGAGGGTCACTATTGTTCGCCTGGCTGTCGTGGTGGCTTCTTGATGCGAGTCAAAGAGGGCACAATGATGGGTCACATCATCGAACATGTTGCCTTAGAACTGCAAGAGCTAGCCTCTATGCCTGCTGCCTTTGGACGTACACGCGAAACTGCCACACCAGGAGTCTACCAGGTTGTTTTCGAGTATGAAAACGAGGAAGCAGGACGCTACGCTGGCAGAGCAGCAGTAAGACTGTGCCAAAGCATCGCTGACCGAGGACGGTACCCAAAAGCCGAACTTGAGCAAGATTTGCAAGATTTGCGTGACTTTGCCCGCGAAGGAGCGCTTGGACCATCGACCGAAGCCATTGTTAAGGAAGCTGAGAAAAAAGGTATCCCCTGGATGACTCTTGGCGCCCGTTTCTTAATTCAATTAGGCTATGGCGCTGCTTCTAAACGCATTCAAGCGACCATGACCAACAATACTGGTATTTTGGGAGTGGAGCTAGCGTGCGACAAAGAAGCAACCAAACGCATTTTGGCATCATCAGGAATTCCTGTTCCCAGAGGTACAGTCATCAATTTCCTTGATGATTTACAAGAAGCTATTGAGTTTGTTGGTGGCTATCCAATTGTGATTAAACCATTAGATGGCAACCACGGACGCGGTATCACAATTGATATTCGTAGTTGGGATGAAGCCGAAAGCGCATATGATGCCGCACGTCAAGTATCTCGTGCGGTAATTGTTGAAAAATATTACGTCGGACGTGACCACCGCGTATTAGTCGTGGACGGCAAAGTTGTAGCGGTGGCAGAACGTGTACCCGCACACGTTGTAGGTGATGGCAAATCTACAATTTCCGAACTAATTGAAGAAACCAACAATGACCCAAATCGTGGTGAGGGACACGACAAAGTACTTACAAAAATAGAATTAGACCGGACTAGCTATCAATTGCTAGAACGCCAAGGTCTTACTTTAAATAGTGTTCTACCTAAAGATAGAATTTGTTATTTACGTGCAACTGCCAATTTAAGCACTGGTGGTATAGCAGTTGACCGAACCGACGAAATTCACCCTGAGAATATTTGGCTAGCGCAGCGCGTTGTTAAAGTCATTGGCTTGGACATAGCCGGTATGGATGTTGTTACTTCCGATATCAGCCGTCCTTTGCGCGAAACCGATGGTGTAATTGTCGAGGTTAACGCTGCTCCTGGTTTTCGGATGCACATAGCTCCTTCGCACGGTACACCCCGTAACGTCGCAGGTGCCGTGGTTGATATGCTGTTCAAAAATGAACAAGCAAGTCGGGTCCCTATTCTCAGCGTCACCGGTACCAATGGCAAAACTACTACCACCCGCTTGTTAGCGCACATCTTCCGTCAAACAAGCAAAGTAGTAGGATATACTACTACAGACGGAACTTATATCGGAGATTACTTAGTAGAAGCAGGCGATAATACCGGACCCCAAAGCGCCCAACTAATTCTACAAGACCCAACAGTAGAGGTTGCAGTCTTAGAAACAGCGCGCGGAGGTATCCTTCGTTCTGGTTTAGCATTTGAAGCTTCTAACGTAGGAGTGGTGTTAAATGTTGCCGCAGACCACTTAGGATTAGGCGATATTGATACTATCGACCAGCTTGGGCATCTTAAAAGCGTAGTCGCCGAAGCTGTATATCCAGATGGTTATGCAGTACTTAATGCCGATGACCCACGAGTAGCGGCAATGGCAGAAAAAACCAAAGCGAACATTGCTTACTTCACAATGAAGTCGGACTCACAGCTAGTGCGTGACCATATTCAAAAGGGTGGAGTTGCGGCACTGTATGAGAACGGTTACATATCGATATTAAAAGGTGACTGGACACACCGAATAGAGAAAGTAGAAAATATTCCTCTCACAATGGGTGGACGGGCGCCGTTTATGATAGCGAATGCGTTAGCAGCATCGTTAGCGGCATTTGTACAAAACGTTAATATCGAGCAAATTCGAGCCGGGTTAACAACATTCCGCGCTTCGGTGAGTCAAACACCAGGACGGATGAACTTGTTCAACTTGGGTAACTACCACGCACTTGTAGACTACGCTCACAACCCCCACAGCTACGAAGCACTAGGGTCATTCGTCCGTAACTGGACAACTGGACAGCGAATAGGTGTAGTTGGAGGGCCTGGAGATAGACGCGACGAAGATTTTGTCATGCTCGGTAAACTTGCCGCTGACATTTTCGACCGAGTAATTATCAAAGAAGACGACGACACACGCGGGCGCCAACGCGGTACAGGTGCTGAGTTAATCTTGAAAGGTATCAAACAAGTTCAACCAAACTTTACCTACGAAACCATACTTGACGAAACTCAAGCAATTAACAAAGCACTTGAAGGGGCGCCAGACAATAGCTTAGTCGTGATATTACCCGAAAGCGTCAATCGCGCAATTCAACTAATTAAAGCGCGCGGAGTTGTTAAAGAGGAAACACAACAAACTCAACCTACAACCGTTAGTGACTCTTCACAAGTAGGCGCCTCATCTACCACAGTGGTAAATCGATTGTAGGGGAATCTCGTTGTAAGCGCTTCAACGCTTTTCCCTTAAGTACTTAAGTACTTACAACGAGCATTTTCTACTTCTTCTCATCAATATCATCATCCTGACCAGGCACCTCCGAATTCGGATTATTCAACTCATCCTTAAACCCCCGTAGAGTTTTACCAAGCGCACTACCCAACTCAGGAATTTTTTTCGGACCAAAAACCAATAGTGCAACTATACCAACCACCGCCACTTCCGTCCATCCCAATCCGAACATAAGTACCACCTACTAAAAATCTTCCTTAAATAACTATAATTGATCCCCCCAACCCCCCGATGACTTGGGGGGCTATAAATATTCTTCTCTTGTGGAACGGGCATCTCGATATGTCATGAGTAACGCTCCGTGAAGCATGTAGTATTGCACTTCGACGAAACGCTTATTAAGCAATAATTTCTTGGCTTATATCTTGCACAAGCGTGAATATTTTAATTAATATTACTAAGACTACGTTCCCACCCGCATGGGACTGTAAGTCCGAATGGCACTAAGAAAAGGCAGAAGGCAGAGGAATTAAGGCAGAAGGTAAAATTAAATAAGGTATTTATAGACAGTTTGGTTTACCAAACACTATTATTGACCGCAAAGTTTGATGTTTAGCAAAAAGTTTTACATTATCACTGTATGAAAATAAACCAAATTTAATCCCACTCAATCAGCGTGCTAGTACCTATGCATTACAACGAAGGCACCGTCTAAAAGTCTAGTCAGGCACCAATATTTAAAGCCAAGTAAAAATATAGAAGTAGATTATTTTATCTTGAACACTTTTTCATATAAAAGCATTGAGTCTCTAGCATTCGCGCATACTGAAACAGTTGTGGCGCGCACTATGCAGCAATCAATTTTTTTCGTAATAACTCTCTACGAATGGTCGTTTTTGCGTAAGCGCGATCGGTGCCGTTTTACACTATTACTGGTTGGCTAGAAGTTGCTAGTGAGCAAGAGGAAATAGAACCAGAAAAACAGGTGGTTGAATTATCTCTATGAAAGCAATTTACGGCAAGACGTTGTGCAAAATAATGTTCACCAAATATATGTAGAGACGTTACATGTAACGTCTCTACGGCAATTTTACGTTGTTATAATTTTAAGAGTTCTGCTATTTGTTTGATTAGTAGGTCAGGTTCGACAGGTTTGGCTATGTGTTGTTCAAAACCTGCGGCAATTACTTGTTGAGAGTCTATATCGGTAGCGAATGCGGTGAGGGCAATAGCGGGTATTTGTTGTATAAGAGGTTCTGAGCTAGTTCTTACAGCAGATTGCGAGTAAATGAGGTACACCAATATTTGTCGTATAAATAGGTAAAATAGAAACTCTACCTAATTTGATTAATTACTAACATTTTAGACATTTTTCAATTACTGTACCTCACCAACCTGCAATCTGCTGTATTTGCTGTATTAGCTCGTAACCATCTGTTTCTGCCATACCAACGTCACTTAATAGTAAATTTGGTTGGAATCTTTGTATAATTTGTAATGCTTCTGCTGCGGAAGATGCACACTCTACTAAGGCGCCTGATTGCTCTAATATAAAGCTAATTAATTCGCGCATATCAAATTGATCGTCTACAACTAAAATTTTTACTCCTTCTAATTGAATGTCATCAACCTGCAAATCTTGATTATTTGTGTTGCGTGTAGAGGTCGGTAGTAGTGGCAAGTTAACTGTAAAGGTTGCCCCTTGCTCTAAGCCTAAACTTTCTGCTTGAACTGTGCCACCGTGTAGTTCTACTAGTTGATGAACAATTGCTAACCCAAGTCCTAAGCCACCAAATGCCCTTGTTGTACTTCCATCGTATTGTCGAAAAGCATCGAATACAAAGGGAAGAAATTCAAAATTTATGCCAATGCCTGTGTCACTAACTTTTATTTGAGCATAATTATTTATTGATTCGAGGCGAATTTCTACTTGTCCTCCTTGGGGTGTAAATTTAACGGCGTTTGAAAGTAAATTCCATACGATTTGTTGGAGACGGTTTGAATCTCCTAAAACTATAATTGGGCTGGGTTCGATTAGTGTTTCAATTTGAATTGATTTGGAAGAAGCTGCTAAACTAATTGTTTCAATTGCTGAGGTGATAACTTCACTCAGTTCTACCGCAGAAGAATCAAGGCTGAGTTTGCCTTGAATAATTTGAGAAACATCGAGTAAATCTTCGACTAGTTTAATTTCTAATTGTGTATTACATTCGATTGTATCTACAGCACGTTTGTATGTGTTGGGGTCGATTTTTCCAGCTTGTTTACGCAAAAATTGCACCCAACCAAGAATAGGACCAAGTGGGGTACGCAGTTCATGGGAAAGTGCTGCAAGAAATTCATCTTTGATACGATTGGTTGATTCGGCTTTTGAGCGTGCTAGTTGCTCTCTTTCAAGGAGTTGTTCTCGTTCTTGTTCTCTTGCACGTAATGCTATCTCAACTTTTTGACGTTCGCTAATTTCATTTTGTAAAGATTGATTTATTTGATTTAACTGAGTATTTTTGATTTCTAGGGTTTGAGAGTATTTTTGCAGTTCTTGGTATAATCCGGCATTTTCTAGAGAAATTGCTGCTTGAGATGCTAGTAAAGTTAATACTTCTATATGGTTTTGGGTAAATGCACTGCTTAATAGATTATTTTCTAGGTATAAAATTCCTTTAAGCTGGTTTTGATAAATTATTGGTAAACACAGTATAGATTTTGGTTGAAATTTCTTGATGTAAGCGTCATCAACAAATAGTCCTTCAGTTGTGGCATTATTTAATACCAGTCTAGTTTGGCTTCTAGCAACATAATTAATTAATGCTACTGCGTTATCTGGAGATGTGCTTAATACTTGAGGTGGTAATAATATAATGTTGTCTCTATCGGCAAATCCGGAAGCTACTAGTACCCATTGCCCTTGTTGCTGTAGCAGTAACATTCCTGTTCTGGCGCCTGCATTTTCAATGACGATGTTGATTAATTTGTCAAGTAGTTTTTCTAGAACTATTTCATCTGAAAGTGCGTGAGAAGCTTTGATAAAAGTGGCTAAATCGAATGAAGCTAACCCGAATGTTGAAGATGGTGTTTTCGTAGCTTGCGTTTGGTTGAGAGATGCTAACTTGGGATAGCGTTGTTTTAAAGAAAGAACTTTTGCGGTGGCGCCCCAACGTTGATAAGCATAGTAAGCGTCAATTAAATAGTCAAATGCTATACGTTCGCGACCGCGTGCGCTCATAAATTCTGCTGTTAATTCTAATGCGAGTGCTTCCTCTTGAAGATAGCCATGCTCTTTGGCGTCAATTACTGCACGCTCGTAATATTCGATTGCGCGGTCGTTTTGTCCTAAACAACGTGCTTTTTCTGCTTCTACCAACTCGTACTTGTGCAGAAAATTACAAGGTGCATTCTTCGCACGGTAGTGTAAAGTTTCTTGGTTTAATTCAACTTGATTTAGATATTGTTGCTTTAAAGCTTGGTCTTGCGAACTCGAATATACTTTGAGCAGCGTTAAAGAATGATAAAAATTATACTTATACTCCATCATCATCCCAGCGACACTAACTAAGTTTTCCTCAATGGTCGTGGTATAAGCTAGCGCTGCCACATAATCTTTAAATAAATAAGCCAAAATTAATTTAAACAGGTAAAAGCAAAAAAGCAAAGTCTTCCAATTTGCTGCTATAACAGTAGGCAACATTGTTTCTTCATTGAAACTTTCACCTGTTAAAGTATGATGATTTTCATTACTAATAAGATTTAATACAATTTGTCTAGAAATTCTGATATAATAAATTCCTAATTCTTGTTTAAAACTCTCTACTTGCTCAACTAATGGTAAACTTTTTCGAGCAATTACTTCTAAATTTTCTCCACTAAAGAATGAATAAATAACATATTCAGCGTTACCGTATGCTAAAAATTCTGGATTACCTGTTTCAATCGCACTTTCACTTGCCAATTGTAAGGTTTGTATGGCGGCTCTAATATGCTCTTTACTATGTTGAATATGACTTGCGTATACCTTTAATACATTAGCTCGTAAAGCTTTATCGTTATATTTATCTAATACTTGTAACGATAATTTACCAAACTCATATCCGCGTTCAATGTCTCGATATACCGCGCACAGTAGCATACCATAAATGCAATAAGCAAAAGCCGAAGTAGCACAGTTTCCATGCTTAACCGATATATTTGTCATTGTTAACATCATCGGCATAAACAATTGAGGTCTATTTATATAAACAGGCCCTGGCATTGTATTTAAAATTTCAATTGCCGCTTTTTTGTAAGGGTTATTAATATCTGGCAAATTAATTAAGTCGGCTATTTGACTATTCTCAAATTCTAATTCTTGTTTTAATTGTTCGCAGTAATGAGTGATTTCTGGTTCAGTAGTTGGTTGCCTTACTTCCAACATTTGTAAACATAAGAGTGCGGTATCAATTGAATAAGTAAAATTTCCTCTGCCGATATCTACTTGAATTTTTCTTTTGTAGATATTAACTGTGTCTAATAAAGTTTTTATTTGTTTTAAAGCAATATCTATTAAAGCTTGAGATTGTTGATAGTTTCCGTTTAAAAACTCTGCCTTAATTGTCGAATCGTATATATTAATCGTTAAATTATATTGATGCGTCCAACTGTCATTTGCTAGTAAGCTTAAAGCTGTTCTTAAATACTTCAGCGCAGGTTCATAGGCAATTGCTGCTTTCGCCTTTCGACCTGCTATTAAATTTAATTCTGCTAAATAATTTTTACTTAATTGGCTTGTAATTAACTCCGAACCGATGTTAAAGTGGTTAACGATTTCAAAAATTTTATCTTCAAGTTCAGACTTGGGTGTATGTTCGAGTAGCAGTTGCCCAATATTTAAATGAGTTTGAGGTTTTTCAATTTCAGGGATAAGCGAATAAGCTGCTTGTTGTACACGGTCATGTAGAAACCTGTAAATGATTATTGGTTGGGAGTCAGATGCATTATTCTGCTCAGTTGTTAGCTCTTCTAAGTTTATGACTAAAGGAATTTTATAAGCTTCGTTCATAGGCAAAATTAATCCTGCTTGTAAAGCTGACCATAAATCTAATGCTGTTTGAGAAAAAGACTTTTGGTTGACAATACTAAGTACGTCTAAGCTAAATTTGTCTCCAATACAAGCAGCTAATTTCAGAATATTTTGATTAGTTGGTGACAGCTTTTGAATTTGGTTGACCATTAATTCAACTACATTAGCGCTAATGTTAATACCTTGTAGCGTTTCTATATTCCATTGCCAGCAACCTTGCTCAAAGTCAAAAAATAGTAGATTATCTTGATAAAGTGATTTTAGTAGTTGAGATACAAAGAAGGGATTACCTTGTGTTTTATTATAGATTAATTGAGCAAGGGAAGTAATTATACTGATTTCGCTACGAAATGTATCGGCAATTAACTGGGTAACATGAGTAAGCTGTAACGGCGCCAAGACAATATTATTAATAGTTGCTTTATTTTCTCTAATTTCATTTATTGTCACTATTAGTGGATGCCTTGCATTGACTTCGTTGTCTCGATATGCGACTATTATCAATAGATACTCGCTGTTAAAATCACGCATCAGCAAGTTAATTAACTTTAGTGATGCAGAATCTGACCATTGCAAATCATCAAGAAATATCACTAAAGGGTGTTCTTTTTGGCAAAATACTTTAATAAATTGTTCAAAAACGCGGTTAAATCGATTTTCAGATTCTGATGCTCCTAGCTCTGGCGCGGCATCTTGAACACCAATTATTAGTTCCACTTCAGGAATTACATCGATAACTACTTGACCATTGCCACCGAGTGCTTCTAGTATTTTGAGGTGCCAATAGTTTATTCGCTCGACACTCTCAGTAAGCAACTGTTGCATCAATTCTTGAAAAGCTTGAATTAATGCAGCATAAGGAATATTGCGCTTAAACTGGTCAAACTTACCTTTGATAAAATACCCACGCGCTTCAACGATTGGTTTCTGAACTTCGTAAACTAAAGACGATTTACCAATTCCCGAATAACCACTTACCAACATCATCTCAGTTGCACCCGCACTCACACGCGCGAAAGCACTCATTAATGTTACTACCTCAGTGGAACGTCCATAGAGCTTTTGCGGGATTACAAATTGACTAAATAAATCTAGTTTTCCGACCTCAAAGGGTTCAAATATACCTGTTTCAAGTTCTTTTAAACATTTTTCTAGGTCAGCTTTTAACCCTAAAGCGTTTTGATAGCGGTCTTCAGGAGTCTTTGCCAAAAGTTTCATTACAACGTCAGAAATTCCTTGGGGAATCTCTTTCAACCCTTTGGAACTAGCAATTATACGTGGAGAAACCGGAGCTTTAGCAATATGGCTGTAAACTAACTCCAATGGGTCTGTTGGCTCGAACGGCAACTGTTGAGTCAGCATCTCGTAAAAAATAACACCTAGAGAATAAAAATCTGTACGGTAATCGGTTGAACGATTCATCCTTCCAGTTTGCTCAGGTGAAATATAAGCAAACGTCTCTATTCCTACAAACGAAGCTGCATTACCGAGCCTAGTGTTACTAATCGTCTGATTTTCTGTAGATAATCGTGTTGCATAGCTAAAATTGCTTAATTTAACCTGTCCTCTTTCTAAATCAAACAAGACATTTGCTGTTTTTAAATTTTTGTGAATTACTTTACAAGTTGAATGTAGTGGCGCCAAAATATCGGCAAGCTGAATAGCAATTTTTAGAAACTCGCCATATTCGAGCGCACGGTGACTTAATAATTTAGAAAGCGGTTCACCTGCATATTCCATTACTAGCGCAGAACCACGACGCAATTCTTTTAAACTTAATGGTTTTATTATTCCAGCTATGCCAAAATCGTCTAAATACTGTAAAATACCATATTCGTGTTTTAGTCTAGCTATTTCAACGAGAGTAGGAAATTCGGCATCGATAAATTTCACCAATACAGGTAATTTAGCTGATTCTTCCAATCCGCGATAAATAACGGTACTATTATCTTGGTAAATAACCTCTTGAAACTCGTAACCTTCGAGGAATTCAATCATTATTGTTGCTAGTTTTAATAAGACATTGTTGGATTCAGATTTTGTCAAACACGCTAGCTTTTTAGTTATTATAAAATTATTAAAGTTATAAGTATTTAGTTAATTATACCTAAATAATGTGGAGTCGTCAGGTTCAATTCCGGCGCCTCCACGTACATAATAGTTTGTGTAAATTTAATCACTTACACGCTCGATTTTATTCTTGTGTTTCTTCGCTTGGTTCTGACTCGGTTTGTTCTGCTTCTGGCTCAGGTTCGGCTTTCGCAACAGGTCTAACTGGTTTGGGACCGCGCGCTAATGCTGGATTAGCTGGTGGTCTTGAATCATCACCGAAGGAACCTTTTTTACCTTTGCCAGAACGTTTATCTTTACGGTCGTTTCTGTCATTACGGTCATTACGGTCATCACGGTCGTTACGCTTTGAACCTTTAGGGTTTGAATCACGAGAGTCTTCAACATCTGAATCTTCGGAATCTTTGTCAGTTCTCTTTTTAAGTACAGGTAAAGGAACAGGTGAAGACTGGGATTTTGGTTCTGCTTGTGGTTCTGCTTGTGGTTCTGATTGAGTTTCAACCTGAGCCTGACGTTCAGATTTCTTGATTGGACGTTCTACCATTGTTAATTTATATTAAGGTAATTGTATAATACCGCGCTTTGGTGATATGTAAAGTCGCAGTATCACTTTCAGTTGAAACGGTATATAACGAGTTTACAAGGAGTAGAGTAAAACAACATGCGGTTTTCATACTCCCAGGAGGTTTCAAAATGGCGTACAACGAATTTACTTGGAGCAAGGCTAGGCAAGATTTTGGGCTAACGGCAATTGAAGGAACACGCTTTTTTCCAGAAGTTGAGCCAGTGGCGCCGAGTGATTTGTTAAGGATGTTACTTGCACGCACTTTACCTTGGGCAACCGCAACAGGAAATGAGAAAGCTCGTTCGGAAGGTATTATTAATCCGATTTTGTTAGAAGTGCGCGATATATTAGAGCAGCAAATTAGCGTCTTTTCTGGCGAGAAGTTTGATGTTGACGCAAGCGTTGGGCTGAACGGTTTCTGTGATTTCTTGATTAGTAAATCATCCGAACAAATCGAAGTTGAGGCGCCTGTCGTTGTAGTTGTAGAAGCAAAGCAAGAAAATATAAAATCTGGGTTGGGACAATGTGCGGCAACAATGGTAGCTGCTCAAAGGTTTAATCAAAATAAACAGCTACCTGTAAAAGCTATTTACGGTAGCGTTACTACTGGGACGCAATGGCGATTTTTGAAGCTTGAGGGAAACATTTTAACTTTAGATTTAATGGATTATCCAATTCCACCTGTAGAGCAAATTTTGGGATTTTTGGTTTGGATAATCAAGCAAAATTAATTACATGGGATACTGAACGGCGCCAAATTCCGTTTAGGATATTTTGATATATAGGAATTGTTGGGTTACGCTGTCGCTCCACCCAACCTACTTTAGAATGTGATGGGTGCTACTGGTTCGATGTCTGGGTTAAAGCCGCCTATTTGGTTGGTTCGTAGTACCCATGCGGTGGCGCCAAGTTTGAGAAATGTTTCTAATACGGTATCGTTGGCTACACGGGGGAATATAGAACGCCAAGAGAGCAAGCCACTAACTAGGTTTTTGATGGGGTCGTCTTCTAAACTGCTTCCTAAACTTTTGCCTGGTTGTTGCCAGTCTACACGCGCACCGAAAGGAAGAATTTGACATTTTAACTTTTTACCTAGTTCTTCAAGTTGCTCTAAATTATCTGCTTGTTCGGGATATTCTTTTATCCACTCGTCAATGAGAGAATTAGAACGGATAGCTTGAGTTATTTGTTTGAGTGCTGCGTATAGTGCTTGGTTGGAGTCTTGAGAACAGTTGTTTGCGGCGCCTACATAAGTACCTCCTGTTCCGTCACCGATACGATAGCGTGCTGCCATAATTTCGAGTTGGCGAATCATTTGGTCTAAAGGTGAATATACTGTGCCTTCGGTGGTTTCAAAGTATCCTGTGAAGGGTTCAAATTTGATTAAAGTATCACATACGGGACGTATTCCTGCCCAGCCATACTGACGGTCGCCTAAAAATCGTGACCAATGCAATGTTCCTGCTGTTAACCCATCTATATTTTGGGTATATATTTGATGGTACACAATATCAAATCGTAGTTCGTCTGTTAATGGTTCGCGTACTACTGTTGCTACACCATAAGCAAAGTGTCCAAAGTATACAGGCCCTTTTGCTGCTGCCTCAGTTTTTCTACCGCCAATCCCACCGTAGTTATGTAGTAGTAGCGCGCGCTCTCCTTCTCGCCAGGTTTGTTCGCTCTGTATATTTCCTGAGTCGTAACAAAGTAAAGCAGAACTTATTTTACCTTTTTTCAGAGCTAAATTATCCCAAGATTCTTTTTTGATATAGTGTTTTACTTCAGATTTACCGATGATTTTACGTTCTGGTTTTAGTTCAAAAAGCGCGCGGGGAGCAATTGAACGCACTACAAATCGTTTAGACTCATTTTGGGCACCATATATATACCACCCTGTTTGATTAATCGGTGATTTTTCAATATCTTGGTTAGTAAATGGTTGTGTACCATCAACATTAGCTACTACAGAAGGCATTGACACAAATTCTTCGGCGCCGTCAAATTTTTTAGAATCACGGTTATAATGTATCACGCGAAATAAATCATTCCCTATTGGCTCGATAAATTGTACTAATGCGTAGTATAAACCTGTTATTTGTATTGGTTCACGTTTGATACAAAGATAATCTTTATCACCTATCTCCATTAATATTGGGTCATCCAACATTACCATGATGTCATCATAAGGATGGGCGCCTGCTAATGATTCGAGGGGGTTTACTAGGCGCCAGTGATTAACACGGGTAGGAAGAATTAAGCCTTGCTCGGTGCTATACTCTGCTTCAGCATTAAAATGCACGTCTTTTGTTACCGAACGCACATCTATGAGTAGTTCAGAAATATCTGAAAAGCGTAGTTGCACAACTTTTCCAAGTAAATATTCATAACCTTTTGCAGTATGATGCACCTCAAATAAGACTTCTTTAATCGCACGACGCTGATTTTTAGGTGGCAAAATTAGGCGCCCCATCCAAGCACCAATAGGTTGATACTCTGAAGATAAAGATTGCTGTAGCGGGTAAAAATCTGGATGGTTAAATATAGCTTCCCAATACTTTTCGTAGTTGCTTTGATGACGTGGGGGAGCAAGTTCTTTTAAATAAACTGTATCTTGTAAAATTCCAGAAACCCAATCAATCGTTTGCTGTAAATAAGTGCGACCATCGGGTAAACGTTTATTTGGGTCCATCACTCCCCCAGGTAGTTGATGACCAACTTTACCCAAAGAAATTAAGCTAACTTTACCGCGTCGCTTTGCACGGTTCCAATAAGACAGAAAAAATAACTTCCAACGTTTGGGAAAGGCAATGGCACCTAACCTTTCCAGGGGGTCTTTTTTCCCAGCTAGGTGATAAACATGTTGAATTTTAAGAATATTATTATTACCACTGAATACTCCCCCTAGGGAAATAATATCAATCGGTGGTGAAAAAAGTACATCATCAAGATAAGGTGCAGCAGCCATTGATATTTGTCCCCCACCGCTAAACCCAATTAGAGTGATAGGTACATTACTACCAGGCTGATATCCATGCTTTATTAAACTGTTATATATTACTTGCGCGGTTCCTCGATTGTAAATGGCGCCATATCGTTGGTCAGCAGAAACCCACACTACTAATGCATTGCGTATATTAATAATGGCACCAAGTATATTCGCAGGATTTTTGATACGTAGTTTATCAGCAAATCGCCAAAACCACGATAACGGGTAATCTTCAGTTAAAGAACGATTTAGTACCGAGTACGGCATTACTCCTCGTATTAAATGAAAGCTTTCGGGTAATGCTGCCGTTAAGTCACGGAGAAATCGCTCAACATCAGGTAAATATTCGTACTTTGCTTGTCCAACTCCGTCTAAGTAAATAATATAATGAGATACTTTATGTGGTGGCGCCTCAGTTTGCTTTTCAAGTTCGGGGTAAATACTTGTATCAACCGTATCACCAAACCATCCAGCCCACCAACCGAGTGCTTCTATAGGTGCCAGCATTGCCGCCAAAATCAAAGCAATAAAACCAATAATACCTAAATTAACTGTAATTTTAAATGTGCGTGTTAATGCTGCATAAGTACCATTTATAACAGGCTGAAACTGAAATAAAGCTAACACACCAAGCAATGCGACCAGAGCTAAAACCAAAAATTTGATAACTTGCTTTCTCCGACTCATCTTCTTCTCCTCCGGTGTGACTGGCGCTTATTTCCAAAACCTGTTTGCAAAGTTTCTTCTAATTGTCGCAAATCAGTGACAAGATAAGTTCCTGCGGCAGTATTAGATAACCACTTTCCAAAAGTTGCTACTGGTTTACCAATACTACGCTGTGCCACCTGAAGTACAAACCAACCAATAATACCGCACCAGAATACTTGCCACAAAGTTAAACTAGCAGTAATTGAAAATCCTCGCACAAATCCCAGCAAATTCCACAGCGATAGCAAAATTTGAACTGGAATCCCCAAATACGGTAACGCAATGAAGAACGAAAGCAATAACGGCGCCGTTGCCAGTCCCAAAGTGCGATACACTACACTAAACTGAACATCTGCTCTAAATAGTAAATTACTAACACCCCAAACGCTCAAAACCCAAAATAAATAACTAAAAGCAAATAATAATGCCGAAATTAGCAAACACAAAACAAAACGTAATCTACTAACTCGATTTACAAATAATACAATTGCCTGAGCCAGCGCATTAGAAAGACCCACCAATAACAGCAAAATAAAAATTGACCTATTACCTTGAGGAAAACTTTCCATCATCCTAAATGCTTCTGGGTTCAGCGTTATTGCTGCAATTACCACTTCCCAAAATTTATTTAGTATCTGTGTACTCATGATGCAGGCGCCTACCTATCTTGGTTCTAATTTTACAAACATGAATGGTGTATCAGGAGTCACTGAAAAACCATCGAATGAATAATTACCCCAGGTTTTTTGCTTTTCGTCAAAACCACCTAAAACCCCATTCACATAAACGTTCTCTGTACGTTCTTTCCCATATTGACGTACAATGCGTTCTAGAGCAACTGGAATCATGAAGTTGTTTCCACTCCCTGCATTTGATGATTGATTTATCAATTTTGTCGCTCCTTTGCGTGTATTCAATGCTCTATTAATTAAATCTAGTGCGCGTTTTGCTGTTTGCTGATTTTGCCAAAATGCTGATGTGGTTGGATTCTTAAAAATTTCACCAAACGTTCCGTAGACAAACTTTGCATTGTAGCGTCGGTTATCAATTGTTAAATTATTGATTGCTATTATATTTCCTCTTTTGTCTTTAACTAAATTGAAGTTTACGTTTCTTTGTGTAGATGTTTGGGCAGGAGTTGAGATTATTGCGCTAGGGTAAAATAATGTTAAGGCGCCTGCTATCAAAAGTGAAGAAGTAATTTTCATATCTATTCAACTATAAACCTTATACATAGCCTATATTACTACTGCGTAATATCCGCTGTGACATAAAATCCGATTTGATGATTTATGATTATGCAATCTTTACTGTTAATGAGCTATTTGTGAAGTTTATTTAAATGACAACCAATCATTTATTTCGCGTGCTAACCATTCCAGTTCAACTTCAGATTTTATACTGCCTGTATTAACTTTAAGTTGATATTCGTTAACACCAGCATGAATAGTTAGCTGTGAAGGAACTTCTATATGTTTACCATCGGTATCTTTAGAAAAGTGCTTAGGTGTGTAAACTACCTTATTGATATTATTAATACGCAAGCGAGTTTTACCGAATAAGCAAAATATTACCCAGTACACCATAAAGATACCTACGCCCCAAAAGGGTAGGGAAAACAAAGTTAGAGCGATATTTATGGGAGATGGCATACTCAAGGCGCCTGCTGTCCAAGCAAAAATTCCCGCATTCCAAGCAACGGCAAATAACCCTATAAATGTTATCGATGCGTCAAGACCCGATGGTGGTATTAATATTTCTAAGGCGCCTGCACTTTTGGTAAGTTGAATTTTACTCCCATTTGGTTTTATACCAGTAGTTACTAGTTTTGCTGGTGCCTCTAATACTTCTATTGCATGGTGTGCAGAATGTAATCTTCTATCTAAACTGGGTTGCGTCATTAACTCTAACCAGTTTGTAAAATCTATACTTAAATTAGTTGCTTGTTTAAATTGAATTTTTAAATTATTTTGCGGTAAGTCAGCAGGATGTGTACCTGTACAACAGTGAATTAATGTGGCGCCTAAACTATAAAGGTCAGATGCAGGAACTGCGCTACCTCCAAATTGTTCTGGCGCCATATACCCATAAGTTCCAACAACGGTATGCTCTAAGTTAGATGATGTGATTGTTTTAACTGCACCAAAATCTATTAAATAAACTTGTATATTATCAGGTTTTATATCTAGCAATATATTACTGGGCTTGATGTCACGGTGGATAACTGGAGGATTTTGTCCGTGTAAATAAATAAGTATTTCTAAGATTTGTCGTGCAATTTCTTTAACTTCTATTTCTGTAAAACTATGCCCTTGTTTAAGATGCTGTTCTAATGTTGGAAAATTTATATAAGTTTGGACAAGGGAAAAATATCCAGATTCTTGGGAGTCAAAACTATCTATATAGCACGGAAGCTTAGGGTGCGTTAAGTTTTTCAATATTTCCACTTCGCGTTCAAATAGCTTTAAATCATCCCACTCAAATTCGTCATTGAATAACAGTAGCTTGATAACGACAGACTCTTGTGTTCTCAAGTCGCGTGCTAGTAAAGTTCTTTTCCCAGCTTTCTTACTCAGTTCGCTTTGAATTTCGTAATTTCCCAGTATTTTCCCAATTATATCTTTCACGTTTATTCCTTGGTAATGCTCAAACCTAACCAATCACGCACGTTCGTGTGCTAACCATTGCACTTCAGCTTCGGTGTATAAATTAAGATTTCCAGAAGTGACTGAGCTATTTCTTTGACTTCTGCTTCCGTAAAACTACGCCCCGACGTGGTATATTGTTCAAGAGTTTTTGCTTCTATATAAGTTTGAACAAGCGCAAACCCCTTTTGTTCAGGATTATTAAAATAATCTATATAACTGGGTATAGCTGATGCTTAAGGGTTTTGAGAGTTTCAGCTTCACGCTCAAATAGCTTTAAATCATCAAAACGAGAAGTCATTACTAAAGGATAATCGCTTAATGACTACTTGTTGATTTGATTGCTAGTCACGAGGTAAGAGAGTGCGTCTTCCGGCTTTTTTTCCTAGCTGCTGTATTATCTCGTAGCTCAAGTGCATTGAATTTGTCATTACTCACTTCTAAATATAGATGATTATGTTGATTTATGAATATCTATTAATACAATAGCAAGAGTACAAATTTCGTGCTGTTGTTGCGCTTAGAGATAGATATGTAAAGATAACTGGAGAGCGGTGTTCGCTCTTAACGGGTTAGTCGTGCTTTTATTAATGGGTAAATTTTTATTATGACTTCTAAACTTTGGTCTTATGTTACTCCTGGTATTCCTGATGATTTATTCGACAATTTACCGGGTATTCCCTTAAGTCCACGCGAAATTAGATTACAGTTATTGTCACAATTACGACTGAAGTCTGATTCCGTATTGTGGGATATTGGTGCAGGAACGGGAACTATTCCAGTTGAAGCAGGATTACTATGTTCACAGGGTAAAATTGTTGCTGTTGAACGTGATGAAGAAGTAGCAAATTTGATACGACGTAATTGTGAACGTTTTGAAGTTCAAAACGTTGAAGTTATTGAAGGAAGCGCTCCAGAATGCTTACACGACTTAAAAGCGGCGCCTGATAGAGTATGTATCGAAGGGGGACGCGCTATCAGTGAAATTATGCAGGCAGCATGGAGTTATTTACCCGCATCGGGTCGAGTCGTGGCAACAGCTGCTAATCTAGAGAGTCTGTATACTATTTCTCAAAGCTTTGCTCAATTACGAGCAGTAAATATCGAAGTCGTTCAATCTTCTGTTAACCGCTTAGAAATGCGTGGTTTTTCTCAAGCTTTTGCTGCTGTAGACCCCATTTTTATTTTGAGCGGAGAAAAATTAGATTAATTAAATTAACAAATAAAATAAATTGTTTAGTAATAGGAGATGCAAAAAGTGGCGAATCAATCAAAAATCCATAATCCACAATCTACAATCAAAAATCAGGCCGTTCCTTGGACTCGCATTTTTAGCGGAGTCGTTGCAATTGCAGTTGCCCTTACTGCTACGCTTTTGGGTGGCTGGTATTTTACGTTTGTTTATGCGGTGATTATTTATCTTGGTCAAAACGAGTTTTTTGACCTCGTGCGTGCTAAAGGTATTGCACCTGCTGCGAAAACCACCCTTGCTGTCAGTCTCACCCTTCTTGGAATTTGCACTGTTGATGGAAATCTTGCTGATGCTGTAATGCCTATTGCTGGTACTTTTATTTGTTTTTACTTACTTTTTCAACCTAAAATTGCCACTATCGCTGATATTTCTGCTTCTATTTTAGGTTTATTTTATACAGGATATTTGCCTTCTTATTGGGTAAGATTACGACAAATTAATACTAATAGTGCCGCAAATTTGCCTTTGGGAGGTTATTTCCCATCTTCTTGGAGTGATTTATTTGATAGAGCTAATGTAACTTCTATACCTCAAGGGTTAAGTGTTACGGTTGTAACGTTTTTATGTATTTGGGCTTCTGATATCGGCGCCTATTTTGTTGGTAAATATTTTGGTAAAACTCCGCTATCGGGTATTAGTCCGAAGAAAACAGTCGAAGGCGCCTTGTTTGGTATAGGTGGCAGTGTTACTGTTGCAATAATTAGCGCGTACTATCTCAAATTTCCGCAATTTTTACTCACAGGCGCCGCGTTAGGATTATTAATTGGTATCGCAAGTCTTTTGGGTGACTTAACCGAGTCGATGCTCAAACGCGATGCTGGGGTAAAAGACTCTGGACAATTAATTCCCGGTCACGGTGGTATTTTAGACCGTACTGACAGCTACATATTCACGGCGCCACTCGTATACTACTTTGTAACACTTTTGCTACCACTATTTAACTAGCAACCGATATTTTATAGATGCGCGAAATGTGAACTATTAGTTTTACTAATAAATTAATTAAGATTTCCTTAACGTTTTTTGGTAAAAGTAAAGATAGTCTTTGTGCTTACGTAGCACTATTTGTTAGTCAACAGAGCAGGTGGAAACTATGTTAGTGTGCCAATCCTCAGCAGCTTATGTGACAAAAGTAGAAAGTAGCAGAAGAATTTTACCCGTACCGCCATTAATATCTAGCCATAAAGCGGGGTGGGAAAACATCTGTCTAGAGTATTACCAGCTTCCAGCGTTTGAAATTCCAGCGCATTACCAAAGCGATTACACAATCGTAATTCATGTTTCTTGTCAGCGTTTAAAAAGAAAGTTGGATGAATGCTTTTGTACTGAGGATATCAAGGTTGGGGATATCGCGGTAATTCCTCCAGGTGTAATTCATTCTTACACAACACAAAAGTCAGAGTTAATTATTTTGACGCTTTCAGAAAAGTTAATATCCCAAGCTAAGAGTAAAGATTTTGAAGACGCTGAGGTTACACCACACTTTGCTAAACCAGACCCACTCATTTATCAAATTGCAATAGCGCTCAAAACCACATTAACATCAAATACTGTAAGTAGTTATGCTTATGCTGAATCGATGGGCACAGCATTAGCAGCGCATTTAGTTCAAAACTACTCATTACACAAACAACAATGTAAGGAATGTTGTAAAGGTTTACCGTCATCGAAGTTGCTCAAAATCAACCAGTTTATTTGTAACCACTTGTCAGAAGATTTGTTAATTGGTTCAATGGCAAGAGAGATTGGCATGAGTAAGTACCATTTCGCGCGTTTATTTAAAGAATCAACGGGAATGTCTCCTTATCAATATTTAATAAAATGTCGCATCGAACGTGCTAAAATACTTCTCCGAGATAAAACGGCAAGAATTTCTGAAGTCGCTTCGACTGTTGGATTTAGCGACCAAAGTCAATTTACAAGACACTTCAAACGCTTAGTAGGAGCGACACCACAACAAGTTAGAAGTTAAAAGTTAGGAGGCGCGGAGTTGAAATTTATTACTCAGCACTCAGCACTCAGCACTCATAACTCCTTATCGCAAGAATCTTCTAATAAAAAAGCAACAATCTTCTATACAACGGTGCCTACTGTTTAATATTCTGTGACTAAGTGTGTAAGTCCCAATTAATCGGTTAGTGGTTTTCAGCCCAAGGTGATCCCCGTTACTTCCTTTTGGGGTAGTTCGAGGTAATCTTTGCATAAGCAAACAGTTTTGAGGTGTATAAATACTACACTTAGGCTGAGTGCATATGACTCAGGTGCTGTACCACTTTTTAATTTATTGCTGTGTTAACTTCTGGAAAGAGCAATGAATGGTATAAGCAAACCTCACTTCAATAGTTGTCGTATTATGTACTTCTCAAAACTGTTATTGCTTTTGTTTGATGAATGCTCCCATAGGCGGCGCCTAGGGTATGATAAAAACAGAGCGTCGGATATTGAAGTTTTCGATATGAAATCGAAACGCTTCATATCTAAATGTACTCAGAATTAATTTAGGGGTTGATATTAATTCGCCCGTATACTGTAACTTTGCCTGGTATAAGCTCTAATTCTTTAATGTCAACATCGGAACCAAGGTCAAAATGTTGTCCCTTTTTGCTGTGTTCGTGTTGCCCTAGCTTGTCAGTAGGAGTGAGTTTTAACTCATTACTATTAATTAGTTCTAAATCAATACCAATTTCTAACGGTGCTTCAAGCTTGGTGTTGGTTTCAGTAGCTGGATTCGCAAAAAGTATAAATTGGTTGTTGCTAAGAATAATTTTTTGCCAGATAATAGACTTGGAATTTTTCGTAAGTTCTGGTATAAGTTGTAGCAATACGTCATTCAATGCCCCTGATAATAATGCAGATGTCAAAGAGGCGTTTACGTCTTCTTCCTCTAGAACTAAGGTACCATTTACTGGTATTGCTTCTGACAGTCGAAGCGGTTGTCCCTTAAGTATAGAGCCAGTATTAATGCGGATATTTTCAGCGGTTAATTGAATTGAGGTGAGGTGAAGACCTTTGTATACGGCGCCACTAGCAAACACAGAAACAGAAGGAATTCTGCCAGATAAAAGTTGACGGTCACTAGCTTGGATATCGATGTCTAGGTCTTGGATGTCGGTAACTTGAGAGCGCACAAATAATTTGAGGGCGCTTTTGAGAACAGTAGTGATAACTCGGATTTTGGGTGTAATTTTATTTTCTGTTTGATTTTGTGACATTTAAGTAACTCAGTAAACAACAAACAACCATGAACATTAAATTTAGTCTATATACGAAGCCTAATTAAACAATTTTTAACTGTAACATTGGACTCTACTAAGTACAGTGTCTAACATATATTATTTACTTACCATTGTTCGCTTAATGCAGTATTATTATCATGGAGGCTAGGTTACAAAAAGTACTTTCGCAGTGGGGTATTGCTTCACGTCGTCAAGCTGAAGAAATGATTCGGCAGTCACGAGTGCGGATAAATGGAGCATTAGCAGAAGTAGGGCAAAAAGTAGACCCACAACGCGATGTTATTACCGTTGACGGAAAAGCAATAGCTACAACCGAACGTCCATCTTTAATATATTTATTACTAAATAAACCAGTTGGAGTAGTCTCAACTTGCGATGATCCCCAAGGACGGACAACAGTACTAGACTTGTTACCAAAAGAATTGAGTTCCGGTCTAGGTCTTCATCCAGTGGGTCGTTTAGATGCAGAATCAACTGGAGCGTTAATTTTAACGAATGATGGTGATTTAACGTATTCGTTAACTCATCCAAAACATAGTATTCCTAAAACTTATCGCGTATTGGTGCAAGGACAAGTCAACGATGCTGTACTTACATCATGGCGCCAAGGGGTAATGCTTGACGGCAGAAAAACTAGACAAGCTTCTGTGCGTGTTGTCAAGAGAATGCCAACACAAACGAGGTTAGAAATAGTTTTGAAAGAGGGTCGAAATCGCCAAATTCGCAGGGTAGCAGAGCAATTAGGACATCCAGTAATTGAACTACATCGTACCGCTATCGGTTCTATTGAGTTACAAAAAACAGGACAGTTTTCGTTGGCAGAGGGTTCCTATCGTTATTTAAAAGATTTTGAAATTCGCAGTTTGCATTCATATATAGAAGCGGATTAGTGAAATTAGTATTCCTATTGATGATTAAGGCAGGCTAAGGAGTGAAAAACATGAAGTGGTTTAACTTGAAGACAAAAGAAAATACACAAGAGTCTCCTTCATTAGACGAGCAAAGAGCTAAAATTTTGACGGAAATTGCCTTAAAGCTTCGTTCAACACGTGAAGAACACCAATTTAGTATAGATGACGTAGCTGCCTACACAAAAATAGCTCGTCGCTTGCTACAAGCGATTGAGGATGCAAATTTTGATGAGCTACCAGAACCCATTTATACCCAAGGTTTAATTAAGCGCTATGCTGATGCACTTGGATTTAATGGTATAGAACTTGCGAATAAATACCCAATAGGAGTTAACCGCGTTAATCGTATATCTGGGTGGAAAAACACATCACAGGGTCAACTGCGACCAGTTCATCTATATTTAATTTATGTTGGTTTAATCGTTTGCTCAGTAAGCGGTTTATCACATGTTTTAAATATTGCAACAGTTTCCAACAACTCTGAAAAGCAAGCAAAATCGCCATCATCACCATCTTCATCTAAAAACACCCAAGAGTTTGCGCTTCAACCTGCCATTAATAACCAAACAAGCGACGATAAAAATCGTCAAGTTCAGGTAGGAGTAACATTAAAAGACTCATCGTGGATTCGTGTTGAAGCAGATGGCAAAACCGAATTTGAGGGTATACTTCCCCAAGGAACCCAGCGTACATGGAAAGCACAAGCACAACTTATAGTTCGTGCAGGTAATGCTGGAGGTGTAATGTTAAGTGTTAACCAGCAACAGCCAAAACCAATGGGAGAACCTGGTAAACCCGAAGAAATGAAAATCGCAGCAAATACCAGGTCGTAGGGTGTGTGACGCTACCAACAACTCTCAAACGAAGCGATAACCTGGTAGCGTCACGCACCAACTTCTCACCAGCACTTGTTTTGATGGTGCTTTTTTGATTGGCGCCTGTCCGTATAATCTAAAAGAATTGATGGTGATTGAAGATTGTAAGCGATAACCCGGTAGCGTCACGCATCAACTTCTTACCAGCACTTGTTTTGATGGTGCTTTTTTGATTGGCGCCTGTCCGTATAATCTAAAAGAATTGATGGTGATTGAAGATTGTAAGCGATAACCTGGTAGCGTCACGCACCAACTTCTCACCAGCACTTGTTTTGATGGTGCTTTTTTGATTGGCGCCTGTCCGTATAATCTAAAAGGAATTGATGGTGATTGAAGATTGTAAGCGATAACCCGGTAGCGTCACGCACCAACTTCTCACCAGCACTTATTTTGATGGTGCTTTTTGATTGGCGCCTGTCCGTATAATCTAAAAGAATTGATGGTGATTGAAGATTGTAAGCGATAACCCGGTAGCGTCACGCATCAACTTCTTACCAGCACTTGTTTTGATGGTGCTTTTTTGATTGGCGCCTGTCCGTATAATCTAAAAGAATTGATGGTGCGTGAAAGCAGTTTAATATTTCATTTGATTGAAGATTGTAATAGCTTTCACGCACCCTACTACTTAACTTTTTTTATTGGCGCCCTTCCATATAATGTTGTCAGGTTTTTAAATTTGGTTCGGAGTTCGGGTGTTAACTCATGGTCATGATATCGCCATTCCCAGTTACCTTCGGCTTTACCTGGGAAATTCATGCGTGCATCTCCACCATGTCCCAAAACATCTTGTAATTGAATAATTGCTTGATTTGCAATTGAACTCAATGCCAACCGGATGAAGTCCCAGTGGGCACCGTCATGGTTTATATTACCTAGATACATCCGCAGTTTTTCTTTTTCCCAATCGCTGGCTTGGCTAAACCAACCCTCACAAGTATCATTATCATGAGAACCTGTGTAAACTACAGAGTTTCTAGTGTAATTAAACGGTAAAAACGGGTTTCCAGGGTCGGAACCAAAAGCAAATTGTAGTATTTTCATACCCGGAAATTCAAACTTGTCGCGTAGTGCCTCAACTTCGGGTGTAATTACTCCCAAATCTTCAGCTAATATGGGTAATTTACCTAACTTTTTCGCAATTTTTTGAAATAATGCTTCACCAGGCGCCTTTATCCATTTACCATTTTCTGCTGTTTCTTCACCTTGAGGAACAGCCCAATACGCTTCAAAACCTCGAAAATGGTCAATACGAATAATATCAACGTAGTCGAGCATGACTTCAAAACGTTTTATCCACCACGCAAAGTCTTGTTTCTCTAATTCTGCCCAATTGTAAACTGGGTTTCCCCACAGTTGACCTGTAGCACTAAAATAATCTGGTGGAACTCCTGCCATTAATTCAGTTTCGCCTTTTTCATCCAAACAAAATATTTCTGGATTTGCCCATACATCTGCACTATCGTGAGCAACATAAATTGGGATATCACCAATAATTTCGATACCGCGCTGGTTAGCGTAGGTTTTAAGTTGTGACCATTGATGAAAGAATTGAAACTGGACAAATTTTTGGTAAAATATCAATTCTTCGAGTTCTTTATGCGCGGTGGCAATACTATCGGGTTCGCGTTTTGCATATCCTGGTTCCCAGGTGTACCAACTGGCGCCATTGTGTGCTTCTTTTAACGCCATAAACAAAGCATAATCATTCAGCCAGTTAGCTTTGAATTCACAGAATGTGTCAAACACTTTGCGCTGTTTTGAAGTTGCTTGACTTTTAAAGTTATTACAAGCAATTTTGAGTAGATTGGTTTTGTAAGGAAATACAGCCTCGAAATCGACTTTGTGTGTCGCAAAATCGGGTATATTACCAAAATCCCAATCTGCCAGCAAATTGTCTTCGCGTAATTTGTCTAAACTAATTAAAAATGGATTACCTGCCATCGCTGAGTAACACATGTATGGGGAATTACCATACCCAGTGGGACCAAGAGGTAAAACCTGCCAGTACTGTTGATTACTACTTTCTAAAAAATCAACAAAACGATACGCTTCGTGTCCTAAATCTCCAATTCCAAATCGACTGGGAAAACTAGTAGGATGCAGTAAAACACCACTGGATCTCGGAAATGGCATAAATATTCACCAAATAACAAATATAAAGTTTTGGATAACCCAACTAACGAGAACACGAATTCCATGTATCGAAATCCGGCGCCAACAGTTGATATCATCATCGAACTAATCGACCGTCCTCATCGACCAATAGTCTTAATTGAACGTCATAACGAACCATTTGGATGGGCAATTCCAGGTGGATTCGTCGATTATGGCGAATCAGTTGAGGTTGCGGCAAAACGTGAAGCACAAGAAGAGACTGGTTTACAGGTTGAGTTAGTCGAGCAATTTTTAGTTTACTCTGACCCCAATCGCGACCCACGCAAGCACACATTAAGTATTGTATTCCTTGCAACCGCCACAGGAACACCCCAAGCCGGAGATGATGCCAAGAGTTTAGATATATTTGAACAATGGCGCCTGCCCAGCAATTTATGTTTCGACCACAATAAAATTTTGCACGATTATTGGCAATACCGTAATTATGGTATACGTCCAAGAGTTGGGAGTTAAGAGTTAGAAGTTATAAGTTATGAGTTATGAGTTATGAGTTATGAGTTATGAGTTATGAAGTATGTCATGAGTCGTGAACGTAAACGTAGTTTTCCCGTAGGGTAGCATCTTTAAGATTTTCAGATTTATAAAGAATTAACTTATAAGCCATTTTCAATATATTAAATTTAACTCCTAACTCATAACTATTAAAAGTCACCATGCCGTTCCTGTACCACGAATTGATATTTTGTCTCCCTGTATTTTTACGTCCTGGACGGACATTGGAACTAATGCGCGTTCGCGGGAAATGCGTTGATTGATAAATTCCTGGGAAATACCTAAATGTTTAGATAATTCTTCTACTGTCATGCTCACATTCGCCAGTTTTATGCTAGGTGAATCTAGGGCAATTTTTTGATTTTTGACTATTGGTGTGCCTTCAACTTCAATGTATACAGGACGGTTTTTGACAATAGGTAAATTTAAAAAAGCTTGTGCTAAGTCCCCACGTCCACCTTTTAATTCCTTATGCTGCGTCAGTTCTTGTAAATTAATAACGGCGCCTATAACTAACTTACCATCACGAAACTGAGTATTTTTACCTACAATAATTTTTTCTAATTCAGCATCGCTTGTTACTTTCTCCTTCACCTGCATCTCCGAGAAAATCAAACGATTCACTTCATCCGCTTTTAACTCGACCTTTCCAACTCGCTCACCTGCTGATGCTTGTTTTTGTAATGTATTACTAACTTTGCTCCAAATTTCTTCGCGCGTTAATTCTTTCGGTTTGGTTTCATCTGCTGGAGTCGCACTAGGTGTTGGCGCCGATTTCCCATACCAACTAGGTAGGTAAGTTGCTTGGCGCCATATGACTATTAAAACTATAGAAACAATACCTAGGGCACCGCCAAATATCCACAACAACCGCTTCAGCATACTTGTTGTCTCAAAGAACTTTACCTTTATATATATGACTACATAAAAAATGAAGAGTTGCTAGATTTCGGGAATCTGTTTGATGGGATAATGCAGCCAGGAACAAATTAAAAAATCTACGCCGAATCATTTGTAACATATGACACGTCAAGTAATTCGTACCGATAATGCTCCAGCGCCTGTTGGACCTTATAACCAAGCTATTTTAGCTTCTGGACAAATGGTCTTTGTCTCTGGACAAATTGCCCTCGACCCAAAAACAGGCGATATTGTTGGTACGGGTGATGTAACAAAGCAAACAAAGCAAGTAATGTCAAACGTCGAAGCTGTTTTAGCTGCTGCAAACGCAAAATGGGAAAACGTCGTTAAAGTTAGCATTTTCCTTAAGGATATGAACGACTTCGCAACCGTTAATTCTATTTACGCACAATATTTCTCATCAGACTCGGCGCCAGCACGTGCTTGTGTGGAAGTATCGCGCTTACCCAAAGATGTATTAGTAGAGATTGAATGTATCGCAGTAATTTGACACACCAAAGGCGAGAATTAATAAAATTTGCACATTGTAAAGGCCGAATTAATTCGGTCTCTACATCTAATTGGCTTGGGGTATTGATATGACCTGCTACAGCTATGTTAAATGTTACCATATGCCAAGGATTATATCTTTGATAACAAGTAAGTTTTGCAATTTTTTGGAACTTATCATTACTTACTTGAGAATTATTGGCAAGTTTCACAGCAAAATTAGCTATTGCTACCATTCCATTGATTGGATGGTCATCTTTCACTAAATCAATTAATTTGTTTATCGGTGTTTTTTGATTGCGGTTTTGAGGAAGGTTTGGGCATAAAAATGGAAGAACGAATCACATAAGAAGAGTTTGATAAATGATTTTAACTTAGCAAAAGCAAACAGATTTGAGAGTAGGCTGTATAAAAAAACAAGTACTAACTCTTGCAATACCCATAAAGACTTAGTTTTGTCTAGATTCATAAGTTTTAAATATTTTAATTTATGTTTCGCTAAATATAAAATTTTAGAAACCGGATTTATCAAAATTTACAATAACTATATAGTTTCAATCTATTGTATCCATTGAAAAAAATCTATGGTTATACTGATTAAATGTATTATTATTGACAAGGTTAAAATTTTATTAAAACAATTATTGACTTTTGTAGTGAAATGCTCAAAAATTTAAACTACGGATATTGAAATATGTTCGCAATATTACTGCAAATAATTAGCTAAAGGGGTAACGCGAAATGGCTCGGAGTCAAAAAGGTTTGCTCGGAATTAGTGCTGTGTCAGTAGCACTAGCCAGCATTGTTAGTTTTTTTGGTGGTGTGGCAGCAATTGCGAACCCTAGTATTGGGAGTAAAGGGCAGACAATAGTCGCTCAAAATCCTGGAAGTCTTACAATTGCGTTTCCTAGTCGTTCAGATTCTACAGATTTGCAAAATAAAGCAAATGCGGTAGCAGCGTTTCTTTCTAGAGAATTGAGAATGCCTGTCAGAGCGCAGATTGGTGATGATACCGCAGCAGTTGAGGCACTACGCGCAAACCGCGCACAAGTTGCATTTTTGAGTAGTCGTCCAGCGCTCAAAGCTGCACAGTTAGCAAATGCAAGGCTATATCTTGCAGAAACCAGAGATAATTACTCAGGTAAATTTACATACAATTCTGTATTTGTTGTTCCAGCTAATAGTCCTTTAAAAACCCAAAGCAATGGCAGAGCGACACTCACACAACTTCGCGGTAAGAAGATGACGTTTACATCCCCAACATCCGGTTCGGGATTTATTTTTCCTACAAGTGAATTAGTTCGTTTAGGATTGGTACAAAACCGTGATTCTTTGGGTAATTTCTTTGGTCAAGTAAGTTACGGTGGTAACTACAGCAAAGCTTTACAAGCTGTTTTACGAGGTCAAGCTGAAGCCGCAGCAGTATCAGAGTATGCTTTGTTCCCTCCTTACATAACCAACCAAGAACGCTCACAGCTACGCATTTTACACAAAATACCAGGTGTCCCAGCACATGGTGTAGCAATTGACGATAGCGTTGCGGCACCACTCCGTAACCGTCTAATTACCGCGATGTTAAAACTAAATCAACCAGCAAATAATGGTTTGCTTCGTAATCTTTATAACTCTAACGAGTTAGTTAGAGTAAACCACGACAGTCATCTGGCGCCTGTTCGTGATGCACTCAAACGTGCGGGTATCGACCCTTAATTATGTAGGTTGGGTGGAGGCTTTGCGTAACCCAACACCTTTTTTCATAAACATTTGTTGGGTTCCGTTCCTCCACCTAACCTACACTTCTAACTTTTTAAAGCAATGAATGAAATAGTAATTGAATGTCGCGATGTCGAAACGGCGTTTTTAAAGTCGCTGCATCGTCCTATATTAAATCAAGTTAATTGCCAGATTCGACGCGGTGAGTTTGTAGCTCTATTAGGATTGAACGGCGCCGGAAAATCTACACTACTGCGTTCATTTGTTGGACTTACACAAGTTGTACAAGGTACGATTACTGTAGATGATATACCAATGACAAATACTACGCTGCCAAAAATTCGGCGTACTGTTGGAATGTTATTTCAAGGAGGAGGTTTAATTCGCCAACTGAGTGCAGTAGAAAATGTTCTTTGTGGCAGGTTGGGAGTTAGAAAACCTTGGCAAACTTTATTTGGGTTTCCAAAACAAGATTATCGTTTAGCGCTTCAACTACTCGACGAATTAGGATTGCATGAACATGCGTATCAAAAAACTAGTTCTCTAAGTGGTGGACAACAACAGCGAGTAGCTATTGCGCGCGCTCTCATACAGTCACCTCAAGTTCTTTTAGCCGATGAACCGATTACAGGTTTAGATGTAATGGCAGCTAAACAGGTGATGGACACCTTAGCAAAATTAAATAGTGAGCATGGTATTACTATAGTTACAGTTTTACACGATTTAGGTATTGCCGCAGAATATGCCCAGCGTGCGCTTGTACTTGATGCTGGACGTATTGTTTATGATGGCGCCTGTCATAACTTACAATCTCAATTTGCTCAAATTGGCTCTTTATCAAAATAATGAATAATTTCGCTTATATCAATAAATTAACTGGGCGCCATCCTTGGATAAGTAATTTATTAATTATCCCCGTACTTATCTTGTTAGTTTTAGTTTATGCTTGGTCACTCGAAGGCATAGGCTTAAACGCAGAAGTTTTAAATAATAGCTGGTTCTACGTTACAGATTTTATTTCTCGGTTTTTCCCACCTAATCTTAATGTTCTTTCCAATGCCGTCAAAGCACTAATCCAGACAATACAAATGTCTTTGTGGGGAACTACGATTGGGGCAATTATATCAGTACCAATTGCGATTGCCAGCGCTAGTAATATTGCACCTGTATGGTTGCAGTGGTTAGCTAACTTTATACAAAATGCCGTCCGTTCAGTGCCTTCTATTATTTTAGGCTTAATTTTTGTCGCTGCTACCGGACTCGGCGCCCCTGCTGGAACTTTAGCGTTAAGCATCTATACTATTGGCTACCTTGCTAAATTCTATCAACAAGCTATCGAAGCCGTGAACCCTCGTTCTATAGAATCTTTACAAGTTATTGGCGCCTCTCGTTGGCAAATTACCCAATACGGTATTGTGCCCCAAGTTTTACCTTTGGCATTAGGCTATACACTTTGGATGTTTGAATACAATATTCGTGCTGCTTCTGTTCTTGGTGTTGTGGGAGCAGGTGGTATCGGGTTTGAGTTGAAAAGCTATATCGATGGGTTTGAATATAACAAAGCTACAACTTTTATGCTTGTGTTACTAGTTGTCGTTACTGTTATTGATTTTTTAAGCAGCTTTTTAAGACGGCGCCTTGACTCTATGTAGGAACGGGCAGAGATGCCCATTCCACAAGAGTTATCAGTATATTTTGTCATTAAAAATTAAACAAGTGTCTTTAATATTTAAACAAGTGTCCTTAATATAGTAACGACTGGATGGGCTTGTTTATTTGGAGTTTTACTTTTAGCGCTAATTGGGAAATATTTATCTAGCAGTGCTGGTACATCTTTGGCTTGAATACGACTGTAGCGGGTTTTGTCGGGCATTATTAAGTTGGGTCCACCCTTACAGTTTTTCATGCAACCTGTTGGTTTAATTGTAACTTCGGCACCGAGATTGCGTTCAATTAATTCTTTTTGCAATGCCTGACAAAGTGCTTTTCCACCTTTGTTCATACAGTCAGACTTCTGGCACATCAAAATAGTTGTCTGTTTTGCTGGTTTATTTTTAGGAGGTTCATTTGTTTGCGGAGGGCTAATGTATTCCTCTCCATTGGCACGCGCTGCCATAATTCTTTCGGCTTTAAGCTTATATTCGCCTGTTTTAGAACAAAGTTTTTTTGTACCAACGATTTGTAGTCTGGTTTGAGGCGCCAATTTCCAGTCGAATGTACATCGTAAATGCTTGGCTAATTTTACGTAACACTCACCTTCACTTGTTTCCAGCATTAAACCTTTGAGCTTGTAGCCATCTTTAATTACGACTTCTATAAAACGTCCTTCCAGGTAAAACTCTGAAACTTGCTCTAGAAATAGTTTGCTCATAATTTAAACCTCCTAATTAATAAAATTTTTTACAAATGCCAACAGCGCTCTAGAGTTTGAATTAATTGACAACGCGATGCCGTAAATTGCTGAACTACGCTCCATAGTTGAATTGCTGCTGTGACATTGTTTATTTCTACAGTCAATGGCTGATTCATTCCACATGCACAACTCATATTTAGTTCTTGCAAGCGCGTATATACCTGCCAACGGTCTGTCCAATCCACAGAAATAACTATCTTTGCCTCTGGTGTGCTTAAATGCTTCACAAAAATCCTCTTCTTTAATCCAATCAAATCACAGCAATAGTACTTACCTTGATTCACATTCGAGATGTGCCACTTGAGAAAGATAGCAAATTAGCCCTTTCTACAAGCATACTATAAGTGCAAATAATTGTCAGTAATTTATGCAAAAAAAATAAAAATATTTCTCAAATGGCTTGTAACATAAGCATTTTGAAGGCGCCCACTCTCAAAGCAGGCACCGACCAATAATTATTGGCGCTTTTTATGCTATGTAGCCTTTTGGAACAAATAAACGTCTGTACGCTGATAACTTAATTTAAAGTCACTGCGGTTTTTGAGAAAGTTTACCAGGCGCCGCGCCGATTCAGAATCATTCACCCAACCAGGATGACGAACATCCATGAGTATATAATCATATTTGATTACATCTGAGAAAGCTTGTTCTTTAAAAGCCATGTTTATATTTTGTCTATGGGTGAGATGAGGTGATATTGCGGGAGTGGTGAGTACGCTTGCTCTAGGCTGAACTTTTGATATTGCTTCTCGCGTTGCTTGCCAAGTATCGAGTTTATCTAAGTATAAACTTCCAAAATAAGTATATTTTGCTAACAATAGAAATCCAATTAATGACCAAATAATAATGCTGCGTCGCTTGTGTATCAATCCTTTCCCCACAGCTAATGTCGCAATCAACGCTAGTATTAAAAACGGCACTGCTGGTACAGAGTAATGATTGACTATATTTTTTTGCGGTTGATAGTCAGCTATTATATTTAACGCTACACAAGGAATTGCGCCTACTAATGGTGCGGTGCCTTTTAATGATAGTCCCCAAATTACTGGCGCCGTCAGTAATATTAAATATTCTAAATTTTGTAAACTCAGAATTTTACCTAAAACTATTTGTGGTTTGGTTAATAAGTTTTTGCCAATTTCCCATACTGAGTTACCCAAATAACCATAGCGGCCAACTGCTGCTGCTTCTTTACCGCTAAAAGTAGGAATAATTACTCCAGATGCAATTACAAACCAAGCTACACCCATAGTAATAGCCACGGCGCCCTCTTTGGAGCGTTTTTCAAAAAGTAATAGCCAAGCACCCATTCCGATAACGGTAAGAGATAATACCGCTTTGCACATCAATATAATAAAGACGCTTAGACAAAAATACCAAAACTTTTGAGCGCGCGCACACCATACTGCTGTCAACAACATCGGTAAAGCGATAACTTCTGAGTGAAAGTCAAAAAGGTTGACGTTAAATATTTGCGGATACAGCAAGTACACTATAGCCAACGTTGTCGCGTGCGTTTGTAACCCTGCTTGACGTGCTAAATGCCAAACTGGTAAGGCGCCTATTGCTAACGCCAAAGCTTGTACAGCAAATAACCAGTAAACACTAGGGTAAATTTTATAAAGTAATGCCAAGGGGTACCAAATAAAAGCCGCATGGTCGCCAAGGATGTGATATCCCATAAATGTGGAGAATGGAATTTTACCTTGACTAATTAAATAAACTGCTTGGTCAAAAATGCCTAAGTCATAAGCGTTAGATTGGAATAGTATATGGCGCACGCTACTAGCTACAAACAATATCACTGTACTGGCGCCAATAATCCAAGCCAAACTGTGGCGCCTTATATTGTGGGTAATATTTTTTAGATTGTTTAATAATCTTTTGTCGTCAGGTTTTTTTTGCTGGTTGACAGCCATTGTAATATTTAGGTGCTAGTTACTTCAGTAAATCAGAAGATAATAACATTTGATTCGCACCCTATACCAAGCGATTACACTTCAATTCTCACTTATTCTTTACTGTAATAATTCATACACCAAACTTTCAAGATAATTATTGAAATATAAAATAACAGAAATATCTTTACTAAATGTTCAAATAGGTGTGCATAAAAAAAGACATTAAATGAATTAAAATTAAAAGCTGTTTTGTTTACAAAAATCAAAACTATTTAATGTAAACTATGCTGGCGTACAGAAATTTGGGTGTTAAGATGTAAAGACCAAGCGGTTACTAATTATAACTGCTCATAAAGCGGAGGAAAACACATGTCTGATACACAAACGATTTTACGCAATTTTGGTGATGTTTATGACAACCCTGTATTGCTAGATAAAAGTGTAACGACTCCTGTTTGTGAAGGATTTAATGTTGCTTTAGCTAGTTTTCAAGCCTTATATTTACAGTATCAAAAGCATCATTTTGTAGTTGAAGGTGCCGAATTTTATTCATTACATGAGTTCTTCAATGAAAGCTACGAGCAAGTTCAAGGACATGTTCATGACATTGGTGAGCGCTTGGATGGGTTAGGTGGTGTGCCTGTAGCGAATTTAACAAAGTTAGCAGAATTATGCTGCTTCGAGCAAGAACCCGATGGTGTATTTTCTTGCCGCCAAATGGTAGAGAATGACCTCAAGGCAGAGCAAGCAATGATTTCTTTAATTCGGCGCCAAGCATCGCAAGCAGAAAGTTTAGGAGACCGTGGCACAAGATATCTTTATGAACAAATTCTCCTAAAAACCGAAGAAAGAGCTTATCATTTAGCACACTTCTTGGCGAAAGATAGCTTAACTTTAGGATTTGTTCAAACAAGCAACTAGTAACATATTTATTAAGCTTGTTAAAGTTTAATCAAAATTTCTTGACATAATCTGGATAAGAGGCAGAAAAGATATAATTATCTTTCTGCCTTTTTTGCTGATTACATAGGTGAGATGCCGGGAGCTACGGATAAATCCGTGACATCTGTGACATCCGTAAAATCCGTGTCCAAAAATCAGTGTCGAAAAAAAGTTTGATTGAAGGGTAAACACCTTTACAATAATCAGGATTTGTATTCTCGTACTCCAATACTATGCCTCGCCGCAACGACATAAAAAAAATATTGCTCCTCGGTTCTGGACCTATCGTCATTGGGCAAGCTTGTGAGTTTGATTATTCAGGTACCCAAGCTTGTAAAGCACTACGTGAGGAAGGTTATGTAGTAGTACTGGTGAACTCAAACCCAGCTACAATAATGACTGACCCAGAAACAGCCGACCGTACTTACATTGAACCACTGACACCGCAGTTCGTCGAAAAGGTAATTGAGAAGGAACGTCCCGACGCTTTGCTACCAACGATGGGGGGACAAACTGCGTTGAATATCGCTGTGGCATTAGCGAAAAATGGGGTTTTAGATAAATATAATGTAGAACTGATAGGCGCCAAGTTGCCAGCTATCGAAAAAGCAGAAGATAGAAAGCTGTTTAACGAAGCAATGGCAAAAATTGGTGTAGATGTTTGTCCTAGTGGAACTGCTTCAACTTTGGAAGAAGCCAAAGAAATTGCACGTCGTATTGGTACTTATCCTTTAATTATTCGTCCAGCTTTTACAATGGGTGGTACAGGGGGAGGTATTAGCTATAACTCTGAAGAGTTTGCCGAAATGGCCCAAGGGGGTATTGACGCTTCCCCTGTTTCACAAATTCTCATTGACCAGTCGCTATTGGGATGGAAAGAGTACGAACTCGAAGTAATGCGCGACTTGGCAGATAATGTGGTAATTATTTGCTCAATAGAAAACCTTGACCCAATGGGTATCCATACAGGAGACTCAATAACAGTTGCCCCCGCTCAAACCCTTACTGATAAGGAATATCAAAGGTTGCGGGATATGGCAATTAAGATTATTCGTGAAATTGGCGTAGAAACGGGTGGTTCTAATATTCAGTTTGCCGTAAACCCTGTGAACGGCGAAGTTGTTGTTATTGAAATGAACCCGCGTGTTTCTCGTTCTTCTGCACTTGCTTCTAAAGCAACAGGTTTCCCTATCGCCAAAATGGCGGCAAAACTAGCGGTTGGTTATACGCTAGATGAAATTAAAAATGATATCACTAAGCAAACTCCCGCATCGTTTGAACCGACCATCGATTATGTAGTTACAAAAATTCCTCGCTTTGCGTTTGAAAAATTTCCTGGCTCAGAACCAGTATTAACAACGCAAATGAAATCTGTTGGGGAAGCGATGGCAATAGGTCGCACGTTCAACGAATCATTTCAAAAAGCGCTGCGTTCTTTAGAAACGGGACGTGCAGGTTGGGGATGTGATAAACCTGAGAAGCTTCCAAGTGGAGAGCAAATACGCGCGCAACTGCGAACTCCTAACCCCGAACGAATTTTCGCTTTGCGTCATGCAATGTTACTAGGAATGAGTATCGAGGATATTTTTGAATTGACGGGTATTGACCCTTGGTTCCTCGACAAAATGCTGTCGATTCTTGACGTGGAGAAATTTCTCAAACGTACACCTCTACAGCAGTTGACAAAAGAGCATATGTATGAGGTAAAACGTCAAGGATTTAGCGATAAACAAATAGCTTTTGCAACTAAGACTCATGAAGACCAAGTGCGCGCATATCGTCAGCAGCTTGGAGTCATTCCAGTTTATAAAACGGTGGACACTTGTGCCGCCGAGTTTGAAGCGTTTACTCCCTATCACTACTCAACTTACGAAGAAGAAACCGAAATAATGCCCACTGATAAACCCAAAGTTATGATTTTGGGAGGTGGTCCAAATCGTATTGGACAGGGTATTGAGTTTGATTACTGTTGTTGTCATGCTGCTTATGCTTTGAAAGAAGCTGGTTTTGAGACAATAATGGTTAACTCCAACCCAGAAACCGTCTCTACAGACTATGACACCAGCGATAGATTATATTTTGAGCCGTTAACCAAAGAAGACGTTCTCAATATTATTGAAGCCGAAAATCCTGTAGGCGTCATCGTTCAGTTTGGCGGACAAACACCTTTAAAATTATCGGTTCCACTACAACAAGCACTCAACAACCACACGGGTGTTGGTAGAGACGGTATTAATTCGGTCTCTACAAAAATTTGGGGTACGTCTCCAGATTCTATTGATATTGCTGAAGACCGCGAACGATTTGAACAGATTCTGAAACGACTCGATATTGCTCAACCCGAAAATGGTCTTGCTCGTACTTACGAAGATGCTTTGGTTGTTGCTAAACGCATTGGTTATCCGGTTGTGGTTCGTCCTAGTTACGTTCTTGGTGGACGCGCTATGGAAATTGTCTATTCTGACTCAGAACTTGAGCGTTATATGACTTTTGCCGTTCAAGTTGAACCTGACCACCCAATTTTAATTGATAAGTTCTTAGAGAATGCCATCGAAGTCGATGTTGACGCCATTGCCGACCATACTGGACGTGTTGTGATTGGCGGTATTATGGAACACATTGAACAAGCAGGTATTCACTCTGGTGACTCAGCTTGTGCGTTGCCATCGATTTCATTACCTCCTGCTGTACTAGATAAAATTCGTACCTGGACAGTGGAACTTGCGAGAGCTATTTCTGTTGTTGGGTTAATGAATATTCAGTTTGCTGTCGTCGGCGCCCAGGGTTATTCACCGAGCGTGTATATTTTAGAAGCAAACCCACGCGCTTCACGAACTGTACCATTTGTTTCAAAAGCAACAGGTGTACAGTTAGCAAAATTAGCTTCATTAATAATGTCGGGCAAAACCTTAGAAGAATTAGGTTTTACCAAAGAAGTCATTCCTTCCCATATTGCCGTCAAAGAAGCAGTATTACCATTTAATAAATTCCCAGGTACTGATACTATACTCGGACCAGAAATGCGCTCAACTGGCGAAGTCATGGGCATTGACATTGACTTTGGACGTGCCTATGCAAAAGCAGAACTTGGCGCCGGTGAACAACTACCCCTATCGGGAACAGTCTTCGTCTCAATGAACGACCGTGATAAAACACCAGTAGTCCCGATTGTCAAGGAATTTATGGATTTGGGTTTTGACGTCATTGCCACCGATGGCACCCGAAAAATCTTAAAGGAAAACGGCTTAAACGTCGAACTCATCTTAAAGCTTCACGAAGGGCGCCCTCATGTACTAGATGCCATCAAAAACCGTAAAATCCAAATCATCATTAACACCCCTTCCGGAGGAGAAGCACAATCTGATGGCCGACTTATCCGTCGCAGCGCACTAACCTACAAAATACCCATAATCACCACCCTCGCAGGTGCCAAAGCTACAGCCGCTGCTATTCGCTCGTTACAAACCACCGACCTCGATGTCCGAGTAATTCAAGAATACTCAGTAAATAATTAAAGTAGGGTGCGTGACGCTACCAACTATCTCTAAACGAAGCGCTAGTTTAAAGGCGTCACGCACCAGACAACTATCTCTAAACGAAGCGCTAGTTTAAAGGCGTCACGCACCAGACAACTATCTCTAAACGAAGCGCCAGTTTAAAGGCGTCACGCACCAGACAACATTCTCTATCCTGAGAATTTTTTACATTTCTTTATGATTCCCATTAATTTTTTATGAACCAATATAAGTAAATTAATTAACATTTATGGTATAATTTTTTTCTGGGTGCAAGCTGAAACGCCCAAAAATATATCAAAAATGACTAGCCAAACCTTTTTAATAAATGTTACAATCATTAATACAAAAGCTTAAAAAATAAACTTGTTGAGTTCGTTACTTTTAATCTAACTTTAGATGATTGCGACCAAACCTCAAAATAAAGTACCTTAACTCAAATTAATAACTATAAAAGTTCTGAAAGACCAACTGCTCTATACCGAAGCGGTATTTATACTTAGATTTCCTTTTTTAAGTTTCCAACCGAATTTGGAACTGCTTAATACAGGGTTTCTATCGGTTAACACAATCCCTGCCCATTATTAAATCAATTTACAAGAGTAGCGCCATGAAGACCGCTCAGACAGCCACAGACCTCGTGCGGACTTACCTGCGTGAGATTGGCAAAGTGCCACTCTTAACACACGAGGAAGAAATTTATTATGGAAAACAAGTCAAGCGTGTAACTGGCTTGTACGAAGTTAGAGAATCTCTAACCGCTCAATTGGGTCATGAACCAACGCTTGAGGAGTGGGCAAAAGCCAGTGACCTTGATATTAGAGATTTAAATTCTGCCATCGCAGAAGGCGAGTTTGCCAAGCGTAAGATGGTAGAAGCTAATTTGCGGCTTGTGGTGTCGGTTGCAAAAAAATACATTAAGCGGAATGTTGACCTACTTGATTTGATTCAAGAAGGTAGTATTGGGATGCAGCGCGGTGTCGAAAAATTTGACCCTACCAAGGGATATCGTTTTTCTACTTATGCCTATTGGTGGATACGGCAAGCGATTACTCGTGCTATAGCCGAAAAAGGCAGAACTATACGCTTACCAATTCATATTACCGAAAAATTAAATAAAATCAAAAAAGCACAGCGTTCTTTATCTCAACAGTTGGGACGGGCGCCTAGTGTTGGAGAATTAGCCGAAGAGCTTGACTTAACTCCAAGGCAAGTGCGCGAATATTTAGAAAAAGCACGCTTACCACTTTCGCTTGACTTACGTCTTGGTGATAACCATGACACCGAGCTTGGCGAAATGTTAGAAGATACAAACGCAACACCAGAAGAGTTCGTGGTTCAAGCTTCGCTATCAACAGACTTAGAGCGGTTAATGTCAAGTTTAACGACTCAGCAGCGCGAAGTTATATCGTTAAGATATGGTTTGGCTGATGGGCAATCGATGACTTTGGCGCGAATTGGTGAAATGCTAAATATCAGTCGCGAAAGAGTCAGACAAATTGAACGTGAAGCTTTGACGAAGCTTCGCAAGTCAAAAATAAGTATCAATGAATATTTAGCAAGTTAAGAATCACGTAGAGACGCGTAATCCGGAGGATTTCCCGTTATCCGTAAACGGAGTTTTCCCGCAGGGTAGGATATCCCGAAGGGTAGGGATTAATCGCGTCTTTACCGCGTCTCTACCGATTATGGGAAGATAGCACGCAAAACTTTGTACGGTTACACCGACTGCCAACGCGCAATTATCTTGTTACATTAGTTAGCAACAGTAAAAAACAGTTAGCTGGAGTTAAGGGCATTGTAACTGCATTAAGTATAGAATTGCATGAACCAACGCTAGCTGTAAAAGTCTAGGAGGCAAAAAGTGAGTAACCAACCTAATCGAGTTTCCGAATTCTTTGATAGCGAGTCTGAAGGTGTAAACTTGCTGTGGCAGTATGTTAAGTCGTTAAGTCCTGAAACATTGTCTCAGTTATCTAAACCTTCTTCACCCGAAGTGTTTCAAGTAATGGAGCGTAACATTGTCGGTTTGCTTGGCAATTTACCTTCAGAGCATTTTGGCGTAACTATTACTACTAATCGAGAAAATCTTGGTAGGTTGTTAGCGTCAGCCATGATGAGTGGTTATTTTTTACGCAATGCTGAACAGCGCATGAACTTTGAAGTCGCTTTACAGGGAACTGATACAGAAGAACAGTCTGAATAGAATTTTGATTATTTTGCAGCATTAATATAATTTACTAGTATGTACTATGTTAGAAACCTGCTTTCTCCAAGAAACCAGGTTTCTTATAAATTTCAATATCTATCATGAACCAACAAGCTTCATCTCCACCACATAAAATTATTGGTGTTGCTGTTATTGAGAATAATTCTGGTCAAATTTTAATTGACCGTCGGCGCCCAGAAGGAGTAATGGGTGGGTTATGGGAGTTTCCTGGTGGTAAAATGGAACCGGGTGAAACGGTTACAGAATGTATCCAAAGAGAAATTAAAGAAGAATTAGGGATAAATATTGAAGTTGGTGAGTTATTAATAATCATTGAACATACCTATACTCACTTAAAAGTTACTCTTCACGTGCATATGAGTAAACATGTCAGCGGAATTCCCCAGCCAATTGAATGTGACGAAGTGCGATGGGTACAATTAGATGAACTATCTCAATTTGAATTTCCTGAAGCTAATACTCAAATCATTTCAGCTTTAAAGCAATATAAGGCGCCTACGAATATTTTCTAATGAACGAAATTACGAAGTAATACTGAAGTTATTTTCAGTTAATGTAAATTATTTTGGATAGACAGGCAGTATTAAATGGAACCATGCTCCACCAATAGGAGATTCATCAACCCAAATTTGACCGTAATGCGCGCGGATAATGCGTTGGCATAAACATAAACCAATGCCATATCCATCTATGTCTTCGTCACGCTCTAAGCGAAAACGATTTTCAAAAATGCGCTCGCGGTTTTCTTCGGGGATACCTGGACCTGAGTCACCGATGCTAAACTGCACTTTTTGGGTAGTACGATGAAGTCCAGAAATCATTAACGTGCCGTTTTCGGGAGTGTATTTTATGGCGTTATCAAGAAGATTAATCAAAACTTGGCGAATGCGGTCAGGGTCAGCGTAAACAGCAGGCAAATCTTTAGGAATGTCTTTTTGGACTTCTAATGATTTCTTGGTAATACGCTCACGCAATTCATCAAAAACTTCTTGAAATAATTTCCCAAGTTCCATTCTTTCAGGCTGAATGCGAAACTCGCTATTATTACCCCGACCAACCTGTAATAAGTCGGTAATCATGCGGTCGATAGTTTTAACCTGAGTACGTGCCTGTTTGAATAAATTTGCCGTTAAACTCGGTCTTAAACGCTCGAAGGCGCCGCGTTCGACGTTGTAGTTCGATTGTAAAGTCTCAATAGCAATAGAAGCTGCTGTTAAAGGGTTACGAAGGTCATGCGCGAGCATCCCAATAACCCGGTCTTTGAACATCAGCTGCTCAGTAAGTTTCTCTTTTTCCTGTTTGAGACGAAAAATCTCATCAGAAAGCTGAATTAACTCTGTTGATAAAGCTAGTGAACGAATTGAGGATTTTGAGGATGTAGAATGACCATTTTCGACTTCTTGTTGTAGCTCAAACGAGTTGGAGCTACTGTAATTGTTTACAGAAGCTAACCAACGAGGCCACCAAGTTTTTAATTCGTGAATAATGTTACTGCCAGCAAGAGTCTGGTTTGGTTCTGGGTGAACTTTAACCAGCGCTGGTGTCGCAACCAGTTTGTAATGTTCTGCCAAATATGGTTTTTGTCCAACATTAACAACCTGTAGTTCAAACCTATGTTCAGCCTGTAGTTTGTCTAGATATGACTTTACCTGCTGAACTTCTTGTTGAGACTTTGGACGGTCATCAACAAAAAGGAACAGTTGGAGTGGAACCTCTGAATAAACCGGCTGGTTCGCTTCTGCTTGCATGTAATCGAGTTTTAGCACTGGTAACAAACCGACGACGCAGTTGTGAAAGTCAGTTAACCAGCGGTGAATATCCCGTTGGACTGTTGACTTTGATGCAATGAACAGACAGTTGTCACTGTGTCTGCTGCTTATTCTTTACAAATTTAATATCTATTTTAGATTTTTCATACTACTATCCAATCACAAATTTTAGATGAGATACATTTTTTTGAGCATTTTGGCGCCTTTATGGCTGCAAACTATGTCATTTTCGGCGCTTGCGAAAGAATATAAACCACAATCAAAGATGATTCAAGCTTCCTCGTCAAGTCCTATAGAGACTTTTTATACAGCGACAACTGGGCTGGTGCAGGATCAAATCAACTTAATTGCACGTATTGAAAACGCACTTTTAGTTAAAGACCCCAACCGAGTCCGTGCGGTACGCGGACAAATAATTGTGCAAGCTGCATCTATCGAAGGTTTTGTCAAACGACAAGACCCTAACTATAAAAGCATTTGCAGTTCCTCGCTAAACACCAAAGAAGCAAGAATTTTGTGTCCACTTTATGCATCGAGCCAACAGTTATTAAGACTTTCGCCTTTACTCGACCGTATTTTATCGCGACGAGGTGAGTCAGCTATGGTTCGCTCACTACCGTTAGTGAGTGGAGAACGTCAATCTGACCCAGTAATGGCAATGTCACCCATTTCACGTCCAGATTTGGGTCGAATCGCAACTCCTTACGCAACGCAAGAACCGAATTTACTCAATTTGGCACCACAACTGATTATCGGTAATTCCACTAAGAAACTACTCGCAAATTATACGGAACCAATACAAGGCGCCATCAAGATTCCCCAAGAAGCAATCGAAGTGTTAGAAGCAGCACAAAAACACATCGAACAAGCACAATTAGAGTTTGGACAAGAAGCGAAATTTCATAATCCGAAACAGACGGCAATTGCACTAGACCGCTTTGCTTATGACCTTGACCCGCAAGAAAGGCAAACCTACTCTAAGTTTCTGGCATTGCCTCAAACAGGTATTTTTCGCGTCCTACCACATACAGTTTACCACCGTCCGTTAAACACGCTTCAAAATCGATTATCAAAAACTGTCATAGAACGATATCCTTTCCCATCTTTAGGAGAAAAAGACGATTTTACTCCAAATTTAGCACTTTCTCTAGTTGGGGATAATTTTCATGTCTTAGCAAGTGGAGTTGATTACAGCTTAATGGCTAACTTAGGAAATATACCTATTGAAAAACTAGGCGCGAATCTCGAAAATGTAAATCTACTTGCCAAAGCTTTTCTTACTTACCAACCACCAAGGCAGTTAAATTTATTACAACAAGAACGGCGCCGTTTAGCCACTAATAAACACAATAATTCAGGCTTACTATCGAGCGTTCCAGCACAATTAAACAATACCTATTTAGTGCGTTCGTTTCAATTTAAACTACCATCAGCTATACTTACTGGTCAAAAACTCACCCCACAAGAACGTTTAAGCATTGACGAATTGCTCAAAATTTCTAGTAGCGACACAATTATAGCGTTTCGTCCAGTTCGACAACGTTCTGATGGTAGTTATACTGTACTTTGGCGCGTCTTAAATAGATTCACAGCACCACAAATCGAAGATTTAGAAGCGTATTTGAAATATTAAGAAACCTAAGAAACCCGGTTTCTACGCAAAATCGTCATTTTTATAAAATATCTTGATGAAGAAACCGGGTTTCTGGCAATTGTAATGCGTTAGTGTAAGAAAGGGAATTACACTTATTATTTTGGTCTGTGCTTTACTGTAAACGTTTGGTTGTGTTATTGAGTTCGGCAGTTATATTAAGTTCTTTAACTGCGTGTGCAAATAGTCCTATCGGTAAAAACTTAGAAAAGTCTTTCGCAGCAGATTCGCGATTGCAAAACAATAATAATATTTTTGGCGCCAACCAAACACTTCAAGCGACACCACAACCGCAACCAACAGTTCAGCTACCAGCAGATTTTCCTGCGGAGATTCCAATATATCCAAATGCCCAACTACAATCTGTGACACCAGGCGCCGAGGGTCAATTTGTGGGACTATGGCAAAGTATTGACCCAAGTAATTTCATCACAAGCTTTTATCGTAGTCAATTTGGCGCCAATAATTGGCAAATAGTCCAGCAACCCAGCGACGATACAGGAACATTTGAAGCTCGACGCAATAATTTATTAGTAAGAGTTACAATTCAGCCAAAGTCAGTTACAAGCGCAACACCAAATCAATCTCAAACATTAACAGAGTTACGAATTGATTATTCTCCCAACGGTACAGCGTTTGCATCCCCTATTCCATCAACAGATACAACCGCAACTCCCAACCCAACTACTACACCAAATACTGAAGTCGCTACTAATACAAATCAACCAGGAAGTCCAGATTTTATTGGCCCAGTCTTACCAAATAGTAACGCGGCGCCTGCACCAACAACTACACCTACAACCGCACCAGCAACTATAACACAAACAGCGCAACAGTTCACTGATATAAACAAAGCTCCCCAACAATTACAGCGTTATATACAAGACCTAGCAACGCTGGGAGTTCTAACAACTTCCACAAACCAAGCAAAAGGAAATACCAACACTAATTTATTTGAACCCGGTAAAGTTATTACTCGACGTGAATACGCACGCTGGTTAATTGCTGCCAACAATGCCATGTACGCTAGTAACCCAGCAAAACAAATTCGTACAGTTTCAGAAACAACACAACCTGCATTTACTGACGTACCCAAAACCAATCCAGATTTTGCTTTTATTCAAGGACTAGCAGAAGCAGGTATAATACCCAGTACATTATCGGGTGACTCTACAGAAGTATTATTTCGACCAGACGCACCATTAACACGCGAACAATTACTTCTATGGAAACTACCACTAGATACACGCTCCGCATTACCAACAGCAAACTTAGAAGCCGTTAAACAAACATGGGGCTTCCAAGACGCAGGTAAAATAGACTCTAGAGCATTGCGAGCAGTATTAGCTGACTATCAAAATGGTGAACAATCAAACATTAGACGTGTATTTGGATTTACCACACTCTTTCAACCCAAACGAACTGTAACACGCGCCGAAGCAGCCGCAGCCCTATGGTATTTTGGCACACAAGGTGACGGCATATCAGCAGCAGACGTACTCAAAGGCAAAACCTAGCAAATTTGTTATATTCACTCAATGCCTCAAACCAAACCCTATCAACCACTACTACTACGACTTCTACACAGTATAAACGCCGTACTAATAATCGGCGCCTTAATTACCGGGTTTTTGGTATACGATAGCTGGGATGGTAGGTTTGGAAGCTTGGGAATAACCAGAACCAACCGCGAGTTAATAGATACTCACGGTACATTTGGATTTTTTATCTCATTTGTAGCACTGCCAATATTTTTGATTTATTGTTGGAACGCGGGTAGACAACGTTTAATTCAAGCTTCTACATTTAAACAGTTGGGTAACATCGGAACACCTGCATGGTGGTACGCACTCCAACAAGTAACCAATACGTTAGTATTGTTAGCAGCATTATTCTCAGTCGTATCAGGTAAATTTCAAGACGAAAACTGGCTACCGCAGGGTGAATTAAATCACATCGCTTATTACATTCATTTGATTGCTTGGGTAGTAATAGTACTAGCACTGTTAATGCATTTACTAATGAGTGCCAAAGTTGGAGGTTTCCCCCTGTTACTCTCAATGCTCGACACAACATATCGTCCAAAGGACAGTCCACGTTTATGGCGCCAAAAAATTGTCAATTGGTTTCAGAAAAAATGACCAATGCAAACTATCTATGGGTAGGTATTGGTTGTCAACGTGGAACTTCATGTGAATTTATCGCAGCAGCAATAAAACATGTGTTCCAACAAAATAATTTATTTGAAGGTGCCATTGCAGGAGTTGCCACTATAAATAGTAAAGCAAACGAAACAGGTTTAATCGAATATTGCTCTGTGCGTAATTTACCCTTAGTCTTTTTTACTACCGAAAAACTACAAAATATAAACGTACCGAATCCATCACAAATTGTTGCCAGTAAAGTTCAAACATTAAGCGTTGCTGAAGCTGCCGCCATGATTGCCGCATCCGTTGATACATTATATGTACCTAAACAAATTATACGCTCAGTCCAAAATTTAAAAGGCGCCGTTACATTAGCAGTAGCTTACTCAACTACTCTTAAAACATAGCTGATAAGACTTGAAACAATAGACAGTACAATTGAACCTAACAAAGCAGGTACAAAACCGTTAATTGTAAAGTAATTAGCAGGAGTTAGCGCACTTGCTAACCAAAGGGCTAAAGCATTTAAAACAAATGTAAATAAGCCAAAAGTTATTAGAGTCACTGGGAACGCTAGAATACCTAAAATTGGACGGATAAAAGCATTTACCAAGCCAACAACAACAGTTGCAATAAGAGCAGCAGGAAAATTTTTAATAATAAAACTATTCGCAATAAAATTATTGACAATATGAGCAGTGATAATTAGGGCAACGGCAGTACCAAGCCAAGTTAATAAAAAGTGCTTCATATATTTTTCTAGATAAAATAACCAGAATATCTAATTTAATTTTTCCTTTGTGTACGAGCGTGGTTGATTCCTCTTACTCTCTGTGTACTCTGTGTCTCTATGGTAAAAAAAAACTATGTGACTGCACAGGCGAAGAAGGCCTGTGCCACAATGACAATTTAGGGCTTTAAAACATATTAAGATTGAGAGCGGTTGGTACGGCGCTGGGTTAAAACTTCCCAGGTTTCACCACCAGCTACACCATCAGGTTCCATACCAAAGCGTTTTTGTAATGCTTTGACAGCTGTTTCCGTATCGGCGCCAAAATCGCCATCAGGGTTATTTTTAAGATATCCTAGTCGCTGTAATCTGGTTTGTAAGTCGTAAACTTCTTCGCCACGCATTCCTAAACGCAAAATAGGAAATCCGGCTGCTGTATATTGAATACCAGGCTTTTGTAAATTTGAGTCGGTTTGACGAGTGCGGTATGTTGAGCTATTACTTGCCGTGCTACGTGCAGTACGATTATTTGTATTTCTTGTTGATGTTGTTGTAGTTGTATTGCGTCCACGATTAGCTGTACTCGTATTATTGGTATTATTTCTATTTGTGTTAGTACGAGTTGATGTTGTATTAGTTGTGTTGCGTCCACGATTATTTGTACTGTTATTCGTACTATTTTGATTAGTGGTGCGCGTGGTTTGTCGTGAAGTATTATTATTGCTGCTGCGAGTTGTAGATGTGGTGCGGACTGTTTCTTCCTGTTGTCCGTTACGTGTATTTATTCTTGTTGTAGTTGTAGTTCTAGATTGTTGGTTGGATACTACTACTGGTTTGGGTAAGTTAGCAGCGGTTTGTTGATTTGGTGTGGGAAAGTTAGTGTTTGTTGTGGTTGCTGGTGAGGATGTTTCGTCTGAGTTGGCAGCGACTGTTTGCCCACCTGGAAATAATTGTTGCCAAGTTGCTGTGTCTACTACACCATCTGGCGCCAAACCTGCTGATTGTTTAAACTGGGATACTGCTGCTGCTGTTGTTTGACCGTATGTTCCATCGACGGCGCCGTTATAATAGCCCATAATTTTTAAAGCAGCTTGTAGTTCACTTACTGCATCTCCTTGACTACCAACTTTGAGAGTTGGACGGTTTATGGTGCCTACGGTGATAACTTGAGCTATTTGCTGTTGTACTGTAACAGAGGCTACAGATGGAGCGCTAAATAGTAAGGGCACTCCGGAACATAATAGCAAGCCTAAAAGGTTCTTTCGGTTAAGTAAGTTGAATGCGATCACCGATGCGAGGTGACTTATTATACTTGTTTTGTTTCTAGCTGACATTGGAATTTGCCCCCGGTGTCTGTATACTAATAGTACAATTATTAAGCGTTGATTACTTATTTAAAGCATTGTCAATCGCTTCTTTTTGACCTACTAGTGATACATAAGGTTCCCGTAAATAATTACACGCTGCTGCCATAGCGCTTTCGGATGTGACTGCTGTAATTAAGTTTTGAAAGTTGCTGTCAAACTCGACGCCAAGTCCCAATATTTCATACCATCCGTATATTTGAGCAAGTTGGGCGTTTGTTTGTTTACCAAGTGTATACTGCCCCAAAATTTTATTTTTCGCAGCTTGAAGTGCTGTTTCTTCTAGTGGTTCGGTTGTAAGTAAATTTACTTCGCGTTGCAGTTCTGTCAGTGCTGTTTTCGTGTTCTCTGGCGCCGTTCCCATATAAACTACAAATGCTGCGGTAAATAATCGAGTTGGGTATAGTGCTGATACTTCGTAAGCTAAACCGCGTTTTTCTCTTAATTCGACAAATAATCGACTCGATAGTCCGTTACCTAAGTATGACGATAATAGTTTTAGCGCTGCATAATCTGATGAATGTACTGATGGCGCCAAATAACCCAGCATTAAAATAGATTGCTGTGTGTTTTGGTGTTTAAGCACTAGTTGTGGAGCAAGTTTGACTTCGGGTAATTTTGTGGGAATTATTTGACGAGCATCGTTCTTCCAGTCACCAAAAATTTCTTCAATTAGCGCAACTGCGTTGTCTAAAGTAATACGTCCAGCAATACTAATAACTATATTATCTGGACGAAAATAAGTTTTGTGAAACTCAACTAAATCAGCACGGGTTAAACTGCTCATTGTCGCTTCATCCCCTAATGCTGACATTGCATATGGATGATTTTGATACATAGCTAGACGTAACTGCTCGAATGCGATGCTAAAAGGTTGCTCCTTTTGTGAGCGAATATCTTGAAGCGCTAGTCTTCGCTCTAATTCAACTTCGAGTTCTGGAAAAGTTGGAAATCGTAATATTCTTCCCGCTAGCGCTAATATTTCGGCAAAATCTGCTGTTACTGTTTTTAGCGATACCAAAAAATAATCGCTTGTACTATCTGCACTCAAAGATGCTCCCACAGACTCGACTGCTTCAGCAATTTCCATGCTCGAAAGTCCATCACATCCTTTCGTCATTACTGCTGATAATAAATGCGATAAACCCGCTTTTTCTGGTTGCTCACAAAAACTTCCTGCACGAATAAACACACGTGCAGCAATAATATCGGCTACTGGATTTTCTGTAACTAAAACTACAATACCATTACTTAATACTGTACGATGAACATGAGATTTTTGTGGCGAAATTGTCATTTTAATTAAATCGTTGATGGTTTAAGCGTAGTTACCGCGTATTGATTTGGCGAAAGATATAAGAACGCTAATTGTTGCAGTTCTTGGGTATTAAATGATAAAATTTGGTCAGGATAAGTTACTGCTAACTCGACATCAGTAATTGTGTTGTAATAACCGTAAAGTCCTGCTAGTTGATTTGGTGTTTCGGTTGAAAAGGCAAAGTCGTTGCACAGTAATCTTTGAGCGCGTCTCAATTCTTGTTCACTAATCCCATTTGTAATAATATCTTGCAAATGCATTTTAATTGCGGTTTCGACTCGTTCTAAACATTCTGGCTCTAAAACTGCACTAATTGTAAATAAACTAGATTCTTTTTGCAGCGAGAAATTGCAGCATATATAACGAACTAATTGCTGTTCTTCGCGCAAGTCTCTTACTAACCGTGATGTTCTACCAGATGCTAACAATACTGATAATAAGTCTAATCCACATGCTGTTGTTAGATCATATACTCCTGGCCCAGTCCATGCCATCATTAGACGTGCATTTTCTAAACGTGGTAAGTTGATTTCTTGACGCCTAATTCCTGCTATAAATGGTTCAACAATTTTTTCTCTTGTCGTTAAATTAAAATTATTATCGTTATCAGATATGGATTGAAAATTATCTGATTTAAAAGTGTTTTTAACTAATTCTAAAGCCGGTGCAACAGGAATTCCACCGACGATTACCACGGTCATATTTTCTGGTCGGTAATAAGTGCGGTGAAACGAGCGTATATCAGAGCTAGAATGCTGTTCAATATCGGTTTCGTTACCTAAAATAGAACGTCCGTAGGGGTGTTGTTGGTAAATACTCTGGACTAAATGCTGATACCCTACCCAATCGGGGTCATCATTATAAGACCGAATCTCTTCTAATACAACATCACGTTCTCGCTCTAATTCGTCGTCGGGAATTGCCGCATTTAACAGCATTTCTGCTAGCTGTGGAAAAGAGGAGTGTAAATATGAGTTGGTGGAGGTAATCGAATAATGTGCGTAGTCGTAACTTGTCGCTGCGTTACTGACACCACCTTGGTTTTCGATATTATAGTCAAAGACTCCAGCAGGTACTTTGGCTGTACCTTTGAATATCATATGCTCTAGAAAATGTGCCATTCCGAACCCGGAAGAAGGTTCCGATATACTACCTGCACTAACCCAAACATCTGCCACAACTACGGGTGTCGTAGGTATTTCTTGATGTATCAAAGTTAAGCCGCTGTCCAGTTTGAATATTGAGGCTGGAAACACTGTATTTATTGATGGTTGTAATATTTTTTGTAATTGTAATCACAATTTCTTACAATTCTACTGATTGTAGCTCTGAATGTGTCACCATTTCGATGCAATTTATACAAATTTATTTGAAAAAGCAAAACGTATTATTTGTGATATAATAACCATCCTAGAAACCGGGTTTCTAATTTTATATTTCGCGAAAAAACTTAATCTCTTAAAAAAACCCGGTTTCTTAAAAAAGTGAAAGCTCCTGTGTCGAAAAGACTTCAGGAGCTGATTATTTTATCATACCGCGACGCCGTTTTACCTAAGTTTATGACCTGGTATAACCAGGTGGGAGCCTTGTGTTTCGTTTAAAGTTTCCGAGTACAAGCTCGGTCTACTGCCACGAACAATAATCGGTTCCCGAATTCTTAAAGACATAGATCAAAAAACTTGATGGCAGTCACCAACGTTGCAGTACAACAACCCTATTATAGCCTCCAAAAATACAGTTGTGCATCATTACAGGATTTTTCTTTATTTCTTTGTATTTCAGTTTTGATTTGGATACCAAACTGATTCAACTTGACGCGCAGCTAATATGGCGCCATCTCGACTGGGGTTGTCTAATAATATAGTCACGTGTCCGAGTTTGCGACCCGGACGAGATTCGGTTTTACCGTACCAATGAAGGTGGGCATTTTCTATACGCGACAAAATCTCGCGCTTTTCAAAGTAATCAGACAACGAATTTTCGTAACCGAGCAAGTTTACCATAACGGCGCCGGGACTAATTAAGGCTGTACTGCCTAGTGGGAGTCCACATACTGCCCGTAAATGCTGCTCAAATTGTGAAGTTTGACATGCATCGATTGAAAAATGTCCCGAATTATGGGTACGTGGCGCCACTTCATTAATTAAAACATTGTCATCTACTGTCAGGAATAGTTCTATGCCAAAAACTCCAACCGCATCAAGACTGTTGAGGAGAGTTTTCGCGACATCTTCAATTTTGGCGGTAACTTCACGAGAAATATCGGCTGGTACAATTGCACGCCGACAAACTTGTTGTTCCTGTTGAGTTTCTACCACTGGATAGATGACAACTTCGCCATCGATTGAGCGAGCCGCAATAACAGCGAGTTCGTATTTGAAGGGTACAAACTCTTCAAGTAGAAACTCGGTGTTACTAGCTTTGAACCGTCCATTTTCAAGCTGGTTGATAACTGTTTGAAAATGATTATTATTCTTAATGATGTATGTGCCTTGACCGTCGTAGCCATGACGACGAGCTTTTAAGACCACAGGAAAATTAAAATTAAAAACGGCGCCTAGGTTACGGTTAGTGACATCGAAGGCGGTAAATGATGGTACTGGTAAACCAATATCGCGTAAATAGCACCGTTGATGATACTTATCTAAAAGAGGAGCAAGTGCTTCTAGCTTGGGACGAAAACAAACGCCACGTTCGGCTAAAGTAGATAACGCCTCTAAGTCAACGAATTCGTTTTCAAAAGTAATGACATCACTGTTTTTAGCCAGTTGTACGGTAGCGACAGCATCATCAATGCGCGCTTGTACAAAATTAACAGGCTCTTTTACAGGAGTCTCGGTAATTGCAAACAGTTTTTGCTGCGGTTCATCGATTAAATACTGCTCCGGTTTGCTTTTATGAAAACCATTGCTGTGCAAGAGCGCAACAGCAGGGTCAGAAGCACTCGGAGTTTGTACAACTAGTTCTAAACCAAGCTTGGAAGCTGCCCCTCCCATCATCCAAGCGAGCTGTCCACCACCAATTACACCTATACGTTTCATCTGCACCCTAGCGAATCACGAGTTTTAATACCTGTCTGTTTATTTACTCCACGAGCGATGCTACACAGTTCTTTAACCTGTGCCCCATCCAATATTGCATCAGTAAAATCAGCACCATTTATATTCACGTTTTTGAACGTGGTACGAAGCAGCAGCGCTTCTTGCAATATTGCATCACTTAAGTCTGCCCCTGTTAAGTCTACCTGATCTACTAGTGCATTTGATAGATTAGCTGCCTGCAAATTGGCTAATGTCATCACCGAAGCACTCATTACTGCCCCACGTAAATCAGCATTACTAAAATTTGCTAACTCCATATTGGCGTTAGAAAACTCACATGCTTGTAATTCTTGCCCAGAAAAATCTTTTCTCGACAATTCCGCGTTGCTAAATGACATCGGGTGCGTCCAATCGGCAATAGCGCTGCTCGGCACAAATACTACACAAGCTACAATCACGACCAAAATAACCACCGCTGTTTTGTAAGCGTTTAGGAGGCGCCACATATTAAGTAATACCAAGAGAAGATTACCGCTATTTTCAGCTTACCGCGAATTGTGTCACTATCCCAATTTCTATACCCATATGCATATTGACACTCAATCATTTAATTTAATAATTAATAATCTATTAATTCCTTTTATTCTGTTTTCATTATTAGTATTAATGCTCTGCGGAACACCGAACTATTCAATAACAAATTACCGCCCTTTTAAGGTTTACTTAACAGTTTTTATTTTTATAAATGAACGTGTACTTTTGTAATTATTACGAAATATTTACATAATAATTCAAAGGTAAAGTTTATTTTCATTTTGGCGCCTGACCTGTTTGGAGCTGGTATGGTTGAAAAGTAACGAGAAACAATATTCTGCGTAATATAAGTTAACGAATTACTCAAACTGAATAACTTAAACCGAATTACTCAAACATATATAATCACTAACAAGCACAAATCTAAACAACATGTTAAGTCTAACTTCCCGCCCCAGCGTCAAAATACAGCATTTCCATGATGAATGGCTCGAAGATTGGTGCCAAGAAAATGGCTGGACTGATTTGTTCTGTGAACGTAAAAATAACTATTGGGCGTTTCCTCCAGGAGCAGTAATGCCCGAACCAATTCCTGGAAAAATTTTAAGAAATATTAAGTCAAAAAATGGAATGACCCAGAGCGAAAAATTCTGGTCAGTATCCGCGATAATTGGTACATGTGTAGCAGTAATTTCTACCTATTTACTCAAATGTCCAATGCCAATGATTGTAGCTTTCGCGTTCGATGCAGTTACTGCCGCACGTTTAGAATTAGAAGATATTTAATCCCTCCCTACCCCCCGAACTTTGGGGGGATTAATATTTAGCATTGAAAGATTAAAACAACTGTTGCTAAAAGTGTAACCGCCTAGTGTACGCATGGTTTTGATGTCATAGTCAAACATGAAGACGTGGACACAAGGGGGAAGCGGATGCAGGAAAAATCGAGCCAACGTTGCAATAAGTTTTTACAAAGACGATACGGCGTGCGTTTGGGAAGACGTTACGCATTGGCGGCAGCAGGTGTAGTATTAATGGGAATGATTGGATGCTCACCTTTAACTAGTGAGTCGAGTGCAGTTGCCGCGCGTCCTAACACAGAATCTCCGATGTCAAAAGTAGTAATTCCCGATACAAAGCTTGTTAATAGTAATACTAAGTTTGGTTTTAAGTTGTTTTCAGAAGTTGTCAAAAAGGATGAAGGCGCCAATGTTTTTGTTTCGCCTTCGAGTGTAGCTTTTGCTTTGGCAATGACTTATAACGGTGCTGAAGGAACAACGCAGCAAGCAATGGCAAGAGCCTTAGAATATTCTGGGTTGAGCTTGCAACAAATAAATTCATCGAATGCAGCATTAAAAACGCTTCTAGAAAATCCTGACCCAAAAGTACAGATAACTATTGCTAATTCGCTATGGACTAATAGCAATGCGTCGTTAAATCCAAGTTTCATGCAACGAAACCGCGATTTTTATGCTTCGCGCGTTACAAATCTAGATTTTACCGACAGTGGCGCCGCGAATACGATTAATAATTGGGTTAAAGATTCGACGCGCGGTAAAATTGATAAAATTGTTGAGCAAATCAGTCCAGACCAAGTAATGTTCTTAATTAACGCCATTTACTTTAAAGGCGCCTGGACTGAGCCATTTGATAAAAGCCAAACCAAACAACAACCTTTCACAAAAGCGTCCGGTCAAGTTCTTCAAACTCCGATGATGGCGCAACGAGGGAACTATAAGTATTTAGAGAATGATAAGTTTCAAGCAATAACCTTACCTTATGGTAAAGACGGTAAAATCAGCTTTTATGTATTTTTGCCGAAAGAGAATTCGGGTGATTTGAAAGAGTTTTACCAAAGTTTAAATTCTGAGAACTGGGAAAAATGGATGCCACAGTTCCGGAGACGAGAGGGTGAAATTCGATTGCCTCGTTTTAAAATGGATTACGAGGTGACACTCAACGATGCTTTAACAGCGTTGGGTATGGGAGAAGCGTTTAGCGATAAAGCCGATTTTTCGGGAATTGGTAAAAATCTTGCTATTAGTACTGTTAAGCATAAAACTTTTGTTGAAGTATCAGAAGAAGGAACAGAGGCAGCAGCAGCGACTTCAGTAGGCATTGTCGCGCTTTCTGCCCCTATGAACCCTCCATTTTCAATGGTTGTTGACCGTCCATTTTTCACTTGTATTCGCGATAATCAAACGGGCAGCATTTTGTTCATGGGTTCAATTGTGGCGCCACAGTCGTAGAAGTCGTTGAATTAGATTGACTAATTTGATTAGATGTGGACACCGACATGTCACTTGCTGTATTGGGTGCAGCTACTTCCGACAAAATAATGGGACTTTCATCAGTATCACTTGCACGTCGCAACGCACTTAAAGCGGTTTTAACTACTACCGCACTAGGAACAGCTAAAATAACTCCTAATAAACCTCCGATTCTAGCTCCGGTCAAAACAGAAATTAATAGCCAAACAGGGTTTAAGCCAGTAAAACTGCCCAGAATACGGGGTGCAATCAAGTTTTCCAAAATTTGTTGAACGATTACCGCTGCAATTAATACTCTTCCCCCCATACCAAAATCTTGCAGCGCAACAAGAGAAGTTGTTAAGGCAATACCAACAGAACCACCATAGGGTACAAGTGCCATTAAACCAATTGTCAAGCCAAATAATAACCCAAAGGGTACCTTTAGCCATAAAAAGGTGGGAATTAAGGCACTCGCCATACAAGTAGAGATAATTAACTGAGTAATGAAGAAATTTTCAAAGCTGGAGCGTAACGTTTGTGAAAACGGTTCGCGAAATCTGACAGGAAGCCAATCGACCAAGCTTTGCCAAAGTTCATCACCATGCTGCAATAAATAAAATGTCAACACCATTGTGAGCAAGAAGTCTAGCAAGGAAGTAACTGTAATAACTGCTAGGTTTAGAACTTGCCCTGCAATAGCTTGTAATTGTCCTTTTACACGGTCATTGATTTGTACTACTAATGCATCTAGGTTTAGAGGTAAACCGAAAATTTCGGCTTTTTCGTTTAACATCATTAATTGCGAACGTCCGGAGTCTATTAACTCTGGAATGCGTGCGACTAATTGTTGAGCTTGAGTTAGAGCTAGTGGAATCAGCGTTACGCCTAATGCCAGTAGAATTGACAAAGCCAGTAAAAATACTAAGATAGCTACTGGTTCGCGTTTGGCGCCTTGGCGTTCCATCCAACTTACAGGATAGTTAAGCAGAAACGCTAACACTGATGCTCCGACTAAAATAACAATCAGCGAATGGAAATACTCAAAAATTGCCGAAATCGCCCATCCATTAAGGACGAGCAACGGTGCAAAGAGCGCGATTGCTACAAATCGCGCAATTGGCGTTAGTGTTTGCCACCAGTTTAGGAGCTTGCGTGTCTGCATCTGCTGCTACATGCCTGATACAACTAAATAAATATGTTCATAAGTCATTAGTCTATTATCCCTGACAAAAAGCCTTACACACATCTGTCTTCCTGCCGTATTCTATGAATTTCTCGCTGACATTATGAAAAAACGTAAATCGATTTTTAATTTATCAAATACACATGCAGGCGCCCGTAGCGATGCATCTACCTTACAATTGGTGTTATACATGATTCCGGTTGTAGGCTTCTTTCCATCATTGTGGACACTGTATAGTCGTCAGGGGACACGGGAACAACTTATAGCAAGTAAGTTGTCTATTACTTTGATGCTTACTTGGATACTGGGATACCTGTTACTCGCAACAGGAGCGGAGCAAGCGTCAAATACGTTAGCATTGCGTCTACTGATACTAAATACTTTTTTGACTTCAGGGTACTTTTTAGTTAGCGCTTGGTTAGTTGTGCTAGCTCTTAAAGGTAATCGTGTGCGTGTACCGGGATTTGATAAGCTTTCGGAACGTCTTTTCGGTAAATATACTCGTTAAAATTAAAATTAGGTATTCTCAGGCAATATTGATAAGTATTTACACGGAACTTTGCGCTCTTGTAACCAACATGCTGCTCATAGGTCTAGTCAAATCGCCTTAAATATTGCCATACTTCAATAAAACAAACCAAGCATCTCCGGATTTGCTTTAGGAGGAACAGAAAAATAAGGAAAATACAGTTATAAGTGTTTTGGTTAACACCGGGATACGGTACTTAGCCTTAATAATTCTAAGAGTTAGAAATTTAATTTCAAAGCATCTACGTATAAAAAGTAGACTCGGTTAATTTATATAGATTAAGTGTGAGGAAGTCAGTGACGATTCAAAGAACTTCTGCGGAAGAGAACTTTTCAAGTGATACTAAGAATGTAAGTAGTAAAAAAATTCCGGACAAATCAGGACGTTGGTTATGGTTTTGGGTGGGGATGAGCGGAATAGCAATGGTATCGGCAACTGCTGGGGCATTACTAGCGGTATCCTTAAGCAGCACCCCTCTGATGCAAGCGAACTTAAGTCCACAAGAAGCAGCAGTATTCGATGGAGACCGTATTGCCGGAGGTGGGTTACGCTTTTCTGAATTGACACGTCCTGTCAACATTCTTGTGATGGGAATGAGCGTGCTTCCTCCCGATGTTAAAAATCCTCCTACTGAAAGTCAAAATCTTCGTTACCTTCCCCAGGTAAATTCTTTTGACGGTTTAGCGGATGTAATGTTATTAATTCGCTTTGACCCAGAAAATAAAACTTTAAAGATGCTCTCTATACCCCGTGATACCCGAATTGACATTGAGGGACATGGAACAAAAAAAATTAATGCAGCTAATACCTTTGGTGGACCCGCTTTAACTGCCAAAACAGTCAGCAACTTGCTGGGTGGTGTCGGAGTTGACCGTTATGTTCGTATTAATGTTTTGGGAGTTGGCAAGCTGATTGATGCACTAGGTGGTGTCAATGTTTTTGTGCCCAAAGACATGAAATATCAAGATGATTCACAGCATCTTTACATTAACCTTAAAAAAGGTCAGCAGCATTTAGATGGTAATAAAGCGTTACAGTTACTACGTTACCGTCACGATGAAAATGGCGATATTGGTCGAATTCAGCGTCAGCAAATGGTAATGCGCGCGCTTATGGACCAAACTCTTAACCCAGCAACTTTGGGACGTTTACCAGATGTACTGAACGTCGTCAAAGAACACATTGATACTAACTTGACGGTTGAAGAATTATTAGCGTTGGTAGGATATGGCGCCCGTACAAATCGTTCAAATATACTACAGTTAATGGTGCCAGGTCGGTTTAGCGCGAAAAACGAATTTGACGCTAGTTACTGGATACCAAACAGTGACCGGATTGCGAAAACAATGGCACAGCACTTTGATTTGCAATCTGTAGCAGCGACAAAAGACACCGAACCCAGGAAGTTGCGTATTGCAATTCAAGATAGTACTGGGGATGAGAAAACTAACCTCCAACCTTTAATTCGGATTTTGGAAAAGGCAGGTTATCGTAACGTATTTATCGCAAAAAGCTGGGGTGAACCGTTACAAGTAACCCATATTCTGGCACAGCAAGGTGATGGTAATGAAGCTGAGTCGGTACGCAATACTCTAGGTTTCGGCGAAGTTCGTGTTGAAAGTACAGGTACTCTAGGCTCGGATGTTAGTATCCAAGTTGGTAAAGACTGGTTACAGCAACTTAACTCGGCAGAAAATCAAGGTGGATAGTCATGGCAGCGGATGATAAACGGATGTAACGGATAGGCGTTTTAGATAATTCATCCGTTACATCCGTTGTATTCGTTGCTTTTTTTTTAGCAATTTAAGAAAACTACTTGCTTTATTAGTAACTTTACTTATATTATACAGAATTATATTTAAGTAAAAAAATCTTATACGTAAAGCGACAGTAATTCTACGCGTGTAGAATTTAAATTAGCTATATCGTGTAATATCAACTTCGCATAATCATTGAACAATATAATTCGCTCTTGGCAACTACCTTACTTGTATGGTGGTAAGTTTTGCTTGTTTGTTGTCCGTAATTTGAAAATATACCAAAGAATATTATGCAGAAGCTTTTGAACTCAAAGTACTTTCTACTATTGGCGTTTCCAGTTATTACTGGTTCTTTTATAACCGCAACACCCAGTCTAGCTGGTACTTTTGCATCTTCAGAAGCTGGTTTTAGGTTTGATAATTTTAGTGTTAGTCCAGAGTATATAGAGACTTTTACAGATACAGATTCCCAAGCTATTAGTTTTAGTTCTCAAGGTAAAGCTAATGCTTATGCGGAAGCAAATGCTGATTTTACTAGCATTTCTAATTTACCTTTATCATTCGCTAATAATTTTTCATCAAGTATAGCTATTGGTGAAGGTAAAGACTATTTTGGTAGTGCTGAAAGTTTTGCTAGTGTTACAGGTTATAACTTTCAAGTGAAGACGGGTGGTATTTTTTCGTTTGACTTTATGGGGTTTCTTGATCTTCAGGCTTTAGCTGATAACCCTACAACTGAATATGCTGGCGCCGATGGTGTAATCTTACTTCAATTATATGACCAAGATAACGGCGTACTTTTAGACTCACTATCAATACAAGGAAATACGGCGACTTCTAATAATTTGAGTTTTCTCACCCACAATAAAACCGATAATTTCTCTTTTATTCCGACTGAAACTTCTTTTGATACAAACTCTAACGGTATAAATAAATACGCTTATGCTGATGTTAAAGGTTACTACTCTAGAAAATTTGCAGCAGGCGCCAATTTGAGTTTGTTTGAACTAAAAAATAATCGCGTGCGTGTCGTAGTTCCAGAACCCACAAGTCAGTTGGCTCTTGTTTTTGGCGCAATAAGTATTCTCTTAATTACCAAAACCAAACGTAAATTACTTTTGAACAAAGTTACTATTAATTAAAAAACAAAGAAGCTTGAAAACACTGTTTTTAGAGTAATTTAGCGGGTTATTTTAATGACGATTTGGTCAAATAAAGTAGCTATATAAGTATTTACATCTTTTTTCTTCTCTCTGTGTACTCTGTGTCTCTGTGGTCAAAAAATACTCTTCAATACTGTATAGGCGCCTACTATTTGTGCTATAAAGTATTTGACAACGGGTCGTTGTCAATTTTAAGGTTTTATGTTCAAACGGGCATCCTTGCCCGTTCCACAAGATGTCTATTCCACAAGATATCTATTCCATAATTTATAGGGAGTGTTGTGTTTGTTCGGAAATCCAGTCTTGTAAGATGGGGTTGATGATTTGCGGCGCCTCGTCTTGGGGGCAATGACCAACACCTTCGATGGGGATAAATTTGAGTACTTGTGGGTAGTCGGCGAATTGGCGCCCTAAATCTATAGGTTCCCAAGGGTCTGCGGCACCCCATAAAATAATTGCAGGACAGGGTAATTTAGGTAATAAGTCTTCGGGCAAGGGTCCACTGGAATATGATGTAAATGCTAAAAATACAGCAACAGCTCCTGGGTCTGCTGCTGGTGACATTAAAATATCTATTAGTTCGTCGGTGACTGCATCTGGGTTCGCGTAAGCTTGTAATAAGATTTTACGAACTGTTTTTGGCTTGGCAATTTGGTTAAAGAAAAAGTTACCTACAGCTTCGTTAGATAATACTTTTTGCAATAATGGGGCACCAAAACGTCGATACCACGGTAAAGCTGCGCGTTTGCGGTCGTGTAATAAACGCAACGAACAGTTAAGCATCGCGACTCCACGAGCAATATCTGGATTATCTACTGCTGCTTGCATGGCGACAATACAACCAATCGAGTTACCCACCAAAAAAACGGGTTCCCCAACTACTTCACGACTAAAGTCAGCTATCTGTTGTCCCCAAGTTTCAAATGTATATTCAATTTCTTTTATTGGGTTGGGTTTTGCTGAACCTCCAAAGCCTATTAAATCAATCGCAAAAACGCGACACTTATCTGCTAGTACTGATATATTGTTCCGCCAATGCCATAACGAGGCGCCGAAACCATGTATTAAAATTACTGCTGGACCTGTAGTTCCTTGCACTTGGTAAGAGATTGGATAACCCCGCCAAGTCCATATTTGCGATGAAGATAGTTTAGGAGTAGAGGCAGATATGGTCATGGGTTATTACTTAATTTACGTGTGTTTCAATGCGCTAAAATTTACATCCACGATATTTACAGCTACTATATATACAGTTAGTTGCTGTATTGTTATACGAAATCCACAAACGGATAGTTTGCCCTTACAATAAAAACTTTAACCGTTTTTATTTTTTTTTAGCAGAGTAATAATACGAGTATAAATAGTATTTGTTACATTTGTTTATAAGTATTTAAACGTATATTAAGAAACCTGGTTTCTTTAGGGTATCTTGTAATAGAAATGAAGATTTTGCTCCCGAAACCAGGTTTCTGGGGTTTTTAGTCTTCGCTTTCTTGATAGAACTGCTGCAATTCTTGTAATTGTGTACGTCGAGATTTTTGACGATATTTTTTGGTTTCGAGTTTCGGTTCGTAGTGACTTTCACCTTTACTTTTGCTTTTTAGTTTTAAGGTAGATTCGGGGTCGGTTGAAGAATTGAGATGAGCTTGTCTTGATGCAACTTCTTCTAAAAAGACCAAATAATGTTCGTATCGTTCCCAATCTCCGCGAACTACACATAATGGTTCATCACGATGCAAGCAGTCACCAAATCGACAGTTTCCAGTAGCTAGCTTCAGTCTTGCTTCTGGAAAATAGTATGCTAGTTCAGATGGACTACAATCTAAGTCGGGTTGGTTAAAACCTGGGGTGTCAGCGAGCAAACCACCGTTTGGTAGTTCAAATAGTTCAACGTGACGCGTAGTATGGCGCCCTTTACCAAGTTTTCCTGAAACTTCACCAACACGCAAGTTAATATTTGGAATTAATTTATTTATTAAGCTCGATTTACCTACACCAGAGGCGCCTGCTAACACGGTAGTTTTATTTTGAAGTCTATTTAATAAAATATCGGTGTTGAGACTGTTATATACACTAATAAAAGTAGGTTGATAACCCCATAAGCTTAATCTTTCCTTAATATCCTCTTGTTCTGCATGTGATACTAAGTCAGATTTATTGAGACACAAAACAACATCTAAGCCAGTAGATTCAGCTTTTAATAAAAAACGGCTAAGTTGATATGGTTCTAACGGTGGGTCAGCGGCGGCAAATACGAGTAATATTTGATTAACATTAGCGATTGAGGGACGGTCTAATTGACTCGAACGTGGTAAAACATCCGCAATAGCACCCCTATTACCAGTCCAGTCAGGTTCTTCAACTACAACACGGTCTCCAACCATGACAGAAAGCCCGATTTTTTTTAATCGAGTTCGACGAGTACAGAGGAGGGTTGAAGTGTCAAGTTCTCCTCTGTCTCCATCAAGTTGCACCTGATAAAAATTAGCCTGTACAGCAACCACTGTACCTGTTAGTTGTGCCTTCGCTTCCATATTAACCGCGACCTAAACCGCGTTTGGACGGCGTACTAACAATGAAAAGTAACCGGAACAATCGGTTATTTGCTCGACTTGAAAACCTGCCATAGTTAAGCTGTCAGGTACTTGCTCGATTGGTTCACCTGGGTCTAACCAAACTTCTAGCAAATTACCTGGAGTCATTTTTTCTAAGCTTAACTTTGTCCGAACAAAATTAATCGGACAAGGGGTACCACGCAAATCAAGTTGAGCATCGGGTGTGTATGTAGAAGATACGGTCATTCCTAGTTTATCTCTGATGGAAAAAGTTGCCTAAAAACCCTTCGATACCGCCCTTTCCGGTGCGTTCCCCTCTAATTTTAGCGAGTTCTTCAAGCAATTTTCGCTCTTCAGTGCTTAATTTAGATGGATTTGGAATATCAATCATTACCGTCACCAACTGGTCACCCCGGTTAACAGGATTACCTAATCTTGGTACGCCATGATTTTCTAACTTAAACTCAGCGTAAGGCTGTGTGCCCGCAGGAATCGTTAATTCCTCTGGACCATCTACGGTATCTACCTGTAGTCTACATCCTAAAATTGCTTGCAAATAACTAATTGAAATTGTAGAGCGTATATTTAACTCTTCGCGTTGGAATTCGCTATCTTCGTTAACTGTTAGTTGAACATACAAGTCACCTGCTGGTCCTCCACGTTGACCTGCATCTCCTTCACCAGGTATCCGCAAACGTAGTCCATCGTAGACCCCTGCTGGAATTGTGATTTTAAGTTGTTTCGCTACCTGATTGGCGCCTTTGCCACTACAGTTATCACATTTTTCTTCGATAACCATTCCCGTTCCGTTACAAGTGGGACAAGTTGAAACTTGGGTGAAACTACCAAAAGGTGTGCGTGTGACGCGACGTACTTGTCCGCTTCCGCTACAAGTTGAACATGTACGCGGTCGAGTTCCTGGTTTGGCGCCACTTCCGGTACAAACTTCACAAGTTTCTAAATGAGCAATACGAATTTGTTTTTCGCCACCAAATACAGCTTCGCGAAAGTCTAACTTTAGGTCGAGTTGTAGGTCATCACCGCGAACCGGACCCGAACGGCGCCGTTGTTGCGTTGGACCACCCATACCACCTGCGAAACCGCTGAAAATACTTTCAAAAATATCGGCGAAACCACCCATGTCGCCCATATCTTGAAACCCAACCCCAGCTCCCGCGTTCACACCATCGTGACCAAAACGGTCGTAGCGTGCGCGTACTTCTGGCTCAGAAAGCACTTCATAAGCACGGTTAATTTCTTTAAAACGTTCTTCTGCCCCCGCTTCTTTATTCACGTCTGGGTGGTACTTACGAGCTAATCGACGGTAAGCACTTTTAATTTCGTCTTTGTCTGCCTCACGAGAGACACCTAAAATTTCATAATAGTCGCGAGCCATATTGTAAAAGGTGAGAGTTAGAAGTTAGACATTTTGCGCCTCTTCCTCTTTCAATTTCTTGAGTACAGAGGCGCCGAAGGCAAGAGTTAAGTTTTGTTAATAGTAAATTTTACCTTTTACCTTCTACAAAAATCACCAAAAATAAATATATTTAGTCGTTTTGGACTGCAAAAGTGTCCACAGGTTAAAACATGTTTGTAACTTTTTGGTTCGTGAAACGTCATTAAACGTCATGTATGAGTATACTTAAAATCATCAAGGAAGTGCAGGTGTGGTTTCCACCGCCTTATACGACAACAGCCTATAACAGTGGGTGCGGAAAACCGTATCTTTTATGATACAATTTGAATATGTTATGTCATTCAAAAGCAAATTGCCGAGACGAGCGGTTGTCCCGGCAATACGGCTTGTTATTACAATTTAACAGATATCAACGAAATTTTTGTTAACCTAGTCAATCGCTTCGTAATCAGCCAAAGCAGCCGCTTCTTCTTCAAAATCAAAATTGAATTGCGGTGTCATGTTTTCGTTTACACCATTATTGCTTTCAATACTTGAGGTATTGGTTATTTCGACAATTTCGCCTGGTTGACTGTTGCCAGCTCGATTATAAACCTCGGCGCCGATAGCAAATAAAGCTTGTTGGAATTCCTGCAAACGTTGTTGGAACTCATGAATAGAGACATTAGTATCGTTACTTATTGCTTGTAATTGAGATAGTTTTTCATCAGCGGACTGTTTCATGGAGTCGCTAATTAGATGAGCGTTATTTCTCAAAGTAGATTCATAACTACCCAGCAAGTTATCAGCTTGGTTTTTCAAAGCAACCAATTCAATACGCTTCTTATCTTCTTCTGCAAAAGCTTCGGCTTCTTGGCGCATTTTTTCGATTTCCAGCGCGCTTAAACCACCTGTATTAGTAATACGTATGCTTTGCTCTCTACCAGTACCTTTGTCTTGAGCGGCAACTTGCATGATACCGTTGACATCAATTTCAAACGACACCTCAATTTGTGGGACTCCGCGCGGTGCGGCTGGAATACCAGTTAGTAAGAATTTACCAAGGCTTTTATTATCGCGTGCCATTGCCCGTTCACCTTGGAGGACATGAATTTCTACTGAAATTTGCCCATCAATAGCGGTGGAGAAAACTTGAGATTTACTGGTGGGAATTGTGGTGTTGCGCTCGATAATTTTGGTGAAAACTTCGCCTAGAGTTTCGATACCTATAGACAACGGAGTGACATCGAGTAGTAATAAGTTCTCAACTTCACCACCTAATACCCCAGCTTGAATTGCGGCGCCAAGAGCAACAGCTTCATCAGGGTTAATAGAGCGGTCGGGAGCTTTGCCACCGAAAAACTTCATTAAAGCGTTTTGCACGGCAGGAATACGAGTCGAGCCACCGACCAAAATAATTTTATCGATATTTTGAGGCTTAAGGTCGGCATCTTTGAGTGCTTGCGTCATTGGTTCAAGCGTTGCTGCAATTAAACTACTTGCTAACTCTTCAAATTTTGCGCGACTAAGTTCGGTTTCTAAATGCTTGGGACCACTGGCATCAGCGGTGATAAATGGCAAGTTAATACTTGTGTTGCCCATGCTCGATAATTCGATTTTGGCTTTTTCCGCAGCTTCACGCAAGCGTTGCACCGCCATTTTATCTTGAGCTAAATCGATTCCTGACTCTGTGCGGAAAACTTCAATCATCCATTCAACAATAACGTTATCGAAGTCATCGCCACCTAAATGGTTATTACCACAAGTCGCTTTAACTTCAAATACTCCATCTCCGAGTTGAAGAATAGAGACATCAAATGTTCCACCACCAAGGTCAAATACAAGAATTAGCTGTTCAGTGTCTTGTTTATCTAACCCGAATGCCAAAGCTGCTGCGGTGGGTTCATTGATAATACGTAAAACTTCAAGACCAGCAATTGTGCCTGCGTCTTTTGTAGCTTGACGTTGGGCATCGGTAAAATATGCGGGTACTGTGATAACTGCTTGTGTAACGGTTTCACCTAAAAAGTTCTCTGCGTCTTGCTTAAGTTTTTGCAAAACCATCGCGGAGATTTCTTGGGGTGTATAGTTCTTGCCGCGAATTTGGACATCAACCGTATCATCACGACCTTTTATACATTGATAAGGCACCCTCGACCGTTCGGTTTCTGCGTCTTCCCAACGGCGCCCAATAAATCGTTTGATACTATAAATAGTATTTTCAGCATTTGTGACAGCTTGACGTTTTGCCAATTGACCAACCAAGCGTTCACCACCTTTACCAAAACCGACGATACTTGGAGTTGTTCTTCCACCCTCGGTATTAGCAATAACAATTGGTTGACCACCTTCTAAGACTGCTACGCAACTGTTAGTAGTGCCCAAGTCAATCCCAATAACTTTTCCCATAAGTATAATATTCTGTACTTGTTAGTTCGTTGACATAACACGGAATATCCACATTAGGTTGAGAGCATACTTACGTAATTATTACTAGTGGGAAAAAGTTGCGCTAGCAAAAGAAGCATTAGTGATAGTTTTGTACCGAACGGTCGTGTACTTGAAGTTTAAAGCAATAGTAGTATAACCGTGTCAATCAAGAAAATTGACGCGGTAAATACGTACATGGAAACTAACTATCAGGTTCAACTGTCAGCTTAACTATCCGCTGCACTTGATTGAGTATCATCAAGAACAGGCGTATCTTCTTTTGGAGCTGCGACTTTCACCATTGCATGGCGTAGTACACGTTCACCCAAAAAATATCCGCGCACTAACTCTTCTAACACTGTTCCCTCTGGATGTTCATCCGTAGGTTCGCGCAATACTGCTTCATGAAGGTTGGGGTCAAATGGTTGACCTTCGGGACGCATTGGCGAAACACCCAATCGTTTTAAACTGTCAACCAGTTGTTTATAAACCCCTTGATAGCTTTTATGAATTGCCATCTCAGAATCGTTTTGAGGTTTAATGTGAGCGCGCGCACGCTCAAAATTATCCACTACTGGTAATAGTTCTGTAATGGTGTTTCGTTTAACTAATGCATCAAGGTCGTCTTTTTCCTTCTGAGTGCGCTTGCGATAATTATCGAAATCTGCTACTAACCGTGTGTATTGATTGCTACTTGCTTCGAGTTGAGCTTTGAGCGAATCGATTTGCGGCTCCATTGCACTATCATCAGAAGCAGCGTCAGCATTTACGCTATTGTCAGATGTCGAAGCGTAGGAACTCACATCGTTAGTTGCCACAGCACTGGGGTCAGCTACTTCGCTGCCATATGTACTTGTGTTGTTTTGTTCAGGGAAGTCGCTATTCATCGTTTGCATTACCTCTTAGAGTTCTCCTTATTGCTGAATAGTTAATCATCGTTCTCTATTTTGACAAAAGCTGGATATATTCTTCCATCGTAATAAGGACGGCTTTCCGTAGAGTATTGTAGTGCGGGTTTCCGTAAATTGAGTCAAGGTTCTAATTTTTCTTTGTCAAGATGAGAGTTCTGGGTACCAGCATGGGAATACTCAATATAGAAGAGGTTTTGGCTACCCATATAAATATAAGAATATATGACTTATTCGTCATCACAACAGAGGCGAAGTACTGCTCTCACAACGAGGACAGAATTTTCACCCTTCGGAACAAAATTAGTACAATCAGGGTTTGTTGATACCGAGCAAATGCGACAAGCACTGATGGAAAGTCGCAAAAGCGGGACACCCCTGACTGAGGTACTTGAATCGATTTCAGGGCGCCAGCTATCACCGGAACTGCTGAGATTATATAAAAAACAACAACTTTTTGAATTAAAAATACTTTACGGGGTTGAATCACTTGACCCAGAAGTTAACTCCATCGGCACATCGATGGTGGCAAACTTGATAGACACACTTATCCCAGTAGATATTTGCCGGCGCCATCGTTTAGTACCATTATCACGTAACGACGAGCAAAACCCACCCAATGTATTGGTGGCAATGGTTGACCCAGATAACTTAGAAGCATCGGATGATTTAAATCGGATTTTGCGTCCGCAAGGGTTGGCGTTGCAACGGATGGTAATCACTACTGAGGACTACCAGCAGATTATCAACCAGTTTCTTGATGAGCTAGCAGTTAAGCAGAAGCACATCGAGCAACAAAAATTAACGGATATCAATCAAGATTTAGAAAACCTTGGCGATTTAGATTTAGCAGATGCTCCAGATGATGCGGAAGCTGATTTAGGGTCAGCAATGAAAGGTGCGGAAGATGCACCGATTATTAATTTGGTGAACCGAATTTTAGGAAAAGCGTTACAAGAGAAAGTTTCGGATATCCACATTGAACCGCAAGAAGAGAATTTACGCATACGGTTTCGGAAAGACGGGGTATTGCGTGAAGCGTTTGACGCATTACCGAAAAAAATTATTCCTGCCATCACAGCCCGATTTAAGATTATTGCGAATTTAGATATTGCCGAACGTCGTTTACCACAAGACGGACGGATTCGTCGGATGTTTGAGGGACGTAAGGTTGACTTCCGCGTTAACACCTTGCCAAGTCGTTACGGAGAAAAAGTAGTACTGCGGATTTTGGACAACTCCGCTACACAGTTAGGTTTGGATAAATTAATTACCGACCCAGAAACTTTGCATATCGTCCAAGAAATGGTTTCGCGTCCTTTCGGTTTGATATTAGTAACAGGACCAACAGGTTCGGGTAAAACGACTTCGCTTTATTCAGCACTTGCCGAACGTAACGACCCAGGTATTAATATCAGTACAGTAGAAGATCCAATTGAGTACAGTTTGCCAGGAATCACGCAGGTACAAGTTATCCGTGAAAAAGGATTAGATTTTGGAACTGCACTACGCGCGTTTTTACGTCAAGACCCTGATGTATTGCTTGTGGGTGAAACGCGAGATAAAGAAACAGCAAAAACCGCGATTGAAGCAGCGTTAACAGGACACTTAGTATTAACAACACTTCACACCAATGATGCTCCTGGCGCCATCGCCCGTTTGGGTGAAATGGGCATTGAACCATTCATGATATCAAGCTCATTACTGGGAGTGTTAGCACAGCGCTTAGTACGACGTGTATGTTCAGACTGCCGTATTCCTTACACTCCGACACCTGAAGAGCTTGCTCGTTTTGGGATGACAGCATCACAAGATGTTGGGCTAACTCTTTACAAAGCTAATGCACTCAGCAACGAGCAAATTCAACAAGCTAAGGGCAACGGTTCGCTATGTCCAACATGTAACGGTGTTGGTTACAAAGGACGCTGTGGTGTTTATGAAGTCATGAAGATTACAGAAAACCTACAGACTTTAATCAACGAAGATGCACCAACCGAACGCATCAAAGAAGTAGCAGTAGAAGAAGGGATGAAAACCCTGCTTGCCTACAGTTTGGACTTAGTACGTCAAGGTGCGACAACGCTCGAAGAAGTAGAGCGTGTAACCTTCACCGACACAGGTTTAGAAGCAGAACTCAAAGCCAAACGCAAGAGTGGGTTAACTTGTCGTACATGTAGCGCTGAACTTCAACCCGAATGGCTGGAATGTCCCTACTGTATGACATCCCGCTTCCAAGACTAACCGTAAATTAGCTCGTACTTAGGACTTCAGTCCTTAACACAAGCGATAAATCGCTTATTACAAAAACACACAGAGGAAAAAACAATGGATTTCATGATTGAGGACTTGATGGAAGACATGATTGAACAAGGAGGTTCGGATTTACACTTATCCGCAGGACTACCTCCTTACTTCCGTGTCAGTGGAAAACTCACACCTCAAGAAAAATATGGTGTGATGTCAGTTGACACATGTCAGCGGCTAATTTTTAGTATGCTCAACAACACCCAGCGTAAAACACTAGAACAGACTTGGGAGTTAGATTGTTCTTACGGTGTAAAAGGACTAGCGCGCTTTCGTGTTAACGTTTACAAAGACCGTGGTGCCTATGCAGCATGTTTACGTGCATTGAGTTCTAAAATTCCTAACTTTGAGAAATTAGGTTTACCCGATGTAGTCCGTGAAATGTCAGAAAAACCAAGAGGACTAATCTTGGTGACAGGACCTACAGGTTCAGGTAAAACTACAACACTTGCGGCAATGATTGACTTAATCAACCGCACACGCGCAGAACATATATTAACAGTAGAAGACCCAATTGAATTTGTTTATGAACCAATTAAAAGTTTGGTTCACCAGCGTCAGCTAGGTGAAGACACAAAGAGTTTTGCCAACGCATTAAAAGCTGCTTTACGGGAAGACCCAGATATTATCCTAGTGGGTGAAATGCGGGATTTGGAAACAATATCTTTGGCAATTTCTGCGGCAGAAACAGGACACTTAGTATTTGGTACACTACACACAAGCTCCGCTGCACAGACCGTTGACCGGATTATTGACGTTTTTCCACACGAAAGGCAAACACAAGTCCGTGTACAACTATCAAACTCATTAGTAGCAGTATTTAGTCAAACCTTAGTGCCCAAGAAAAATCCCAAACCAGGTGAATACGGTCGGATAATGGCGCAAGAAATTATGGTAATTACACCAGCTATTTCTAACTTGATTCGCGAAGGAAAAACAGCGCAAATTTACTCTGCAATTCAAACGGGGGGTAAATTGGGAATGCAAACACTAGAAACAGTTTTGGCAAACCTTTATAAGCAAGGAATAATTTCCTTTGAAGCAGCAATGTCTAAAACATCTAAACCCGATGAAGTTCAACGTCTCATCGGTGGTGCTCCTCCACAAAATGGCGCCAAAGTAGCTGCAAAAGCACATTAAAACCAAGAATTGTAGAGACTGTACATGTACAGTCTCCATATAATTTCAAATTCATAACCTTTTAAAATATGCCAAGTTTTGTAGCGCGTGTCAGAGATTCTCAAGGAAAAAGTAGGACTGAAAAAGTAACGGCAGAATCGATAAAAGAAGCGCGTATCAATTTACGACAGCAAGGTTTTGTAGTTCAAGACTTGAAAAAAACAGAAAGTTTTGACCTCAAATCAGCACTCGATTTTAATGCGCGTTTTGCATCAGTTTCTGTTAAAGATAAAGCCGTTTTTTCACGTCAGTTTGCAGCATTAGTCAACGCTGGTGTAGCAATTGTAAGAAGTTTAGGTGTACTTGGAGAACAATGCACAAATCCTAAACTCAAACAAGCACTTTTAGATATAAGTGCCGATGTTCAAAACGGGATTAACTTATCTGATGCAATGCGGAAACACCCAAAATGTTTTGACGGGTTGTATGTAAGTATGATACAAGCGGGTGAGGTTGGTGGTGTACTCGACGAAGTACTCAACCGACTCGCGAAATTATTAGAAGACGTTGCACGTTTACAGAACCAAATCAAAGCAGCACTTTCGTATCCCGTTGTGGTTGGTTTTTTAGCGGTTGCAATTTTTATTGGGATGACGGTTTTCTTGATTCCAATTTTTGCTAATATCTTCAAAGATTTGGGAACTACATTGCCTCCATTGACACAATTCATGCTTGATGTCAGTGAAATTTTGCGAAGTTGGCGATTATTTGTAGTAATTGCTGCTGTGATTGGTTTGTGGATTGCTTATCAACAATATTATAAAACAGCCGTTGGTAGACAAACTATTGACCGTCTTTCTTTGAAAATGCCTTTATTTGGTGACTTAATACAAAAATCAGCCGTCGCTAAATTTAGTCGTACATTCGGTTCTTTGACTCGTTCAGGTGTTCCAATTTTAACTTCTCTAGAAATTGTGCGTGATACCGCAGGAAATCAAGTTATTTCTAATGCTATTGATGCTGCACGCGCGGAAGTACAGCAAGGTGGCATGATAAGTATGGCGCTGCAAAAAGAGAAAGTTTTCCCTGCAATGGCAATTCAAATGATTAGCATTGGTGAAGAAACAGGGGAAATTGATGCCATGTTAATGAAAGTTGCTGACTTTTATGAAGATGAAGTTGAACAAGCTGTAAAAGCTTTAACGAGTATTTTGGAACCAATTATGATTGTGGTACTTGGGGGAATGGTTGGTACGATTTTGTTATCAATGTATTTGCCCATGTTCGCCGTATTCGAGAAATTGGGATAACCACAAATGTTGTAGAGACGTGATTAATCACGTCTCTACATCATATTAAATAAATTTATACATAAAATATGCCTGTACACAAATCTAATTATGAAGCATGTTTGGCAGAATACAGCCATCATCTCGGCGCCATAGAACTGTTCAAACAGCACCGTCCTTATTTGGAAATGATACCAAGCTTACGGCGCCCAGCAGAAAGCGTTATCACTATACCTTTACCAATTATCCGCATTCGCAAAGCGGGTTCATTATCAGAAGCAATGACGTTACCGTGCGATGTTGCTATTTTAATGTGTGACCCTGAATGGAAAATTAAAACAGGTGCCGAAATTTTTATTTATGTCCACCGTCCAGAAGAAGATTTTTCTGATTTATTAATGCGTTGGCGCCAAACCCAAGTATTACTTGATAAAGACTACGAGTGGTTAATGCCAGAACGACATAGCCATATATTAAGCGAGGGTGCAAATACCAAATACCCACTGTTTGTCGTATTTCCTGAAACATCCGAACGCATTAAACGTGGTTTAATAGGCGCCGAACTTCCATTCGTTATTCAAACACACGAAGTTTTGCTTGATGAAAACCCAGTTGAAAGTTTGTCTTAATTGTAAGGTGGCATAAGCCACCCTACACTCTTTTGAACACAGAATTATTTTACAAACTGCGGCATAATTTCAGCAGCAGTAAAAATACCATGCATACCGCGCTTATGTAATTGCATACCAGCTTTCAAGTAACCAAAAGCAGGTCCACACACATTAGCAGCCATACTAGTTTCATCACCTAAAGTAAAAGTGTGAGTAGAAATTTTACCTTCAAAAGTACGTCCAGTGATTTGAACATTTGTACTTAATGGCTTTTTAGGTGAGCGAGTATCGACGACACCACCGACAGTAACGCGGTTACGCGCGCAAATACCTGCAAGCTCAAGCATTATGTCATCCGCGTGTTCCATATTCTCTAATTTCAGAATACCGTTGGTTTTATCTAATAATGCTTCTACTTCGGCGTCGGTCATAGAAGAAGCAGTCTCTACACTATAACCAGGCATATGACCAATATCTTCACGAATTGTCGCGCGGTAAGCTTCCCAGTTGGCGATACCTACACCAAAAGTAATCTCTACTTTATGAACGTCAGCAAAGCTTTGTGCTGCGAGTGATGCTGCTGCGGTTAATAACCCTGGAGTGGCGCCACATCCTGTCATATAAGTTATACCAGCTTCTCTGAGTTCACCGCGCATTTCTAACAGTTGTTCAACAGCACTTGTACGCTTAATAGCATCAACAAGCACTCCACGCCAACCCAACTTAATAAATTGCTTAACTACATTTGGTATAAAATTATTGGGTAAGTTGGGTAATGCCAAAAAATAACCATCGACAGAGGAACCCGCACTGATTAGTTCCTCAATACTTTCGGTAGTTAATTTGCCAAATGGCTCTAAGTATCCAACTGAACCTAAAGATTGATAGGTACTAATACATCCTGAAGCATCTAGTCCATCTGGACGATAAACATAACCGTGTTTATCTGCTGCTGCTACTAGTATCATTTCCCGTTTAGGCGCCAACACTCTTGCAGCTGCTTGCCCTAGTCCACCAAAACCTAGTACCCCGACGCGCGAACCTGTTACTTGCTTTGCACTCATAATCTACATTCCGAATTGCCTCAAAGCTTACAACATTTTCGATTCACGATTTTAAATTGTAGATTTTTTGTTATGTTTCCGATTAATACTTATGTTTTACACGTATCTAGATATAGATGCTTTGATAATATATAATGCTAAATTTTATTTTAAATCGATAATAATAATAAAGTTTCTCAATAATTTTTGTATAGGTTGCTCTATAAAACAGGATGTAAAAGCTTATGATATATATATTTCAACTTTTTTATACTTAAGTTACGTATACCTTTTGAAGCTTGACTAATCCCCAAGGTTAAGGGAAACTTACATATAGTGAACGTACTGACTAAACAATTTAATAAGTTTTGTAAATTTTCTGAGATATATATTTTGAGAGATGGAACATTAGTTAACAAATGACAAGTTTGTAACTAGGGGTATGTTCCAGAGGGCTATGTATATAGTCCTTTAATAGAGCAGTACAGTCCGAACGTACTTATCTTTGGTTGGCACAGTAAATTATGGAAACATTAGAGTTCATTATTTATCCAGATGGTCGGGTACTAGAAAAAGTCACTGGCATAGTAGGTGCTTCGTGCGCTGAGGTAACAGCAGCGATAGAAGCACAGCTAGGAATAGTACTTAATCATGAGCCAACCTCAGAGTTTTTCACCCAACCTGTTGTTCAACAATCAGGTGTGGCGAATACACAGACCAGTTTCAGCGATTGGTAGCTTTTTTAACCTTTTAGTTTCGTTATCTCACAAACACCATGTCACACTTTAGCCAAATTAAAACTCAAATCCGTAACGTTGAATCATTAAAGGAAGCGCTCACAGAATTAAATATTGATTGGAAACAGGGTCCGCGTCCGGTACGTGGTTATCGTGGTCAAACTCACGATGCAGAAATTACTATAGAGCAAGATAATGGCTACGATGTTGGTTTTAAATGGAATGGCAACGAATACGAACTGGTAGCCGATTTACAGTATTGGCAACAAGATTTATCAGTTGAAGGGTTTTTACGTAAAGTAACCCAACGTTATGCATTCCAAACAGTGATGAAAGAAACGGCACGTGCTGGTTTCCAAATTGCTGAACAGCAAAAAAATGAAGATGGTTCTATTCGTTTAGTTGTACAGCGCTGGAGTGCGTAATGGCTGATTTTATGCCGTCACCTGAAGACACTGAAGACGCACGGTCTGGTTTTGAACCGGAGTTGGGTGGTTTTTTACGCTCGGCGCCCGAACGGTCTGGTTTTGAGCCAGAGTTAGGGGGAATGCTGCGTCAAAAGGGTGTTTACGTCGATGAAATCACCTGTATTGGCTGTAAGCATTGCGCGCATGTTGCTCGTAATACTTTCTATATTGAACCCGATTATGGGCGTTCGCGCGTCGTTCGTCAAGATGCAGATGCTGAGGAAGTCATTCAAGAAGCGATTGACACATGTCCTGTTGACTGCATTCACTGGCTTGATTACACCGAACTTAGAAAGTTAGAAGACGAGCGTAAATACCAAGTTATTCCTTTAATTGGCTATCCAGTTGAAGGAGCTGTTGTAGCTGCGGAACGGCGCCGTAGAAAGGCAAAATTGAAAAATACCAAAAAATCACGTTATTAAACAATAACTTAAATCTATCTATAGGGGGTTGTGGTAGCAACCCCTTTTTTTGGTGGTTATCCGTCCCGTGGGCGCTTGTATCTCGCCTGTCCTACTATTTACCACACAGTCACAGAGTACGCAGAGAGCAGTTTGTGAAGTGGTTGATTTCGTTGTATATGGCGCCTTTCGAGTCTCAAATGTGAACCAATGGTTCACAAATAGCCAAAATTTAGAAACCCGGTTTCTTCAAAAAACCGGGTTTCGGGAATAAATATTTAATCAAATATTTAATCTTTTTCAGGAAAGGTTTGTACTTTGCCGTCTGGACTAAATACTGCGCGGATACGAACTGACTGTCCGTTACGGTTGGGTGATACAAACTGTTCGCCTATTAATGGCATTCCTGTACGGTCAACGAAATCACGCGCTGCTTTGCCTAATGGTAAAATTCGCTCGATGGAACCATCAACACCAACTAATAAGCTGTATTCTAAAGTTTGCTTTAAACCTTGTGGGGGTTTCCAGGTAGCACGCAATACGTTTCTTGCTTCTGATATCTGAGGTGTATCAAAGATTGTATTAGTAGCTGTGGTGGTACTTCTATTACTAGCTGTGGCAATTCTTCCTGAGCCATCACGAGCTTCACGCAAACGGTTTAATAGAGAGCCATCTGTTCCACCTGGCGCCGTTCGGTTAGCAGGTGGGGTAGCAGGACGCGGTTCATTATACGGTGTTTCTAGGGCATCGAGAGAGGGTAGTCCAGTTGTTGGAGATATTGGTGATATTGAAGATATTGGAGGTATTGTTGAAGGTAATGTTGTTGAAGGTGATTTACTGGTGGCGATATTTCCTCTTGCATCCGTATTGTTTCTGGGTTGAGTAATGCTCCGCGCTTGTTGAGTAATATTTGGTTGCAGGGCAATTGAACCTGGTGAGGTTAAAATAGGCGATGTTTTACCCGTTGATGTTGTGGGTAATCTTGGATTTGCTAGCTCAGGAATAGTAAGTGTGTTTCCTGATGGGATGCTCGAGGGAAAAGTAAAGTTTGCACCGGGCTGCGATGTTGTTGGCGCCCCTAAATTTGGACGTTGTGTTGTTGATGGAACTGGAAGATTACCAGCAATACTACCTGGAGGTAAATTTGTTGTTGGAAGCGTACTTGTATTTATATTGGCGCCTGGTGTTGGAATTGCACCTGGTATGGGTAAATTAGTACTGACTGCTCCGGGGGGAAGCGTAGGTAATCCTGCTGCAATTGGTGGTAAAGTGTCGAGTGGTGTCGGTAGAAGTCCGGGTGTTGCTGCGACTGTTGGCAATGGAGTTTGTAGCGCTTCACTTGAAGTGTTTGCAGCAGATTGTTGATTTTGACGTGCGCGGTTTGCGTACTGTAATGTAAACGGTGTTAATCCTAACGCTAGGGCAAATACTGCTGCTATTGGCGCCCAATTCGGAATTGCAGAAGTACGACGGCGTGTATTGTTAAGGTTGGGTAATGCCAAAACATCGGCTGAATACTCGTCTAAGGCAGATGCTAAATCGAATAATTGTAAAAGGCTTAATTTAACAACTCCTGTAGTTGGAGAAGCAAGATTTCCAAGATGTAAATTATGTGATAAATAACCGCTGGGTTCTATATATATCTCAGATTGAGCAAATTGATTATTATTGGTGTTGTAAGGTTTTCCTAAAGTCGAAAGCCGCGTATCCGTATTATGGACATCTTGTGGTACATCAGTACGAAATACCTGAGTTACATCGCCATTATTGTTATAATTTTCCCAAAACTTATCTGGTTGAGTGTGTAAAAACTGCTGGACATAAGCCGTCACTGCTGCACACAAAGCTTCCAGTTGGTCGCGATTGCCTCGAATTGCAATCCTCTGGTCTTCTGGTAGTCGCGGGTCATCCAAACGAAGCGAAAAGCTCAGTTGCTTGAGGACTGATTTACCCATCCACTGTGATAATGGCGAGTTTTGCGCGCTTACTTCAAGAGTGCAAGTCGGTGGTGTATAGCGACGGATGACAGAATTTGATAGAGGCATGGCAAAAAATGCAATGGGGACTAAAATCTCGCAATCTAAAATCTAAAATTTTGTTGAACGGTCGATAAGTGTAAGCCAAAGACGGCGATGTCCACCAGGGCCGCTGTAAAACAGTAAATCAACTAGCAATTTCAGCGCCAAGCGGGTGAGCAAATCCGTAGATATTGCCTCGTCTTCCTCCATCCGCTCTTGGTAAGTATTACAAAAGGCATCAATGTAATCTCCCAATAGAGCGGAAGTATGCGGTTCACGATTTGTTTCCGCCATTTGTTCGAGTAAGCTAACAGCACGACGAATTAATTCTTGGTGCTGTTTCGCCAGATGACAAATAATCAAAACTAGCGAACGTGCTTCTTCGACATCAAGTTTTTTCCGTCCTCCCTGACCTTTACGTATCGGGTTTGACTGACGCAGGCGCCATAATGCTACACGGTCTGGAACTTTTGACTCTAAGCCTAAATCAATGGCAGCAGTGAGCATTGCTTCGGAGCCAATACCAGTTAATGTTTCTAGCGCCAACAACACCAAATCCAATTGGGCTTTGATATTGTCCCACTCTAAGGAGTTGGGGGCACCTATTTGGGTTAAGTCCTCCCACTGTGAAGTCGGGTTTGGGGAATTGGCGGCAGGTTGCATAACTTTTAGCATAGGTGATCGGGCTTTATGGAACTATTGCTGTTACCCATTTTGAAACCAGACTCGATAGCCGAAGGATTGGTTTCCTTTACTATAATGTGGGCACCGGGACTTCGAGGACAACAGCGTTTATATGAATGTCTTAACTCTAAGACGAACAAGCGAGTCTGTAAAAGCAAACGAAGAAAATATTTATCCTGTCTTTACAGAGAGTGGAATAACTAAGAGCCTATGCTTAGTATAAGCAAATGCCGCCACATAGGTATCAAATTACCTACTACCTTAATGCCTGATTCTAATGTGTCAGCAACGAACAGCTAAGATTTTTTTACTGTTTAGCGCGAGCTTTTTAGATGCAAAAAATGTTACTTTTGACAATCCCTTTCGGAAATATTTTTTGTCAGCAAACCATTATTTAAGTTAGAAGTTAGGAGTTAGGAGTTAAAACTCATCACTCATAACTCTTAACTCATAACTCTTTTAAACATAGGCAATAGTTACACCGGTGCCACCATCCGCTTGTGCTGCGGGTTCCATACGTTTAACTCTTGAGTGCTGTTTTAGATATGCATGAACTCCTTCACGTAGTTTACCTGTACCGTGTCCGTGAATAATCCATATTGGTCCCGATGCCTCTGAAAGCGCTTTATCTAAAATTATTTCAGCATCAGCTACCCGTTTACCACGTATGTCAAAGGTATTTTTGGAGGTGCGGATATTTGGAGCTTCTGGGGGTGGGGTGACGTTGTTTTGTGGTGTGTTACGGGTTGTGCGTGCTGGTGATGGTTCGACTTTTTGACCGTCCAGAGACTCGATATCTGTTAGTTTGACGTTCATTTTCATGATGCCAAAGCGGACGTTTAATTCGCCGTCAGAGTCGGGTGCTGTTATGACTTCGGCTGTTTGTCCTAATTTGGATATACGAATGCGGTCGCCAACTTTTGGCATAAACCCAACTTTTGGTTTTTGCTGTTGAGGTGTTGTAAATTTCTCAGCAATTTGATTTAAATTATTTGTAGCAACTTGCGCTTCTTGTGCGGTTGGTGTTCCTTTTTGCAGGCGCCTAATAACGGTCGCAATTTCACCTTTCGCGCTCGCTATGGCTTGTTGTACTGCGACTTCTTGCTTTTCTTTTAATGATTGTTCACGTTCTTCTAAAGATGTGGCTTTTTCGGATACTTGTTTGTATAAAACTTCTGCTTGCTGTAATAACTTTTGAGCTTCAGCAGCTTTAGTTTCTTGGCGCCGACGTTGTGCTTCTAACCCAGCGATTACTGAGTTTACTTCGTCGTTTGCACCTCCCATTTCTTGCTTTGCTGCTTCTACAACTTCAGGGTTTAAGCCTAAACGACGCGCAATAGCAAGTGCGTTAGAACGTCCAGGAATTCCCCATAATAAGCGATATGTAGGTGACAGTGTGGCATCATCAAATTCTACGGAAGCATTTTCAAAACGTTCATCTTGATACTTTAACGCTTTGAGTTCACCAAAGTGTGTGCTTGCCATTGTTAGTAATGCATGGTCGGCAAGATACTTTAGTAATGCTATCGCTAAAGCACTTCCTTCTGCTGGGTCAGTTCCGGCGCCGACTTCATCTAAAAGAATAAGTGATGAGTGAGTCGTGCTGAGTGAGTCGTGCTGAGTTTTGAGTTCGTTTAAAATTCGACTAATGCGGCGAATGTGTCCCGAAAATGTTGATAAGCTTTGCTGTAATGACTGCTCGTCACCGATATCAGCTAATATCATGTCGAACCAAGGCAACTCTACAGGTTCACGTGCAGGTACAAACATTCCAGCTTTTGCCATTAACGCTGCTAGTGCCAGAGTTTTTAAGGTGACTGTTTTTCCACCTGTGTTGGGGCCTGTAATGGTGACAACGCGAGTTTCTGGTTGTACTAATAAATCTACCGGAATTACAGCATGTCCTTGTTCGTGATGGTGCTGCCATTCTAATAAAGGGTGTCGTAATTGTCTGAGGGTTATTTTTTCGTTGGCTTTAATATCGATAAAGCGAGGTGGGTTTGCTTTGAGCCAATAACCATAACGCGCTTTTGCTGTTGCTAAATCTAAAGTAGTGACTATTAACAGCAATCTTTCTAAATCTGGACAAATCGCTGCTACTTGCTCGCTTAATTGGCGCCTTATTGCTTCTTCTTCTATTTCTTCTTTACGGGTGAGTTGACGCAGTTGATTACCCATTGGTACAACTGAGTTTGGCTCAACGTACAACGTTAAACCACTTGTTGATGTGTCATGTACGATACCTGGTATTGCGTCTTTATGGGTTGCTTTAACAGGAATTACAAATCTATCACCACGCTGAGTAATAATATTTTCTTGAAGCGCACTTGATTTGACTTGAATAATATTATGTAACTTTTGGGTAATTTGACTACGTGTTTTCCGCAATTCGGCACGAATATCACCGAGTTTCTGACTGGCGCGGTCAGCAATTTGTCCGCGTTCATCTACACAGCGATGAATTTCTTGTTCGACTTCAGGGTAAGTTCGTAACTCAGATACTAAACTAGTTAGTACAGCTAAATCCTCATGGTTATCAATTGCACGTCGTAAATTACGTGCCCCAGAGAGTGTTGTGGCAATGGCTAGCAACTCATCACCAGCTAAAATACCTTGAATTTGTGCGCGTTCGAGAGAATCCCCAATATCTTGAATACCCTCGAACGATAATCCACTATTCAGACGGCTTTCGAGTTCGTAGACTTCTTTGGTTTGCGCGAGTAGTTCTTCGCTCACGGTTTGCGAAGTGGGAATTGTTAAATGTCGCGATGCAACAGCACCCAACTTAGTGGCAGCAAAGGTTGACAAATGCTGACACAGGCGCGACCATTCGAGTAGTTCTAGGGTTTCAGACTGAATCAAGGGAATCTATTATGAAAAAAAATTTTAAGTTATGTTAATAATTATTTTAGCGATTTTACAGCGCTATAGCTCGCGTGCGCCGATTATTTTATCTAAAGTCGTGAATGAAAGTAGGTAGAAGTACCCCACAATTTGCTAACCTAGCTTAAACAGAATTGAGAACATAAAAGGCGTGGACATTCAAATAGGGCGGGGGAAAACAGCTCGTAGAGCATATGGCATCGATGAAATTGCTCTAGCCCCAGGCAATCGAACACTCGACCCAAGTTTAGCGGATACCAAGTGGCGAATTGGTAATATCGAGCGGGAAATTCCCATTATTGCCAGCGCTATGGATGGTGTTGTCGATGTGCGTATGGCTGTTGGTTTATCAAAGTTGGGTGCTTTGGGGGTTATTAACCTCGAAGGTATTCAAACTCGCTATGAAAACCCAGAGCCAATTCTAGACCGCATCGCGTCTGTTGGTAATTCGGAATTTGTAGGGCTAATGCAGGAACTTTATGCTGAACCTATAAAACCTGAATTAATTACGCAAAGAATTAAGGAAATTAAACAGCTTGGTGGTATTGCTGCTGTTAGTGCTACTCCAGCAGGCGCCAGTAAGTTTGGTAAAGTCACCGCAGAAGCTGGCGCCGATTTATTTTTTGTACAAGCAACGGTGGTATCAACCGCTCACTTATCGCCAGAGTCAATAGTACCACTAGATTTGGCAACTTTTTGTCAAGACATGCCAATGCCGGTTTTACTCGGAAACTGCGTAACTTACGAAGTAACCCTTAACCTGATGAAAGCTGGCGCCGCTGGTGTACTAGTTGGTATAGGCCCTGGCGCCGCTTGTACATCGCGAGGTGTTTTGGGTGTTGGTGTGCCTCAAGCTACCGCTATTGCTGACTGCGCTGCTGCACGTGATGACTTCTTTCAACAAACTGGTAAATATATACCAGTCATTGCAGATGGGGGCTTAATTACGGGTGGTGACATTTGTAAGTGTATTGCTTGTGGTGCAGATGGTGTAATGATAGGTTCACCGTTTGCACGGGCTTCTGACGCACCGGGACGAGGTTATCACTGGGGGATGGCGACACCTAGTCCTGTTCTACCTCGTGGTACACGCATTAAGGTTGCGACTACTGGTACTTTAGAGCAAATTCTCATTGGTCCTGCTGGACTTGATGATGGAACACATAACTTGTTGGGTGCTTTAAAAACTAGTATGGGTACTTTAGGCGCCAAGAATATTAAAGAAATGCAACAAGTTGAAGTCGTAATCGCACCGTCATTGCTCACGGAAGGAAAAGTTTACCAAAAAGCACAGCAATTAGGTATGGGCAAGTAACGTTAATAAAATTTTTCTGGCATTTGGAACAATTGCTGGAAAAATTACATATCTCGCTTACAATGGAGGAAGCGGAGACGCATGTTTCCGTTCACTCCTCACACCACACTCCGCCCGGACTATATGTTCGGGCGGTTCCTTTTTTAGGGTATGGTTAAAAAAAGGGGGCAAATATATAAAGAAATTCTTTAATGTGATTGTAAATGTATATTCATGACTCCGAACCGGCGCGTGCTTGCTGTGGTAGAATTTTCACAAAAATGAAAACAATGTAGTAGGCAAAGGTTGAAGGCATGTCAGCAGCCGCACAAGTTACAGACTCTAGTTTTAAACAGGAAGTACTCGACAGTGAAGTTCCTGTTCTGGTTGATTTTTGGGCACCCTGGTGCGGTCCTTGCCGCATGGTTGGACCAGTTGTGGATGAAATTGCCGCTCAGTACGATGGACAACTCAAGGTAGTAAAAGTTAATACTGATGAGAATCCAAACGTTGCTAGTCAATATGGCATTCGCAGCATTCCTACTTTAATGATTTTTAAAGGTGGGCAAAAAGTTGATATGGTTGTCGGTGCCGTTCCGAAAACTACATTAGCTAACACTCTCGAAAAATATCTTTAGATTTGTAAAATATTTAAGGGAGGTAAAGAAGAGTGACTTTGCCTCTCGATAAAATTTTTTACGCCTTTAGTGGCATGGCGTTTTTGATTTAAATCTCTGTTGATTTTTGAGGTAAATTGAATAATTTGCCCATAACCTGTGGTTTAAAAATTGTCCCACCCCTGCGTATATAGTAGGGGTGGTTTTACCAATGTCAGAAACGGCGCCTCTTGCAGCAAGTACATTGATTGAGTTAAGTTTAAGGCTCACAGAACTAAAGCCTACATCTAATTTTACGTAAATATAAAGCTGAAAAGCAGCAGTGGAACATGACCTCCAAAGCTTCATTTGACACACTAGACACTCTGAAAGCGGATATCGCTCTCATGATTGAGCGTTTACCTACTTTAAAAAATCGACAATTTATTCAGCAAGCACTGAACACGATTTTAAGTTTAGCTGATACTGAAATTGAGCGCCTTGACTGGAAAATTTTATCCTCAGCTTTAACTGATATGGAACGAGGATTTCAGTTATTTTACGACTATCGCCATGTTCGTAAAGTTACTATTTTCGGTTCCGCACGCTTGGCGCCTGAAACTCCTGAATATAAGATGGCTCTTGAATTTGCCCAGCGCGTCACAGATTTAAATTTTATGGTGATGACTGGTGGTGGTGGTGGCATTATGCAAGCCGGTCACGAAGGAGCAGGACGCGAAAATTCATTTGGCTTAAACATCCAACTTCCTTTTGAACAGCAAGCAAACCCCTACATCGAGGGAGACCACAAATTAATTCATTTCAAATATTTCTTCACACGCAAACTATTCTTACTCAAAGAAAGTGATGCAGTCGCATTATTTGCTGGTGGTTTTGGCACTCAAGATGAAGCATTTGAGTGCATGACTTTGAGTCAAACGGGTAAATTTGGCCCTGTTCCTTTAGTACTAATAGACCATCCAGGTGGTGATTATTGGCGATGCTGGAGCGAGTATGTTGAAAAACACCTTTTACAAACTGGCTTGGTAAGTCCAGATGATTCAAGTTTGTATACCATTACTGATAATCTAGATGTAGCCTGTGATGCAATTACCCAGTTTTATCAGGTTTACCATTCAAGTCGTTATGTAAGTAACAGGTTAATAATTCGACTCAAATCAGATTTATCTGACGAAGCACTTGACCAACTCAACACTAACTATAGCGACATTCTGGTTCAAGGCAAAATAGAAAGAACACAAGCATTGCCTCAAGAAGGACAAGACGACACCGTAGATTTACCTAGATTGATACTAGATTTTAATCAACGAGACCTAGGAAGACTCTATCAAATGATTGCCGCTATCAATAAAATGGGTAGACCTTCTGCCGAAGATAAAGCGCATCCAGAGCTTAAATAATCTACTGATTCATAATCATTAATTTTGATAGCTTGTGGCACAGGCGTCCCTGCCTGTGCATTACATATAATTTTTTACCACAGAGACACAGAGTTCACAGAGCGAAGAAGAATAAAGCACTTAACGCCATTTGATTTAGTGACATCTCCTACACCAACCGTAAACGGTATGGTGTAGGCTTCATAGAGTCCTTTTCAGGATATCTAGAATTTCCTTCGTGGTACTTTCTTCCATAGTTCCAACTACAGAAATCTTCCCACTACGGCGTTTTATCCTGGGGAAAATGCCCAACCCCAGTCGCTTCAAATTAATAGAGGCATTAATGTCTCTATCAACTTTCAACATTTCTTTTTCATCCCAATATTCTCGAATATCAGTATCGGTAAAAACTATCTCGTTCCGATAACTGAGAACCTGGGAAGTATACGCAGGATTTTGAGGTATATCTATGGCGACCGCTTACTTCGGCTATGTGACCCAATATCTCAAAAAACTGTCCAAAAGCGGCATCCATCCAAGACTTATTCAATGCCGACTTAGCGGATTGACCATTCGGTAAATATTTACCTTCGGAATCAAGTTTTGGCGCATTTCTTTTGCTCAAACCTTGTAAATTTAACTTTTCTGGAAAGAATACTTTCTTCCCAGTACGCACAAGCTTATGAGCAGTTTTATATTGAAAATCTTTACGACTCCTAAATATTTTTTGATGCCGTCGAGCTTCTTTTTGTTGCTTTCTTCTAGGTATTTCTGAAGTGGTTGATATTTACTTTCTTCTGTCACGGGCGCCCTCGCATTCCGTTTATTGTTTGTAATGTTGTGTGTTGTGGTGTAGAGACTAAACATGTTTAGTCTCTAGATTTTGGGGGGTTAATTCAATACCCAGTTTACTAGCGTGCGGACACCAAAACCTGTGGCGCCACCGGGATTATAACCGTTTTCTTTATCTGCCCAAACAGGCCCTGCTATGTCTAAGTGTGCCCAAGAGGGGGTTTCTTTGACAAATTGTTTGAGGAATAAAGCTGCGGTTATGGAACCACCTGGTCTCGGGCCTGTATTTTTCATGTCTGCTATACCAGATTTTAAACCTTCAAAGTACTTTTCTTCCATTGGCATTCGCCATAATTTTTCACCTGCTGAGGTGGAAGCTTCTTCTAATTGTTTAGCTAAGTTATCATCGGGTGTGAATAACCCTGCTATGTCATCACCTAAAGCTATTACACAGGCGCCTGTTAGTGTTGCTAAGTCAACTATTGCGTCAACTCCAAGCTTATCAGTATAAACTAATGCATCGGCAAGGGTTAAACGTCCTTCAGCGTCGGTATTATTGACTTCTATTGTTTTACCGTTCGATGCTGTAAGAATATCACCTGGGTGCATTGCACGTCCACTTATCATATTTTCGGTGACTGCGGAAATAAAGTGAACTTCTACGTCGGGTTTTAGTTGTCCGATAGCTTTTGCGGCGCCTAATGTTGCTGCGGCGCCACCCATATCGATTTTCATCGTTTCGATACCGCTACCCGCACCTTTAATATTTAAACCACCTGAGTCAAATGTCAAACCTTTACCTATTATTGCGACTTTGCGCTTAGGTGTTCCTTCTGGTTTGTAAGTCAGGTGGATAAACTTTGGTGGTATTTCAGATGCTTGTGCAACTCCTAAGAAGGCGCCCATACCAAGCTTTTCACAATCTTCTTGTTCGAGAATTTGCAGTTGTAACCCGTGGTCATTAGCTATGGTTTGGGCTGTTTCTGCCATTGTAATTGGTGTTACTGCATTGGCAGGCGCCGCTACTAGTTGCCGAGCTAAAAATACTCCTGAAGCGATTTGATTTGCACGTTCTATCGCTGCTTCTTGTCCACTTAACCCTAGTAAATCTACTGTTTCAAGTTGTGGTCCTTTGTCTTCTGGCTCCGACTTGAAACGAATATCTTGGTAAAGTACCAACTGTACACCTTCGGTCATGGCTTGAGCGCTGATAGCTGGGTCACTATCTACAATAGGTAAACTAATACCAAGAGTTTTACACTTTTGTTTTTTTGCTAAACGCGCAATAGCTGCTGCTGCACGTCGTAGTGTTTCAGCTTTTAAAGTATCGGGTTTACCTAAACCAACTAGTATAACTTTACGTACTGGACTACCTGCACCAACGCGCGTGACAGCTGTGCTTCCGAGTTTACCCTTAAAATCTTCTTCAGTTATTAATTCTTTTAATACACCGGCTAACTTTTCGTCTAATGCCGCTAAGTCGCCTGTTAATTCTGTAGCTTCTTCAAATAATCCGACAGCTAAACCATCCCCTGCCCACTCCAATAGTGGCGTATTCGTTGCTCGAACTTCCATTTTTAGGACTCAACTTAAACTTTCATGTACCAGTATTGCTCAAAATTTCGGTTTTATGCTTGTACCTGGGGAGGTTATAACGTTTTTTTCTTTGTGGAATGAGCTTTTATCTTGTGGAATGGGCATCCTTGCCCGTTCCAATTCTAAGGCGGTTCGGGATGCCCACCCCACAAGATGGATAATTTATTTCTTGAAAATCCCTTAGTTTTTCTTTGCAGCTTTGCCACATCAACCTAGTACTAGAATAAAGTAGCGTCAGCAAGCCACAGAAAAAGCGCTTAAAGGTTTTTTAATATTGCATGATTTGGAAGCAACTGACACACATAACATAAACACTTTAGTCAAATTAGCTTCTAATGTTAAACCAGATTTAGCAACAGCATTGAAAGAAACTGGTGCCAATAGTCAATACCTTCGCCAAAAATATGATTGACAAAAAGACTTTTGCCGTCAAGGTTTCCAGTCAAACAAAATATTGAATCTGTCTGCTATACGTTGACCCCAGAGTCCTTATACACCAAGGCTTTAAATCTAAAAACCAGGTGTGGAATAACGGGACGGAGTTTTTAACTACTCTGGGAATTATAGCGCTTATTTCTCTTATACGAAAAAACCCTAATTCTACAAGCGTTTATACTACGTTCCAACTCAGAATTCTGGCGAAGGTATTGAATAGTAAGTGGGGCTATGCCTCACCTACAACTACAACCTTCCAAAACTTTTGACATAAACCACTCGCACTCTGTGTCATTGTGCCACGGGTGATTAGGTTTTTACTAATTCGGATACTGCGTTGACTATATCGTCTGGCGCCACTGGTTTGGGTAGATGGGTTTGGAAACCTGCGGCAAGTGCTGCTTTTTTGTCTCCGTCTCCTGCGTATGCTGTTAGTGCTATTGCTGGAACGGCACCTCCCTTTTCATATGGTAGTTCGCGTATTTGACGGATTAAACTATAACCGTCTTGGTCTGGCATTCCAATGTCGCTAACTAATACCATTGGGTTGAATGTTGGTAATATATTTAGTGCCTCTGTTGCTGATGCTGCTGATGCTATTTCGGCGCCTGATGCTTCTAGTGCAAATGCTAAAAAGTCACGCGAGTCTACATCATCATCTACTACTAATACACGTACACCTGAAAGAGCTAAAGCTTGAGTGAGTCGTGCTGAGTAAGTCGTGCTGAGTAGGTCTTGTATTTCTTTTGACTCAGAACTCAGCACTTTTGACTCAGCACTCTTTACCATTGGTATACGTACTATAAAGGTGGCGCCTTTTCCTTCTCCGGGACTTTGTGCGGAAACATTACCACCGTGGAGTTCGACGAGGTGACGCACAATAGCTAGTCCTAAACCTAAACCGCCAAATCTTCGTGTTGAGGAACCGTCAGCTTGTCGAAATGAGTCAAACACATAAGGTATAAAGTTACTGCGAATACCCATACCTGTATCTTTTACAGTTATTTGGGCAAAATTTATATCTGTTGTGTCTGTTCGTTCAACTCGTTCGAGTATGATTTCAACTCGTCCTGTGTTGGGAGTAAATTTAATCGCGTTTGATAATAAATTCCAAACTATTTGCTGTAAACGGTTGGGGTCTCCAAGTACTTCAAATTTTGGATTTTCACCACTTGACCCATTTATGTGCGAAGTAAAATCCAAAATCGAAAATTTAAAATCGATCGATTTTGCTTGTGCTGCGAGACGCATCGTATCTATTGCGGCTTCTATAGCTGGTACTAAGTTGGTTTTATGAGCTTTTAAGCTTAATTTTCCTCGAATGATGCGTGATACATCAAGCAAGTCTTCGATTAGTTGGGTTTGTAATTTGGCGTTGCGTTCAATGGTTTCTAACGCACGATCTAATGTTGCTTTATCTACGTTGCGTCCACGTAATATTTTTGACCATCCTAAAATGGCGTTGAGGGGGCTTCGCAGCTCGTGGGAAAGTACTGCTAAAAATTCATCTTTGACGCGGTTGAGTTCTTCTAGCTCTGCTTTTTGTTCGCGTAGTTTAATTTCGGCACGCTTAATTACAGTAATATCACGAGCAACACTTAGTATAGTTTCGATTGAACCATCAGTTCCATACTCAGGTACCATTCGCACATCGAGGTACCGTGTACCACTTTTGGAAAGATACTCTAATTCAAAAAACCTTGCTTGTGAGGAGTCAATGACACTTTGAATTTCTTCGACCCATTGCTTATAAACTTGTTCAGGAAGATTATGTTCTTCGGGTGTTTTATTGAGAAGAGTTTCTGGAGGTAAATCTGTAATTTGGGTGATTGCAGGGCTTATATATAAAGTGCGAAAATTAGTATCGAAGCGAGCAATAATGTCTGGGGAATTTTCGACTAACGCGCGAAATTCTTGTTCACGACGGTGTAATTCGGCTTCGGCTTTTTGACGTGCTTTTACTTCTTCTGCTTCGCGTAAGGCACGTCGGATTGATGGTACTAACCTGTCGAGACGCTGTTTAAGCACATAATCTGTGGCGCCGCTTTTTAGCGTTTCGATAGCAACTTCTTCACCCATTGTTGCCGTTACAAAAATAAACGGCACATGTGGACATTGCTGCTGCGCTATTTCTAAAGCGGCGAAACCATCAAACCCAGGAATAGTGTAGTCAGAAAGTATTAAGTCATAACAGGACGAACTAAGTTTAGCTAAAAACTCCTCGCCCGTTTGCACCTGAATGAGTTCGCAGGTAATGCCTCCCTCGGCGAGTGTCGCTTGGATTAATTCTGCATCTAACAAGCTATCTTCAAGCAAGAGAAACACTAGCTGTGACATATCATCTTAACTCCTATCTAATTCCTTGAGCATTACTACGTGCGGGAGGTATTGAACCTGGTGGTGGTTCATTTATTATTGCCCAAAATAATCCTAGCCCTTTAATAACATCCACAAATTCGTGAAAATCTATAGGCTTGACTACATAAGCATTAGTCCCCAACTCATAGCACCGCGCTAAGTCATGTTCCTCACGCGAACTAGTCAAAACTACTACCGGAACAGTCCGTAGCGAGTTGTTTGCTTTTAGTTCTGACAATACCTCGATTCCATCTACTTTGGGTAACTTTAAGTCGAGTAAAACTACTACCGGGTTGCCCTCACGGCGCAAGCGGTACATACCTCTACGGTATAAATAATCTAAGGCTTCCTCACCATCTCGGACGACGACAACTTCGTTACCAAGATGATTTTCAGCCAGCGAAGTCAGGATTAACTCTACATCATTAATGCTGTCTTCTACTAGGAGTATACGCTTCAGTTCCATTGACCTTTCTTTAATCTCCACTCCTGACCCCTTCTAATGGTTGCAACGCTTCACTGTTCTTAGGTAATGAAAAGTAAAATGTTGCACCAATGTCAACTTCGCCTTCTGCCCATACACGCCCACCATGACGGTGAATAATGCGTTGAACGTTTGCTAGCCCAACTCCTGTACCTTCAAACCGAGGGTCTGTGTGCAGGCGTTGAAATACACCAAATAATTTATGTATATAACGCATGTCAAAACCTATGCCATTATCTTTGACGTAGAATACTATTTCTTGAGTACTCTGTGCTGGTGTAGAGACCGAATTAATACGGTCTCTACTGAGTGCTGAGTGCTGAGTGGTAAGTAAGGAGTTGGAGTAAGAAGTATTTTGTTTTTTTACTTCTTCTTCAGTTTCTAACTGTTTACTCGTAGAGACACGTAAACCGGAGCTTTTCCCGTAGGGATTAATCGTGTCTCTACACTCAGGACTTTCCACTTGTTTGAGGGTGCCAATTGTAACAAATGCCACTTCACGATTTTTGCTGTATTTTAAAGCGTTTTCTACCAAATTCCGCAAAACTAGGCGCAGCATTGATGGGTCGCCTTGTACCTGGGGAAGAGTTTCTATATGCCATATAACTTGGCGATCTTTTATTATATCGTGGCAGTCTCGCTTGACTTCTTGCACGAGTAGATTCATGTCTAATATTGTGTATCGCATTTCGGCGCGTCCCATGCGTGAAAATGCTAATAAGTCATCAATTAGTCTACCTGCTTGGGCTGTTGCGTCAACTATGGTATTTATGTATCGTTTGTTTGTTTCGTCTATTTCTTGTTTTTCTAGCCGTTTTTTTAATAAGTCTACAAACCCTGCTATGTGACGTAAAGGCGCCCGTAAGTCATGAGATACTGAATACGAGAATGATTCTAATTCTTTATTAGCAGCTTCAAGTTGAGCGGTGCGCTGTTTCACCCGTTCTTCGAGCGTTTCATTGAGGCGCCGTATTTCAGCATCAGCACGTTTTCGAGCAGTAATATCTAATATAAATGCTACAGATTGAGTGCGGTTTTCACCGTGAAGTATATAACCGACTAATACATCAACGCGCGTTCCATCTTTACGAATATATTGTTTTTCATAAGGTGTACAGCTTCCGCGCGTTCTTGCTTCTGCAATACGTGCTTTATCTAAAGGTAAATATTCTGGTGGAGTAATATCAACCCAGTTAATACGAAAAGCTTCTAAATCATCCCGCGTGTAACCAATAATATCTAAGAAGGCATCGTTTGCTTGGAAAACACCACCTTTAATGTCACCGTATAACATACCTATAACATCAGATTCGGCGAATAAGCGTAGCCTTTCTTCGCTTCGCCGTAAAGCTTCTTCTGTTTTTTTACGTTCGGTAATATCATGGGCTACAGCATACATTAAGCCAGTTTCAATATCAGGTGCCGTGTTCCACACTAACCACCGATACCTACCATCTTTACAACGAAAGCGGTTCTCAAACTTGAGTGTAGTGGCGCCTGAGTTTATTCTTGCCATTTCGCTAATTGTTGCAGAAACATCATTAGGGTGGATTAAATCTAGATATGGAGTAGAAAGTATCTCAACTTCGCTATAACCTAGTGTATTTACAAAAGCAGGGTTTATGCGTTTAAAGTAACCATCAAAACCAGCAATACAAAGTAAATCTATCGAAACATTAAAAAACTTATCGCGTTCAGCTTCTGCTTGTTTACGCTCGGTCAAATCATGTGCAACTGCATACATTAAACGACTTTCAACATCAGGAACCGCGTTCCACGTTAACCACCGATACTCACCGTTCTTACAGCGATAGCGGTTCTCGAATTTGAGTGTAGTGGCGCCATTTTTTAGCTTTTCAAATTCGCTAAGAGTTGCAGCAACATCGTCAAGGTGGACAAAATTAATAAACGGTGTTGAAAGTACCTCTGCTTCGCTGTAACCAAGGATTTTATAGAAGGCAGGATTAATGCGTTTAAAGTAACCATCAAAACCAGCGATACCAAGCAAATCTATCGAAACATTGAAGAATTTGTCGCGTTCAGCTTCCGCGCGCTTTCTTTCAGAATTATCTAATACAAATGCTACAGCAGCTTGTTCTTCGACTAATTTAAAACCAACGATTACAGGAATACGCGAACCATCTTTACGAAGATACTCTTTTTCATATGGAGTACAAACACCTTTTGTTACTGCTTCGACAATACCTTCTTCATCTATAGGCAAATATTCTTTCGGTGTTAAATGGCGCCAGTCGAGTGTTTTATTTTCAACATCTTCTTTTGCATACCCTATCATCTTTAAAAAGGCATTATTTGCTTCGTAAATTTTCCCTTGGAAATCCGTATAAAGAATACCAATTATATTGGAGTCTACAAATAAACGTAGCCGCTGTTCGCTTCGTCGTAAAGCTTCTTCCGTTTTTACTTTGTCATCTATATCAGTACATGTACCTAACCATCTTGTAATATTATTTTCGGCATCGCGCATTGGTACTGCACGAGCAAGAAAATAGCGGAATGTACCATCATGGTGCCGTAAACGGTATTGTACGTCGGACATAGGTGTTCCAGTATTGATGGCATTTGTCCATTTTTCCATCGCTTGCGGTAAGTCGTCGGGATGAACTATTTGGCGCCAGTCCCAACCTGCATATAAATTTAACTCTAATCCTGTATAGTTAACCCAGCGTTGGTTGAAGTATGTAATACTACCATCTGAATCTGATACCCAAACTAGTTGGGGTACGTTTTCGGCAAGTTGGCGATAACGATTTTCGCTTTCTTCTAATTTCTGCTGGTATAGTTTAACATCATGAACATCTGTATTTGTACCCATCCACTCAATGATTTTTCCAGCACTATTATGCACGGGAAGCGCGCGTGCTAAGTGCCAACGATACTCTCCATCCGCGCGTCGCAAGCGAAATTCCACTTCATATATATCACCTGTTTGTTGAGCTTCTGCCCATTTTAAGTCACAAAGTTTTAAATCTTCGGGTGGTACTAGCGATACCCACTTTCTAGCTACAGCCTCTTCATAACTCACACCGCAATACTCAAGCCATTTTCTATTAGCATAGAGTATTTCGTTTTCGGCACTTACTTGCCAAACTAGGTGAGGTATTGACTCTGCTAAAAAGCGGAAACGTCTGTCGCTTTCAGCCAATGCGGTTTCCATATCCTTACGCTCGGTGATATCTGTGGAAATGCCAATTATTCCAATGATATTACCAGTTTCATCACGGTAAGGTGATTTTGTCGCTATATAAGTTCTTGAACTTTCGTTAAATAATATCGTTTCCTCGAATATACGAGTTTCGCCAGTTGTAATAACGGTACGGTCATTCGCTACTGCTACTGCTGCATCGTTACGATTTCTTAAGACATCAAAGTTAGTGCGACCAATAACCTCGTCTTCTGACTTTCCGAGTGCTTTAAGTGTCGCTGGGTTCGCTGCCACAAACTTTCCTTGTAAGTCTTTGACAAAAATTCATGTTCCTGTGGCGTTATTTATGGCATTGAGTATAACTAAACTTTGTCGTAATGCGTGTTCAGCTTCTGTACGTGCGAGTTCAGCTATTTTACGTTCGTGAATGTCTAGCATGGCGCCACTTATACGCGAAGCTTTGCCATCATCATCATATTTAACTTGTACATTTAGGTAGAGGCTAATTAATACTTGCTATATATTGCTTTGTACGGTTGACAAATGTTGATTGCATTTTATCTCTCTTAATAGGGCTTTAAATTTACTAATGCACAGAGTATAGTGTATTTTTTGCACATTAAATGCACATAAAAAGCAGTGAAAATAGGACACCGTAGCGATATATGTAAAGAAATATAAGGATATTTATAATCAATGTAGAGACATTAAAATGGAATTGCTTCACTCAACACTCTTTCTCGAATACGTTGGCGTAAACCATTGGACATCACCACATCGACATCGCAACCTAAAATTTCTTGTAATTCCATTAACAATCCAGCCATGTCAAAAAGGCTACGTCCCGGTTCCATATCTACCAAAAAATCTACATCACTTTCTGCATCTGCTTCTCGACGTGCAACAGAGACGAAAATACGGACGTTAAATGCTCCATACTTAGTAGCAGTTTTCAGAATATCTTCACGTTTTGTTTGTAAAGTTTCGTAAACATTTATGATTTATAGTGTTTGTAGTAGGGTGGGCAATGCCCACCTTACATTTTACAGTTGGAATTTGGATTGGATGGCGCCTATAATTTTTTGTTCTTCGGGTGAAATATTACCGTTGATTTGGGCGATACGTTGACATTGTGCTAATAATGTAATTGCGTAATCACGGTCGAGTTGGTTGAGTAGTTCTTCTATTGGTTGCGGAGAATGAATGCTTTTACCTATTTCTTCGAGTGAGTGTGTACCGATGTTGATGGCTTTTAGTTCTGGTAATATTTCTTCCCAGGTTTTATTTGGATGACTGCTGAGTATCATGTGAACGAGGATTCTATCCATGATAGCTTGTTGAGAAACAGCTTTTTCTAGATATTCTTCGCTTTCTTGTTTTAGTTTATCTATTGTTGCTTCTGAATTTAGGTCTGTAGCGTCATCTAATTTTGCTTCGTAGAATCTACATGCAGCGTATCCCAATGAGTAAATCATTGTGGCATTGGAACTGGCGCCTATTACAGCACCTGCGAAGGGGACGTTACGTAATAAACTTAAACCAGCAGCCTTGAGTAAGCGACCACCACCTAAAGCGAGTCCAAAAATAGCTACAACTTCACCTTTACGTGCAGGGTCTTTTAAGTCTAAACCATATAAAGCGGCAATTTGATATACCATTTCTGATTGCAGTTCGGTTGTAGCAGCAAGGTCAATAGCAAGTAATGCTGCTGCGACTCCTGGTATAACGCTTGTTGCTAAACCTATTCCACCCGCTTTTGTTGCTTTTTCCACCATGATGCGGTGGGCAAGTTGTTGAGGTGTTTCATTGGAATAAGTTTGCTTGAGTTTTTTTACTGACTCTGCGGCTTTATCTAGATTAACGCTATCTGAGGCGCCGATAAGCCAGTTAAGATTTAAGGCACCAGCAAGTTTACGAATAAACCAGTTGTTACCAAGAGTGTTTGCTACTTGTCCGGTAAACTGCGTTGAAACTTCAAACAATTTACGCGCTTGACTTGCCGCAGCTTGTCCTGCACCAGTAACTTGCTGTGCTAATGATTGGACTAGTGATTTATCAAATTTATTTAGTGATTTCTTATTTTGACTAGCTGCTGATTGGTCTGACATGGCTGGATAATATTTAGTTTATAGTAAGACTTTTAAACTAAATTATTTAGCAAAAGTCGAAAGTATGCATCTTCCTGCAAGAAGATGATATTTTATCTTAAGGATTAATGTTAGGACAGGCTTTCTATGCCTGTTCTACAAGAGGTTATTATTTAGCTGGAAATTGTTGACGCAATTGGCGAATAGCTGTACTTGTGTAACTTTGACGCGCTTTCTGTAAACACTCTTCAATAATATCTATTACTTTAATATTCTGAAAATACTGACTGCTTGTTTGCACAGCATAACTGGCGCCTGCTAATTTATAAATTATGCATATGTTTTTTTGTAATAACCAAACTTCCGGAATGCTATAAGGAAGATAATCATTAACATCTGTATAACTGGTTATATCTACTTCTATAACTAAATCTGGTGATGGGTCTATACCCCAATTTATTCTACTTTTACCTGCAACTGCTGCCGCGTTATCTATATAAAAGCAGTAATCTGGTTCAATGGGGCGGGCAAGGATGCCCGTTCCACAAGAATGTTGCACAAGATTTATTATGTTTTTAAGGGTATGGGTATGGTTAAGTCACCTAGAAAGTTATTTGTTTTGAGAATTTCATAGAGATTGATATCGGCTTCTAGTAGACAGGCGTGTCCGCTGTACGGTAATGTTACCATTTTGGAGTTAGGTAAAATATTAGCTAATCGGCGCCCTTCTTCTGATGATGGTAAAAGTCGGTCGTCGCTACTTGCTATTATTAATGTTGGTTGTGTAAGTTGCGCGAGTTTATTATTGTCTATTTCAAATTCGCGTAATAAAGAAACCCGCCAACGAATGGTTTGTGACGGGACTGACTGAACAGTTTCGAGAAGTTCGCTGCGGTCGTTTTCAGAAATACGGGATAATGAAGCAAGAAATGGTAGTAAACCAATGGCACCTACATCAAACACCCATTCGGGTACGTAGTTCATGAGTGGAGATGCCCAAACATACCAAGGACGTAGTTTAAAACTCGAAGCTGGATTAATTAATATAATACGTTTGAATAAAGAAGGCGCCGAAATTGCGACTTTTTGCGCTAAACAACCTCCAAAGGACTCCCCACACAGGTAAACTGAGCGCTCTGAGTTTCGGTCGAGTTCAACTTTAATTAAACTAAGTACACTGTTGGTTATGTCTTCCCAATTGGTCATGTCACTACGCGGTATAGCTAAACACCGCACGTCAAAAGCTGCCTCAAGTCCGGCAGTTTGTGACCGCAGTAATTGACCTGTGCCATCCATCCCAGGTAAGTAAATAAATAGAGGGCATTGAGGTTGTAGCCTTTTCGGGGTTAGGAAACAAGGTTTTGATTCTACTTTTGGGATAGTCATTAGCCATGCTTATATTATGATGAATTCTTTGATTGCTATGTGCGCTTATTTTTTTCTGATTCTATGAGGATATTAACCCCTCAGCCAATAGCCCTAAATAACTATATAAAAAAAGATTCCAATTTTAAAGTATTGAGAATAAGCTAAAACACACACTTTTAACTCATAACTCATAACTCCTAACTTTAATAAATTCCCTCCTTGAGTAGACCTGTAATTTCAGAGCGGCAGTAGTTGCTAATTTCTGTGACTACAGTCCTAGCTTTTTTGCCTTGATACATTTCTCGGTGCTGTGACTTTATCCAGTAGGGGCGCCCGATAAGCACTGCAACTCGACGGTATACTACCAAAGGATGCCAACCTGGTTGGTTAAACAACGGTTCGCTTGGGTCGAACAGAGTCAGAAATTTCAATGGTATTGCTGATGTGTTGACTTCTTCAATAGATGCTATCGCAATTGGCAAAATCGCTAAGTTATCAACTTTACAGCGTAACGCTAAATGCGCGAACCCTCGCTGAAACTCTGCTACTTGGTTAGGTTGAGTAAAGTTTACCATTGGTTTGGTGCCTTCGGGAAACAGCCCTACCATCTGTTTTGATTTTAGTAAAATTTCTGATTGCTCAAGTAAACTAGAATACCTTTGATTTTCTGCTTCTAATGGAAAGCATCCGAGTGCGTGGGTGACAAATTCGCGCATGACTGGCACTTGTCCCATGTAGTGATGGCAAGCGAATCGAATTGGATGTGACAATGCTGCCATTAATAGTGGTGCGTCCATGAAACTGCGATGGTTACTCGTGACTATTACGCTCGCATCTTGGGGTATACGATTTTCGTAGTAGCGAAACATGGTTGTTGATAACGCCATTAACAACGCGCGAGAAATTTCCAAGGGGCTATTTATAATCATGTTTAAGGATGCTGATGTCATGCTTCTAAATTAAAATCAAGGCTTAAGGCTGTCTAATTATTGGATTTTTACATTTCTTCACTAGATATTAGACAGCCTTAAGGCAGAAATGTTCTAGAAACCAGGTTTCTATATCAACGAAGAAACCTGGTTTCTTGTATCTCCAGTAACAATAAACCGTTAAATAAGCTATAAAGCGAAATTGTTACGTAAATTTCAAATATGAACTTGTTGCTTAATCAATTTAGAGGCGCCTCTAAAGTTTGCTAATATAAAGCTTATAGTTGTAAATCCGTGATAAATGTTTTATAATTACGTGGTTTTAGCTACATACACAAGATAAAAACTGTTATAATTCTGTTTAATATTGCATGAATCGAGTCTCGACAACAAAAAATACATTTGCGCTGACAACACCGTTATATTATGTGAATGATTTACCACATATAGGCAGCGCTTATACAACTATGGCTGCTGATACGGTAGCAAGATTTCAAAAATTGTTATCAAAATCTGTGTTGTTAGTTACCGGAACTGACGAACATGGGCAAAAAATTGAGCGCAGTGCCCAAGCAAAAGACATGAAACCGCAACAGTTCTGTGATGAGATTGTACCTAACTTTATCTCATTATGGAAATTGTTGAACATCCAATACGACCGTTTTAGCAGAACTACGTCGCCTAAACATGCTTCGATAGTTCAAGAGTTCTTTCAGCGCGTTTGGGATAAAGGCGATATATATTTAGGTCAGCAAAAAGGCTGGTATTGCGTATCGTGTGAAGAATTCAAAGAAGAACGCGAACTTTTAGAGAAACATCGCTGTCCAATCCACCCAACTAAAGAAGTTGAGTGGCGTGATGAAGAAAACTATTTTTTCCGCTTATCGAAATATCAAGACAAATTATTGGCGTATTTTGACTCGAAACCTGATTTTATTCAGCCCGAAAGTCGTCGTAATGAAGTATTAAACTTTGTAAACCAAGGATTACAAGATTTTTCGATTTCCCGCGTCAACTTAGAATGGGGTTTTCCAGTTCCCGAAAATCCAAAGCATACACTTTATGTTTGGTTCGATGCACTATTGGGTTATATAACTGCATTACTAGAACCGGATGATGAGCCAAGACTTGAAAATGCTTTAAAAAATTGGTACCCATTCGATTTACATCTAATTGGAAAAGATATTTTAAGATTTCATGCCGTGTATTGGCCTGCAATGTTAATGTCGGCGGGGTTGCCATTACCAGGAAAAGTCTTTGGACATGGATTTTTAACCAAAGATGGTAGAAAGATGGGTAAAACTCTTGGTAATACAATTGACCCTATTGAGTTGATTGATAAATATGGCGCCGATGCAGTTCGTTATTACTTCCTTAAGGAAATCGAATTTGGTAAAGATGGCGATTTTAATGAAGTAAGGTTCATTGATGTTGTAAATGCAGATTTGGCGAATGATTTAGGTAATTTACTGAATCGAATTTTAGGCATGGTGAAAAAATACTGTGGCGGTAAAATTCCAGTAGTTACTACAGAACATATCGATAATGATAATCCTTTAAAGGGGCTAGGTTTACATCTAGGGGAACAAGTCAAAACAGCCTATGAAGCGCTAGCCTTCAGTCAAGCTTGTAATTTAGTTCTGTCGATTGTACAGGGTAGTAACAAGTTTATCGATGACCAGGCGCCTTGGAGCTTGTATAAACAAACTCGACAGCAAGAAGTGGAATGCGTATTGTATACTGTGCTGGAATCTGTCAGGTTAGCAGTTTATCTATTATCCCCAGTAATTCCCAATATCAGTACTGCCGCATATCAGCAACTAGGTTTTGAAGTCAATTTTAATGACTCAACCAGTGTTGAAAAGGCGCCATTTGATATTCATTCTAAATGGGGATTGCTGAGTAGTACACAAAACTTAGGCACACCCCAACCCATTTTCAAACGAATTGATTTGTCTAAAAACGATTAGTTTTTTAATCTCTGTTAAACGTAAATTCACCAATGGCTATATATTACCAGCTAAATATAATAGCCCTGGATGAATACAATCTCTGGTACCTATATAAACCGTTCAATAACAGTGTTTCAGCACATTTTAGTATCCTTTATTACATTGATAACAAACGAGGTATGACAACAATGTTAAGTAATTTAGAAGCCGACTCGATATTTACGCCTGAGCAGGTTTTAGAAAATCGAGGTAGAGTAGCTATATTCATAGATGGCTCGAATTTATTTTATGCAGCTTTACAATTAGGTATAGAAATTGACTATACAAAGTTGCTATGTAGATTAACAGGTGGTTCACGATTATTACGTGCTTTTTTTTACACAGGTGTAGATAGGACGAACGAGAAGCAGCAGGGTTTTCTGTTGTGGATGCGGCGCAATGGTTATCGTGTCATCGCTAAAGATTTAGTGCAGTTACCAGATGGTTCTAAAAAGGCGAATTTGGATGTAGAAATTGCAGTAGATATGATGGCTTTGGTCGATTCGTATGATACAGCGATATTAGTGAGTGGCGATGGAGATTTAGCATACGCGGTAAATTCGGTATCTTATAGAGGTGTGCGTGTTGAGGTTGTCAGTTTACGGTCTATGACTAGCGATAGTTTAATTAACGTAAGTGACCGCTATATTGATTTAGAGGCAGTCAAAGAAGACATTCAAAAGACCCCACGTCAAAGTTATCCGTACCGACCATTATCTGGTGTGGGTTTTTTGGAACAACCTGACATGAATGGTCATCTGGAATTACCAGAACCATAAACGAGGCTTATAGCGGAATGAAAAATGCAGGCGCCGGAACGGTTTTGTTTCGTCTGTCTATGACAATTGTATTATTGGTAGGACTATTTGCTTGCAGTAGTCCTCCTCCAAAATCACAAGCGAGTAAAGATAAACCAACAAACCAGCCAAACGATAGTCAGTTAACTTTATTTGAAGGTTCGCTAGATGCGACTGACGAGTCAGGAAGGTTAATTTGGCGAGTTAATGCTAAAAAAGGCAGGTATACAAAAGAGAAAGAAATAGGGCAACTTGAAAGTCCTTACGGTGAATTATTTCAAGATGGAAAGGCTGTTTATCAGGTCACTGCCGAAAAAGCCGACATTCAGCAAAACGGTAAACAGCTATTGCTCAAAGGTAAAATAGTCGCAACAGACCCCAAAAATGGTGTGGTATTGCGTGGGAATGAATTAGAATGGCGTCCACAAGAAGACTTATTAATCGTTCGCAACCAATTAAATGGAACTCACAAGCAACTTGTAGCAGTTGCACAAGAAGCGCGTGCGAAAACTCGTGAGCAAAAAGTAGATTTCTTTGGGGGTGTAGTTGCAACTTCTGTTGACCCACCATTACGAGTACGAACCGAGCATTTAACTTGGGATTTAAAACAGCAAAAACTAATTGGTAACAAACCACTACAATTTGAAAGGTTTAAAAATAATCAAATCACCGATAGAGGTAGAGGTGATGCAGCGGAAGTTGATTTAAATACAAAAATTGTCACCATTACCAAAAATGCCCAAGCAGAGCTAGCACAACCACCAATACAAATTGCTAGTAGTTCAATGGCATGGAATCTTAATAAAGAAATTGTTACAACTAAAACTCCAGTACGTGTATTTCATCGTACAGATAATATAATAGTCACGGCAAATCAAGGCGAACTTAGAATACCTCAAGAGACCGTATATTTACAGGGTAACGTTAATGCTATTGGACAAAGGCGCCAAAATATAAAATCAGATAAATTAACTTGGTTTTTAAAGAATCAGCAAGTAGAAGCCGAAGGGAACGTATTTTATCAGCAATTTGAGCCAGCGTTAAGTTTCACAGGTGATACTGCATCTGGTAACATCCAGCAGCAAAATATTATCGTTAGAAGTAGTAATAACAATAATAGAGTAATTACAAATATCATTCCCCAAGAACCGTAGGGTGTGTGACGCTATAACAAACCTTATACGAAGCGCAGAACTTCAAGCGTCACGCACCAAATAATTTGTTTTGATAATGGCGCCAAAATTCCAAAGTACCAAATAATTTGCTTTAATATGGCGCCGTGCTTTAATATGGCGCCGAAATTTCAAAGTACGAAATAATTTGCTTGAATCTGGCGCCAGAAATATTGGTGCGTGACCCCACTAGTTTATTGGCTTCGTTGGGGAATTCTTATGGGGTCACGCACCCTACCTGTAAACTACTTCGTTTCTTTGGGCGTCGCCAAGCTGTGGCAAAGCTTTGTTTTCTGCATGGGGGGCAATAGCAAGTGGAACAGATTCGGGAACTTGAAGTTGTTTGACTAGGTTTTGTAAGAGTTTATCTTGCTCAGTACGAAAGGCGCCAACGTAAGGGCCTCTGTTAATAATGGCAAACCAAACTAAACCACGGTCACGTGTTGGAACTACACCAGCTAATGCGCTCACATCACGTAACGTTCCTGTTTTCATCACTGTAGCGTTGGGTAAATGACGCGCGTGTACTGTACCACGATGGTCAAAACCTGATGTAGGGAATAAATCAGCTAGTGTCATGTTGTTCGCGACTGCTTCACGTTGCAGTATCATCAACATCGCACAAACGGCACGGGGAGAAATCTTATTTTCTACTCCTAGTCCGGAACCGTTGATTAATTGAATTTCTGATTCTGGAACTCGCGCGAGTTTGGCTGCCTTTGATTGGACTACCGTTGCTCCTCCTACTGCTTCTGCTAACATTTCAGCCATTTCATTGTTGCTGAATACGTTCATCTCATTAATGAGTTGTTTGAGTGGCAATGAATAATGTCTGATTAGTAGATTACTTTCAGGGACGGTTTGAGTTGCTAGTTCGACTTTGCCAGTAATTGTCAGTTGGGGTTTTGGTGTACCCTTGGGCATGGTTGAGTAATACAGGTTAATATCACGCGACCAAGTAGCAGAGTTGAGTGTTTGTTTGAGAAATTGTCCAGCAAGTGTTGGGTTTCGCTGGAAGTTCATTGCAAAATTGCCAGTAATGATTAAATTACCCTTGACTTGCTTAATACCCATTTGGTTAAGCATATTGCCAAGCGTTATTGCTTCTTGGATTACAAATAATGGGTCTCCACCACCTGTTATGACTAAATTTCCTTCTAACACGCCATTTTTAATTGGCCCTGTTGTGCTAACCAATGTCTGAAATTTATGGTCGGCGCCCAAGGTTGTCAAAGAGACAAGCGAAGTTGCAATTTTTGTCAGCGATGCGGCAGGTATTGGTGTTGTGCCTTCATGGTTCGCCATTAAAATTGGACCCGACTGTATCCAAATTCCCTGGCTCTGCATCATGTTTCCAGCAACTAATTTAGCTGTCACCAGGTCTTTGAAATATTGTTGAACCGTGGTAGTACCTGCTGGATTAGGGTCAGGAGCTAAAACCAAACCCGGGCTACTTTGCCATGCCAATGCCTCTAAAGCATCTAAAGGCTTAACTTGTAACCCTGCTATTTCCAACCACAGTGAAAACAAGCCTGAGCCAATTAATTCCAGCATGTTTATTCCTCAATAGGGAGTTGGAGTTTTTAACTTTATGTGATAATATGCTGTTTCTACGATTTTGAAAATCGAGTAACTATAGTAACTAATGATTTTTAATTAAGGTAGTGCGTCTGAACACATTTGATTCAAGCTTTAAGCTAACTTCTGATTCTGAGCGCAGTATTTCTGAGGCGCGAGCGAAAAATATCATTATATATACGCTTAACATAATAAGTTTTTACGCTTAATTGAGTGAATTTTCTACCTTTTTCTGAAGCTGGGCGCCTGAATCTGGAAAATTTACTTTATCTTTAAGAAACCAGGTTTCTGAATGCAAATTGTAACAAAAAGAACATTTTGCGTAGAAACCAGAAACCGGGTTTCTTTATGCAAATTGTAATAAAAAGAACATTTTGCGTAGAAACCCGGTTTCTCCCCTTGTTTGAATTGTCAATAATTGTTAACGTAGTTACAAAAGATTTGAAAGAAAGATGCTTGCTCGTTTGGGTTAAGGCATCTGGTAAAATTTGTAAGGTTTCTAGAAGCTTTAAGCAATGGGATCGACTTGCGTGAGGATCGCAATTGACGCAATGGGAGGGGATCGCGCACCTGGTGAAATCGTGACTGGCGCACTGCGGGCACGAGAAGAACTAGGTGTAGAAGTATTATTGGTGGGAGATCCCCAACAAATTGAAGCTGCGCTGCCACCTAAAACTAATACGGCACAGCTTGAGATTGTCCCTTCTGAGGGAGCAATCGAAATGGAGGAGGAGCCTTTAAGCGCTATCCGGCGCAAACCGAAGTCCTCTATCAATGTGGCAATGGATTTAGTCAAGCAAAAACGCGCGGATGCGGTTATTTCTGCTGGTCACTCTGGAGCAGCGATGGCCAGTGCTTTGCTGCGTTTGGGAAGGCTAAAGGGAATTGACCGTCCAGCGATTGGAGCTGTATTTCCAACAATGGTAGCCAGTAAGCAAGTACTCATACTTGACGTTGGCGCCAATGTAGACTGCCGTCCGAAATTTCTTGAACAGTTCGCTATCATGGGTTCGGTTTATAGTCAGTATGTACTGGGTATAAATGAACCAAAGGTAGGTTTATTAAATATCGGCGAAGAAGACTGCAAGGGCAATGACGCAGCAGTACGTGCAAATCAGATGTTACGTGAAAACCCAAACATCGATTTTATCGGTAATGCTGAAGGGCGTGATGTTCTATCTGGTGACTTTGATGTGATTGTCTGCGACGGTTTTGTGGGTAACGTGCTGCTCAAATTCGCCGAGGCAGTTGGGGAAGTGATGCTGCAAATTATCCGCGAAGAATTACCACAAGGTATACGCGGTCAAATTGGTACTGCAATCTTGAAACCTAACTTAAGGCGAATTAAACAGCGCATGGACCACGCCGAACACGGTGGTGCATTACTTTTAGGTGTAGACGGAATTTGTATAATCAGTCACGGTAGCTCACAGGCGCCTTCTATTTTTAATGCCGTGCGAATGGCAAAAGAAGCTGTGGACAACCAAGTGTTAGATAGAATTCAATCTCAATATCAAAGCCTACAGCGCGAAAGCAGTTAAAGAGTGTTGAGTGCTGAGTAAAAAGTGCTGAGTGCTGAGTACTCGGCACTCACCATTGTTTGAGCGATTTAAGCGTGGGAGAGTAGGAGTGCAAAACACAGGAATTACAATTACTGGAAGTGGGTCAGCAGTGCCAGCAGCTTGCCTTGAAAATAGTGCAATGACTGCGCTTGTTGATACTTCTGACGAGTGGATAACAACGCGAACTGGTATTAAAAAGCGACGACTCGCATCAGAAAAAGAGTCTTTGAGTGGTCTTGCTGCTATAGCAAGTCTTCAAGCCATCGCAATGGCTGGAATTACCGCACAAGATATAGATTTAATATTACTTGCAACTTCCACACCCGATGATTTGTATGGCAGTGCTTGTAAAGTTCAAGCTGCTTTAGGCGCCAATCGAGCTGTCGCGTTTGACTTAACTGCTGCTTGCTCTGGTTTTATTTTTGGCATGGTGACAGCGGCTCAGTATGTCAGTACAGGTGTATTTAAAAACGTACTTGTTATTGGCGCCGATATACACTCACGTTGGGTAGATTGGCAAGACCGCACCACTTGTGTACTGTTTGGCGATGGTGCAGGTGCAGTAGTTATGCAAGCTAGTTCGAGTAATAATTTACTAGGATTTGAATTAAGAAGTGATGGTAGTCAGAATCATTATCTTAATCTTGGTTACACTGCTCAGAGTCAACAACTAACCAAAGACATTACCGTTGGCAAAGGAAATTACCAACATGTGACTATGAACGGTAAAGAAGTTTATCGCTTTGCTGCTCAAAAAGTTCCAGAAGTAATAGACAAAGCTTTATTCCGCGCCAATATAAGTGTTGAAAACGTTGATTGGTTGCTTTTACATCAAGCTAATCAACGCATCCTCGATGCTGTTGCCCAGCGTTTAGGAATACCAGACCATAAAGTTATCAGCAATCTTGCCAACTACGGTAATACCTCTGCTGCTTCTATTCCCCTAGCACTTGATGAAGCTGTGCGCGCAGGCAAAATCAAAAATAATCACATTATTGCTGCCTCCGGATTTGGCGCCGGCTTAACGTGGGGAGCGGCTATTTTTAAATGGGGAAAATAATTAAGGTAGGGTGCGTGACGCTATAACAATTGTGAAACAAAACGAGTAATCTACTAGCGTCACGCACCTTACTAGTTAGGAGTTAGGAGTTAAGAGTTAAGAGTTTTTGGAAATTTTTAATTCAAAACTTAAAGTCCTTAATTTGAATGATTATTTAGTAACTCATAATTCACAACTCATAATTCACAACTCATAACTCATAACTTATAATTCACAACTCATAACTTTTGATAAATGACTAAAACTGCGTGGGTGTTTCCAGGACAAGGTTCTCAAACTGTAGGAATGGGAATCGATATTCTTGACTTGCCTAATTCTAAGGAAAAATTTGCTCAGGCCGAAGAAATTTTGGGCTGGTCAGTAATTGATATTTGTCAAGATGAAGAAAAGCTAGCTAGTACTATTTACACTCAACCGTGTTTATACGTGGTAGAGAGTATTCTATGTGACTTGTTAAGCGAAAAGCAAAAGCCTGATTTAGTGGCAGGACACAGCTTGGGCGAGTATATAGCTTTATATGCTGCGGGTGTGTTTGAATGGTCAAATGGATTGCGTTTGGTTAAGCGACGCGCGGAATTAATGCAAAATGCATCTGGTGGCATGATGGCAGCATTAATGAACTTTGACCGTGAACAGCTTTCTCAAGTAATTTCTGAAACTTCCGATGTTGTGGTAGCAAATGATAATAGCCCAGCACAAGTTGTTATTTCTGGTACACCTGATGCTGTCCAAACAGTAATGTTACAGGTAAAAGCAAAACGAGCAATACCTCTAAATGTTTCCGGCGCCTTTCATTCTCCGTTAATGGAAGCAGCCGATAATGAATACAGAGAAGTTTTGGAAACTGTAGAATTCCAAAATGCTCTTATTCCAGTACTTTCTAATGTCGAACCAACACCATCAACCGATGCAAGCGAGTTAAAACAGCGCTTACTCAAACAAATGACAGGTAGTGTTCGGTGGCGAGAAATTTCGCTTGCACTTCCAGAATTAGGTATCGAAAAGGTTATCGAGATAGGCCCTGGTAATGTGCTTACTGGTCTAATTAAGCGCACTTGCTCAGATTTAACTTTACAAAATATTCGTGGCACCTCTGAATTACCATAACACCGTATATTGTAGAGACGTTACATATAACGTCTCTACATCATTATTCAAACCAGTGGTTGACACCGAAACCTACTGCTCGGTTATGACGTGATAGTTCATTTGCTAGCTGTAGTGCAGCAGTTCTACCAATATCTGTTTCAAAAACTGATGAAAATACTACGTCGATTTGATTTTGCTGACAAAATTGACGTAGTTTACTCGGTGAACCAATAATTAAGGGTTTTATTACAAAAATCTGGCGCCATCCTTCTAAATAACAAGTTTCAAGATTTTGCAGTGTGGCAACTGACTCATCAAGAGCAAGAAGAGTATTATAGCTGGCACTCAGTTCCAACATTTGCTCAAACTGAGATGGTGGTAATGGTTGTTCGATAAATTCAATGTTTACGCCGTTTGTCATGAATTTATCACAAGTCTCTAACCAGAGTTTTGACTCATCTAAGCTTAGTCCTGTATTTGCGTCTAACCGAATGGTGCCGTTGGGTAGATTTTGTACTATTTTTTGTACAAGTAAATCAAATATCGCGAGTTCTTCATCAATTGGATTAACGCCTATTTTCCATTTAAAAGTACGATACCCAGATTCCCATAACGGTTGGCAAGCATTAATTGCACTTTTTCCGGCAGGTAGTAAGGCACTAAATTGCAAAGAATGGGGAATAGAGGTAATGGGGGGAAATAATGCTGTTTCAAATCCAAACTGACATGCAGGTAGTGTGTCGGGAATAGAAAAAATTATTTCACTACTAATATATGTGGGTAAAGATGAGCAAAATTCTAAAGCTTGCTCAAGGGTTTCGGAGCCAAACCAGGGAATAGGAGCTATTTCACCCTGCCCAACTTTACCGTTTTCGTGTTCGAGTTCAATAATAATGCCTTCACGAATTTCCCATACGCCGTGGTTAGTTTGAACAGGACGAACAAATCGCCTCTGATAGCGACGAAAATTAAATTTATATATTTCATCTCCCATTCCCCTTTCCCCTTTACCCCAGTAAAAATCCTAACCCAAACAACGAACAGCACCAAAAATGTACGGCAACTGCGATAAATTTACAGTTGCTGACTAACTCTGGTTTATCGTGATTAAGATTAACGTGACGACAAAGTTTGACGGCAAATGGTAAACTAACCCAACTTAGTAAAGTCCAAATTGGGAAAAAACCCAAAATTACAAATATTGCTGTTAGTGCATATATACTGATAGTACAAACAGTCAAAACTTGGGCGCCTCGAAGTGTGCCGAGTCGAACGATGGGTGAAAGTTTTCCTGCTGCAAGGTCATCTTTGACTTGGTGGAAGTGTGAGCAAAATAAAATTAAGCTTGTGGCGACTCCAACTACGATTGAGGCAACTAAGCTAGAAATAGAGGCAGTTTGAGTTTGACTGTAGTATGCTGCTGAACATGCCAATGGACCAAACGCAAAAAAGCATAAAATTTCGCCTAACCCTTTGTATCCAAGGCGAAAGGGAGGACCCTGGTAAATGTAACCTAAGCCACAACATAGTAAAATAATTCCAATTACCGTTGGGTCTTGTTGCCACCAGCTAATTGTAAATATTCCTAACAATCCGAATATTAAACACAAGTTTCCTAACCAAAATACTAATGGCTTGTTTCCCGTTAAGTTTACTAACGAGTGATGCTTGTTTATATCAATTCCTGTTTCGGAATCATAGACATCGTTGCTGAGATTTTCCCAAGCTAATATTAATATTGCGGCGCCTAAAAAAGTAGAGAAAATTATGGCGTCAAGATGTTGTGTTTGTGCATAAGCAACGGCGGTTCCTACCCAAATTGGCATAATCGCAACGCTGTACATGGGTGGCTTAATTGCTGCCATCCACAATTTGTTATTAGGATATAAAATCAGCTTTGTAGTCATTTTTTAAGATTACTAAACTGCCAGCAAAGTTCTTGAAGTTGGAATTACCAACCTTGGTAACATAACCATCGTCACCCCCCAGCATTGCTTTGACGCTTCCAGGAGGACATTGTACCGCTCATTATAGTATAAATGAACCAATTTTGACAAACGAAGGATGTATCCCCATATGAATCATCTTATCGGTCGTTTTGGCAGCGATTAAGTCTAGCCTGAAGGCGACGCTTTATGTTACCTGTAGAAATACGACCACGATTCATGACTCTTTAGGAAGATAACTTCAAAAAAATTTACTTTTCTTTAATACCATGACAGTTTCTCCATGTCGTTCTGACTTTCTTGTATATAATAAAGAAATATACCAATTTCTCTTGACTGTTCGTTCGCAATGTGCCCGAACTAACAAGAATAAAATTGCAAGTATTTCGTTTGAGATTAATTTGGTTGACCCTTTAGTTGTTCTGGCAAAATTAGCACGAGCTTCACAGGTAACTTTTTATTGGGAAAATCAAGCTAGTGGAGAATCAATTGTTGCAATTGATGCAGTCGCAAAGCTAGAAATTACAGGTGAAGCAAGATTTAGTTCTTCAGAAGAATTTATTCAAAATAGTTTAAGCAATCTTGTATGTTTTGAACAAGATAAACCAAATAATACAGACATTAAAAACATCCAACCGCGTTTTTTTTGTAGCTTTAGTTTTTTTGACGAGAATGATGAGCCAGATTACCCTTTTTCGTCTGGAACTGTTTTTTTACCTCGTTGGCAAATTTCTGTTAAAAACAATCGCTGTCAGGCAATGGTAAATCTGGCAATTGATGCGAGTACTAATATTGATACTATTTTACATGTTGTGTGGACAAAAATTGAAATTATTCAATCTTTAGCATATTATTCGCCTAATTTAAACAATTCGCCTGCTAAATATAGTCAAAGATTGGTAGCAAACCCAGAAAAATTCAAAGCTTCTGTGACTTCTGCACTCAAGGCTATTGGCGCCGGAGATTTTAGTAAAATTGTTTTAGCTTCAGCACTTGATATATATTCAAGGACGGCATTTAATATATTCAAGTCATTAAGCAACTTACGACAACAGCATCCTAACTGTTACATATTTTCTACAAGTAACGGTAAGGGACAAAGTTTTATCGGCGCCAGTCCGGAACGGTTAATTAATGTAAATAACCATTTTCTTGTGACTGATGCACTAGCAGGAAGCGCACCGCGTGGTAAAACACCCGAAGAAGATGCCGCAAATGCCAATCGTTTACTACTAAGTGAGAAAGAACGACACGAGCATTCCTTGGTTATTGACTTTATCACACAACAATTATTAAAACTGGGCTTACGACCACAATTTGTTAAATTTCAAGGGGTGCCACGTTTACGGCAGTTATCAAATATTCAACATTTATGGACACCCATAACAGCTGTTGTTCCAAATAATGTGCATCCGTTGCAGATTATAGCCCATTTGCATCCCACACCAGCAGTTGCCGGTGAGTTGCGTGACATTGCAATGCAGCAAATTCGACGTTATGAAAATTTTGAACGAGGTTTGTATGCGGCGCCTCTTGGTTGGGTAGATACTAGTGGCAACTGCGAATTTATTGTTGGTATTCGTTCGGCATTAATTGATGGCAACCGCGCACGGTTGTATGCAGGTGCTGGTATTGTTGCTGGTTCTGACCCTATGAAGGAACTAGCAGAAATTCAACTCAAATTTCAAGCCCTACTAAAAGCTTTGGTTTAAATCACAAATGGAAAAATATAAGTAAAAAACATCACTAATTAATCGTGAATACTTAATCATCTGCTGACTGCGCGATTGGCTCGACGACAATATCAATTGGTGCAGGTTGGTCAATTGGACTTGCCGCCATAATCGAGTCGAATACCCAATCGTATGGGTCGCTGCTATCGTCTCCTGGGTAAGCTTCCCAGACAGTATTCATGTTTTCTTCGTCGTTTAAGATAATCACAACTTAGTTTCCCTTCGTTTTTTTATACTTTAATTTTCTACGGAGATTTACTAATATATTAGGATAATTTCTAATACATATAAGACTTTGCAGCTTACTAAAGCTACCGTAAAATTGACTAGATTGATTTTGAACAGTAATCTGGGAATATAGCTCAAACCTTGTTTAATATTCCCATAATCTACCGTTACATTCGGAGCTAGGGCGTTTAGATACCTTAAAGTTGGCGTGGCGCCTGCTTCATACGCGCACACTTCGCTCTAAACGTATTAAATTAAGAAAATCCTGATAACCCTTCAGAATGGAAGATGGCACTAATTACTACCTGTAACTCTTTACGCTGCATAAACCTGGTTTCTACGCATTCATTGTCGCAGACAAATCGTCATTTTTATTACATGCTATCAACGTATATTCCAGGTTTCTAGGTTAAAAAGATTATTTGAGGTTTGTTATGTAGATACTAACTTTTTATACAGTTAAGAAGCAAGCATAAATTGTTAACCTTAAAACAAACGTCACAAATGTTACGTGTTTTTTAAATTGCTTCAAAGCTTAATCCTGCCAATTTGGCACTCTTATATATACTTGCCAATTTGGCAGCTTAAGTAATTTTATTTATTTTATAATGGTAGGAAATTTAGATTAGAAATAAATCCCCCCTAGCCTAGGGTGGAATAAGATTTAATTTAAAGCCCTGCTTAATAAGGGGGGTTGGGGGGATTAAATCTTGATAAACTCAATTACACCAGTGGCAGGGTTACGACGAATTTTTACTATATAAACGCTTTCTTGCTTGCGGTTGCCGTTTGGAGTGAAGCTAATTTCTCCAGTGGCGCCGATTAAGCTAAAGTTAGGGTTTGCTATATAATTAGATATATTACTGCGTACATAGCTAGTGTTGAAATTTTGTGTATCCAAACCTGTAATTAATGCTTTGGTTGCATCGTAAGTAAGAGCGTTATGCCAACTTATACGTTTTTTCCAAAGCTGGTTAGCTTCTGTACTAAAATCAGAGGGTATTATTCCAGGATACCAAGGTAATGCAATGGCACTACCCATTTTATTTTGAGCGAGTTTTCTAATAATTTTGGAACTATCAAGACTATCTCCACCTACAACTAAATAATTGTACTGGTTCGCATATTCAATAACTTGCACTGCTGCATCTGACGTTAAACCATCGGTGGTAGGGAAAAGAACTATTGCATCGGCGCCAAATTGTTTAACTTGATTGATATTAGATTCAAGATTATCGGATAAAGAAATTTCTGCGGCAATTTTACCACCTAGTTTGGTAAAATGATTGCGTAACTGTTTAAGTAACGATTCACTGTATTTACTATTGGGGTTATAGAATACTGCTGCACGACGTTTATTGGCGCTCTGAAGATAATTTGCCAAAATATCACCTGTAACACTGTTACTCGACACAACTCGAAAAAAGCAGTTTTGATAGGTTACTTGGCATTTGTTTGAGAGGTCATCAAAAGTCGCAGTTGATGAAATTAGTAAAAGTTTTGCTCTTTGGTAAGCTGGAAGTGCTTCTAAAGTCGTCTCGCTGCGAAAATGACCAATAACTGCAACAACATCGTTTTGTTTTCCTAATGCTTGGGCAATTTTAAGAGCATATGAAGGCTTATTATTATCGCTAGCAATTAATACATGTAAGCCAATTTTTTGACTCTGGTATTTTTGATTAAATTCGTTTTGTGCCTGTGCAACTCCTTGTAAAATTTCCTGACTCGAATTTATCGTGTCATTATTACTATCACTGATGGGGGCAACAACGGCAATAGTCAAAGTTTTCGTTTTATAATTTTGGGCTTTGAGACGTGCGTTATTTAAGTAAATTAAAGTTTCTGGATCTGGACGTTGTTGAAAAGATTGTTCTAATAGTTTAACAGAGTCAGAATATTTACCTGCTGCAAAGGCATTTACTCCATCTTGTTTAATTTTATCTATGGAGTTAAGCATCATAATTTCTTCGCCGCAACTCATTTTATCATTTGAGTTGAAGCGGCGTATCCAAATTTTCTCACAACCGTTTACACCAGTAGCATACCAGTAACTACCAGTGAATCCTACTAAGCAAACAGCAGCAGCGTAGATAATTTTTTGATAAATCCGAGGAACTGGGGTTTTACGATTTAAAGCAGCAATAATAGCACGTGTGTTTTTTGGTCTATTTTCCCAGTCGTGTTCCATCATGTTATCTAGTAAATCACACACCAACTTAGTGCGAAACTTAGAGATAACACCCATTCTTGCATTATTTGCAGGTAAATTTTGGCGCCAGTTGAAGTTCCTAGATTTTTGTATATCAGAAATATCGCACGGATGTGTACCAGTTAATAAATGTACGAAAGTGCGTCCTAAAGCAAAAAAATCTGACTGTCGAACAGCAAGACCGTGTAAATATTGTTCCGGTGGTGCATATCCCACAGAACCGATACAGGTACCGTGTGCTAACGTTTCGTCTTCTTGCAAAAATGTCTCTGCTAAGTCGCGAACGGCGCCGAAGTCAATTAACACTAACTGCCCATTATGCCGTAGCATAATATTAGCAGGTTTGATATCACGATGGAAAAAACCATGTGCATGAACTTGCTCTAAAATTAGAGTTATCTGTTTTAACCACTCGCGTGCTAATTCAAAATCAATTGGTTTATTATTTCTTTCATTCAGCCACTGCTGTAAATTTACACCGTCTATCTTTTCCATTATTAGACAATGTAATGGCTCGCTACCATTTTTGAATTCAACTTGAAAATAACCTTCATCCACCTTTGGAATACCAGGGTGATTTAAACGACTTAAAACTTCAGCCTCGCGTTTGAATAATTTAATAATTTTATCTTTTTTATCACGTTCTTTTTCATTACGACTATCAAAACGCGATAAATTGAGAATTTTAACAATTTTAATACTTTTTGTTTCATCTTGCGATTCAAGCTCAAACGTTCTCGCAAACCCACCTGCTCCAATGAGTCTTACAACCCTATATTGCTTTTGTAGTAACAAATTTTCACCACAGTGAATGCAAATTATGCCATATTTATTAATTGGGTCGGTAGGGTTCGGGCACTTTGGATTGAGACATTGACTCATATAAAATTATGTTATGAAATTCTATAAAATTTAAATTTTTCAAGTCAGCATACACTTACAAAAGTTATCATTTCTTGATTTAAGAATATTTATGTATTCTAATTATATATTTTAGTTCGATATTTTAAGGTATAATATACTAACCAATATTTTTAGTCGCTTACTTTACTAGGACTTACGCTGCATAAACCTGGTTTATACGCAAAATTGTCATTTTTATTACATGCTATCAACGAAGAAACCAGGTTTCTAGGTTTTCATGCGTAAGTCCTGTTTACAACTGTTCTGTTTCATTTAAACCCTGACTAAATCTATATTAAACAAGTTTCTTAGGCGACTACGCTAAAAAACAAAGCGCTAGTTGATAAAAGTTCCCTGAAGTTCCCTGAAGTTACATATGTCAAACTCTTTTGTCTCAATAACCGTCAAGCTATTTGCTGCATATCAAGAAGCATATGGGGTTCCAGAGCTAAAGCTGGAGTTTCCACAAGGAACCCCAGTTAAAGCAGTATGTAAGCATATTATTGATGAACGTCCTGAACTCGCGAAGTGGCAGGATGTTACACGTTATGGTGTAAATTTACTGTTTGTTGAACCAGATACTCCTCTCAAAAATGGCGATGAGGTTGTGTTAGTACCCCCCGTTAGTGGTGGATGATGCTTGGCAACGGATGTAACGGATGTAACGGATAGTTGATTTGTTTGTTAAATCATCCGTTACATCCGCTGTTATCCGTTGCTAACGTTCTATTTGTAAATCGTCTTTTTGAGATTCGAGAATAATTTCAACTCCTCTAATATCGAAGAATAAAACTTCAACACGACGGTTGAATGCGTGTTCTACTTTGTTTCTACCTGGAGTTTTGAGTTGACGTTCGCCAAAAGAACGAATGGTCATACGTTCTGGCACCACACCTTTTTTGATTAAGTAATTTCTGGCATTTCTCGCGCGTCTTTTTGCGAGGTCTTTGTTGTATGCATCGGATGCGCGTGCGTCGGTGTGACCTTGTAGTTCAATGACTATTGTGGGGTATTGCTGCATTACTGCGGCTATTTTATCAAGAACTTCGCCACTTGCGGAGCTAATAAAGTCTTTATCTAATGCGTAATGAATGTTATTTGGGACTCGTAAGCGAATGGGTGCAGGTGGTGCGGGTAGTTCGGGTGGTGCAGGAGGGGGAGTCGGTGGAGTCGGTGGAGTTGGGGGAGCAGGGGGAGTTGTGCAGTTGGGAATTTGACCTTGGTGTTGAGTTAGTTTGTCTTGGTTTAATTCTTTTGTTTGAGGCGCCTGTTGTGAGGGGGAAAGTATTACAGTACTGTATGCAGGTTCAGAGGTGCCGTTTGAATCTGTGGCAATAGCACTAAGACGAGTTCCTGGTTGTAGATTTGGTAATGTTGTTTCAAACTTTCCTTTGGCATTGGCTTTAATGGTAGTCATGGCTTGACTTAAGGCGCCATCCGGACCAACGCGATAAATTTGAATTTCTGAATCTGGGTCGGCAGTTCCTGCGATGGTAACTATATTATTGATGAGCAAAAATTCTTTGGATATAAACTCTGGAGCGTTGATAGCAGCGTTTCCTGTATCTAAACGACGATTTGAAGATGTTCTAACTGGGTTCTTGCCGTCTCCTTGCTGAAAATCTGCGACATCTGTACCAGCACGGTTATTTAAATCAATGCTAAGTCCTTCTAAGTCAGCAAAACGGTTATTTTGAATTACATTGCGAACTGCGGCGCCATTAAGGAACGAACCACCGTTTGGAAAAGCAGTGACAACAACACCTGGGCCAGCTTGGTTGGTAATTTCGTTATTAGTAACTTTATTATCGCTTCCCATCAAGTAAACTGCTGCACGTCTTAAACGGCGGCCATTATACTTGATTTGGTTATTGGTAATTTCTACGCTTCCTTGGGGTTTGAATAAAAATGCTCCGCTGCCATCGTTAGCGCATATCAAGTTTTCTTTTATTTGCGAACCGTCGATGGAACCTTCTAAGCGTATAGCATCAGGCATTCCCGCTAAACCATTACCAACAATGATATTTTCTTTTATTTGTGTTGAAGCAGCAGTTTCTCCTGTAATTATGGCGCTACCTTCATGGTACGAAATGCGGTTGCGCTGAATTGTGGCGCCCACTGCATTAAATACCGACACTCCAAACGCGGAAGGTGTCTCTGGCATTTTTTCATCGGGTGTTATACCCAACCAGTTATTTTCAATGACTACATTTTTAGCTTGATCAGAAATAAAAATATCTGCTGGAGGAATACTAGCAGTGCGTTCATGCTCGCTCGTAAATCCGTATATACTTAAACCGCGTATTGTGATTCTATTCGCTAACACCGTAAATCCACGGATAATATTACGTGATGATTTTGGTTGAATTGAAATAACAGGCACTGGTATCTGAATTTCCGCAGTCGCCGACTTTTTAGCCTCATAACCTGGTTGAGTGGCGCCATCAATAACCAAATTAGGCACCGTTAATGGTGGCAAAATATCTTGCAAAGCAATAGTCGTTTGCTGTGAAGATAAATTGAAATCAATTCTAGGTGTATTACTGGGTGAGACTTGTGCCTTTTCAGATGCAGAGAGCTTTTCTTGTGGTAAGGCGCCATTCACAATTTGAATAGCTTCGCGTAACGTCACCACATCATCTGGTTGTATGGTGCCATCTTTGTTACTGTTGACTACCACTCTTACTGATACAGCTTGCTGCGAATAAGCTACATTCCCCAAGGCTGAAAGTACTAAGCATAAACATAAACCTAGGGTATAGTACTTGTTTTTACCTGGTTGGAGAAAAAAATGAGAAATAAAAAAATTCAGTATAAATTTATTCATATTAATTTTTGACACTCCTTTATTTACCTGTTCGTTTTTTTACTAAAAGGTTCCGGAGTTTTTGTTGTTTTTCTATACCCGACAAATTTTATCGGGTATATTTGACGAGTATTTTTACTCGTGATACCATCGAACGAAATCGACGCAAGCAAGAACAGGGAGAAGCAAAATGACACAGGTATCAACAGCACAGGCAGCATCCACAGCAACTTTTAAAGCTTTAAAGTGTAAAGAGTGTGGCGCCGAGTATGAATTGAAAGCGCAGCACGTATGCGAATTGTGTTTTGGACCTTTGGAAGTCAAATATGACTTTAGTAGTTTGCGCTTCTCTGTAACTCGCGAAAGTATTCAAGCTGGACCGAATTCAATTTGGCGTTATCGTCAGTTCTTGCCCGTTGCTACAGATAACTATATAGATGTTGGTACAGGGATGACTCCGCTAGTTCGTTCACAACGTTTAGCGCGGCGCCTTGGTTTAAAGAAACTTTATATTAAAAATGACGCTGTAAATATGCCCACCCTCAGCTTCAAAGACAGGGTGGTGTCGGTAGCACTATCACGTGCGCGCGAATTAGGCTTTACAACTGTATCTTGTGCAAGCACTGGAAATTTGGCAAACTCTACAGCAGCTATTGCCGCACATGCAGGGTTAGATTGTTGTGTATTTATTCCTTCTGATTTGGAAGCAGGCAAAGTTCTGGGTAGCTTAATATATAGCCCAACTTTAATGGCTGTTAACGGTAACTACGACCAAGTTAACCGTTTGTGTTCAGAAGTTGCGAATACACATGGTTGGGGTTTTGTCAATATAAATTTACGTCCTTATTATTCAGAAGGTTCTAAGACACTTGGTTATGAAGTTGCTGAACAATTAGGATGGGAATTGCCCGACCATATTGTGGCGCCGCTTGCAAGTGGTTCGTTGTTTACTAAGATATATAAAGGATTTAAAGAATTTGTCGAAGTTGGTTTGGTAGAAGATAAGAACGTTCGTTTTAGTGGCGCCCAAGCAGAAGGATGTTCACCAATAGCGGAAGCATTTAGAGAAAAACGCGACTTTATTAAACCAGTCAAACCAAACACAATTGCAAAATCGATAGCTATCGGAAATCCTGCGGATGGTGTATATGCCGTTGATATTGCGAACAAAACAAATGGTAATATTGAATCTGTCACCGACGCAGAAATTATCGAAGGTATCAAGTTATTAGCTGAAACCGAAGGTATATTTACCGAAACTGCTGGTGGTACAACCGTTGCAGTGCTGAAGAAATTAGTTGAAGCAGGTAAAATTGATCCTTCGGAAACTACAGTTGTTTACATCACAGGTAACGGTTTGAAGACTCAAGAAGCAGTTCAAGGTTATATCGGCGAACCCTTCACAATCGAAGCGAAACTTGATAGCTTTGAACAAGCACTAGAACGCTCACGTACTTTAGACCGTCTCGAATGGCAACAAGTACTTGTTTAATTAAAGTTAGGAGTTATGAGTTAGGAGTTATGAGTTAAAGATTTCTCCTCACTCCTAACTCCTAACTTCTCACTCCTAACTCCTAACTATTTTGATTTGTATGACAGTAAAAGTATTAGTTCCTACCCCACTTCAGAAATTTACCAATAATCAAGCTGTTCTGGAGTGTGGAGGTAACAGTGTTGGTGAACTTTTGGAATCACTCGAACAAGCTTGTCCTGGTATAAAAGAACGTTTGTGTGATGAAAAAGGACAACCTCGTAGATTCTTAAATTTCTACGTAAATAGCGAAGATATTCGCTTTTTAGATGGTGTTTCCACACCACTCAAAGATGGCGATGAAGTGAGTATTGTGCCTGCGGTTGCTGGTGGTTGAATACTATAAAAACAATTCATATTTCATTATTTTTCTTGTGGGATGGGCATCCTTGCCCGTCCCATTTAAGTAAGGATTTTTACCACAGAGACGCAGAGTACCACGAGAGTTGAGAGATTTCAAGTAATAATATAAAGACAGGTATTTAATTACTGTCTTTACAACCAATGGATACTTTAGTCAAGTGGACGGTTCATGATTACCATATGATGATTGAGGCGGGTATATTAAAAGACCGCCACGTTGAACTTTTAGCTGGAGAAATTCACTCGATGGCGCCAGAAACACCACCACACACTTTCTATGGTGGAAGTATGGCTGATTTTTTTCGGGGATGTTTAGGGAATCGCGCGTTAGTTAGAGAAGCACATCCAATTACACTTGCCAGTTCAGAACCAGAACCTGATATAGCACTGGTACGGGGGCAATGGTTAGACTACCGCTTGCGTCATCCCAGTCCTGAAGAAGTATTTTTAATCGTAGAGATATCACAATCCACCTTAGCGAAAGATTTAGAAACAAAGAAACCTGTTTACGCAGCAGCAAGTATTCCTGAGTACTGGGTTGTAGATTTAGTTAACTCATTGTTGATTGTATTTCGTAATCCTCAAGCTGATAATTATCTTTCGCAACAAGAACTTAATAGTGGGGATATCTCACCTTTAATGTTCCCAGATATCAAAATTTCTATAACAGAACTGTTTAAGATTACTTAATTACCATCGATAGATTTTAATCAATGCCCTTGTTGATTGTAATCAATCGGTTTCGCTGCGCTATGTCAAAATAGGGATGATGACTTCAAGGTGAGCTAGCTCTTGTCTTCGTAAGAGAATTGCTCGAATCTTCTATATATATAAGGATTAACTGCGAGCTATGGCAGAAGAAAATAATCAAAACCAACCAGAGGACAAGGTTCCTGGTCGTGACTCACCCGAAACGACTAATATCCCTACAGCGAATGCTCCCGACCCTGAAGCTGTAAGTGGAGATAACCCAAACGCATCGAAACCTCCTGCTGCTGAAAAAGCTGCTGAAGCTCCAACGGGAGAGAAAAAACCTGCTGCTAAAAAAGAAAAAGCTCCAGCAGTTGAAGATAAGCCATTTTTGGAATTTATGGAACAAGATTATGTTCCAGCGTTACAGAAAGCTATTGCAACTGAGGGAGTACGTGATTTATCGCTTAAATTTGCCAAGCAACCAATTCCGCTTAAGGGTGTACAGTTTGGTGAGTGCTGGCAAGTTGCAGGTAGCTGGCAAAATGGTTATCGTCAGTTCAATTTATATTTCCCTGAAGAAAATATTCAAGGTAAGAAGGCTTTTTCTTGTAACGAAGGTAAGGCGCCGAGTACACTTGAATCATTTTTAATCGATGAGCGTAAAGTTACTCTTGATATGTTGGTATCAAGATTGGTTTACCGTTTAAATGGGCAAAAGTGGTTAGGTAGAAATTGATAATAAATGTAGAGACGTTAGATGTAACGTCTCTACAACAGCATTATTTTTCTAGGCGATTTCATGAAAGTGGTAGGTAACGGCGCCTGTATAATGGTCGTTATCAACTCTCACGTAACCAGATTTAAGCATTTCTTTTAACACTGCTTCAATTTCTGCAAATCCTAGTCCGGTAGCTTTTACTGCTTGGGTAACGTTAACTTTACCTCCATTCTTCTCTGCTGCATCAATAAGTTTTACCATTAGTTGTTGTTGAGGTACTTGGTAAACTTGGGATGCTACAACCGACTGATTCATCGGTACTCCATAAGGAGATAAACCTGCTTTGAGACGCAGTTGCATTTCACGCTCTGCTACCATATCTGGCATTAAGAACAAATCAACTACTTGCCCTACTCCAAATAAACCTCCAGTAATTAACCACAAAATACCGCTGCCAATTTTGCCGTTATAGAGTCGGTGTAGTCCACCAAAACCTAGTAACATTCCAGCGGCAAAAACGTAGGACATAAATAAGCGGTCTTTGGATTTTTCCTGTATAGTTTCTGCGTTCATATTGATTTACCTATATGATTAGAATTTAATTCGTTAATATATTGAAGAAACCGGGTTTCTTTGTCATAGCTTGTAATAAAATCACGATTTTTCGCGAGATTCCCGGTTTCTAGAAGGCGCCTGTTTATATAATGATGAGTTGAAATAGCGCAACTTTACTTCACCCATGCGATTCACCCAACCGGGTGATTTTTGAGAATAAACGCACGATTCCTAAAGTAAAAAGAAGTTTTGTTGCAACTCTTAACGTTTTTACCCTGCTGGTTTGCACCCAAGGCTTGGTAGACTTAGTTTTATACTTGTAAATCACGCTTTTGGCGTTGCCAGGAAGCTTAAAAGATACCACTAAAGGCAAGAGCAATTTTAAACATGGTAGATTCCCTCAAAAAACCAGGTATTGAAGAAATGCGTGCGGGGACTAAGGTTCCAGCGAAGGAAACTCTGCTGACTCCCCGGTTTTATACCACCGACTTTGATGAAATGGCTCGTATGGATCTTTCGGTCAACGAAGATGAGCTACTAGCCATTGTGCAAGAGTTTCGCGTCGATTATAACCGCCATCACTTTGTTCGGGATGCCCAATTTGAACAATCCTGGGACCACATTGATGGAGAAACTCGTAAGTTGTTCGTTGAATTTTTAGAGCGTTCTTGTACCGCTGAGTTCTCTGGCTTTTTGCTTTACAAAGAACTCGGTCGTCGTTTGAAAGATAAAAGTCCTTTACTCGCTGAAGGGTTTAATTTGATGTCGCGCGATGAAGCACGTCACGCTGGCTTTTTGAATAAAGCGCTGTCTGACTTCAACTTATCGCTCGATTTGGGCTTCTTGACAAAAAGCCGCAGTTATACATTCTTCAAACCCAAATTTATCTTCTACGCTACTTATCTATCAGAAAAGATAGGCTACTGGCGCTACATCACAATTTACCGTAACCTCGAAGCGAATCCAAACCATCAGATTTATCCAATTTTCCGCTGGTTTGAAAACTGGTGCCAAGACGAAAACCGTCACGGTGACTTCTTTGATGCGATAATGCGCGCGCAACCCCAAACCCTCAATGACTGGAGAGCGCGTTTATGGTGTCGCTTCTTCTTACTGTCGGTATTTGCGACGATGTATCTTAATGATATTCAGCGCAGTGGTTTTTACGAAGCACTCGGTTTAAACACTCGTGAGTTTGAGTACGAAGTCATCGACAAAACCAACAAAACCGCAGGACGTGTATTCCCCGTAATGTTGGATACAGACCATCCTGACTTTTACAAGCGGTTAGAAGTTTGCGTCAAAAACAATGAGAAACTCGGAGAAATAGCTAATTCCAGCACTCCTAAGCCATTGCAATTCATCCAAAAATTGCCTTACTACGTCTCCAGCGCTTGGCAAATTCTCAGATTGTATCTAATTAAACCAATCGATGCCGCATCAAATCATGGTGTAGTTCGTTAAAGAATTCCCCCTAACCTTAATAAGGGGGGAACAAGAGCCAATTCTTAGCCCCCCTTATCAAGGGGGGTTGGGGGGATTTCTAAAGCTCTGATTTAATTTGCTATAAGTTAGAGTGGCGCCCGCTTCAGGGCGCCACTTTTTTAATGTGTATAAAGTAACCATGAATAAATATGTAACCGTACTAGTTTTTTTATGCTTATATATAAGTGCAAAACCAGCCTTAGCCCAAACGCCTTCAACCAATGCCCAAGATTTAGATTTAAGTCCAGAAATTATCAAAGATAGTCCAGTTTTACAAAGATGGCGCCGTCAAGTACCAAACGTATTAGAAGAAATTAGAAACGACCCTAGTTTTCGTTCCAGATTACGTTTCGGATATTTTCCAACAAATGGGGGAGGAATAAAAATAGGCGCCGAGGATATTGTCATAGACAAAACGAGATTTACAATTAGCGGCGAATACTATACAACATTCAACGGAAAACACGCCAACTATGGTGGAGAAATAAACTACTACCTACGTCCATTAGGCAATTATATAAACGTGGCGCCAGTTTTAGGTTATCGTCACATATCCGGAGAAAACTATTCGACTAACGGAGTTTCGGTTGGCGCCAAACTATTACTAGTATTATCCCGTTCCGGTGGTGGAGATATATCCTTAACACAAAGCTGGGTGGCGCCAGCATCAAACGAAGAAATAGGATTAACAAAATTATCAGTAGGTTACGCAGTCACACGCAAACTGAGAATATCTACAGACATAGAACAACAAAACGGGCGCCGAAACAAAGACAGTCGCGTCGGCATTATCTTAGAATACATGTTGGGACAGTAGGTTGGGTGGAGGAACGGAACCCAACATCTTTGCCTAATTCAGCCTATCTACCACATGAAATTAACGCAGGCGCATCAGTTATAATCACTATTTTATAGTAATACACAATGCCTGCTAGAGACATCTTCTATAAAGCTGTTGAAACCGCATTAATACAAGACGGGTGGATTAATATAAAACCTTTAAACTAGATTATGATAGAACTACGTTGGAAATATCGTTATATGATTATGGACGTATAAAGAAACCCGGTTTCTAGGATTTTTGGATTGCTAAAAAATTGGTAATTTTAAAAATCTCTAGACCGTAGTGGTAATCTTTTACTTTATAAACCCCATTTCTTAATACACGATAAAAGTCATATTTATCACCTAATAATTCAAAGAAGTCAAACATGAATATTCTTGTAGACAAACATGTTTGACCAAATTCAAATTGTATGCATTTGATGGCGCCAGTAGCAAGCATTCCCTCGCTACCCAAAAGGACATCTATTTCATGTCCTTCTACGTCAATTTTTAATAAGTCTATTTCTGAAATACCTTTATCAGCGCAGAATGAATCAAGCGTTTTAATCGCTATTTCAGTTTGCCGCACATTACCAGCATTTTGAATCAAAATATTTGGTGTTAAAGATGCTATTGCCTCACCTTCACTCGAAAAGTAAATCTTGCCCGTTGTATTTTCTTTACTTAAAGCAAAATTTGAAATTGAAACATTCTTTTGATGTGAAAATCGATTTAGTAAAATCTCGTAACATTTAGTCTGCGGCTCAAAGCAATATATTTGGACTTTATTACCAAGTATTTCTATGACATCGTTGGCAAATTCTCCATTATTGGCGCCAACATCAAACACGCAATAATTATCTTTAATATTAACTTTTGTAAAATAGCAGCGTATAGCCTGCTTTTCACCACTGTTTTTGATTGCATACCCACCTCCAACGTTCATACCCGCATGGCAAAGGTTTAATGTTTTTTCCCAAAAAGGTTGCAACCAAGGTCTAGATATAACCCATCTTAAAGTTTGTTCCATATTAAGATTTTATTAATATATTCTATGAAGTTTATATGTTTGGCTATATTAAACCACTAACTAAAGAAATAAATAAAATTCTAGAAACCAGGTTTCTTCATTGAAATCTGTCATAAAAATGACGATTTGGCATAGAAACCCGGTTTCTTTAGCGTAGAAATATTCCAATACAGCAAATAAATTGCTACATTAAATATCTAGGGCTATGTAACTGCAACTGCCCAGTCTGCAACATCTACCACTTTTAACTAGTACCGTAACGCCGTGATGAATGGACTTTTTAGAAAAATCCGTGCAATGCTTGTTAAAGATAAGCATAGTGCTATTACGGTTGACTCGAAGCCGAAAAATTTAGCCGCACAGGGCAGTAACTCTATCAGTAAATTAGTGGTGGTAATTGCTACAAGTGTAGGAGTTACAGCTTTAATAACAGGCGCCCGTCATTTAACTTGGTTGCAACCGTTAGAAATATCGGCATATGACCAAATGTTGCGCTCACGTCCTGTAAATAAGATTGATAATCGTTTGCTAATAGTAACAGTAGACGAACCAGATAAACAAAAATTTGGATATCCGTTACCAGTTACAACGCTTAACAAGCTGTTTACTATCTTAGAGTCTTATCAAGCGCGTGTAATTGGTTTAAATATTTATCGTTCTAATGACTTGGGTATAGGCGCCGGACTTAAAGATAAAAGTAAACTAATAGCTGCCTGTAAGTTAAGTAGTCATAAAAATTCTGAGATTGCCCCACCATTAGATTTTCCCATAGACAATATCGGTTTTAATGACCTGATACCCGACCAAAACGACCGTACAGTTCGTCGTGCTTTGCTATTCGTGAATGCAGCGCGCGATCTTGAGTGCAAAGCTGACTATTCATTTGCAGCATCAGTCTCCGACGCTTATTTAAAGAAACAAGGTATTCGCTCTGGTTTCAACAAAGATGGCAATTGGGTTGTAGGTAACAAGATTATACCCAGCTTAAAGGGTAAACCTGGTGGTTACGAAGATGTGGATTTAGGCGGTTATCAAATCTTGCTTAACTATCGTCACCCTGATTATTTGGCGCGACAAGTAACCCTGACACAAGTTCTTAACAACCAAGTCAATCCAGATTTAGTAAAAGATAAGTTAGTTATTATTGGTAACATTGCCCCCAGTATTGATAGAGGAGTTTCAACACCATACGGCGCCTTATCAAAACAGCCACTTGGTACACAACCTGTGTTTATTCAAGCACAGACAGTAAGTAATATTCTAGGTACAGTACTCGATAATAAACCGTTGATTTGGTACTTTACAGATTTTGCGGAAATTGGCTGGGTGTGGCTTTGGGCACTTGTAGGAGGAGGAGTAGGTTGGCGTTTCCGTAACCCGTTAATGTTTTTAATCGTAGGTGGGACTAGTTTAGGCGCCTTGTTAGGGATATGCTATTTCTTATTTTTACAAGCAGGATGGGTACCAGTAGTACCACCCGCAATTGCATTACTAATGACAGGTATCGGTACAGTGGCATATTTAGCTTATCGTACCGAAATAGAAACAAGAATAATTATCATTCAAGTTGAAAAACAACAAGAAGCAATAGCTCAACTGAGTGCATTACTCAAAGAACCAACTCGTCTTCCTGATACACAACTGCGTGGGGACGTTATAGATACTCCACCTCAACGCAACACAGGTGATTATCTATTAAGTGGAAGATATCAAATTACGCGCGTGCTTGGGTCTGGAGGTTTTGGTTCTACTTATGTAGCTAAAGATACTCAGCGTCCAGGTGAGCCAAGTTGTGTAGTTAAACAATTAATGCCTGCACGTCGCGATGCTCGTTTTATGGAAGTCGCACGTCGGTTGTTCGATGCAGAAGCAGAGATTTTATTGATATTAGGTAAACATATACAAATTCCTGACCTACTCGCATATTTTGAAGAAAACAACGAATTTTACTTAGTAGAAGAGTATGTGAGAGGGCAAACGCTTAGTAAAGAATTATCAGCACGCGATATTAAAGACGAAGAATATGTAATTGAAATGCTCAAAAGCGTCTTGCAAGTTCTGAAATTTGTTCACGAACACCGAGTTATTCACCGAGATATTAAACCCGACAATATTATTCGCAACTCTCAAGATAATAACTTAGTGCTAATAGACTTTGGCGCCGTCAAGAAAATGCAGCCACCTAGTAATGAAACTGAGTTAGCAACTGTAGCAATTGGCACTCGTGGATATGCGGCGCCGGAGCAACTAGCAGGACATCCCCGTTTGAGCAGCGATATTTACGCTTTGGGAATGATTGGTATTCAAGCTTTAACAGGTGTTCTACCACAAGCTTTGGATATTAACCCCGATACTGGAAATGTAGAATGGCGCCAGCTTGTTACAGTCAGCGATAAGTTAGCTGATATATTAGATAAAATGGTTTGCTATCACTTTAATGAACGATACCAAACAGCAGCAGAAGTATTAGAAGATTTAAGTAAACTGTAGGTTGGGTGTAGCTTTATGCGGAACCCAACATTCATTTAAAGCCAATTTTCTAGGGTTAATCTATCCACTCTCGACATATCGCTATCATTCGTAACCAAAATCAAACCGCGTGTAATAGCTGTAGATGCAATTAGTACATCCGCATCTTGTATCGGTGTTCCTTTTCTTTTTAAATAAGCGTGAATCTCGCAAGCCTTTTCAATAATTTCTATATCATCTAAAAACAAAACTTCATAATCTGTACAAAACTGATGAAAATCGGCTAACTGTCTTGTTGCATTTATGGATATCAGTCCTCGTTTAACTTCATAATAAGTTATACAACTTATAAATACTTCTTTTCCTCGACTAGTTACTTCTATTAATCGGTTATTTGCATTTATATTTTTCTTCAAGATATAAGTCACAGTGTTTGTGTCTAATAAATAAACCACACCTTTACCTTCCTTCCACTGCCTCATCAAACATTTTAATTTGTTCTGGTGTTAAATCGTTTAGTGTACCTGAAACTGCTTCTACTGTGAGTATCTTTGTAATTCGACGTGTTAAATCATGTTCAGAAATTACTCTCATTTCTTCTGGGGTAAACTTACCAAAAAGTTCTACTAGCATATCTATCATTGCTCGCTTATTTAATCGAACAGTGTATAAACTACTACTCTTAAATAATTTCTCAACAATTGGCGAAATCGTATTGTAAAGTTCTTGATTATAGGTAGAAACGTCTTGCATAACTAACTCCTTATCGTTGACATAGTAAACATTTATTAATATTAGCGTTTTTATTAACTATAGGCGCCTTTAGGCAAAAATCCCAAAAGTCGGTTTAATCTTTCATCAGCTCCTTCGTAACAATGACTAGGCATTTGATAATTCATGCATGATTCGTATTTGTGCCCAACTAATCGCTTTGCATATGTAACGTGTGTAATGTAGCGAGTAATGTCGGAAGAGTTTCTAGAACCGCGATGCCATACTTGATTATTAAAACAAACTGCTGTACCCATTGCTCCTAAACAGCTATGAACTTGGTCTTTGTATTGTGAAATATCACCATCACACAATTTGCCAAATAAATGTGAACCAGGAATTACTTGTGTTGGTCCATTTTCTTCTGAGAGTACGTCAGTTAAGTAATAGTTGACAGTAAATGCCAAAACATTAAGACGAATATTAGTTAAAGGTTTGCCATCAAGGGACAAAACGTGAGGTGTATCGTCTTGGTGCCATTTATTTTTAGCTAACCCGTCTGTATCTGGAGGAACTGTAAATGAGTTATTATGGATAACATGAACAGTATTGGCGTTCGGAAGTCCATCATGTATAGAATAACCTGCACCATTGGCGCCACCAATTAAATGCTCTGCAAAAGTAACAATTGGTTCGAGCGCAAATAGATTTAAATTATGTTGCGAATCCTCAAACATCCGCTTTTTCATCATTCCTCTTGATGGGTTGTATTTTTCCCCTTCGGTAATTTTGAGAATTTCATCTAAGTCGTTTTTTAGATGTTGGCATAGTTCAGGCGCCAACACATTATGAATAATTAAAAACCCATTCGTGTGAAAAGACTCAATCCATTGATTTAACTGCTCTATGGTTGGTTCTTTACCAGCTAAGTATTCAGGCATATTTTTGTATTATAGGTCGAATTTTCAAGCGAGGAAATTTAGATTTATTATAGGCGCCTTTAGATAAAAGTTCTAAAAATAGCCTTTTGACAGTACATCTTCTTCGTCTAGTTCATCATGTCCTATCATACGTTCTACTTCACATAAAAAGCGAAGAAAGACAGATGGTGCAAATAGGTATTCATCAAGATATTTGAAAAAATTTTCACGGTTTTGTTGTCTTCCTTTTGTAGTACTATATGCACTGCTTATATTAGAAGACAAACGCTTTGCTTTTCTAAGAATTAAAACTTCGTCAATTGCAGTAAGTGATGAACTAATGGGTGCCATATCAAGCCACTCGCATATAAAAAAATACTTTATAAATCGTAAATCTCTCCTGCAATGCGAACTTGATTACGTTCCTTGACCCCAACCGCGTTTATATGTACAAGTGGTTCAGCCGCCTCTTCTACATCTTAATAAAGACGCAAGTTATCAAATACGGAGTTCCCAAGGAGCAAGAGAATTGGGACGCATCGGTTTTCGATTCTTTGTATCAACCGTAGGTTGATACACAAGTTTCTGATCAACAGTATCCAATACAATTGCTTGTTGTCGAGCAGTTAAATACAGCAAGTGGGTTTCTGATTCAGGTGAATACTCTATGCGGTAAGCCACTTTGGAGTGCGGAACGTTAAATAACAACCTCATAAGTTTACCCTGTACGCAGTGTAGGATTTACATAGGCTGCCAAGTTTTACAGAATGTAAGCGAGCAGAGCTTTCTTATAAAAAACAGTATCTAGTAAGTGATAAAGACTATGTTGCCATTGGGTACGTTAATAATATCCTTTATAAAAATATATTAAATGTCTCAATTCAACTTAGAGGGCAAAAAACCACAAGCATGGTTACTTCTTGACTTTGGAGAACAGCGAAATTATGCTGGTAACACAGGTTACAAAGATGAAACTTCCAAACGATATCAGTACGATAATAATGTTCCTAATTCTCGTCAAATTTCTGAAGGCGACCTGGTTTTATTACGCAGCAAAGCACAACTTTTAGGCGTTGCAAGAATTCAGACAATTGAAAAGAGTCAAGGAAAAAAAGAACTATTGCGCTGTCCTGAATGTGAAAAAACAAAGTTGAATAGAAGAAAAACAAAAGAGTGTGAGTTCCGTTGTTACATATGTAAGTACGAGTTTGACACGCCTAAAAAGGAAACCGTATCATGTGAAATATTTACAGCAAATTTTGGTAATAGCTTTGTGCCAGCAGAAGGAGCGGTTGGTGTTAAGGCACTACAAAAAGCTTGCTTAAATTTTAACAAGCAGCTATCAATCCAATTAATTGACTTAGAACAAATTGAAATAACTTTACTTAAAAATGCACCTGCCGTCTTAAAGCTTCTTAATCAAAATAGCCATCTTGAATATCTTCAAAGAGATGATGCTGATAAAAATGATGATAATTCAAATACTATTGTTTATTGCCCAACAGAAAGTGATCGTCGCCAACTGATAATGCAGCAAATTAGAGAACGTCGTGGACAATCTGAATTTAGGCAAGCATTACGTTCACGCTATGGCGACAGATGTATGATTACTGGTTGTGAAATAATTGACATTTTGGAAGCCGCTCACATTTCACCCTATCGAGGTGATGAGGATAATCATCCAGAAAACGGTTTGCTTCTGCGTGCCGATTTACATACTTTATTTGACCTTGATCTTCTGGGTATTTGTCCAAAAAACTTAAAGTTGTTTTTCCATCCTAAAATTAAGATTGCTGGTTATAAAGAATGGCATTGTAAAAAACTTCTATGTTCCACTAGCTTAAAGCCAAGTAAGTTAGCACTGCAAAAGAGATGGATTAAATTTTACAAACGATACTATTCTGACTTATAAATGTGTAATTTTGTTTGGCTTGAAAAAAAGGGCAGGCAAGATGCCTACCCTACGGGATACGTATGTTGGAGGAATTAGCCTAGTACTTTTTTGGCTGTTGCTAGTACGTTGTCAACGGTGAAGCCGAATTTTTCCATACAAACTGGACCAGGCGCCGATGCACCGAATGTGTCGATGCTAACGGTGGCGCCTTCGGTACCGACGTATTTGTGCCAACCGAAGCTTACACCTGCTTCTACAGATACTCGCTTGGTGACGGCTTTGGGAAGAACGGATTCTTTGTAATTGTCATCTTGAGCTTCAAAGAGTTCCCAAGAAGGCATTGAAACTACACGAACTTTCTTACCTTCACTGGTGAGTTTTTCGGCTGCGGTTACACAAAGGCTAACTTCAGAACCTGTACCAATTAAGATAATGTCGGGTGTTCCTTCGCTATCTACAATTGTGTAGGCGCCTTTTGTTACTCCTTCAATCGATGTACCTGCTAAGTTAGGTACGTTTTGACGGGTGAAGGCTAACAATGTAGGAGCATTAGCTTTTGATTTTTCAATTGCGATTTTATAGGCGCCGGAAGTTTCGGTACCATCAGCAGGACGAATTACTGTGAGTTCAGGAATTGCGCGTAATGAAGCAATTGTTTCGACTGGTTGGTGTGTTGGTCCGTCTTCACCTTGTCCAATTGAGTCGTGAGTCATTACCCATATCGACCCAGCTTCGGATAAAGCAGATAAACGGATAGCCGCACGCATGTAGTCGGTGAAAATTAAGAAGGTCGCACCGTAAGGAATTAAGCCTGAACCATGCAGTGCCATACCATTAACAATGGCGCCCATACCATGTTCACGTACACCATAGTGAACGTTGGGGTTTTCGTAATGCCCTTTTTGGAAGTCGCCTTTACCTTTAATTTCCGTTAAGTTGGAGTGGGTTAAGTCAGCCGAACCACCAATTAACTCAGGTAGTACTGTTGCTAATTTGTTAAGACAAGTTTCGGAATGTTTACGAGTTGCAACACCTTTATCTTCAGGAGTGTAGGTAGGTAATACCTTTTCCCAACCATCAGGAAGTTTGCCGCTAATGTAACGTTCAAATTCAGCTGCTTCAGAAGCATACTTAGCTTTATAGTCACTTAAAGTTTGGTTCCATTCGCTTTCGGCTTTGGCGCCACGCTCAATAGCTTTTTGCATGTGGTCAAGAGCATCTTGAGGCACTACGAAAGGCTCATGCTCCCAACCTAAATTTTGACGGGTAAGCGCAACTTCATCACCACCTAATGCGGCGCCGTGAACACCAGCAGTATTTTGCTTGTTGGGTGAACCATAACCAATGGTAGTTGTCACCTTAATCATCGAAGGCTTATCAGTAACAGATTTTGCTTCTTCAATTGCTTTTGCAATTCCTTCTAAATCTGTATTACCGTCTTCGACGTGTAGTACATGCCAACCGTATGCTTCAAAACGCTTAGAAACGTCTTCAGTGAATGCTACATCTGTAGAACCATCAATTGAGATGTGATTATCGTCGTACAGAGCTATTAGTTTGCCTAATCCCAAGTGTCCTGCAAAAGAACACGCTTCACCAGAAACCCCTTCCATGTTGCAACCATCACCTAGTATTACGTAGGTATAGTGGTCAACGATTTTGGCATCAGGTTTATTGAACTTTGCTGCTAGGTGAGCTTCTGCCATTGCTAAACCGACTGCATTAGCAATACCTTGCCCCAATGGCCCGGTAGTAACTTCTATACCTGCTGTTTCAAAGTTTTCTGGGTGTCCAGGGGTGCGTGACCCCCATTGACGAAACTGCTTGATATCCTCTATCGTCACGCTATCAAATCCACTTAGGTATAGCAGTGCATACTGCAACATACACCCGTGACCTGCGGACAATACGAAACGGTCGCGGTTAAACCACTTTGGATTTTTGGGATTAACCCGCATGAATTTATCCCAAAGTACAAATGCCATTGGAGCGGCGCCCATCGGCAGTCCTGGATGTCCAGACTTTGCTTTTTCTACGGCATCGACTGCCAAAAAGCGAATCGAGTTAATACAAATTTCTTCTAGGGTCTTGGTGGGGGTTTGGGTTGCAACAGCCATAATACGATTGTTCTTAACGACGGGTTAGCACTCTCTGACTTAACATTGCCTAAAGAAATTTTAATTTTTTTTAAGCAACTTATCTCATCATCCCATTTGTTATTTTTTTACGGATTAGCCGTACAACGAGAAACTTTTCGATTTTGGTTCTCATTCTAATTCAGGGATGTACTTCTTAAAGACTAGCGCGACATTGTGGCCTCCGAAACCAAATGAGTTAGATAATGCGACTTCGACTTTTAGTTCTCGGCTAACGTTTGGTACGTAGTCTAAATCACATTCGGGGTCTGGGGTTTCGTGGTTAATTGTGGGTGGAACCCGGTCGTTGGCTATAGAGAGTACAGATGCTACTGCTTCTATACCACCGGAGGCGCCTAAAAGGTGTCCGGTCATCGATTTTGTTGAACTAACTGCTAATTTTGTAGCATGTTGTCCAAACACGGTTTTAACGGCGGTGCTTTCTGCGGAATCGTTTGCTGGGGTACTTGTACCGTGAGCGTTAATGTAGCTCACATCGGTTGTGGAAATTGCCGCATCTTTGAGTGCCATACGCATTGCTCTGGCGGCGCCTTCATGACCGGGTGGTGGGGATGTATAGTGGAAGGCATCGCACGTCATACCATAACCGACAATTTCCGCATAAATGCGGGCGCCTCGGCTTAAAGCATGTTGTAATTCTTCCAATACTAAAATACCCGAACCTTCGCCCATTACAAATCCATCGCGGTTTAAGTCAAAGGGACGCGATGCTTTTAAGGGGTCATCATTACGAAGCGAAAGCGCTCTACACGCAGCAAAACCAGCTATTGATAAAGGCGTAATCGCTGCTTCTGCACCACCACAAATCATCGCTTGGGCATATCCACCTTGCACCAACCGAAACGCATCACCAATCGCGTTTGAACCTGCTGCACAAGCAGTTACTGGACAGGAATTTGGTCCCTTGGCGCCAATATGAATCGCGGTTAAACCCGATGCCATATTGGCAATCATCATCGGCACCATAAAAGGACTACAGCGGTCGGGACCTCGGTTGAGGTAAATAGTTTGCTGTTCTTCCATCACTTTTAAGCCACCAATACCCGAACCAATCATGACACCGATTTGTTCAGCGTTCAGGTCATTGATAACTAATTGAGCGTCTAGAAGTGCCTGTTTTGCTGCTGAAACCCCAAATTGCGAAAACCGATCCATCCGCTTGGCTTCTTTGCGATCCATAAAATCTTGCGGGTCAAAGTTTTTGACCTCACCGGCTATACGGCAGTCGTGACTAGAGGCATCGAAAAGGGTTATGTTGCCGATACCATTGCGTCCACTCGTAAGTCCGTCCCAATATTCCGATGGATTATTACCAATTGGTGTAATAGCGCCAACACCAGTTACAACAACACGTTTACGTTTAAAATCTTCTGTCATGACGATAGTTCAGGTGGCTCTAATTAAGTGCGCTTGTAGAGACGTGATAAATCCCTTCGGGAAAACCTCCGGTTTACACGTCTCTACAGATGTTGATGTTATGCGGATGCGGCAACTTTGTTATTGATGTAGTCCACAGCTTCTTGAACGGTGGTAATCTTTTCAGCGGCTTCATCAGGAATTTCGATATCGAACTCTTCTTCCAACGCCATTACTAGTTCAACAGTATCAAGTGAATCTGCACCTAGGTCGTTGGCAAAGTTGGATTGGGGGTTGATAGTAGTCGCTTCTACACTCAGTTGGTCAGCTACAATTTTCTTGACCTTCTCAAAAGTTTCCGTTTGGCTCATAGTTAAATTCCTCAACCAGTTGCTATAATGCGCTTGTCGTAGGCAGTTGCTTTGAAAGCATATTACATCTTATCTGAAAAGCGCTCTTCGCGCGTACACGCAAACCCCAGTTAATATCACTCGATTTATATTTCTATTTTTTCACATACGAATAAAACATTAAATACACAAACCCAAGCATATAACATCCGATGCGCTCTCTGACGCTTAATGTTTCTTATCACTAGATTTTTTGATTCACACGCTTCTAGACTGAAGGCGCCGAATCGCTATACTTGTGGCAATGATAAAACAGTAATTACTATGGTATCTCAAAGATTAAAGTACGCTTATTTTCCAGGTTGTGTTGCTCAGGGTGCTTGTGGTGAGCTTCATTTGTCTACTACTGCTTTGGCACGTGCGCTTAATATCGAGCTAGTAGAACTTAAAAAAGCTTCTTGCTGTGGTTCTGGCACTTTTAAAGAAGACTCGCAACTACTCGAAGACACAGTTAACGCGCGTAATATTGCACTTGCTGAAGAACTAAATTTACCTCTATTAACCCATTGCAGTACATGCCAAGGTGTGATAGGGCATGTTGATGAAAGTTTAAAAGAAGCGCAACAAAGTAACCCAAACTATATCAATAAAGTTAACGGGTTATTGCAAAAAGAAGGCTGTTTACCATATCGCGGCAGTACCGAAGTTAAGCACCTTTTATATGCTTTAGTTGCAGATTACGGTCTAGAAGAAATTCAAAACCGCGTGACTCGTAAATTAAGCGGGTTAAAATGTGCTGCGTTCTATGGGTGTTACTTACTGCGCGCTTCTAAAAACAGTTACGATAACCCCTTCCGACCCGAAGCAATGGAAAATGTGTTTCGAGCAGTTGGGGCAACACCAATATACTATCGAGGTCGTACACAATGCTGCGGTTGGCCGCTTTCGAGTTACGCCACCACCGAATCATTTAAAATGGCAGGTACTCATATTCAAGATGCTATACAATCTGGCGCCGACTGTATAGTTACACCTTGCCCTTTATGTCACCTCAACTTAGACTCACGTCAACCTGAAGTCGAAAAAGTAATCGGTCAAAAACTAGGTTTACCTATACTACACTTACCCCAGTTAATCGCTTTAGCACTAGGTATTAGTCCAAAAGAACTAGGCTTAGAACGACACATCGTATCAACTAAACCTTTATTAGAGAAACTCGGCGCCTTAGTAGCATAAACTTCTACTCTTGTGGAGCGGGCATCCCTGCCCGCCTCACCCTATTTTCTGGATATCTTGGGACGGGGCAAGAGACAGCCTATCTCACAAGAAAATTTAAATTACCACACTATTTTGTACCAAGTGTGTATAGCTGCTTAGTTTACTTTTTCTAAATAATGCTGTGTATCATTAAATTTTGTGTTATGTATATTTCCCTTAAATTTGGGGGGTTGATTTGCAACGGATACAACGGATGTAACGGATAAATTATCATTTGCAAACAAAATCTAATTATTTAAAATTAACTATCCGTCACATCCGTTCATCATGGGTTGCCAACCTTTCTACTCCCCAAAATTAATGACATAGACTACTGATGGTCTATGTTATTAATTTTGATGCTTGTAGTAAGCACGCGCATTGCTTGGTAATCGCAATAAATCGTTTATTACAAAGCAGTGAGAATGGAACTCTATGGTTAACGCGTGCTTTAACTTGAGTATATTTACGGATGATATATGAAATTATTATAGCTTAACTATAAGTATGAGATTCACATCTACTGTAAAAAATGTCACCGTTAATCTCCGATAAAATAAATTATCAATTTTTACTTCTCACGCACATGGTATGTGCTGACGGGCAGATTCATAGTGAAGAAGCTTCCTCACTGCAAAAGCTAGCAAAAAACGCCAAGATGGGAAGTAGAACCATTGAGGAAATGGAGAAAATACTTAGTCAAGATGAAAAGTTGATATCAATTGAAAGTGTGGCATCTCAAATTCTCCCAGGAGAGCAAAGTGAGGCATTAAGACAGATATTATCAATTGCTTATATTGATGGTTACTTTTCACCCTTGGAACGGGAGATGGTTAACGAGGTAGCGAGAGTTTGGAATTGGTCAGACACAGAAATTGAAAGGTTGTACGATGATGCTAAAAATTTCGGTGCTATTAAACAAAAGGGCAATAATCAAGACAAATCAGAACTATCCGTTGGTGCGCGTCTATTGAAAGGAGCAGATTCTATTTTGTCCCGCGCGCTTGTAGACAATTTCGTAAAAGCTGCTCCGGAACATCTTGGGCGCAAAGTAGAGCAATTGCGAAGAGAAATATTACTGGCTGGGCCTGAATACGATGATGCTGTACAGCGATGTAATGTAATAGCCAAAGAAGATTACAAGTACGCAGAAACTTCTCTTCACAGTGCTTATCATGCTCTTAATGATTTAGTAAATAATATAGAAACAGCAGAGTCAGCGTTACAAAGCAAAACAAATGATAGGGGAAAAGCTAAGACAGCGAAGGAAGTAGCGAAACAGCTTAAAAGTACCAGAAACGCGCTCTCAACTGAAACTCTCAAAGAGCTTGAAGCAGTACGTGAATCATTACAGGCAAAGCAACGTGCTTTAAACCATTTCAGTATCGCCTTTATGGGTAAAACGAAGGCTGGAAAAAGTACTCTTCATGCTATTATTACAGGTGATGGATGGGATGCGATTGGTGTTGGGAAACAGCGTACCACTCGTTTTAATCGCGTTTATGAGTGGAAAAATATTCGGATTATCGATACTCCTGGAATTGGGGCGCCAGGAGGTAAAAGCGATGAAGAAATTGCTGAAAGCGTTATTGAAGAATCTGATGTTATTTGTTATGTGGTAACTAACGACAGCATTCAAGAAACAGAGTTTAAGTTTTTGCAACTTTTAAAAGCCAAAGCTAAACCTTTAATTATACTACTTAACATTAAAAATAACTTAAGGGATACTCGAAGGTTAGAACATTTTTTAAAAGACCCTGATAAACTTTTTGTTGTAGATGGTAACAATAGCTTAAAAGGGCATATTGAGCGAATTCACCGATACGCCAAACAGCATTATGCTAACGATTACTTTGATATTATCCCTGTGATGCTTTTGGCTGCACAAATGTCACGGGAAGCAGAGCATCAACAAAATAAACAAAAACTTTTTAATGCAAGCCATATACAAGACTTTTTAAACTCAATCCGGGTGTCTTTGGTTGAATATGGAATGATTAGACGCTCTCAGACTTTACTTGGTTCTACAGTAAGTGCAATTGATAAGCCAGATAAATGGATAACTGAACAAGTACAAATATATCAAAAATTAACAGATACTTTGAAAACCAGCCGTGAAACCGTTGCAAAAGATATCCGAAAAGCAGTAAAAGATAATCGCGATGGTTTACGACAAAGAATAGAGGCTGTTTTTCAGGATACATTTAACTCTATTCCTGACTTTGCAGAAGAACACTGGGAAGACTCAGAGATGGGATTAAAGCAAGGATGGGAAAGAAAACTTAAAGATATCAGGTTTGAGGAACGTTTAAAAAATACTTTTGAGGAGTATGGTAAACAATTTAATCAAGATGTTCAAGAAATACTAGAGGAAGTTGGCAATGAACTACAGTTAGTCGCAAAGCTAAATACTGGCTCTTTTAAATTTAGCCAACAGGATTCCATGAATTTGCGAGATATGTTTCGTATTGGCGGTAATTTTTTAGCACTTGCAGGAGCTATTACAATTCTCTTTGCCCCACCTGTTGGAATTGTCTTAAGTATAGTTGGTACTGCTATTAGTTTGATTACTAACTTTTTCAAGTCAAAAGACCAAAAGCGTAGAGAAGCAGTCCAAAAAATCTCAAGTTCATTGTCAAGTCAGCTTCAAGAGCATAAATATCAAACTTTAGAGAAAGCAGAAAAAGAATTTTCTGATTATTGTAATAAAGTAGCAATTAATATTCATGACTATTTTGATGAATTAATTCGAGGTTTGGAATTAATTAGTGAGCAACTCGCAACAGCTAAAAATAAGCTTGATAGTTCTGCTAATTATATTAATCGTGCTTATGCAAAACGTCTTATTGATTGGTGTTTTGACAAATATGAACCTTTAGCTGATGAATCTATTGTAAAAATTATTAGTAAAGTTAAACGTGAATTCGGTAAAAGCATAAAAATTTATACTAAGTCAGAGTTAAAATTGAAAAAATCTCAAGAACAACTAAAAAAAATTGTACAAGAAGATGTTTATATTATTTCAATGGAGGTGCCTAAATAAATATCTAGCTTATAAATTTATAATTGCAAAATTCCAGTCCAGCATCAGCTCAACTATTGAAGGTAAATAAAATGACTAAACAAAAACTTCAGGCTGCTTTCGTAGCTGAAAAAATTAAAAATACTTGCGTCAAATTTGATAATATTTTAACTCAAGAAACGTATGATGAAATTGTAGCTATTCGTAAAAGGCTACATGATGAATTAAAAGAGTATCGAGAAAACGGAATTATTACAGTAGCTTTAGTTGGCCAATATAATGCAGGCAAATCTACAACTATTTCTGCACTAACAGGAAGACGTGATATTAAAATTGACTCAGATATTGCGACTGATACAACCGCTGCATATGACTGGAATGGTATTAAGTTAATAGATACGCCAGGACTTTTTACTGACCGTAAAGACCATGATGAGATAACCTATGAAGCAATTAGTAAAGCTGATTTGCTAGTATTTAGTCTCACATACATGCTTTTTGACACTATTACGGTTGAAAACTTTAAGAAGTTAGCATTTGAGAAAGGTTATCGTTGGAAAATGATGCTGCTTATCAATAAAATGTCAGATGAAGCAGGAGAGGAAGCACAAAAAATAGCTAATTATCGAAAAAGTTTAGCCGAAGCGCTTAAACCACATCGACTCGATGAATTTCCAGTTTGTTTTATCGACGCTAAAGATTACTGTGAAGGTGTAGACCAAGAAGACGATTTTCTTATTGAGATTAGTCGCTTTCAAACTTTTACTGATTCACTTAACAAATTTGTAAAGAGTCGCGCAGCATTGGCTCGTTTTGATACACCAGTACGAATTGCTTTAGCTTCTGTAGATGAAGCTCAGTTAAGCTTTACGCGCAATTCTAATCAAGATGCTACTTTTCTAGAAGTACTGACAAGATTATCTAGAACTGTGCGAAAAGAAAGAGAACGGTTAAGAACTAAAGTTAATGGCATTACGTTAGAAATGTCTTCTGCGATTGTTAAAGAAGGCACAACTCTTGCCGTTGCAGTCGGAACCGAACAAGATTTTCAAGCCTTAAATAAGCAATCAGAGATAAATATACAGCAACACTACGAAAAAGTAGAAATTAAATTACAAAATGCAATTAACTCAGCCGTTGAGGATATTCGGGAAGCGATTGGGGATATTCTTCAAGGAAACCTAGTTCAAACTTTTATTGCCTGCTTGGATAGGAATATTAATGTATCTGCTCAAAATATAGATTCTAATGTAGATGTTGAGCGGCTTTTAGGTCAAGTTAGCTGGCTAAAAAATATTGGGGAACAGGTAGGAGTTAAATTAGTTGATTCTGCAACGCGAGGAGCTTTACGCACTGCTGCTGGCCAAGGTTTCCTTCGTTCTTTTGATGTTGCAGGTAGTAGTTTGCATAAAACTGTTTTGGCAGTAGGTGAATTTGTCGGTTTCAAGTTTAGTCCTTGGCAAGCTGTCGGTATCGCTAAAGATATTGGCAATGCTGCCATGTTTCTGGGACCTGCTTTGTCACTTATTGTAGTGGCAACAGATGCATACTCAATGCATCAAGAAAAGCAGCGAGAACAAAAAATGGCGGAGGTTCGTCATGATATTACTAGTCACTTTCAATCAATAGCTAAAGACTTGGAAAATCAAATTCATTTGCAGTTATGGGAATTTGAACAGCAAGTTTATGGTGAAATTGACAGGCAAATTGCAGCAGTAAGGCAGCAAGAAGAGAATGCAATTGCTGCTTCCAGTACTTGGGTAAAACAAATTGTTGAGATTCGTAAAGATTTTGAGTTGATTCTCGCTTACATCACTAAAGCAACCGAAAATCAAATCCTTTGAAGTAAGTGTTTACCAAAGGCGCCATTCTAATTCGTTAAACTATATACCTGAAGCCAAAATAAAAAGGCGATTTTCAGTACATATTAATACTGAATCTAAAGTTTTGAGGTTCTATATTATACATATATATTTGGATTGGACTCACTTATGCTTCAAAAACAAAAATACAAATAGATTATAACAACAGTTCGTAAATGTGTGCTAATTGGACGCTTTTGGAAAAACCATCCCGTTCACTACTCGCATACTTTGAATTATTTTCCCCTGCAATAAGGTAATTGTGGAGCGGGCTTAAGATTGCCCGCCTTATAATATTGGGCAAAAACAAAATATCTCTAATTACATGTTCATAATTATTTTTGTGAAGCAGGATTGATCAGAGCGTATGTACTGATGTGGAATATATAACCATAGTCTGCCACAAAACGCTATGCACATCGTTTTGCCACCCGAAGTAAAAGCTTTAGTACAACGTCAAATAACTAGCGGCAAGTATAAGACTGCGCTCTTATGTTATCAAAGCAGGAATCAAACTTCTCGAACAAGAAGATATTTATCAAGCCCGCCTCTGGAGAACTTCAACAAGAAGCAAAAATCGGGTAGGAAGCTTCGAGAGCGAGGCGAAATAGTTGATGGCGCCACTGCAATGGCAAAAATTCGAGCAAACATGAAATCTGGTCACAGTATTTCGCCATGAGAATTATAGCCCGTAGTACCCTGCGAGAGTTCTGGGAACTTCATCCCGATGCCGAACAACCACTAAAAGCTTGGTATGATGAAGTTTCGCACGCCAATTGGGAAAGTCCAACAGATGTGAAAAGTCTTTATCGTAATGCTAGCATTATTGCCAATAATCGGGCTGTGTTTAATATTAAGGGTAATAACTATATTTAATTGGAATGCTGTTAATGACATTTGGTTTAACTAGCAGTATAAGAGTATTACGACCAAAAGCTTGGATAAATGCAATTAAACAGCGTTTTTTGCTTGAGCAGCAGGACTCAGAGCGTAAAGCGCAGTGGTGGGAACTAGCACATCAAGCTGCAAAGGTATTACGTAGTGACTTTAATATAGAACGAATTGCAGTAATTGGTGATTTGACCAGTTCAAAACCTATAAATTATTGGTCGAATATTACCTTGTTTGTTTGGGACATACCAAAAGGTCAAAATTACAAAATTTACGAAGCGCTGTCAAATTTGAGTAAACAGCCAGAAATTAGAGTTATGGACGAAGGTGAATATCAAACTGTCGATGATGAAAACGCCATTGCGCGCGGATTTATCGATATATAATAAAATAATGTGTGAATTACGGTATTTGCGAATCGCACTGTTGAAAAATGTAGTTCACAGCAGCAAATAACTTATTTAAATCCTGAATCACATACAAATCTTTATTTCTAGTAAACAAATCAGAGTTTAATTTTCCAAACTGCCATATTTTACCATTAGAAACAATCCCGAAAACATCTGAATCAAAATTACTGTTAATTCGCTGCACTGCTATCATTTCAGCCAAACACTGACCCCAACCTTCTTCAAATTTGTCTTGTTTAGCTTCAACGGTTAAAAAATAAGGTTTATCAAATACAATAGTACTCAAAGGATTTCTTTTTGTTACCGTATAATCAGGAACACCTGATAAATCTTCATCGTAAGAAAGTGTTTCATGACTCCAAAGCGTTAATTTTTGTCGATAAGGTTTCCAAACTTCTTTTAAAACTGGATAAATTAGATTTTCACAAATTGCATCTTCGGAGTTATCAACAACTCCATCCGCGAATAATAAATCTAATTCTTCTTTAAAAGAGTCTTTAACAGGAAAATCTATCTCCTGCATAAAGTTAGCCTGTATATACTTTATTTGAAACTTTTTAATAACCGCACTAATACTTTTATAATTACTGAATGCCATTGTTTTACCTTCCGCTCGTAAACCCTGTCACTGTTTAAACGCAAGTTGTATACTTTATTTCATCTAGGTTAACACAAAAAATGTTACGAATGGGAGGCGCCTCCATCTGAAACAAGGCACTTATAGTCACCGAGGACTCATATAAATAAAAAGACTGGTAGAACAATACGGCTACCTCTCTCAGTAAATGGTACTAAAAACAGAGGAAGATACTTTGAAGCTGTTAACGGCGAATACACATATGGTGTAAGTGTCTCCAACACAAATAAAAACTTGATTGTAAAGAGAAATGGCGGTGTAATTCTACGCGAAGCAATTGTTAGAGGCTTATAATTTTTTACAAACCTTATACTATTGCTGTTGCTTGTCTGTACAACTAAGGTTGATTTTGAAATTTGTATCCACCTGCTTCAACAATTAGCTTACCTTCTTTCCATCCTAAATTAATAGGGGTATTAGAACGTGAAACGTTTTGGTAAACTGAATAATGATTTAGGCGCCAATCGTGAAATTGTCCGTTTCTCCAAACTTTGGGTAAGTTTTCACCTTGATATTGGAGTTTTATTTTTCCTGTAACTCCTTGATATTCAACTATTCCATTACTAATTTGGTTTAAATTTAAGCGTGACTTAGACATTACAGATTGTTTAAACTGCTCCCAACTTTTATGAGTTTCCTGTTCCCCAACTTCAAGCGCAAATCCTGAAGTTGAATTTGTGCCAGTTGCAGTTAGAATTTGGTCGTTTGGATAACGCTGCTTAATTTTTTCGGTTGCAGCACTATTAATACCCTCAACTGTTAAATTAATGGGTGTTAGTGCTAGCCAGGTTTTTTCATACTGAATAAATGTTATGCCGTTGCTGGTTTCTATTTTTACCGACTTGGGTAAGAAGAATTGAAACGGCGCCTTTGGTTTATCATTTAACCAAATCACCAAATTGCGGTACTGAGCTACATTGTCTCCACCGATGGAACTGCTTGATATTTGGGTTGCGTCGTTGCCTGTGGCAGCAATGAAATAATCTACACCACGTTGTTTATTAAAAGCCATCATCTTAAAGCCATTCCAATCTCCACCAGAACCTTGTGCTAGTGTACCTAGTTGGAATGTATGACCGAAGTATAAAGTTTCGTGGAATTGAGGTTTGCTGTCTCCTCCTGGTTTCCAGTTTTCATAAGTTGGTTTGGAATTCAATAGTTCTAATGGCTTAGAAAATTGCTTTCTTGCTAAGGCAACAACTGCGGCAGGTGGACGGTAACTACTGGTAATTAAATGTACACTATCTGGGGAAGGGTTGGAATCTGGAATGGGTGAATCGCCAAAATATAAACCTAATTCGTGTGTAGCAAGCGAACACCATGTACAATTACCTTGGCTATAATCTCGTTTTGATGGGCCACCGAATGCACCTCGCCAATATTTCACGGCGCCTGATGTAAAATACCAATCGAGTGCAGCTTTTGCTATTGATTTTACTTCTTTGTCTTTAGCAAAATCATAAAGATTTACATATGTATTAACAGCATGTCCGAGGTAATTTTCTGAGTCCCACTCACCTTGTCCAATTTGGTAGAGAGTGCGGACATTTTTAATAATGCGTTTTTTATATAGTTCGCGCGTTTCTTTATTTCCAGTTTCTTCAGCAAACAAATATACTGCAACCTCTCGCATCGCTTTGAGGTTATCGGTATTGCGACAATCAACCCAGCTATTACAGTTATCGATTGAATTAGCCCAAAACTTTCGTGGTGTAGGAAAATATTTATCTAACGGGTCAAACTCTGTAAAAATTTTCATCGCACGCTTCATGCGTTGGCGATATGCAGGGTCAAGATATTTACCAAAGTAGAAGTATTTGCGAACTTGCCCTTTAAGAGTAAAACTTGAGTAAAAGTCTATACCTAGTGTATGGCTGTGGCTTTGAACATCAGCATCTTCGGATTGTAGAAACGCGATTGCTTTTTGTTTATTTCCAGCAAGAAAGTCAATCATTGCTTTGGGGTAAGATTTTTTCTCGCTTTCAAATGATGTCGTACCATAATTGCTACCCGCAAGTTTTGTGATTACTTCCTTTGAACGCTGCTGAAACTCGGTTTCCATTGCAGTTGTCCATTGTGCCTCAGATAGTGATTGTGTACTGCCCAGTAGCAAACACAAAGTAGAGATAATAATAGCGTTTCTAAAAAGTGGCTTCATGGATATTAGATATAGCAAAAAAATAAAATCATCGTAGAGACGTTACATGTAACGTCTCTACATAATGGGCAATCTAAACAATACGAAATTCTACAAAGGGCATAGCTACCCACCCTGTCCATATTTTCTCTAGTACCTGTTCTTCTTGGCGCCTTGCTCTAGATACAGGACGACGATATGTAACTTGCATCTGATATACACCTCTTTTGAGATTAGGAAAATAATAAAAGCCACAATCTGTTAATCCCCTAGCTTTATTAGAAACTGCAAGTTCAAGTTGACCCCAATACCATGAAAGCATTCCTTCTAAATCAAAAAATGCGCTTTCTTCTGGTTGTACCAAATAATATTGTGGTTCTTTCCCTAGTCCAGGTCTTATCATGTCACTCAGCCAATTTATTTCTTTACCATCTTCATTGATTAGAGTTACGTGAATAGAATGTGATTGGTTAAATTTTATAGAGATTGATGTTTGGTTAGTCACGTGAATGCCTAGCTTTACATTAGTTTTAGTTCTAAATAGTCTTGAAGGTATAACCAGCACAGACGGCATTTCTATTTTAAATAAGACTCCATCAACTTCTATGGCTGTACTATCAGATGATAAGGTTTGAACTAGACGCAGGTTTACCCAAGGTGTTGCTAATATTCCTGAACTAATTTGAACTTCAGTATTTAAAATAAATCGAAGTTGATAAGTTTCTGCTTCAAGTGCATCAAATTGCCAGAAATAATAAGGGTTAACAAAATTAAGCACGTAGTCAGGAATAGTAGTGATTTTGAGATGTAAAGAATTATCTTGCCAAAAAAGCCTTGCGGTAAAAGTAAAAGTTGTACGACAATTAGGTATAAATTTACACGAAATAGATTGTGTACTGTGGTTATTTTCCAGATTATTAGTAATAACCTCATTGGCAACTAAGTGTCCCTGTATTATTTGACCATCTGATGTCAAAACGCGATTAATCGCGTCTCTACAATGCGTGCATTTTACGAATGATACCCGTGTGATAGGCGCCAATTATTAGTTTTCTTTCTCTGTGCCCTAATAGCCTCTGTGGTAAAATAAGATGCTTGAATGCACAGGCAAGGATGCCTGTGCCACAAGAATGATTGTTATACTGGGGTTTGTAGGTTGATGTAAACGGACAAATCGCTGTGCAATCTTTTGACTTTACTACTCTCACTGCGGTTTGTAACGAACTGCGCGAAACTTGGATACCCTCGCGCGTTGAACAAGTTTACCAACGTGACCGCAATACTATTTCAATTGCTTTACGTACTTTAAAGGGACGGGGGTGGCTGGAGGTTTCTTGGCATCCTCAAGCTGCGCGTTTGCATATTGGTTCCCCACCTCCCAGAGTTCCTGATACTTTTACTTTTAGTCAACAGCTAGTCAGTCAGCTGAATGGTTTGGCGCTTGTTAAAGTTGAAACTATTGCTGCTTGGGAACGGGTTGTTGATTTACAGTTCGCTCGGCGCCCTGGTGAAGATGCTGTATATCATATATATATAGAAATCATGGGTAAGTACAGTAACGTGGTGCTTACTAATGCCAAAAATGAGATTATTACTACTGCACATCAAGTAAATCAACAACAATCGAGCGTTCGTACAGTATTGACTGGGCAGATGTATGAGGCGCCTCCCAGTATGACAAATACTATCCCCAGTTTGAATGAGTCTTTTGAACGTTGGCATGAACGGGTAAGTTTGGTACCTGGCGCCTTGAAAAAACAGTTGCTCAAAAATTATCGCGGTCTTTCACCGATGTTAATACAGTCGATGTTAGTTGCTGCGAATATTGATTTGGATGCTACTACCGATAAACTAAATACTCAAGAGTGGGAAAAATTCTTTCAACGCTGGCAAGAATGGTTACATCGAGTCGAAGCTAACCAGTTTGAACCAGTTTATTTAGAGTCTGGTTACACAGTATTAGGTTGGGGTGGAATTAAAAAAGCAAATAGTACTCAAGAACTATTAAATGATTATTATACAACTGAGTTTAATCAATTAGTGTTTTCGCAGTTGCGGCATCAGTTGACGCAAAAACTCAATAATATGACGGAGAAGTTGCGGCAGAAGGCAAGCACATTTAAAGAAAGGTTGGCACAAAGCGAACGTGCAGATGAATATCGGTACTATGCTGATTTATTAATGGCGTATCTACATGAGTGGGCGCCTGGTATGGATAAAATAACGTTGGATGATTTTGAGACGGGCAAACCTGTTACTATTCCCCTGGAACCAGATAAAAATGCTGTGATTAACGCGCAAATGCTTTATAAACAGCATCAAAAGCTGAAGCGTGCCCGTGGTGCTGTAGAACCGTTACTTGCGGATGTAGAAGCCGAAATTGAGTATTTGGAACAAGTTGAAGCTGCTGTTTCCCAAATTGAAAGTTATTCAACTAGCGAAGATTTGGAAACTCTCGAAGAAATTCGTGATGAGCTTGTCTCTCAAAAATACCTCGAAGATACAGGATACCGCAGTCGCAGCAACGATAAAAGTAAAGATATCAACTTTAGACGTTTTCAGACTCCCAGTGGACTTGAAGTTTTAATCGGTCGTAACAACCGTCAAAACGACCAACTGACTTTTCGCTTTGCTGGTGATTACGATTTATGGTTCCACACTCAAGAAATTCCTGGTAGTCACGTACTTTTACGTCTCCAAGCTGGTAATGTACCAGATGAAGTTGATTTACAACACACCGCTAACCTCGCAGCTTACTATAGCCGTGCGCGTCAAAGTGAACAGGTTCCTGTAGTGTATACTCAACCAAAGCACGTCTACAAACCTAAAGGCGCCAAACCAGGAATTGCCATTTACAAGAATGAGCGTATTATCTGGGGACAACCCCAAAAAATCAGGTAAAACAACAAAACAGCACCAGATCGAGTTCGGTCTAACTTTTTTTCTCAAAAGTCAACTAAAAATCTGTGCTGCCTGTTACAATATTTAATTGAAAAACATCCTGTTGCGTTTTGGGAACGTGCAACCGGATAAACTCTTTCGAGAAGATGACGAAACATATGTGTGACCGGTTGTGGTAGACTGGTCATCTTTTTTTATTTGTCTATAGTCATCATCTTATCACAATTACTACTGAATTTTAGATAGGATTTTGTAAACTTGTAATACATATTCAGTTATATTACCTAAGTATATTTATTTAGGTTTATTAATAAAAGTAAATTTTTGTAAAGAAAGAATAAGATGAGAATACACAGGCAGGGATGCCTGTGCTACAAGAGTGTTTTACTAGAAGCTGAAGGTGGTTCGTAAGGCGCCTATAACTACATCATCGTTATTATTGTTGTGGTCGGGCGCCGTTAACCAAATGACACCAGGAGTAATGGTGATGTTGTCGGAAACTTGATATTGATAAAAAGCCTCAATGTGGTAAGAAGTATCTTGGTCTCTGGTTAGTCCATCAATCGTTGAACGTGTAACTCTCGGTTCCATACCGAATATAAAGCCTGCTAAGTTACCTTTTTTACCAAAATCGGGTAAGCCTAGTGTAACAGCCCAGTTCCAAATTTCAGCGCTTCCACGGTCTGGAAAAGCTGCTGTAGTTGTCATGTTACGTGCATTACTGTAACCTGCCCAACCACCTAAAACGATATTATCGCTGATACCTATTGATGCTTGCACACCATAAGAACTTGTATTAAATGGCACTTCTTCACCAAGTACCGTTGTTCCATCTAATGGTGAGGCAACATTTAAAGTCGCAGCATTACTACCTGCAGCAAACGGTTGCCTATAAGCATTTATGTAAGTAAAACCAACACTAATACGCTCAGATGGTTTTACAACTAGCTGTGCAAGAGCTGCATACGAACCGTCAAATAATCCATTTCTGGGTGTGGGGTCATTGTTTGCCCCTGCCAAATAACCCAACGATAGTGTTAAAAAGTCACCAAAGTTTTGATTAAATGCTGCTCCGGCGCCGTTTACCTGGTAATAAATTGGGTTACGAGTACCAAAGCTCGATAAGGCGCCATACGTTCCATCTCCATCGAATAAATTGAGCGTGTTGGTTATGTCATCTGCTGCGCCAGCATTAGCTATTAATTTTATCTCTGTATTTTCACCAGGATTAAATGCGTACACGAGCGCATCAATAGCAACATTATTAGTGCCGTCTTCTCCTACAAAGAATAAATTACCTTCAGGAGTACCAATGTCGGGACCTAAAATATTGTTTGCCTGAAGTCGCGTCAGCAACATATCTTTACCCGTAAAACTGCTGACGAATTCTACGCGGGTACGGGCGCCAAAAGTAGTGTTGTTATCCGTGGGACGAACACCGTTAACATTATCACCACTAAAAACATCGCTGAACACTGCAACTACTGACCCTTCGAGTTTAGTTGTAGTTGAGAATTGATTTGCCTCTAATTCTGCTGCTTTCGCTTCAACCGCATCAACACGTCCTCGTAATGTCGCCAGTTCTGCTTTGAACTCTTCTTGCAGTCTAACTATTACATCTAAATCTTCTTTTCTTACCAAATCTGCCGTAGCAGTTGCAATCAGTTCATTAACTCTATCCAAACAGGCATTTAAACCTGCCGCAAATTCATATCGTGTCAACGCGCGGTTCCCACGATAAGTCCCATTTGGATAACCCGCTATACAACCGTAACGTTCTACTAACGACTGTAACGCTTGGAATGCCCAGTCTGTTGGCTGTACATCCGAAAACTGCGATACCGATGTTACTTGCGACATTACCTCTGTTGGAGTACTTCCAGTTAGTTCCACTGGAGTTGCAATCTGAGATACTTCGACTTGCTGCAACTGCTTGACTTCCTCCCCAAATGCAGTGGAGTTCATGGTTAAGACTGTAGCCAAAGCAACAGGGCTAGCTGCTCGAAACCAGATATTTTTCACGTCTACTCCTCACATAGTTGATAGTTACTACTAATACCACTATTAAGTTGTTGTGTTCAATTACAAAATATTCGCATATGTATTATCAAGTTTTAACCGCCACTTACCCGTCTATTTAACAAAAAATCTAGATTTTTAACCTGAACAATGTCATAACCGTGTCAACTTGATGCAATTTTTACTAATCGCAATTGACATTAGTGCCGACTTTTAGTTAAAATATAAATAATAACGAGAATCATTATCATATTATAGTAGCTCAATTGTCAAGAAAAATGTGGCTTAGGGCAGTTTGTGTTTTATGGAATGTAATAAGGCGCCAGGAAAATTGTACAAGATAAGTAGCATTTGCAGTAGCAAGGTTAAAGGGGGCACGATATCGCTGTTAGCGTTATTGGTACTGCTCACTACAGCAGCTTGTAGTCAAACCAATAATAACCAAGTAACTACAGAGACATCACCTCCACCAACGACTGCAACACCAACAAAAGACCCAGGAAAACCCAAAATAAAGGCAGTGGCAACATTTTTACCGATGTACTGGTTTACAAAAGCAGTTGCTAGGGATGTAGCAGAGGTGGAAATTTTAATTCCACCTGGTACAGAAGTACATGATTACCAGGCAACACCAGAAAACGTTAAAGCAATTGCAACAGCGAACGTTTTGATAAAAAATGGATTGGGGTTAGAAGAGTTTCTGGAAGATACAGTCAAAAATGCTCAAAATGCCAATTTAAAGCAAGTTGATGCAAGTAAGGGAATTAAAGTATTGAATGAAATTTCTCCAGTTGTGGAACCTGTTAAAGGAAAAGCGCATGACCATGACCATTCAGCAGAAAACCCGCATGTTTGGTTAGACCCAGTATTAGCAAAACAGCTTCTTACCAATATTCGTAATGCATTAATTGTTGCTGACCCTGATAATAAAGCAACGTATGAAGCGAATGCAGCAGCTTATATAAAGCAACTTGATGATTTACACAATCAATTCCAACAGGGATTACAAAAAACTCCTAACTGTACTTTTATAACTTTCCATGATGCTTACCCATATTTAGCACAGCGGTATAATTTAAAACAAGTAGCAGTGGTAGAAGTACCAGAAGACCAACTGGCGCCATCTGACGTGCAGAAGGTAGTGAATACCGTTAAAAAGTACAATGTGAAAGCATTGTTTAATGAAGCGGGAACTGATAATAAATTACTTGCAAGTTTATCTAAAGACTTGAATTTAACACTTCGTGAAATTAGCTCTTTAGAAGCAGGTGATAAAGACCCACAGAGTTATTTCACATCTATGAAATCAAATTTACAAAATTTACAATCTGCTTGCAAGTAGTTCACTATTAGGCACGCGCCTTTACGATATTATGGTGCGTGAAAGCACTTTAATATACGTTACATTGATTGATTGTAATAGCTTTCACGCGCCCTACCAATACACGTTGGCGCCTCAAAATGCTCTTTGTAAGCGATATTCTACCCTACGGTCAATGTTTGCTTTCAGCACTTTGAGTCATATTAACATTTTATACTTGAGTCTGACTTCTAAAACATATCTTTCTATAAGTTGGCGCCTAGTAGCGCTTACTATTTAACTGCTGTTCTGTGTTTCTTTAGTTGTAGTATTTATCACTAATGACAAGTAATATACCTATTCTTAAAGTCGAAGGTTTAACTGTTTACCAAGCAAGATATCTTGCGCTTCGCGATGTTTCGTTTCAACTCGAACCCGGAACTAATACCGCAATAGTCGGGCCAAACGGCGCCGGAAAAAGTACATTAGTACAAGCAGTTTTAGATTTAATTCCTCGTAGTAGCGGTAGCGTTCAAATTTTTGGGCGCCCAATTACACGTTTAGGAAATTTACGGCAACAAATTGGATACATGCCACAAAATTTTATATTTGACCGCAGTTTTCCGATTTCGGTGTTTGAGTTGGTTGCTTTGGGGTGGACAAAAAAGGGGTCTTGGGCAAATAAACTTGCTGCTGTTGAACAAGCTTTAATGCGAACTGATGCACTACATTTACGAAATCAAGCCATTGGTACGCTCAGTGGGGGACAGTTTAAGCGCGTACTATTAGCTTACTGTTTGGTGGCGCCGCGTCAGCTATTGATTTTGGATGAAGCTTTTGCTGGAGTTGATGCACAGGGTACAGCAGAATTTTATACTTTACTCAACCAAATTAAACAGGAACAGGGTTGGACTGTCTTACAAGTTTCCCACGATATCGATATGGTGAATCGTAATTGTGACCGCGTTATTTGTCTGAACCAAACAATTGTTTGTAGTGGTACACCTGAATTTGCGCTGTCACAAGAAAACCTTCTGGCTACATATGGCCCGTCTTTCACTCGCTATCATCATCAGCATTGATGGATGATTGTGGGTTGGGTTGTCACCCAACCCACGGCAAAGATTGTTACAGATAGGTAAACTTTTTATACCAAATGTAAATAAATAAAAATATAGCGGTAATTTATAGCTTGATGTATTAAAAGAATCTTGTGGAATGTATAAGGGGTGACTAAATCGCGCAAAAATGAGATGGGCGCGCTACTTTAAATGTGACTTGCGTAACTTTGATGTTTTTTGGTTAAATCAGCAATAAAGTTTTTTAATTACGTGGTTGTATTAAGTTCCATATCGGCTATTAGTTCAAAATTAACGTTTGAAAGTGAAAGAGGAGCGACTGTAAGGGTGGCTGATAAAAAGGGTTCTTTATCCGCGTTGGCGGTATTGCTAATATTGAGTGCTAGTGTACCAGTCGCTACTACTCAAATTTATCCTGCTGTGGCTCAATCTTCGACACAGGGAACTTTCCCATTGCCGAAAACGGTTAAAGATGGAACAGTGGTGAGAATTAACGGTTCGAGCAGCATGATGAAAATTAATGATGCTCTGGCGAAGAATTTTAAAAGTCAGTTTCCTTCTACCGATGTCAAGACTGCCTACAATGGAACTGATGCAGCTTTGAAAGCAGTTTTAGATGGTAAAGCTGACTTAGCGTCTATTGGTCGTCCGCTAACTGATGCGGAAAAAGCGAAGGGTTTGGTTGCTGTACCTGTGGCACGTAATAAAATAGCCACATTTGTCAGTAAAAATAATCCACTGAAAGCGAGCATTACAATTAACCAGTTTGCTCAAATTTTTCGGGGACAAGCAACTGACTTGTCGCAACTCAAATTAGGTAAAGGAAAAATTCGCTTAGTTGACCGTCCGGAAACTAGCGATACTCGAAAAACATTTCAAAATTATCCAGTATTTAAAAACGCACCGCTTAAAGCTGGCGCCAATGCGGTAACAGTAAAAGAAGATAGTACTGCTGCTGTAATTAAAGCATTGGGTAAAGATGGTATTGGTTATGCAATTGCCGACCAAGTTGTGAAAAATTCCAACGTGCGAATCGTGCCAATGCACAATGTTTTACCAACTGACCCACGCTATCCTTTCTCACAACCTTTAGCATATGTATACAAAGGCGAAAAACCAACGAGCGCAGTACAAGCGTTTTTAGGTTTCGCAACAGCAAGTCAAAATCAAAAAGTTGTCGAGCAAGCGAGAGCAGCTACCGCAGTTGCTCCCCAAAATGCACCAGCACCAAAAGAGACTGCGGCAACTCCCAACAAAGCAAATACAAATAAACAAAATACGACTGTTGCAAATGCACCCGGCGCCGTTACAGAACCAACACCTGTATCATCAGATAAAGATTTCCTTTGGTTATTACCACTTATAGGAATACTTGGAGGTGGACTTTGGTGGTTAACGAGAAAACCTGATAGTACACCTATAAATACTGTTGCACCTGTTACACCTGTTACACCCGTGGTGCCTGTTACACCTGTGGCGAAACTAGGTGAAAGTCGGATGATTCTAACACCACGTAATACTCAAAGTGCATATGCATATTGGGAAATTCCTCATGATGTTCAAGAAGATTTGCGACGACAAGGTAGACGTGGTTTAAAACTGCGTTTGTATGATGTTACTAGTACCGATACTGATTTACACCCTGCCACACTTGTCCACGAATTGAATTGTATAGAACGCGAACCAGATTTACACGTTCCGATTCCAGCAGCAAACCGTGACTATTATACTGAAATTGGTTATCCTACAAGTGATGATGGCTGGTATAAAGTCGCTAGTTCTCCACAAGTTCGTGTCGCAGCAGATATGGAAACCCCAGTGGCGCCAACGACCGAACAGTTACAAGCAGCCGAGCTATGGGGTAATTATAATCAAAATGATACTGTACCAGAAAAAGCTGATAATGCAGTAATGGGTTTAGCTGGCGCAGCTTCAGGAGTAGGACTATTAAGTATACTCAACATAAATCGTCAGTCGCAAACCGAAATTCAAAAGCCTTGTAATGCTGCAAGTGCTGTAGATATTCTAGATACAGTAAATACTGTAGAAGATACAAATTCCATAACAAATTCCACAAATGTGGACAACGGTCAAGTTATTCTTGTACAACGTACCAAAAACGAAGCTTATGCTTACTGGGAAATACCAGCCGAGCGTAAAGCAGATTTTATCAAACTTGGTGGGCGAAAACTTGGGCTTCGCCTTTACGATGTTACAGACGTAGTAAATAATACAGATGTAGCCGATATTAATTTAAATGGTATTGAGCCAGTAACACAGTACGAATGTAGTGTAAACAACGATTTGCACATTCATATTCCAGAAACCAACCGTGATTATGTCGCACAGCTTGGTTATATTCGAGACGATGGTAGCTGGCTAAAAGTCAATACATCAGAGCCTGTAAGAATATCATCTTTGCCGCCAGTTTTCGAGTCGGATGCTGATGATACAAGCGATACAAACTCCGGCGCCGTTGTTGAAACATCACGGAGAGCAAACACAGTAGAAAATCCCACTAATATAATTAGTACAACTTCCATCACCCCCGATAAATCATCTACAGGAAACATTGTAGAAAATGGAACTAATGGGACTAATGGGACTAATGGGACTAATGGGGCTAATGGTACGAATGGTAATAAGACTACTGTTAGTTGGTTCGATAGAGCAGCACAAATAGGTAGTGCTGTTGCAGGTGCGGGTGCAGTCGCTGTAGGAAGCGTCACTAAAGCTTTCGACACTAATGGCAACAAAGAAACCAAAGAGAAAAAAGATACTAACGCCACTAAAGAAACTACAGACACCAACGAAACTTCATACACGTTTGGTAATGGTAACAGGCGCCTAACATTAGCAGCCAAAACATGTCAAATAATACTTGTGCCACGTAGCTCTCAAAATGCTTATGTATACTGGGAAGTCTCACCCGATTATAAACAAGCTGCACGTGACCAAGGTGGACGTAGATTTATGTTACGAGTCCACGACTCAACAAACTTAGATATCGACTATCAACAACCGCACGCAACCCAGGAATACGCTTGCGACGAAAACGATTTTGATAAACACGTCAACATTCCTGTTAGTAACCGCGACTACATTGCCGAAGTAGGCTATTACACCCCAGAAAACCGTTGGATACGTATTATCCGGTCTTTCCACGTTCGCGTGCCAGCAAATTAAGTAGTTTTAATCAGGAAATAACCATGAGTATGTTCTTTGATGTTTTGAGTGCAATTAACAATCCAGACTCCTCAGCAAACGTGCCACAACTTGCTTCAATAATGAACTCAGTTCAAAGTTTGACAACCAACCGTGGAATGCTGCCGAACCAAGTGCAAAGCATGGTATCAATAGTTGGTAATATGATTCGTCCAGTTCTCAAACAGCAGCAAACAACAATTGGTACTGGTCGCTTAGAAAACTTAATTAGTCAAGTAGTTGCCAGTGGCGCCTCTGCTAGTTCATTAACTTCGCTACTCTCACCGCAGTTAATGCAGCAAATTAGCGAAACGGTTACAAACCAAACTGGTATGAGTCCCAACCTTGTACAATCAGCCTTACCAACCGTAGTCTCAGCCGTGCTAGGAATGCTGCAAATGGGCGCCCCACAAACAGGCGCCTGGGGTAACTCAAACCCTCTACTAAACTCATTCCTCGACAGCGACAAGGATGGCGACACCGATTTAGGCGACGTTATGAAATTCGCAAATCGTTTCCTCAATCCAAACGCGGCGTAAAAGTTAGGAGTGTAGAGACGCGATATATCGCGTCTCTACGAGTTAGGAGTTAGGAGTTCACCTAATTCCTAACTTTTTTTTGTAAACCCCTTGTAATTTCTATCCACTGTGCTAATATAAATTGTCGTAGATGACTTGGGTCGATGTCCGAGTGGTTAATGGAGACGGACTGTAAATCCGTTGCGAAAGCTACGCTGGTTCAAATCCAGCTCGGCCCATATTCTACGAAGTAGAGACCGAATTAATTCGGTCTTTAAAACATCGTCTGTTTACAACATATACGCCCATGTAGCTCAGTGGTAGAGCACACCCTTGGTAAGGGTGAGGTCACGAGTTCAATCCCCGTCATGGGCTTACTAAACAAGGTTCCCGATATATTTCAGAGAACCTTGTTTTATTAGTATTTTTAACCTTATTGGCTATGGGCATAAGGAATAATAATATCAGGATAACCAGGATACACAACAATAAATCGTTCGATACCAATATCCAAGTTTGACAGTGCCGAAGCTTCCTTGAATATGGCTCTTCTTGTATCTGGGTTGACACAACGCATGTACAAAGTGTTATACTTTGGGTCAAATTTAAGTTGACAAATTCCCCACCACGGAAATTTGTAAGTAAGGAATTGAGAAATTATTAACAACGGACTCATTACCTCAGCATCTCCTAACTGACCTCAAGTATTAGCGTTCCAATATTTACTTTCAAGATTCAGAATAAACACTTAACAATATGTTACATCATTTTTCCAAATCTTTGTTGCATAATGGCTGACGCTTACATCTAGAGTTGTGTTTTTTAAAATTCAGAGACTTATACGCTTGTTTTCGATATTATTAAGGAATTTATACTTACAATCAGAATCGCATTAAATCCGCAATTCATACTTTAGTTTTAAGATTTTTTTTAGATATTGGCATCTACCATAAGTAGTTAGAGATAGGACAGTTTATACTCCTACTAATTATACAGTTAGATGTATGTGTAATTTGTAAAGTCGTGCCAAGCATGTTTTTAGAGAAATTACTTAAAATTCACATTGATGTCATAACTACTTCATATAAAATTTAGTATAATTACAGTAATGCAAACATTGAGTTTGCTCCTCACACCACACCGTAGCTTCCTTGTCTTTAGATGAGGGAGCTTTTTATTTGACCAACAGGCGCCCGCATAATACTATATGGCAGTTGTGCATCTGTCCATTGATATAAGTGGTTGGAGGAACGGTAATTGTGCAGTTCTCGCGCTTCGGTGAAGACGAGCATTAGGGACATTTGAAGAAACTGCCCGTATGAATACACCAGAGGGTATTAGATAGCCTAGCTTGGATATATAAGAATAAAAAATTAGTGAGTGAGAAACAGCGCTATGGTATCAATGTTGCAGTCGAAGCCTTCTCAAACAAGCGAATATCAACAACCTTTACCTGAATTAACAGAAGCGACAATTAAGCGTGCAGGTGAGGGTGTAGCGTATGCGCGTTGTCCAAAAAGTAACAAGATAATAGAACAAGCGCTGTCATCACAAGAAAATGCGATTAACACAGGTCGAGAAAATCGTATCAGTGGAAAAATTCGCCGTGCAGTGTTACGTGGGTTAATCCATACATTATTTAACGTCAAAGTTAAAAACCCCGAAAGAATACCCAACACCCCAGTACTGTTTGCAGCTAATCACCTCAACCACATCGACCCGTTTCTGTTGCTATCGGAATTACCAGCAAAGCCGTACTTTCATATATTAGGTGACGCGCGCACACTATATAACAGTGTATGGAAAAGATTATTACTGCACTTTGCCAAGGGAGTAATTCCACTAGATAGATTATGGAAAGAAGAAATAGCAGTAGTAGAAGCAGCAAAAAACGGACGTGAAGACTTAGCTGCTCTAGCTGCGGACATTGAAAAATACGTTCCCAAGGGTAACTCTATCGAATCAATGCGAAGACTAGACCGTATTGTTTGCGGTATTTTTGCACGTAATGAAAGTGTAATGTTATTTCCTGAAGGTAAACTAGGCGCCGTCGAAGGTCAATTATTACCCCTAAAAAGAGGCGCCGTAATTTATGCACTACGTTCAGGTGTACCAATTGTACCGATAGCATTGATAGGAACGAAAGACTTGTTCTTCCGCAAACAGCTAACAATCAGAATTGGCGAACCATTAATATTACCTCAATGTACCCGTCCCAAATCACAGCAAATACAAGCAGTCATCGACGAATTACAATACAACATGCAAAAGTTACTACCTAAAAATTATCAAGAACCAAAAGGCGCCAAACTATTTCGTAACTTCCTAAATCATTTATTTTGGTAACACCAATCCAAGAAACCTGGTTTCTAAATTTATTAAGGATTACAATACATACATTGACCTGGGTCAGCAAACTCGGCGCCATCTGGGTATAACTTGTCTTCCTTATAACCGCACTTTTTGCATTGGTAAATAACAGATTTGGTTAAAAGTGTTGGTGCATAGCATAATTCACAAGGTAAACCCTGAATTGTTTGAGTAATATCAAAACCAGGCGCCGAACATTGAGGACAACAGCTATTGATTTTGCTAATTAAATTACGAGTAGCTTTTTCAATATTTTTCATTCGCGTCGGGTTGTACATTGCGCGCATATCGGTTTCAATATGTGCTTTTCTGGTTGTAGAATGATTTAATACAAAATTCACAGCTTCGGCCAACTTGTCTAATGTATTAATACCCTTAAATACTTCGCTAATATTCTTAGGTTTTTCATCAAACATTACAATTAAGCCATGTTCAGGAAAACCAACTTTACTGGCAAATTCATGTGCTTCCTCAACACTAGTAATAATTTTATAGCTATGATTAGTATCGATTGAAAACTCTTCGCCAATAATTTCTAAATTATGAGTTTTATCAATAAAAATAACTATTTCGCGATTGCTAGAAATATAAGGTAAGCTAGGATGCGGTGCAAAACTTCCTTCACTCGCTACAGCAATTGTTTCACCTGTAATTTCTAATACTTTCTCAGCTTTTATACGAGCAGCTTCTACTTGCGTGCCTGGACGTTTAAGTTCACGAGTAAAAGTACCAAATGTATCGGTATTAAAATTAGCTGGCACTATGACTTTTAAGCCTAATTCCTCTAAAATAGGCGCCATGACTTGCTCTTTTTGGTGCATAGTTGCTAGTGCAGCTATGCGGTTGGTAAATAATGATTGTATTAGCATTTTTACTTGTATTTCTCTGCGCTCTCTGTGACGGACGTGGTAAAAAATTTTTATCTTACCACTCCAGACGCAGAGGACACAGAGGTAAGAACTAGATAGTAGAAAGAAAAGGGATATTATCAGCAACTGTATCATTAACAATAATACCTTGTTGCTTTGCCCAATATTGACTTAAAAAGTGAATTTGTCGTAAACCTACAACTAAATTTAAACCTGGTATAAATATCCACCAAACAACTAACGGTTCTTTTATGCCAGCTTCGCGGTATAACTCATTTACGTCTCGATACAAACGAAACTGCACAATATATATCCAAGCAATGCCCAGAAAAGAAAACCAACCAAACCATCCTGGTACATCAGGGTCAAAGATACGTAACAATTGCGGCACTGCTACACCTAAAACAAACGGCGCCATACAAAGCGTACCCGACCAACCGCTACCTTTATAATTACGCAGTTCTTCTTGAATAATCCATTTGTACCAACCGTAGTACAACGTGAACGTAACTACAGATAATGATATTACTTTCCACAAAGGACGAGGTGTCCCTAAAGGCTTGTCGGACATACTTACGCGAGAGATGTCAAAATTAAGGTTTACATTTCTTAATGTATGACAGTAGGGTGCGTGACGCCATAAAAATTGCGAAATAAAACGAATAATCTAGTAGCGTCACGCACCTTACTTACGAGGAACTAGCGACTTGAGCTAATTCTTTTTCTTTATCAAGGCGCCGTTTACGAGCGTAAAGTTGGATAGTAACAGCCATGAGGACAACTAGTCCAAAAATTACCCAGACGGTTGTATCTGTAGGTAAGCTGTTTTTGAACACTGCTAGTAATACAATCGCAACTAGTAAAAGCGTAGGCGCCTCATTTAGCGCACGCATTTGTTTACTCGTCCACTTACAAGTACCCGCTTCGAGTTGCTTCATCAAGCGTTTGCAGTAATGGTGATAACCTAATAACAAAACAACAAAACCAAGTTTGACGTGTAACCAAGTTTGGTGTAACCAGTCAGGTTGAGAAACCAGTAACCCAACTGCACAAGCGACAGTCACCAACATCCCAGGAGTCGTAATGATATTGTAGAGACGCTTCTCCATGATTTGATACTGTTTTTGAAGTATCGTTTTAGCTGGTTCTGGTTCTTGTTCAGCCTCAATATGGTAGATGAACAAGCGTACTAAGTAAAATAACCCAGCGAACCAAACGACGACACCAATAATGTGAAATGCTTTAAACCAGGAATAAGCCATTGAATCGTAACCTGCCTTTGTTAATTCGCTCGTACATGAGCCGCATTATTCTATAAATAACAGGTTACACAAAAACATCCCCCACAATCATTGCTTTTTAAGTTCCTTACCAATAAATCCACCATACACCATCTACGCAAACACCATGACCTTGAAGGGTGACTCGCGCATCGCTCTTTTGTACAGTACTAGTTGGTGCGATTTGGTGCATTGTATGTCCAGAATGCATTACTATTTCTCCAACTTTGTAAGGATGATAGTTTTGACTACGAAATCGAGGAATTAAATCCCAATCGAGTTGGTTATGTTGTCGAATATCTAGATACTCCATATAATTAATATCGCAAAGATTCAAACCTCCACCGCTAGCTGGTAGCTGAATTGGTAGGGTAAAAGATAAACTTTGGCTGAAGTCGATATTTTCTGGTTTATTCCAAGTTAAATGTTGATACTGTAAATCAAAGTGCATCGAAGCTACAGGTAAAGTGGGAATAGCACTAGATAACCAAATATGAAATCCTGGGTATGCTGCATCTTCTCGATATTTACCCCTCTTCTGTCACTCTCCGGTTTCTCCTATTATTAATATTTTCCGAACAGAAGGTTTATTAGGCAATGAGCGCGTTTGCTCATCTAATTTTTGACAATTTCCATGCTTTCAAGAGTTTATATGAAGAAAAAAGCCTGTAATCGCCTACTGTATAATAACTCTAGAATTCAGAAATGATAAAACTTTTCGGAGAGTGACAGAAGAGGGGTATCTTATACCGTTTCTCGATGAAGATGCGCTTTATCCCTGACTGTAGAGATTGACATGTCAATCTCTACGGGATTTATTTGGCGCAACTTTATGCAGAATTGGTATTAGCAACGGATTAAAACTTTACTTTTATACAAAATAGAAATATTAGATGCTAAGAAAGCGGGAAAACTGCGTTAACGTTCGCGACTCATGACAGAAGTTTAGATTTTAGCTGTTTACAGCAACCCTATTGTTATTAGGGAATGTGGTTATTTTATCGTTTGCGTTGAGAAACCTGGTTTCTTTCTTTGATAGGGAAAATTGTTGTGTTCAGTGGAGAAGAAACCAGGTTTCTTTGATTAAAGTTGTTTTTGAATCTCAGTTGCCAAATCATTAATAGCAACATCAACCTGTGTGCGAGTCTTCAAATTCTTCAATGCAGCTTTTTGCGAAGCAGCTTCTTCAGAACCAATAATCACACAAAATTGAATACCCTGCTTTTCTGCCAACTGAAACTGTTTACCTAGCTTTTGAGAGTCAAAACTTGTTATTACATTCAGTCCTGCTTTGCGTAGTTTCTGCGATACGTCTAAATATACAGGCATCAAATCATCCTGCATATTAACTACCATAACTTGAGCAGGTGTAGCAGGTAGTGGTGAAAGAATACCAGCTTTGAGTAAACGACTTATTAAGCGAGTTAAACCAATAGAAATACCAACACCGGGCATTTTCTCACCTAAAAATACCCCTACTAATTCTTCGTATCTACCACCAGAACAAATACTGCCTAGCGCTTCATGTCCAATTAAGGTTGTTTCATAAACTGTTCCTGTGTAGTAATCTAACCCGCGCGCTATCGATAAGTCTATACAATATCTATTTTCTGCGACGCCTAAATTACGAACTCCATTAATAACTGTTTCAAGTTCGGTGACACCTAATTTAAATTGTTCTGCTTCTGGCATTGACTCACTTAGATGCTTTAATTTATCGAGCATCTTTGTGATTGAACCTTTAATTTTAATAAATTCTATAATTTTATCGACGCCTTCGGTGGCAATACCTTCTTTGTCTAATTCTTGCTTTACTTTTGCTTCACCTATTTTCTCTAAGTTATCAATAATACCGATACAAGCTTTTATTTTACTTGCTTCGACTCCTACCGATTGGAAAAACCCGGTGAGTATTTTACGGTTATTGATACGTATGAGAAAATCACCAATGTTAATTGACTCAAATATCTCTGTGATAATTGCTGGCATTTGGGCATCATACAATAAACTTAATTCCCGGCGCCCTACTACATCAATATCGCATTGACGAAATGAGCGAAAGCGTCCATCTTTAGCACGTTCTCCGCGAAATACTAAGTCCATTTGGTAGCGTGCGAAGGGAAATGTTAAGTCGTTGAGGTGACGCGCTATGTATGCAGCTAAGGGTACTGTTTGGTCAAATTTTAATGCGCGCGCTTCTGTTCCTGTTTCGCTGCCTTTTTCGGCTTTGTCTTTTTCTTCTTGACGGTTGGGAGGTAAGATTGGGGAGATTCCGTAGATGATGTTGTCGCCTTGGTTGCCTTTGGCTTGTAGTACTTCTAGGCGTTCTACGGCTGGTGTTTCTATTGGTGTGAACCCGTAGCTTTCGTATACTCGACGTATTGTGTCTAGTAGGTGTACTTCTAGGCGTTTTTCTGTGGGGAGGAATTCGGGGAAGCCGCTTGGTGTGGTAAAGTTTACTTTTTCTTGTTTGGACATGGTGAGTAATTTATATAGATTATGTTGGGTTGCGCTGTGCGCTCCACCCAACCTACGGTGAGTTGAACCACCAGGGGTTGTGGATGGGTTTGGTTTTAATGAATAGGTTTTTTTTACATAGGAATCTGGTTAAGCCGGCGGCGCCGAAACGTTTTTCTCCTATTCCTGAAAATTTAAATGCATTTGTTTCTCCTTCGGGGATGGCTATGGCTAGGCTGGCATCGTTTATACTGACTGTGCTGGTGTGTATATGCTGTGCTACTGCTATTGCTTCGTCTTCTTGTGAAGCAAATACTGCGGCGCCGTTACCATATATTGAGTCGTTTGCTAAGTTTATCGCTTCAGAGACAGTTTTAAATGCCATTACGGGCATGATTGGTCCAAAAGTTTCTTCGGTCATTACTTTCATTGTGTGGTCAACTTCCGTTAATACTGTCGGACGACACCACCAACCACCATTGATGTTTTCAATTCCACCACAATGAATTACTGCTCCCGCAACTTGAGCATCTTGTAAATGTTCGGAGATAATTATAGCTTGTTTGGCGGCGATGATTGGCCCAAGTTCACCACTTTCAATGGTTGGGTGTGCAAATTGCAGTTGATGCGCTTTGGTTATGAGTTGATGGTAAAATTTCTCGAAGATTGAGGAAGCTACATAAATTCGTTCTATCGAGTTACATGATTGTCCACTGTTAACCACTGCACCCCATAATATCGCGGATGTTGCTAAGTCTAAATCGGCAGATTCTAAAACTATTGCTGGGTCTTTGCCACCTAATTCTAAATAAGCTGGAATAAATTGCTCTGCTGTCGTTTCAAATACACTTCGTCCTGTTTCTATATTACCTGTGAAACATACCACATCGACACATTCGAGTAAAAAAGCTCCTGTTTCTTCACCACCTTCCACAAAACTAAGAACATCGCGTAGTTGGGGAATGTTATTGAGTGTAGCTTGTATAGGCGCCATAAATCTGGGAGCAATTTCACTGGGTTTTACAATAACCGCACATCCAGCGAGCAATGCGGGAATAGTATCAACTGTAGATAGCAGTAATGGAAAACTCCACGGACTAATTACTCCTACTAAAGGATATGGTTCTGCTGTTTGCTGTAAGTTAATGTAGCTAACCGAAGTATCATACTCATTTACGCGCAATAATCTTGGCGCCTTCATACACCAACGGTCGATACTCGCAATTAACCAGTCAACCTCAAACACTGACATAGATAATCGCCCAGTGTCAACAATCAAAGCATCGATTAACTTCTCACGTGCTTTGATAATATATTGTTTCCAGCTTTGTAACGCCTCTATTCGTCCTTCTATTCCCAGAGTAAACCAACGCGCTTGTGCCCTCCGCATTCTTTGACATTGTTGTGCCAAAAGTTTTTGAGGAGGCGGTATTATTACGTAGTCAAATTTCCCTGTCCTGGGGTTACGAACTTCGATTGATTTATCCATTAAAAACCGGGTTTCTAAGCAAAATCGTTGTTTTTATTACAGACTATCAACCAAGAAACCCGGTTTCTAAAACCTGCAATTGCTTTAAAACTGCTTGTGCATGGTCTTTAGTTTTGACTTTTGTCCAAGCATAAGCAATTTTCTGGTCGGGAGATATTATGAACGTAGACCGCTCGATACCCATATATTCTTTACCCATAAACTTTTTAAGGCGCCATACACCAAAAGCATCGGCAACTTGATGTTCTGGGTCGCTTAATAAGGTAATGGTCAAATTATGTTTATCGATGAACTTACAGTGTGACTTTTGTGAGTCGGTACTAACACCTATTATCGATGCTCCCAACTTGCTAAAGTCGTCAACGTAAGCACTAAAATCTTTGGCTTCGGTAGTGCAACCAGGTGTGTCGTCCTTTGGATAAAAGTATATTACCAACCATTTACCCTCAAAATCATTGAGACTCACTGTTCCGCCATTTTGATTTGGCGCCGAAAAAAAAGGTGCTGCTGTATTAGGTTGAACAATATCGGTCATGATTCTGTCGTGTTCCTTGTTAGAATGTTAAGGATTGTAACAGAAACCGTAGAAACCTGGTTTCTTTATGAAAAATTGTAATGAAAACGACGATTTTGAGTAGAAACCAGGTTTCTGTAATGAAAACGACGATTTTGGGTAAAAACCAGGTTTCTTTGATTTATTAATTAATGTAAAGGTCTTTCTTATACGCTTGACGAATAGTTCATTATTTTATTAGTTCTGTTTGTACTTATTTAACTGAATATTGCAGTTTGTAACTATTTTTTGGCGTTTGAAACTATCATCCTATAGACTGATAAAAAATCAAAAAATTAGGATAAGTAAAAATGTGTTTATCAAGTTTACTTTGCCATGAGTTTGTTGTTGCGCTGTCTTTTATAGCTTGTATCGCAGGATTAGCGCTACTTTGGAACGTGAAGCCAGAAGAGAACGAAGCAGTAGAAACCGAGCGAATCTTGTTTAGAATGAGCTTTACTTATTGGCTAGTATACTGCATAGCTTTCGGTATTCAAAAGCTTGTTCTTCCTGACTGGGAAAATGTAACCACAACACTAAAAATTACAACAGCTTTGTCATATTTCTTAACATTCTCGTGCATTGTAAGTTTACCGCTACACAAATTTGCAGTCCACGAAGAAGTTGAAGAGTAATTAACCTAAACTATTACTTTCTCATGGCTATAGCGATTGCGCTCTCTAACTGTTCTTTTTCTAACTCGGTTAAAATAAATACTTCTTGTACGGTTTTCCCTTGACGGGCAATGGCTTTAAAACCTCCCCGTATCGGCACTGAGATACGTATTTGCAGACTAGGGCAGTGACCTTTAGAACGTCCAATGACACCCGGAGTAACGGTAACAATGCCGTCAAGTTTACATAAACGTTCTAATATTGGTATTAGTCCCGGTATATGGGTAGAGTGGTTCCAGACTAGTCTGCCAGGGGAGGGTTTTTCCATTGTTTTATTTAAGCTGTTTCTAAGGGCGCCATTGTTAAACCAGCACGACGTAATTGCTGGTGATATAGTTCTGCTTGCTCTTGGGGTCCAGTCCAAACTGTGGCAAGACCTTCGTAATGTACTTGGTTCGTTAAGTCCCAAGCAAGATCACCAGTCATACCAGGAATGTATTTCATCAAACATTCAGCCACATGCTGAAAGGTGTTAAAGTCATCGTTTAAAACAATCACTTTATAGTTCGGATAAGGTTTGCTAACGACTTGACTAGACCTTTCAGGAGTTACAGTAGGTGCAGGCGCCATGCCGTAAACCGAGAAGAGTCTTGTAACCATAAGTAAAATTTAGCCTTTTGGTGTTTTCCAAATTTACAACTACAAATAACTAGTTTAGTTCATTACATATAAAGTTATGAGTTATGAGTTATGAGTTATGAGTTGAATTATTAACTCCTAACTCCTAACTCCGCGCCTCCTAACTAATTTACTTCCAGTCTTGCCAGTTTTGGTTAAATATTGATGTGTCGGGGAAAGCGGTGGGGTTAGCGTTTCGCTTTAACATCTGTTGCAGCTTTAATAATTGCGGTTCTGCTCTTGGTAAGTCATCGACCATTTGGTATGGTGCTATTCCGTTTTTCAAGGAAAATGCTACAACTGTACCTGCTGCGGCGCCTGCTGACCATTCAAATGAGTGTACTCTATATGCAGCAGCAGCTATATGGCTTGTGGCAATACTTTTACCACCGACTATTAAGTTATCGATTTTTTGAGGTATCATTGCCCGCAGTGCTATTTGGAACGGATATGCCTGTCCGGCGCCTCGTCTTTCTCCGGGACGTTCGCGGTTGCCTGGTGCTTCTGGAGGACTTTTTTCCATACATGGGTGAAAGTCTATGGCGTAATGTCCTATACCTATAGAGTCAGGGAATACCGTGGAACGAGTTCTCCGCATGGCTTTATTAGGGTCAACTTTTCCAGATAGTACCGATGCTGCTTCTAAGCCAGCGAGTGCCGCGCGTAACCTGCGGTACATGTTAGCAGGTAATGTTTGTCGATAGTATTCTTCACTATAGTCGCGACGCGATATATCTATTTCCGCAATTGTAAAACCTTCGGGTTGTCCCCAAGAAGGGCGCCCAATAATTCGCCGTCCTTCACGCATGTAAGGATATTTTGATAACCCATGCGCTGTTCCCATTGGGGAATTTAAGCCTGATAAAAAGCGGTTATTAGGTCGTGGAGTCTTGACACCGTTACCAAGTTGAGAGTCAGTAGTACCCGCTACTAACCAGTAATAATAAGAAAAAGCCTTTTCTTCGGCTTTACTCAATGCTTCAGTACGCAGTCCACCCATCCAACCACCTGGGTTGAGTTGTCCGGTCGCTTGTAGTTGTGACTTTGTATAAATTAAATTATCTTGTGCGGTGCCTGGACGGTAGTCATTACCCCAAGTCCAGTTTTGCATCGAAATATCGTTGGGTGTAGGAGTTGTAAATTTAACACCACCGAATGTTTTTGGTTTGCCTTCACCAGGACTCCAAATACGACGATATGTAAACACCAAGTCAAAATCAGCTAGTCGCTTCAATTCGTAGCTAAAGTATGGTGAGTATTGCTCGTAGTAGCTTGGCATCGTTTGCGGTTGTGGGTCTCTAGTTGCCTCCATCGCAAAAGTATAAGTAAACCCTTGGGTACAGTATTGGTCGTTGGTGGTACTCGAAGAGGAAGGTTCTAAATAAGATAGGGGGTCAATACCTAAACGGTAAGGAACATCAGCAAGACCAATTAGTTCTCCAGTTTCGGTGGTGTCTACAACGTACCATTTAGGAGCATTATTAGCTATTTTGGTTTGTTTTGGGTTGAAGCGAATAATCGTTTTAGTAAAGTTCGCTGAGTTTTCGTACCTATATGCGTCTTCAATTACTTGCGATAGTCGTAATGTATTTATAGGGGAGGCGCCTTTGACAGGTTGGTGTTGAATAGCATAAACACTATCAATAATTTTGCCATCTGCACTTTTTTCTAATTCTTTAATTACCGTATTCGGAAACCATTCCAGCTTACCTCCACCTCGCGATGCGGCATCTTTAAGCATCGAAGTTAGCAGTTCATGTCCGTCTTTGGGTAAAAAACACGAATCACTTACCCAGCAGTCACCAGGGTTAAGGTTTCCTTTGTAACGTTTTTCGATTCGATTACGTAAATCTAAATAACCACGCGAGTAAAATTGTTTAGCTCGTTGCGTAGGACGTTCATCTAACGCTGATGTACCCTGCGAAGAAATTTGTCCTCCCAACCAGTCGGTAATTTCGGTTAAACATACCGTTTTCCCCAATAACAACCCCTCATATGCAGTCGCTGCTCCCGAAAGTCCCCCACCAGCAACCAAAATATCACAGTTTACTGTTCTATCTGGATTACGAGACGGCGCCGCTATACTTGAGAATGGCGCCAGTATATTGGAAACAAGCGTTAAACAAACAAGTGATAACTGCGATACAGTTTTGATACAATTCATATAACCCCTAGTTGTTGCTTCTCACTCACAACAAAGAAGGTAGCATTCAATTAAGGTTCCCTCAACTAAATACAGTAAATATCCTGAGTATTTCATGTAGTACAGGCATCTTCTCTGTGCAATGTTATAATTTTTACCAGTTTATATCGGTATAAAATTCACTCATCACGATAAACTTCTCTACGATGGCGCCTCTGTACCTAGTGCGTCTCTGTGGTAAAAATAAATACTATAAAAACTCTTGACATGAATTACTACCCTTAAAAAGCTTTATTAAGGGGGAATTTTTTCATTTTGCATAAAAGCTGCAATTAAATTTGTATTAGAGTTTAGGGTTATTAGGTTAATCCGGCGCCCATACCGATTAACATTTTATGTCAATCTATCTTTGGGATGATAATAGTGAAAATGTGGTATTGCCTATGCAGAAATTAATACTTATTAAGTTCAGTGGTGATTTCGATACTGGATTTAACGTAAATTTAGAAATTGCCAATGAAGCAGAACGAGCTTATCGCACGGTTACAGCTAAATTACCTGCAAATATGACTCTAAAATCTTTGCTCTTAGATTGGCAAACTACCTATCAGGGTCAGTATGGTAATTTTAGGATTAAAGCGATTAATGGTAGAAGCGTAAATATTGAATCGCTTAATAAAGACTTTAAACGTGAATCACAGAGTTTATTAAAAAATTTTAATTCCTGGTTAAATTCAGAAGATTTTAGCTGTGTTATTACTTGTCTGAAAGAATTTCATCTGCAAAATCAAGATGAAGTTAGAGCTATTATTTGTAGCTCTTGTCATGAACTGCGTCAACTACCCTGGCATTTGTGGGGCGCCATAAATAAGTATACACAAGCAGAAGTCGCTTTAAGTTCGCCAAATGCGAAACGGGGTGAACGAGCATTACGAGAAAAAATTAGAATTTTGATTATTCTGGGAGACACTACAGGAATTAATGTTGATGCTGATAAAGTTGAATTGGAAAAATATTGCGGTGAGGCAGAAATTGTTTTACTTAAACAGCCTCCGCGTCAGGATTTAATACACCAACTGCAAGATGATATTGGTTGGGATATTCTCTTTTTCTCTGGACATTCGCGCACTCATAACCAGGGAACTATGAGTGGTCGGATTTTTATAAATAGTTACGATAGTTTAACTATGGGGGAATTAAATGATGCTTTACAAGTTGCGATTAAAAAGCGATTACAAATAGCATTTTTTAATTCTTGTGATGGGTTAGGCATTGCTTACGAGTTAGAACAATTACATATTCCCCAAGTAATTGTCATGCGTGAACCCGTTCCTGATCAAGTGGCGCAAATTTTTTTAAAGTCTTTTTTATTACATTTCACAAGCGGTAAGTCCTTATATACTTCCGTAAAAAACGCGCGTCAACTATTACGGAAACAAGAGCAGAAATTTCCTTGTGCAAGTTGGCTACCTGTAATTATCCAAAATCAAACAGAAACACCACCAACCTGGCAAAGTTTAGGTATAATTTCGTTTTGCCCTTACCAAGGGTTAGCTGCATTTAGCGAAAAAAATGCTCAATACTTTTTTGGTAGAGAGCAAGCTACATCTGATTTAGTAGCTGCTGTCAATAGTAAACCATTAGTTGCTGTCGTCGGCGCCTCTGGTAGTGGTAAATCTTCACTAGTATTTGCTGGTTTAATTCCTCAGTTGCGCTCCTGTAATGTAAATAACTGGCAAATAATATCGTTCCGTCCTCTCAAAAATCCTTTAAACTCTTTAACGCAGGCATTACAACATAATAACGCTTCATTTAAGCATCGACTTTTACTCGTTATAGACCAATTTGAAGAAATTTTCACTCTCTGCACAGATACATCTGAACGCAAAATCTTTCTAGATACTTTATTAGATGCAATAAATAATTCATCACTTTATACAGTAGTACTGACTTTACGGATAGACTTTTTGAGCAAATTACTTGATTATGAACCATTTGGCAAAGCACTCAAAGAGTATCAGCAAGAACTAGTTGTACGGATGAATACTGAAGAATTAAAGCGCGCTATCACATTACCTGCAACTAAGTTAGGTTTTGAGTTCGAGCCAGGTTTATGCCAAACAATAATTAATCATATTCAAGATGGAGAAGGGCGCCTACCATTATTAGAGTTTACACTGACTCAACTATGGAAGCAGCAACAATCAGGACGTTTGACGCATCAAGCATATCAAAAAATAGGAAGGGTTGAGCAAGCATTAGCTAATTACGCTGAAGCTGTTTACACTTCTTTGAGCGAGGAACAACAAAAAAAAGCGCAACAGATTTTTATTCAGTTGGTGCAACCCGGAGAAGGTACAGAAGATACCCGCAAGTTAGCGACCCGCGAGGATGTATTAGATGAAAATTGGGATTTAGTTACATACTTGGCATCCGAACGTTTGGTTGTAACTAATATAATTGAATCTACTTTTGAGGAAACAGTAGAACTTGTGCATGAAGCATTAATTCAACATTGGGGGCGCCTAAGTGGTTGGATGCTTCTAAACCGTAAGTTTCGGAGTTGGCAAGAAGGGTTGAAACTCGCGTTGCAGCAGTGGATAGATAGTAAACAGGATAATGGAGCTTTGTTAAGGGGGGCGCCTTTAGCAGCAGCAGAAGAATATTTGCAAAAACGCAGTGCAGAAATTAGTAAACCGCAGCAGCTATTTATTAAGAAAAGTATAGGACAAAGACAGAAGGAGAAATATCAAAGAAGAAGTATTATTGCCGGGTTAGTTTTTGGAGTATTTTTAGCATTAAGCTTGGCAGGGGGAACAGTATGGCAACAGCAAGAAGCCAAAGCAACACAACTTGAGCGGGCAGGTTACACAGCTTTGCAACAGTTTGAATTCGTACAAATTGAAGCTTTATTAGCAGCGATGCAAACAGGGCAACAACTACAAGACTTAATTAAACAGCCATTAAGCTTTATTAAAAATAATCGCTCAACAGAAAAATATCCAGCAGTCAGTCCACTACTAGTTTTGCAAACAATTCTAGATAGTATTAGCCAAACAAACCAAATTGAAACTTATCAAGATGGTATTAACAGTGTTAGCTTTGATAAAAATGGTAAAACACTTGCCACAGGTGGAAAGGATGGTACTGTAAAACTATGGGATTTATCTGGAAATAATTCACCTGAAGAATTTAAGGCTCATGATAATAATGCCGTCAAAAGTGTTCGCTTTAGCTTAGATGAGAAGTATATTGCGACAGCAGCAACTGATGGTACAGCAAAATTATGGGATGCCAAAAAGTCTTTAGCAGGAGAAAGGAAACTGCTAGCAATATTTAAAGGTCATCAGGGTAGTGTCAACCATGTTCGTTTTACTCCAGATGGAAAGCGGGTTGTAACATCTGGAGATGATGGTACAGTTAGAATTTGGAATTTATTAGGGCGCCAGGAAAAAGAATTTCAGGCTCATACAAAAAGTATTAAAAGCCTTATTTTGAGCAAGGATGGAAAGCAAATTGTATCATCAAGTGAAGATGGTACAGCAAAACTATGGGATTTGAATGGAGCGTTACTGGCAGAATTTAAAGGTCATCAAGGTTCTGTTAATAGTGTGCAATTTAGTAGTAGTGGTATGTCAATAGCTACAGCAGGGGAAGATGGTACAGTTATACATTGGGATTTATCAGGAAAAGAGATATTAAAGTTTAGAGCTAATCAAGGCAGTACTGAAACCGTTCGGTTTAGCAAAGGTGATGAAAAATTAATTACATCTGGTAAAGACGGAACACTCAAAACGTGGAACTTACAAAATGGTGAGCTTTTGAAAGAATTTAGAGCGCATCAGGGCAGTATTGAAAGTATTCGTTTTAACCCAACTGATGAAAGAATACTTGCTACAGTTGGAAAAGAGGATAGTACTATCAGGTTGTGGAACCTTCAAGAAAAGCCATTAACTAAACTAACACGGCGCCAAAGTAGTGCTGTTTCTAGTATCCGCTTTAACAAACATGGTAAACTAATTGCCACTTCTTTTGAGGATGGTAAAGTAATTTTGTGGAGTCGCGATGGAAAATATTTAAAAGAGTTTGATGCTGAAAGTACTATTCAGAGCGTTCGTTTTAGTCCAGATGGAAGATTGATTGCTACGGGTGGAAAAGACGACTGGTTGAAAATTTGGGAAATTGATAGCAAACTTGAAGTTAAATTATTTAAAAAACCAATCCATACCGAACAAGATGGAATCACGAGCATTAATTTTGGAGAGTATCACAACGCAAAAGTAATCGCTACTCTTGGAAAAGATGGCACACTAAAGCTATGGAATATTAATAGTGAATCTCTTCATCCATTGCTGCTGCCTGATGAAAACATCAAAAACTTTCGATTTAGCTCAGATGATAAAATTATTGCGACAGGTGATAATAATGGTCTCGTCAAGTTATGGAGCAACAAAGGTGAAATTTTACAAAAACTTGAAGGGCATAAAGGCAGGGTTAACACGCTTAATTTTGGTTATAAAAATAAGCAACTAGCCACCTCTGGAGATGATGGCACAGTTAGAATTTGGGATACTGATTCCGGAAAGCAATTAGTAGAATTTAAAACGTATCAGGGCAAGGTAGAAAATATGACTTTTAGCGAGGATGGTAAGCTAATTGCTACAGGTTCAACTAATCGAACAGTGAGATTATGGACATCATCAGGAAAACAATTAGCAGAATTAAGAGGACACCAAGGCATTATTAGAAGTGTAAATTTTAGTCCTGATAGTAAGTTTTTAGGTACAGCTAGTGAAGATGGCGCCGCTATAATATGGCAGATTAAAGATTTGAATCAACTAATAAATGAAGGTTGTACTTGGCTGCAAGATTATTTTAATAGTAATCCTGAAGAACAAAAACAATTAACTGTTTGTAAAAAATCATAGCTATGCTGTAAAAACATTTTACAAATAGTCATGCAAAAGGTAAAATTTTGGTGGGCAGTGCCCACCCTACGCATAAATAATCACATTATCCACCAAAGTGCTTTTCCATCTCCAAATACTTAGAAACCTCAATAATCTCCTTAAACTCACTAAAATTAGCCATCTCTGTAAATCCTGTTGTCGTTCCCTTTTCTTTCAACTCTTGCAAACAAGCTTTCATCACCTTAGTCGCAGCTAGCAACGCTGAAAGCGCAAAGAACACAATTTTAAAACCCATCTTTTCTAACTCTTTTGCAGATAGCTGAGGAGTTTTACCACCTTCAATTATATTTGCCACAAGCGGAACATTCGGAAACGCTGCTGCAATAATTTGTAACTCTTCTACCGACTGCGGCGCCTCAATAAACAGTACATCTGCACCTGCTTTTAGATACTCATGTCCTCGCTGTATTGCTTCATCTAAACCCAAAACAGCACGCGCATCAGTACGAGCAATAATTACCAAACCACTATCACCACGTGCTTTAACTGCTGCCTTAATTTTAGTAACATGTTCACTTGTAGGAATAACGCGCTTACCTTCAAAGTGCCCGCATTTTTTAGGAAATTCTTGGTCTTCTAAAATTACACCAGCTATACCTGCTTTAACTGCATCTTTTACAGTTCGCATCACATTTAAAGCATTACCGTAACCAGTATCCATATCAGCAATGATAGGAATATTTACAGATTCAGCAATTTTACCTACGCTAGATAGTACTTCAGTAGCAGTCATAAAACCATAGTCAGGTAAACCAAGCGTTGATGCTGCAATCCCAAAACCACTAGTTGCCGCAACTTCAAACCCTGACTGTTCGGCGAGTTTAGCACTTATACAGTCGTAAACACCTGGGATAACAACAATAGACGGACGCGCGAGTAACTCACGTAACGTTTGACTAAACATCTTTTTCCATCTTTTATTTTATAATTTGAACTGTCACAGGCACAGGATAGGCACCGCTACGTAACTGCAACGCTAAATCTTGAGCTTGTTGAGATGTAAAATTACCAGTAATTACAGCAGAGCCTCCAGTTATGCCTTCTTCAGCAAACTGTACCGCTACAGATGGATAACTAACCAGTTGTTTATCAATAAAGATACCAAGAGAGCGCCCAGTACCAGCAAGATTTTTTGTTAAAGTTGCAAACTTTTGGGCGCCGGATGAATTAAATTTAATTGCAATCTCCCAACTAGTACCTTGCATTGGTTGCCCTTGAGCATCAATAATGTACTCGTTGGTAAATGGTGGTTTAGTGCTTTCAAATAATTTTTCTATCGCTTGGCTATTTTTGAGTAACTGTTGCTGAACTTTCGCAATTGCAGTTTTTTCGCTCTTAGGTAGCTTTTCGAGCTTTGCATTTAATTCACTTCGAGCAGCAATATATGTAAATAATTGCGTCTCTGTTCCTTGTTTCTGATTTTTAAACTCCAATAGTGAAGTGGGGCTTAACAGACGTTGCATTTGTGATGCATTTGTATTGTTAGGGACTTGAACTATAATTCTATCCGTACCTTGGGTTTGTACACTTATACCTTTTATACCCAAACCGATTAATCTTTTTTCAATAACCGAGCGTACATTTGCTAAAGTTTTCTGGTCAATTTTGACTCCAGGTTTTGAAACCAATTTTACGAGTAACTGTGAGCTATTAGCATTTTGCGCTAGTTGAGCGGTGGTGTTGCTTGCTTGTGAGGCGCCTATACAAGTATCTAGAAGTACTGTACTTGATAAGATTATTGAAACGAGTACATTTCTTTTAAACATAAACTACTTTACATAGCCATATCCTTAGTACTTTACACTGACATGCCAAAAATTACTTAAAAGTTTTATAAGTATATTTTCCGAAATCTTTCCAAATGTACCTGAAGTCTATTCCATCACAGTAAAAACACCGAATAAATTAACACATCAAGCCACGCATATATATAACTTTGACTACATGTAAATAAATAAGTGTATACCTACTGTTAATTTACCAAACTTTTACCTATTTAAATAAAACAGGATTTTATTATGTTATCTAAGAAATTTGCTTTGATTAGTTTAGCTGGTTTTTCTGCGACTTCTATTTTATTCGGGAACGCAGCTATAGCTCAAACAGTAAACCAAGAACTTAATGGTCGTGCGATTGGGCCTGACACATTTGTTGATATAACTAACTTTACAGTTAATCCCACAGGTACCTTAAATCAGAAAATTGATTGCGAAGCGAGAAATACTGTACCTATTGACCCACGTTGCGATGGACGTAATATTGCAATTTATGGTCAGCATGGCACAGGTGGTCATAACAATAACAACAATAACAATAATAACAACAACAATAATAATATTCCTCCAACCTTGAATCAGAATGTCTCTAATGGTGGAAGCAATACAACTGTTATTACTCCTAACACAGCTAATTCTTCAAGTAATTCAAGCTCTAACGTAGATATAAATAACAGCGTTAACAGCAAAAATACAAATACCTCAAACAGTGCTGGAGGTAATGCAAGTAGCGGCGCCAGTGTTGGAAACATTAGTACTGGTGGGACATCAGTTTCGCCTTCTACACGAGTTAAAGTTGACGGCGACCAATATAATAATATTCAGTTTGGCAACCAGGCGCCTGGAACAGGTGGTGAAGCATTTTCTTTCCAATATCGTTCAGCTTGTGGAGCATCAGTTGGTTATCGTCAAGGTTTTGCGCTCAAACCCAAGCGTTTTGGTGGTGGTGGTTTAGGTTTTGCGCTCGATATTTCTAGTACAGATATTGATACACTCGATAATCGTTCAGGTGTTCAAAGAAAAATGGACAGCGCTTTTGAAACAGCGTTAAATGTAGTCGATACTCAACAAGCATTTGAGAGACGTTTAAACTTAGGCACTGTAACCCTAGCAGAAGCGCAAGCTCGTGCAATTGCAAATTGCGCTCCTACCACTCCTGTTGTTCGCAACGTTTCAAACGATGGAACAGTGATTATTCGACGTGAAGTTACCGAAAAACCACGCACATGCACAGCGCGCGGTTGTAATTAATACAAACGTTACATGATGTAGAGACGTGACATGTCACGTCTCCACAACAACAAGAGTAAGGTGGGCAGTGCCTACAAAACCAAATTTAAATAAAAAGGGTACATTAAAATGAAAATTAAAAATATTTATATAGCCATAATCTCTATAATTATTGGGCTTACACCTTATAAAATAGCAACAGCACAAGTTCAAGCTTCAAATGCACAAGCGCTACTAATAGAAGCTCAACAAGCAACTATAATAAAACGTGAAATTAACCCTGGAACTGTGACATTTACTCGTCAAAATAGTTGTTTCCTCAAAACAGCGTTTTACACTAACTATTTAAATGACGGCACAATTCTTTCCACTCCTTACTATTTCGCAGGTTCTGGTCAAACACTACCTGCATGGCGAACCGAATATAAACAACCTTGGAAATCTGAGCTAACAGACTACGAAGGAGGAGAAACCAAAGTCATACTTTTACAACTTGGGCGCCATCCTTCAATTCCAATTCGAGTTGAAGAAAGTAATACATTATTATTAGATGCACAAACTAAATGTGCGGTCGGCGCCTATCGTATCTTTGGAAGAAATCTCGAATTAATTAGACCTTTGCCTCAACAGCACTTAAATTTAAATTTACCATATAACCAAGGTTGGGAAATAAATTTTACATATTAATATCTATGTTAAAATTAAATAGACTATTCATAACTACATTTATTTTCGCAATTACTATTTCAAAGGCTAATTCAGCACAAATATATACTTATAACCCCAATAACTTGAGCCTTACAGACAATACTTATCATGACCCCAGCATAACCTCAGAAAATAATAAATGCTTAGACGGGTTATTAAAGCGACTACCTCAAAACGGAGATAGACAAACTACCGAAGCTTGTCTCAACACATTTGGCTACAACCCCGATACAAATACAACATCTCCAGTCATAATAGTTTTTGAAGTCGGCAAACCGTCACATACTATTACAACTACCATTATTTACAAAATCAAAAATCAAATTATCCAAGAAAAATTCCAAGCGGTCGGCGCCCGTTATCAACAGTGGTATCCAGAAGCGGGAATGTATACCCTAGATTATATTAAATCAGATAATAGTCCTAGCTTCAAACCCGCATATGCAAACTTTTATTCTCCGAAAGGCAAAAAAGATAAAAATGGAAACCCGGTAAACATTGGACTTCATGGACGTGAAGGTAACTTAATGGCAGGGGGTGGTTCAAATGGTTGTTATCGTCATCGTGTTGAAGATATGCGAAGATTTATGGCAATAATTAAAAAAGCTGGTGCCGACGCAAACTTGCCCCCTAACTGGTATCAAAACACTTTACCTGTAGCATTTGTCAGATAGAAAGAAACCTGGTTTCTTTATCATATTTTGTAATCTAAATCACAATTATAAGTAGAAACCAGGTTTCTATATATAAAATTTATATTTAACTTGTAAACAATAAATTATTGATGAAATTTATAGTTTTCATCTAGTTCAATCTTTGGAAGTACACGAGTAGTGATAGCATTACTTAGATAAAAAGCTGAAGAAGCAATTATTTTGGCTAAATATCAAGTTATGTGGGGAATAAGTAGTGCTATCATTCAAAGACCAAGCAAGAAAAATCAATATTAAGTTAACTCACAAATTTAAATCAGGAGAGTATCAAAATTTAGATTTAGCGAATATAAAAACAGAGGTGTTAGCGGGGATAACCGTTGCATTAGCGCTGATACCTGAGTCATTGGCTTTTGCTGCAATAGCAAAGGTTCCGCCAATGGTTGCTTTATACACGTCATTTTGCATTGCAATCAGTATATCTATATTTGGTGGGCGCCCTGCAATGATATCAGCGGCAACGGGTTCTATGTCGTTGTTAATGACAACGCTGGTAGAAAAATATGGTATTGAATATTTATTTGCGGCAACTATATTAACAGGTATCATTCAGTTTTTTATTGGTTTATTCAAGCTAGGTAACTTTTTTAGCTTCATTCCCAAAACGGTTGTAGCCGGATTTGTTAACGCGCTTGGTATTCTAATTTTTATTGCCCAAATTCAACTTTTTGCTGGTGAAGCGTTACCTATGTACTTTATGGTTGCAGGTACATTAGCGATTGTATATTTACTTCCGCGCTTTACTAAAGCTATACCATCACCTTTGGTAGCTATTGTGGTGATGACAGTAATTGCAATGACGACAGGCGCCGATGTTCGTCGTGTTGGTGATATTGGTACTATTACAAACCAATTACCATTGCTGCATTTGCCACATGTTGATTTATCACTACAAACGCTGTCAATTATACTGCCTTATTCAATACCTTTAGCAATGGTTGGGCTTTTAGAGTCTTTATTAACAGCTGACTTGCTGGATGAGACGACTCAAACTAAGAGTTCTAAGAACCATGAAGCATCTGGACAAGGTATAGCTAATATTATTACCGGGTTTTTTGGTGGTATGGCAGGCTGTGGTATGGTGGGACAGTCGATTATCAATAATCGCTGTGGTGGACGCAGTAGGTTGTCTACCTTTGTATCTGGAGCATTTTTACTAGTTTTGATATTTGTACTTAAGGATATTGTCGTCAAAATACCAATGGCTGCTCTGGTTGGTGTGATGATTATGGTGGCTTTTGAGACTTTTGACTGGAAATCTTTGAAATTATTCCGTGAATTGGCGCCTTCGCAAGCTGTGATTATGCCCATAACTATGGTGTTTGCTCTCTGGACTCATGATTTGGCGAAAGGAGTTGTAGTGGGTTTGGTGGTTAGCGGTTTGATGAGGTTGAAGTGGGTGAAGCGTTGAGGCGCCGTTCAACAAGTTTTAAACGTTCTGCACAGAATATTTCCGTCTCAATCAATTGGTTGGGGCGGTTTTTTCATTGTTTGGTAGGGTGGGCACTGCGAGTGGTGTCAGGGTGACTACGTACTAGGAGAGCATTGGTTTGTACATCGTTTCAATCCTCAACGTTCCCTCACGCAAGACTCTGAAAATTATGCACAGGAAGAAACAGACATTTTAGAGTCTGAAGTCAGAGGTTTTGTAATAGTTACACAAACTTGCGATATTGTGCGAACATGTACATCTCGTCCTTTTATTGAGGTTGTTCCTCTTGTAGAAGTTGATGAGCCTTCTTTGCGTGAAGTTCAGAAAGGTAGGCGCCCTCAATATGCCTATATTCCAGGTGCTGCTGGCTTGAAGTTAGTTGCAGACCTTGACCGTGTAATGACCGTAGAAAAACCTGTACTGACTTCAAAACAATGGTATTTGACATTTGATAATCGTACTAAAAAGCTTACGAATTGTACCGCGACAGGCGCCGCTCGTTATATTAGATATACAAACAGCAAGTTATATTCAGCAACCAATGGCAACACAAAAAGTTACGGTCGAGCTTCCCGAACCAGTATTTGAACAATTAACTCGCATTGCAAGAGCAACGCAACAGCCATTAGAGGTATTGGCAGCTCAAAGCATAGCTAGTAACTTACCTCCTACACCCGATAATGCTCCGGTAGAAATACAAGCAGAGCTTTTACAAATGCAAACCTGGGAAGATACAGATTTACTATCGATTACCAAAAGGCATATTAACAAAGAATTACAGCAACGCCATATAGAATTATTAGAGAAAAATAAAATTCAGGGCGAACTTACTCCTGCACAACGGCAAGAATTAAGCGAGCTAAGAATCAACGCTGATAAATTAATGTTGCAGAGAGCGTATGCTTGGTCAGTTCTTCGTTGGCGAGGACATAGAATACCATCTGTTGACGAATTGCCCGAATAGTTATGTCTATCTCAGAAAAAATTCGCTCTGAGGTTTTAGCAAGAGCAAATTACAGATGTGAATATTGCCGAACTAATTCTCGCTTAATTGGTATGCCATTAGTAATGGAACACATAACCCCCAAAAGTGCAGCAACAATAAGTTTTGGGTAACGGTAATTGAGTCTAAACAAGTTGCTTATTCTGTAGAAGCAGGACTCGACCAGCTTTTAGCTTATTTGCTCGCTTCTCCCCATAATAAAGTTTACGGGCAAGTTTACGGGATGATAACTAGTGGGGGAAGTTTTATGTTTGTCAAACTGGTTAAGGATAATGCTCCTAGATATGGCACTTCTAATATTTTTGATGTTCGTAACCTAGGAAATCAACTATACGATGTATTGAGAATATTAAAACGGTTAAGTCAACTTGATTAACGTGAGTACTTTTGCCAATAAGAAATGCACGTACTATAGAAGAAATTTTTGGATTTGAACAAAAGCAAGATACTATAGCACCTAGCTTATTTAATGGCGCCACTTGCCAGTAGGTGCCGTTTAATTACCCTAATGTTAACAAGCGTGTTGGCATATTAACCAGTAACTGTCGAGTTGTTAGCCATTGGCGCCCAAGTAAAACTTCGGATAAACCATTACCAACATGCACAGGTATGTCGTATTCTTGATCGCCAAGTTTTATTTTACCTGCATAAATGTCAAAGTAAAAAGTACCTTGCGCCGTGTACATTTTTTGTCGGCGTAAGAAAACCCAATCAAGCCCATCTAAATCCTGGTCATCAATTGCCAGCCAATAAGAAAAACCAGTATCAAGCATTGCACCAACAGAAAATCCTAATCCATCTGATGGGATTAGCTCAATTTCAAAAAACAAAGCATCCTCATCACCAAAAAATCCAGAAATTGTCATATTGTGCCGCACACCCCAGTTTCATTAATCCGAAAAGCTTGGTGTATTTTATCAGGATGCTTCTCACGGCATTTTTGTGAAGCAACTTCTATATCTTTGTCAACAAAATAATCACCACTATCAGGCTCAACGGTAACATACCAGTTGTAATGAGTCTCAATCAATTCCAATTTTACCTGATTAAATATAGGTAAACAGCGGTCTTCAAATTCTTTGCGTTCAGCTTCCCATTGGGCAATTTGTTCAGGAGTACACTGGATTCCGCGTCCTCGGCGCAGGGTACGAGTTGTTTTTGTTTCAGCCATGCTAGTTCTGACTTTAAAGCCATACATATATATTATGACACTATTATGATGCTTAAAAGATTTATGGCTAATAAATGGCGCCATTTGCTAGTTATTGTCCCTATGTAAAGAAACCTTAACTTTAAATAATTTAATCATAAGGTGTCAGGACTTACGCAACTGGCACAAGGTGCTGGCGGGGGCTTCGCCCCCGCCGCGCGATAATTTAAATCAGACTAAACACATATGAACGTCTGGACGTTTTAGTTGTTGAATTAAATAATTAGAGAGT